>Ga0137796_10002019_pt1 | contig 11116 bp, 8 predicted proteins | sample OV2TP3_FD_97704 | JGI IMG/M metagenome (GOLD analysis project Ga0137796, IMG submission 97704)
GCAGCCGGTCAAACGCCGCCACCGTTTTATCTTTTTCAAGCGCAACGGCGGCGATCTCCCGCGTGACCTGCTTGTCCTCGCGGCAGGACGTATCCAGCGATAGTGATCGTTCTTTGCCCATGTTACTTATGAAATTATAGCGAAGACCGGCCGCTTTTTTTATCCGGGCCGGGAGGATTATTCCTTTTATAATTGATTTATATCAATCCTTCCCATTCGCGTCCGGATCGCAGCGTCGGCGGGGCGTGAATCCAGCGTCTTGCCGCCGGTCTCCGCCCACCAGGGGCGCCGCACCGCCGGAGGGCCGCCCTGGCCGGCGCAGGCCGGCCTTATCCCCCGGCCGGCGACAGGTAACCCGCGTCCGTCCCGTTGCCTTTCAATCCGCCGCCGCGAGTGCTTCAGGATCGGCGAACGTGCCGCCCGCGGCGTGCGGCGCCCTCAGCGGCCTGCCCCGGCCTGTTTGAAACACACGGACAAACCGATGCCCAGGAGCGCAAGGTTGGTGCATGCCCTGGAAAAACCTTCCGGCGAGATGCCGATGATCGATCCCGTGAACGCCCCGATGATCGCCAGCAGGAAGGCCACCGCCGCAAGTCCGATTAACGCCATGCCCAGTTTCTGCATTGTACTCCCCCCGTTCATATGACTGACGGGAAAAGCATAGCTCAACCGGCCGAAAACGCATTCATTTCGCGCGGCGGTTCAGCCGGCGGGCGTCCATTTTCGCGGCTGGGGGCTTGATCGTGCCATGCTGATCGTATAAGAAGGGCGTTACCGCGGGCTGACGGGAGATCTCCGGCCGGCGGGGCAGACCAGTCGCGTCGCCCGACTGGCGGTGCAGAGAGATCGCCGGCACGGACCGGATCCCGCAAATTAACGCATTATCACGAGTGAAAAGACGGGCGGCCATGATTGATGACCAGTTCATCCGTCCGGATGACGTTGAAAAGTTTTTACAGGAATTGAGATCCGGCCAGCGCCGGCAATGCCCCGATCGGCGCGAGGCCATCAGGGAAGGGAGCATTGATCGGCGCGCGGCGTTTGACCGCCGCGACCCGGACGCGGACCGGGTCTTCCGGGTGGCAAAGCAGTCCAACCACAAACCCGTCATCAACCGCGAGGAGCAACTGGCCAGGCTCCGGAAGATGGACAAGGTCTATTTCGGAGTCAGGATCACGCGCGCCAAGTGCGCCCCGGCCATCAAACTGCTCGACGTGTTGTATTCCCTTCACGACGCGCCCCTGCTTCCCCTCGAGGCATGTACCGAGGTGTGCACCTGCCAGTACGCGGGGGTGCGCGATCAGAGAATGGTCCTGCGGCGAACGGGACCCCCGGATCGGAGACAAGCCATCCGCGAAGGTCATCCCGTAAGGCGTAAGTGTCACGGCAGGCGGAAAACCGACGTCTGGCTGGATTACGGGACACTTTGAAAGATAAGGGAGTCGGTGACTATCTATAATAAGTACCGGTTGTCACCGATTCCTTTCCCTTTTCACTTTCGACTTTTAACTTGTCACTGCCGTTATTGGTGCCGGGGGAGGGAGTCGAACCCTCACATGGTCGCCCATACCAGATTTTGAGTCGGATAAACCCAATAAATAACAATAAGTTACAACAACTGACGGCAATATAATCAAGGCGTTAGCAAATAATCATCATCGCGCTATTTTGCTGATTATTGCAGTTTGTTGTATTCAATTCCCCCACCAGTTCCCCACAGAGAGCGTGAAGAGTTCTCCGGATCGCTGTCGAGGGGGTAATATGCTTGTGCTGGTCTCTCAATAAAGAATTGACCGAGTTATTATTCCCCTCATAAAGACTTAAGGACGAAAACTGGGGATCTAGATGGCACTCAAGAAATCTGAACTCTACAGTTCCCTTTGGGCATCCTGCGACGAGCTGCGCGGCGGCATGGACGCCAGCCAGTACAAGGACTACGTCCTGTTCATGCTGTTCATCAAGTACATCACCGACAAGTACGACAACAGCACCGACTTCGCCCCGCCGGTCACGATCCCCAAGGGCGCGAGCTTCAAGGACATGCTCGAGCTCCGCGGCAAGAGCGACATTGGCGACAAGATCAACACGCAGGTCATCGCGCCACTCGTGCAGGCCAATGCCCGGTTGGCCCGCAGTGATTTCCCGGACTTCAACGACTCCAACAAGCTCGGTGAGGGGCAGGCTAAGGTCGAACGGCTGACCAACCTGATCAACATCTTCGCGGATCCCCGGCTCGATTTCTCGCAGAACCGCGCCGAGCACGATGACATCCTCGGAGACGCCTACGAGTACCTCATGCGGCACTTCGCCACCCAGAGTGGCAAGAGCAAGGGGCAGTTCTACACCCCCGCCGAGGTCAGCCGTGTCATTGCCAGGGTAATCGGCATCTCGCCGCAGAACACGAAGGCGTCCACCACCGCCCATGACCCGACCTGTGGCTCAGGCTCACTGCTCCTCAAGGTGGCCGCCGAGGCGGGTAAGCACATCACGCTCGAAGGGCAGGAGAAGGATGTGACGACGGCCGGCTTGGCGCGCATGAACATGATCCTGCACGACTTCCCGACGGCCAACGTCGTGTCAGGCAACACGCTGGCCGCGCCCAAGTTCAAAGACGGCGAGCAGCTTCGTACCTACGACTACGTCGTCGCCAATCCGCCGTTTTCCGATAAGACCTGGACCACCGGCCTCACACCCTCCAAGGACCCATTCCAGCGCTTCGCCTGGGGGGAGCCGCCCGCCAAGCAGGGCGACTACGCCTACCTGCTGCACATCATCCGCTCGATGAAGGGCGCGGGCAAAGCCGCCTGCATCCTGCCCCACGGCGTCCTCTTCCGCGGCGGTGCCGAGGCCGTCATCCGCCAGCAGCTCGTCCGCTCCGGCTATCTCAAGGGCATCATCGGCCTGCCCGCCAACCTCTTCTACGGCACCGGCATCCCCGCCTGCATCGTGGTGCTCGACAAGGAGAACGCCGCCGGCCGCAAGGGTGTCTTCATGATTGACGCTTCCAGGGGGTTCAAGAAGGACGGCCCCAAGAACCGGCTGCGCGAGCAGGACATCCACTGCATCGTTGACGTCTTCACTAAACAGACGGACGTTCCTCGCTACGCCCGGCTGGTGCCGCTGGCCGAGATCGCCGACCCGAAGAACGACTTCAACCTCAACCTTCCGCGTTACATCGACAGCACTAAGCCCGAGGACCTTCAGGACATCGATGGTCACCTGCGCGGCGGCATCCCGGAGCGCGATCTGGACGCGCTCGGCGCGTACTGGAATGTGCTCCCCAGCGTGCGCGGCGTGCTGTTCGAGTCCGCGGGCCGCCCCGGCTACGCGCGCCTGAAGCTGCCGCTCGCCGAGGTGAAGCTCGCCATTCTCGGCCATGCCGAGTTCGCCGCCTTTCAGCAGAAAGCGACCAGGGGCTTTGCCGACTGGCGCAAGGCCACGACGCCGCGCCTCACCGACTTCGACAAGGACGGCCACCCCAAAGTGCTGATCGAGACCATCGCCGAGGATCTCCTGGCCATGTTCCGCCAGGCGCCGCTGCTCGATGCCTATGACGTCTACCAGCACCTCATGGACTACTGGGCTGAGACCATGCAGGACGACGCCTACCTGATCGCCGCCGACGGCTGGGTGAAGGGCGCGCAGCCGCGCGAGATCTTTCAGGTCAAGGACAAGAACAACAAGCTGACCTGGCCGGAGCCGCACGATTACCTGAAAGGCAAGCGGCGCTTCAAGTCAGACCTCGTTCCTGCACCAGTTCTCGTCGCGCGCTACTTCGCGGCCGAACGCGATGCCATCGAAGCGCTCGACAACCAGGTCGCCACGCTCGAGCAACAAGTGGACGAGATGCGGGAGGAGAACAGCGGCGAGGAAGGGCTGCTCGCCGAGGTGATCGAAGGCGAGGGCGACAAGCAGAAGATCGCCGCGAAGGTTGTGAAGGCGCGGCTGAAAGAGATCGGCAAAGACCCGATCTACGCCGACGAGCGGGCGGCGCTTGAGGCGTACGCTGACTTGCTTGAGCAGCAGACCGCGGCCAAGGCCAAGCGCAAGGCCGCACAGGAGGACCTGGACCAGAAGATCGACGCTAAGTACCCCAAGCTCACCGAGGCCGAGATCAAAACGCTGGTGGTGGACGACAAGTGGATGGCCCGCCTGTCGGCCGCTGTGCAGGGCGAGCTGGACGGCGTTTCGCAGACCCTCACGGGTCGCATTCGCCAATTGGCCGAACGTTATGCCACGCCGCTTCCGAAGCTCACCGAAGAAGTCGAAGTGCTTGCCGCCCGAGTCCAGAAGCATCTCAATGACATGGGGGCGATGTGGAACTGAGACCGGGATACAAACAGACGGACGTGGGCGTCATTCCGGAGGATTGGGAGGTAAAACCCCTGGGCGAACTAGCCTCGGTCACTGCGGGTGGAACACCGCGCCGCACCAACCCTCGATACTGGAACGGCGAGATTCCCTGGATCACCACTTCAGAGGTGGACTTTTGCAGGATCGATCAGGCAGAGCAATTCATTACGAAGGACGGACTGCTCAACTCGGCCGCGAAGCTATTTTCGAGTGGAACGCTGTTGATGGCCCTCTACGGCCAAGGAAAGACACGCGGCAAGGTCGCGATCCTTGGAATTGAAGCCGCCACAAATCAGGCGTGTGCGGCCATCGCGCTCAAACCCGGCGCATGTCGAGAGTTCATGTTCCACTTCCTCGCGAGTAGATATGACGCCATCAGGAATCTGAGTAACACCGGAAATCAAGAGAATCTCACCAGCACACTCGTTCGCTCAATCCGGATCGTGTTGCCTCCCGATGCGGAACAACGCGCCATTGCGGACGCATTGAGCGATGTGGATGCGCTGCTGGGCGGGCTAGATCGGCTCATCGCCAAGAAGCGCGATCTCAAACAGGCCGCAATGCAGCAGCTCCTGACCGGCCAGACCCGCCTCCCCGGCTTCCACGGCGAGTGGAGAACCGCGAAGATCAGTCAGTTATGCGAGTACGAAGCTGGAGTCGCCACTGCTGGTGGAGAGCAAGGGTACGTCGAAATCGGTGATATCGACGTCGTGTCCAAGAGTTACGACGTTGGCGGAATGGAAAAGCCAGCCGTGCGCGGCGCCGTGAAGGTGCCAGGCGGGACACTGCTGATCTCTACGGTTCGGCCGACGAGAGGCGCGATAGCGATCACCAGAGAGGAGATCTACGTCTCTTCTGCCTTCTGCCGCCTCCGGCCTGCCAACGGGTTTCTCTTTCATCTCGTCTGCCAGGCGCGATTTCTCGCCTACCTAGGCGAGAATTCATTCGGTGGAACATATCCCACGTGCAGGGACGAGACGATTTTGAGCTACGAGTGCTTGTTGCCTAGCGATCCTGAAGAGCAACGCGCCATCGCCACTGTACTTTCTGACATGGACGCGGAGATCGTGGCACTGGAGAAGAGGCGCGACAAGACCCGCGACCTCAAGCAAGCAATGATGCAGGAGCTGCTCACTGGCAAGATGCGGCTCGTTCCCGCAGGAGGCGCCCATGCCTGAGCAACCCCGCTCCGAACGCAAGACGCAGAACCGCGTCATCGCCCTGTTCACCGACCCGGCGCGTCGCGACAACCTCGGCTACCGCTACCTCGGAGAATGGAACAAGCGGGAGAACAACCGCGCCATCGAGACGGCCCTCCTGCGCGACAACCTGGCGGCGCGTGGCTACTCCGCTGCCCACATCTCCGCCGCCCTGCAGAAGCTGGAGACCGCCGCCGACTCGACCGGCATCACGCTCTACCAGGCCAACCTGCGCACCTACCAGCTCCTGCGCTACGGCGTCCCGGTGCAGATCGCCGCGGGCAAGGCCCACGAGACGGTGCACCTGATCGACTGGGAGCACCCGGAGAAGAACGACTTCGCGCTGGCCGAGGAGGTGACGCTGAAGGGCGGCTACGAGCGCCGGCCGGACATCGTGCTCTATCTCAACGGCCTCGCCATCGCGGTGATCGAGCTCAAGCGCAGCTCGGTGGAGCTGGCCGACGGCGTGCGGCAGCTCATCACCAACCAGGAAGAGATTTTCAACAGGGGCTTCTTCAGCACCGTGCAGATCGTCCTGGCGGGCAGCGATTCGCAGGGGCTGCGCTACGGCACCACCGGCACGCCGGAGCAGTTCTTCGTGGCGTGGAAGGACGAGGCCTCGGCCGGTGCGCCACCCGCCGCCGGAGCGCTGCTCGACCGGCCTCTGGCCCAAATGTGCAACAAGGCACGCCTGCTCGACCTGATCCGCAACTTCATCATCTTCTACGCCGGTCAGAAGAAGGTCCCGCGCCTGCACCAGTTCTTCGGCGTGAAGGCGGCACAGCAGCGCATCGCCAAGCGCGAGGGCGGCGTCATCTGGCACACCCAGGGCAGCGGCAAGAGCATCGTAATGGTGCTGATCGCCAAGTGGCTGCTGGAGCATGACCCCGAGGCCCGGATCCTCGTCGTCACCGACCGCGACGAGCTGGATAAGCAGATCGAAGGGATAATAAAGAACGCCGGGGTCATCGGCCCCGAGTCGCCTTCCCCGCGCATCACGTCGCGCGCCGAGTTCGTGCAGAAGCTCGGAGCGACCACGCCCCCCCTGCTGTGCGCGCTAATCCACAAGTTCGATGTGGCCGACCTGAAAGGTCCGCCCCCACCCGTGCACGGCCGCTTCTACGTGTTCGTGGACGAATGCCACCGCACCCAAGGCGGCGACATGAACAAGCAGATGAAGCGCTGGCTGGAGGGCGCGATCTTCATCGGCTTCACCGGCACGCCGCTCTTGCGCAAGGACAGGCTAATGACGCGGGACGTCTTCGGCACCTACATCCACACCTACAAGTTCCACGAGGGTGTGGCCGACGGCGTCATTCTTGATCTCAAGTACGAGGCCCGCGACGTGCCGCAGCGGCTCACGTCTCGGGCCGCCATCGACAAGTGGTTCGAGCAGAAGACCAAGGGCCTGAACAATTTCCAGAAGGCGGTGCTGCGCAAGCGCTGGGCGACGATGGAGGAATTGATGAGCGCCGGCGAGCGCAAGCAGCGCATCATCGCCGACATCATCGAGGATTTCAGCCTCAAGCCGCGGCTCAACAACGACCGGGGCACGGCGATCCTGGTCGCCGCTTCGATCTACGACGCCTGCCACTATTACCGGCTGCTGCAGAACACGAGCTTCGGCCCGTACTGCGGCATCATCACGTCCTACGAGCCGGTGGCTACGGCGATCTCCAAGGAGCCCCCCAACAGCGACGAACGCTACAAGTTCGACACCTACACCCAGCACGTCCTCAAGAAGGGCCAGACCACAAAGCAGTACGAGGATGAAGCCAAGCGCCGCTTCATCGAGGAGCCGGCGAACATGAAGCTGCTGATCGTCGTCGGCAAGCTGCTGACGGGCTTCGATGCGCCGAGCTGCACGTACATCTACCTTGACGACGAGCGGCGTGACCACGACCTGTTCCAGGCGATCTGCCGCACCAACCGGCTCGATGGCGACGACAAGGACTACGGCCACATCGTCGACTTCAAGGAGCTGTTCGGCGAGGTGCAGGAAGCGATCGCCGTCTACAACTCCGACGAGCTGGACACCGATCCAGGCAATGGGGGGGACAACAATGTCCACCTCAAGAACTGGCTGGACGAGGGTAAGAAGAAGCTCGACGAGGCCCGCGAGGCGCTGCACTACCTGTGCGTACCGGTTGCCCTACCGCGGGAGGTGGAGCAGTTCCTTCACTACTTCTGCGGCGACGCCGCCAACCCGAATGCGCTGAACGAGACAGAGGCGCTGCGGGTCTCGTTCTACAAGGCCGTCGCTGTCTTCGTGAGGGCCTTCGCCGCGATCGCGCAGGACCTCACGGAAGTCGGGTACTCCGACGCCGAAGCGGCTGCGATGCAGAAGGACGTCGAGTTCTACAGCGAGATTCGTTCTGCCATCAAGAAGCACTCGGGCGAGGAGCTTGACATCAAGCCCTACGAGGCGGACATGCGCCACCTTCTCAACACCTACGTTCAGGCCGACCCGGCGGCTGATCTCGGCGAGCTGGGCGAGATGTCGCTGACAGAGCTCATCATCAAGACCGGCATCCACGACGCCATCGCCAGGAAGCTTAACGAGAAGGGCAAGCTGTCGAGGAACGCTATCGCCGAAGGAATCATCAACAACGTTCGCAAAACCATCGTCCGCGAACAGCTCACCGATCCCAGGTTCTACGAGCAGATGTCGAAGCTGCTCGACGATCTCATCAAGCAGAGCCGGGCGGACGCCGCCGAGTACGAGGAGTTCCTCAGGAGGGCCGAGGCGCTGGTGAAGCGGCTGGCCGCGACGCAGCCCGACGAGGGTGTGCCCGCGGCGCTGCACGGCAAGCGGGAGGCGACGGTGATCTACAACAACTTGCCGCGGATCCTCGCGGCGGTGGTGCTATCTCCGGAATACGGCGATCAGCGCGTCAGGTTGGCGCTCGAGATCGACCGGGTTATGCGCGAGAGGGCTCCCGCGGGCTGGAAGGGCGACCAGGCGCGTGAGGCGCAGGTGCTGAATGCTCTGTTTCCGCTGCTCGACCGCGACCGCGAGGCAACCCTCGCGCTCTTCGAACTCATCAAGAATCAGCCGGGATACTGATGGAAGAGACGATCCAGCTCGGGGAGATCGCCATCGCCGTGAGGCGCAAGGACATAAAGCATGTCCACCTGTCGGTGCAACCGCCGAGCGGACGCGTCACCCTCGTTATCCCAAAGGGGACGCGCCCTGAGGTGGCCCACGCCTATGCGGCATCCAAGCTCGGTTGGATCCGCGATCAGCAGGCGAAGCTGCGTGGGCAGGCGAGAGAAACGCCCCGTCAGTTCGTCGAGCGTGAGAGTCATTACCTCTGGGGAAGACGCTACCTGCTCTCTGTAAAGGAAGAAGACGCCAAGCCCTCGGTCCGCCTCAGTCACCGCAGCATCACGCTCACGGTGCGCCCAGGCAGCAGCAGCGCGAAGCGTGCGGCGTTGATGCATACCTGGCATCGGGCCCTCCTGCACGACGCTGTGCCCAAACTGATAAGGAAGTGGGAGCCGAAACTGGGCATCGAGGTGGCGAGGTACTTTCTCCAGCGCATGAAGACCAAGTGGGGTGGCTGTAACCACCGGACACGGAACATTCGGCTGAACACCGAACTTGTGAAGAAACCCAAGGACCTGCTCGAATATGTGGTGGTTCATGAGATGCTTCACCTGATCGAACCCACCCACAGCGAGCGGTTCCTCGCATTGATGAACAAGCACTATCCAGCATGGCGCGAGGCCCGTGCAGAACTCAACGAGCTTCCATTGACCGCGGAAGTCTGGAAGGAATGATTACATTCATAAGGTATTGCAATCGGCCACTTTATGAATCGATATACTAATAACATTCACAATAATGACCATTAATGAGAATATTTTGAATTGGGTTATAAGTAATTTTAAGACATTCATGTTAATTAATATCGTGCTACCAAATACCGTAAATGGGAAAGTTCACTTTTGCGTTGATAGCTTATTGACATAGATATGATCTTTCACAAAATGCCTACTAACCGCCAAAAGTGGACATTAGCGCTGCCGATGACGTGCCGGGAACCTGCTATGAGGTTTCCCCTGTCACAGTCCTTCGGCTAGTTAGGTCGCATTTGCCAAATGAGATGACCCAAGTGTTCCCGCATCTCGGGTTTCAAGCTTGCCGAAGAAAAAGCCAATTGCTGGCCCTACAAGAAACGCGAGCAGCGTGCCAACGTTCGCGACGAGTTCTACAGTTTGTTCGATTACTCCCTCTCCCTCAGCTCTGAAAAAGACAGAGCCTAAGATTGCCACTAGTATTACGTTGAAGAATAAGGAGCATGCTAACGCCACAATAAATGTAAGCTGATGATGTCGTCTGCTTTGTCCGAAGATGTCCTCTGCAAACCAGAAAGTGACGATCGGTACCATATAGGGCGCAAATACACCTGTGACTTCCACAAGGTTTCCGAATAACGCTTCGGGAACGGTGTAACCTATCGCTGCGAATATGAACAGCATTCCTACGCATAAAGTATAGCCGCAGAACCAGACTGCAAATAGTAACAACCGGACCGTCATAAACACCTCCATCGTCATGAACAAATTCAGAGCGAAACCTAAACACCTGGCATGAACGGCAATATCTTTATTGGAACGTCGTACGCTTTACTTCTGATATTCAACATGATGCTATCGAGTAGCTTTTTCGGATACACGGTCTCCTCAACTTCGACGAAAGAACCTTTCGTCCCTCGTTTACGCATAGTTGCTGATAAGACCAAATCCACTCGTGTCCAGTATAGCATCTCGCTAGTGCTACCTGGTCGTGCGTGGTATGCCGCCATGGGATCGCTAAAGGGTGTGTCAGCTCCGTCTTGGACGATCCAATAGCAGCCAACAACTTGAAAGTCGTAATGGATAGTCGGACGTGGATCTAGACCGAGAGACTTGCGAGTCGCACTCAAACGAGCTAGCACGTCATCATCGAGCAGGAGATAGTCAGTCCAGATATTAGTGTACTGTTTCTCATCAAAATCAGTAGCAGATTTGGCACACTCGGGAATAACGGTCTGCGCGTCCATTGGATTGAGTGAGAATCCAACGAATTGGATAACCTCTTCAATGACTTGATTAATATCTGTTGCTGGATAGACGTGATACCGGTAAGGGTCACCCAGAGCTGCGATTTTACCCTCGCGGCCAAGAAACGGCCCATACTCAACATAACCCTTCCTGACAATAGAAAGAGATGAGGTATTGGGTAGCACTTCTTCGGCGGACGAGTAAAGATCAGTGGCGAAGAAAACGATCAGGAAGCAACAAGCGAAAGTGACGGTTGTGTATTGTTGTACTCTCATTATCCAGCCATCTTATCTACAGAAGACCTAACGATTGCCCTGAACAACGCCGCCCGAAGACCACCCGCAAAACGCTGCCCTTCTTTCCGGGATCCGTTCGAGGGCACTGTTAGGGCTATAGATCATCGAACTTAGCGGGGTTCTACCCCATTTTATAGTCAAAAATATCTGCCCTGGCTTCTGCGCGGGTCAGGTAATGCCGACGTCTCACCCGTTCCCGCTTCATTACACCAAAGAAAC
>Ga0137796_10002020_pt1 | contig 11110 bp, 10 predicted proteins | sample OV2TP3_FD_97704 | JGI IMG/M metagenome (GOLD analysis project Ga0137796, IMG submission 97704)
CGGAGGATTTAAACGAGTCGAGAACCCGCGACTGCAAGGCCGGCGGCTCACCGGCACGTTCCAGCGCCACGGGATTCACGCCGATCATCTCAACCAGATTTGCGGAATAAGTGGATTGCATCCGCACACGGACCGCGCCGCTTGCGGCGTCCGGGCTGACCGAAACGATCTCATAGTCCCACCTGGGGTTGTCCAGCGCCATGAACGCCGATCCGAGTGTCCGGCGATAGGTCGAAACATCCTGCCGGCCGGTGGGAAGCGAGATGATCGCGTTCGGAGAAAAATATTGCACGATACCGTCGATGTCCTTGCGCGCGTAAGCGTCCTGGATGACCCGGAGAATGTTTTTGGCCTGCTCATCCGGTGTTCCGGCAAGCTCCGGCACGGGCGTCGTCGCCGGAGGACTCTCCACCGCCGCAGATACAACCGAGACAGGCGTGGTTTCCGCAGCCGCCGCAACGCCGCCAACCTTGAACACGTCCACCCGTTCCCCGTTTCGATGGCGGTAGAACGGATTTTTTGAGAAAGGACTTCGAAGCGCCGACCGGGCGAGGTATGTCCCCTGCGGGGCGTCGCGCGGGAGATCAAATCTGAATTTGACAGTCTCGGCTTTCCCCGCCGCAAGCTGGACCTTTTTCGTTCTCATCAGCCGGTCCTGCGCACTGCGGTAAACCGGCTCGCCGTTGGGCCCGTCGACATCCAGAAGCGGGATAAACGATATTTTTTTGGCGCCGTCGTTGACGACCTTGATGGAAATTTCTACTGCGGCGCCTGGGCTGTAGGTTTCCCTCTCCGCCACAGGATCGCCAACCTGCACGGCGCAGGCGGGGCCGGCCAGGGCCAATAGAAATCCGGCCAGACAAGCCGTCAGCATCCCAAGGGTTCGGGTTGACTTCATCCCGCGCCGGCGGTAATCTCTGCCTATGAAACGCAAATTCACGGCGGTTTTTGAAAGGGACGGAAAATGGTGGATCGGATTTGTGGAGGAACTGCCGGGCGCCAACACCCAGGGCCGGACGCTTCCGGAAGCCCGGCGGAATTTGAAAGAGGCCGTCAAGTTGGTCATGGAGGCCAACCGCGAACTGGCCCGGCGATTCGTCCGAGATCGTGAGGTGATCCGGGAAGCCCTCGAAATTCGCGCGGCATGAAAAGAGGGGAAGTCATTCGGCATCTTGAAGCTCGCGGGTGCCACTTTTTCCGGGAAGGTACCCGCCACACGATTTATTACCATCCGCAAACATTTAGAACCTCGAGCATTCCCCGACACAGGGAATTGTCCAATCGAATGGTCCAGAAAATCTGCAGAGACCTCGAAATTCCTCATCCTTGGAAAATGTAAGCTGCCAGGATTGGCACTTGAACGCATAAAGGCTACTCCTCAACTTCCTCGCCCGGCGACACGGAAATCTTCAACGTCCCCACCGGCACCTGCCCGGAACCGGATGCGGTAACCGTCACGGGAAGCTCTATATTGTCCATGCTCTCCTCACCGTCGAAGGACACCTGAAGCGACTGAAACACGACGCGCGCCTCGCCCGGCCGCACCGCCTCCACCATCCCGGCGCCGGCGAATTTCAGCGGAGACTCCCGCAGGTCCAGTTTCACCTTGAAAGCCTTGCCGACGGCCACTTTGAAGGAGGTCTTCTCGTCCGCCGGGAAGTCGAATTGAATCGTCCAGCCAGCATCCAGACCCGGCGCTCGGACCACGAGAGACCGATCGCCAAAGGACGCCCGGACGTTCCCGTCCGTCCGGAATGTCAGGCCGGCGGGATCCAGTTCCGTCTTCTGCATTTCTCCGCCCGGCGGTGGGACTTCCGTGGGTGGCAGAAGAACATCCAGTGACTTGCTCGCTCCCGAGTGTATCACGTTTTTTGAAAGGGGTCGTGGAGTCGCAGCCACCTTTTGGAGAGGTCTGCCGTCTTCGCCAGAACCTGATTCGGGCGACCTTCCCGTAATCTTGTCCAAGACGACATTCAAATGGAACATCTCCTTGGTCCCATCGGGGATTTCATCCTTCATCTGGCCTGTATATCCCTCGCACTCATAGGCCACCGTCATTTTTGCACCCCGTCTTACTCTGTCCATAGTCAGTTTGTAATGTCCAGCGTTATTCGTGTAAATGTATTTTTCTCCAACAGAAACTTTAACCCCACGATGGAGGGCTGCCAATCCCGTCGGATCTCTCAGATTGACGATACTATACCTGAATAATACCTGAAAAAGCTCATTTTCTCTCGAGAACCGGACTTTGCACAAACCTACTTTTTAAGTAGGTTTGTGCAGGATGCCAAAAGGACTCCGAAAGTTCGTATTTTCCCTCGATGGAGACGGTCTGACACGATATGGCGGACTCGTACTTTTTCAGGCATTTTGCAAATCGATTGCTTTGCGGCGATTCCTTCAGACCTATGTTCGTTGGCCGCGCTACGACTACCTCAAGTTTCATCCCGCCGACATTTTTCTCACGCATGTCTATGCGATCGTCGCAGGCATCGGACGAATCGAAAATACCCAATCGCTCATTTCCAACGGCCTTTTGCCGTCTCTCTTGGGCTTGCCTATATTCCCTCATCGGAAAACGCTGAGAGATTTCTTGCATCGGTTTGGACCCGAACATCTCCGAAGTTTGCAGGTCGCCCACGACAAGTTCAGAGACTGGTTGTTTCCGACATTGGGGCTGCAATACAGCGCAATTATCGACGCCGACACCACCACCCTGACCGTGTTTGGCGGACAAGAAGGAACGGCGGTGGGATTCAATCGCAAGTACCGCGGAAAATCTTCGTATGCGCCGATTATCTCCAGCGAGGGACGCATGGGTCTTTCGTTGGGCATGGACCTTCTGGCCGGCAATGTTCATCCCAGTCCTGGGGCGTGGCTTTTCCTCAAACAGATGTTGGAAAAACTGCCGTCGACGATTGCCACCTCCAGAACCCGCGTTCGACTCGACGGCGCATTTTACGACAAAGACCTCATTTTCCCTCTCGAAAGAGCGCGGATCGGCTATTGTGTAGTGGCCAAGATGACGGCGCCGTTGAAAAGAGTCATGGTTCGAGCTCGATACAACGAATTTGCGGAAGGATGGGAATCCGCCGAATTTCTGTATACGCCCTTCCATTGGGAAACCGCGCATCGGTTTGTGGCGGTGAGACGGCCTTCCGCCTTGGAATCGGAAAGAGTCCAAGCCAGTCTCTTCCCTTTTCAGAACTACACCTACCACCGCGTCCTCGTGCACGCCCTCGATTTGGAACCGCACAACGTCTGGCGATTCTATTGCGATCGAGGATTTCAGGAACTCCTGCTTCGAGAATTCAAAGACTCCTACACATTGTCCAGAATTCCGACCCGGCGTTTCTTGGCCAATGCCGCTTACATGGAAATCATCCTCTGGGCCTACGATCTCGTTCGAGCCTTTCAATTCCTGTGCTTGCCGGAAGAGTTCCAACATTGGAATATTTCCACCTTGAGACGGGAACTTTGGTCTATCCCTGCAGAATGGGTTCGGACTGACAACAGAAATTGCTTGCGACTCCCCAGGCTGTTCCCCAACCACGATTTGTTCCAAAAAGTCTACAAGGCTTCTCTGAAGGCCAGCCCTCTGATTTGAGCCCATTTGCAAATCCATCTCGACATCTCTCCCTCGTAAAAGTGCAAAAAATACCTGTTTTCAGGTATTATTCAGGTATAACAACTCTCGTACGATGGGCGTCACGGCCTGAATTCACATCGACCCAATATGCCGTTACAACTCCATCGGGAACAGCAGGCGTGATGCCGGTGGAGACTGAGGACGTCTCGTTATATGCAACATCCCTGGCTTGAATCGAATTGGGAGGAATACTTGGCGGCGTGGGAGGCCAGGTCGGTATCCACGAAACACCGTTCACATACGTCGGCAAATTGGTGCCATTGTGCCGGCCGGGGGCGGCCCCAAAGATGTTTTCGAATCTAAAGGAGTCTTTTTGAAAATGACCCCATGTCAGATGATCGATCGATGAAACGATGTTGATTTTCCTTTCCTGGGTGCTCGGCCCCGATGCTGACGAGTTCGCCATTTTCGCGCCATTGATTGTCTGAGTCAATATGAGAACGACGAGAAAGATTCGGCAAAAGAAAAGAAATGCGTTTCGAACCATCTGCCACCCCGATTCAGGTATGTCGTGTATACATCCACCGTCTACGAATTGGATGAAATCAGGCCGAAAAAAACAAAGTCAAGTGTCAGCTTCGCTCTCGGCCGCTCTCGCGTTCAATGTTCACACACACGGGCTTGTTTTTTGCGCCGGCAGGAATTTAAGTAGGCAGTCAATGATTCGGCATCTTCGGAAGAGTCTGGTGACGGGCGTGGTGGTGCTGGTGCCCATCGTTGTCACCATCAAGGTCCTGCAGATATTGTTCAACTTTACGGACGGCATATTGGGGAACGCGGTGACGCGAATCCTGAACCGCCCGATCCCGGGACTGGGACTGCTTCTGTTTCTCATCCTGATCTATCTGGTTGGGATCATCTACCGGACGTTTTTCGGAAAGCGGATGTTGGTCTGGACTGAGCAGGTCATCGAAATGATTCCCGTGGCCCGGACGATTTACTCGGGCGTGAAACAACTCGTCGGGCCGTTTGTCGGGGACGAAAGCGAGAAGACGTTCGGCCGGGCGGTGCTGGTGGAGTATCCGTCGCCCGGGATCTACACGTACGGGTTTCTGGTCAAGGAGCAGGTCGGCCCGAATGGATCGATGGCCAACGTGTTTGTCTCCAGCAACCACCTGCACCTCGGGGTCGTGATCCTGGTCGACCGTCGATCGCTGATTGAACTGGATATCTCGTTTGAGGAAATGATCAAACTCATGGCGTCCTGCGGCGTCGCCGCTCCGGACATACACGCTTCACGGCTGCCCGGCGCCGCCGCCGTAAGACCGCCGGACGCCGCGATCCGGCCATAACCATGGACACAGGCTCGCTTAAAGAAGCCGCCGCCGAACGCGCGGTCAGCCGACTCACAAACGGCATGGCGGTGGGACTTGGCACCGGATCCACGGCCTATTTTGTTGTGGCGGCGGTTGGCCGCAAACTCCAGGAGGGCCGCCTCCACGATCTGCGATGCATCCCAACGTCAGAAAGAACTGCCGAGCAGGCCCGGTCGCTTGGCATCCCCCTGGTGGACTTTGATCGATACCCGGCGCTGGACGTGACCATCGACGGCGCGGACGAGGTTTCACCCAAGCTGGACCTGGTCAAGGGTCTGGGCGGGGCGCTACTTCGGGAAAAAATCGTGGCGGCCGCCAGCCGGAGGCTGATCATCGTCGTCGATGACGGCAAGCTCGTACCGGCTCTCGGCGTCAAAGCGCCTCTGCCGGTCGAGGTTGTGCCGTTCGGATGGGAGACGCTTCCAGCGCGGATTCGGGCGCTCGGCGCGGAGACAATCCTTCGAAAAAATCCGGACGGGAAGCCGTTTGTGACGGACGGCGGGCACTACATCCTGGACTGCCGGTGGAACCGGATCGATGATCCGGTCGATCTGGAGCGCAAGCTCAAATCACTGGTGGGCGTGGTGGAGACGGGACTTTTCATCGGGATGGCCTCCGAGGTCATCGTCGCCGGCCAAGCGGGCGTGAGGGAGATGACAAGACCATGAGCCAGGTATTCACCCGGTTTCCGCCGTCGCCGACGGGCGCGCTTCATGTCGGCAGCGCGCGGACCGCGCTGTTTAATTATCTCTATGCCCGGTCGCAGGGCGGCCGGTTTTTACTGCGGATAGAGGACACCGACCGGGAACGATCGCGGCCGGAATTCGCCGAGCAGATTCTTGAGGCGCTGCGCTGGCTGGGACTGGAGTGGGACGGGGAAGCGGTGTATCAGCGGAAAAGCGAGGCGATTCACCGCCAGACGGCCGAGCGGTTGTTGAAGGATGGCGCGGCCTACCGATGTTTTTGCACGGAGGAGGCGCTGGAGGCGAAGCGGGTGGCCATGCGGACACAGGGTAGGCCCTACCGGTATGACGGCGCCTGCCGGAAACTGGACGGCGCCGAGTCAGAGCGGCGGGCGGGTGGGGGTGAACCGTTCGTCGTGAGGGTGAGGAAACCGGCCGGTGGGATGATGTTTGAGGATCTCCTGCACGGAACGATCCAGCTCCGGGAGGAAGACCTTGACGACATCATTTTGATGAAGAGCGACGGCCAGCCGCTGTATCATCTCGCGGTGGTCTGCGACGACATCGCATCCGGCGTCACCCACGTCATCCGCGGGGACGACCACCTCTCGAATACTCCGAAACAAATCGTGATCTACCGGGCGCTATCCGCGGCCCTGCCAACCTATGTTCACATCCCGCTGATACTGGGAGCCGACAAGAAGCGGTTATCCAAGCGGGAGGGCGCGGAGAACGTGCTGGAGTACCGGGATGCGGGATTTTTGCCCGACGCCGTTTTGAATTTTCTGGCGCTTCTGGGCTGGAGCCATCCCGAAGGCAAAGAGATCCTGATGAAGGACGATTTGGTCCGGAGTTTTTCGCTCGACCGGGTCGGCACAGCGGCGGCGGTGTTTGACCAGACGAAGCTTCGATTTTTGAACGGCAAACACATTCATTCCAGGTCGGCGGAGGATCGGGCCAAGCTGGTGGAGGCATTTCTCAAACGCCGCGGCGAAACGCCGCCGCCTGCCGTGGACCTGAAGGCCATGCTGGCCGTCAACGGCGAGCGCGGGGACACCTTAAGCGATATCGCCGACTACATCCGTTTTTTCTGGCAGCGTCCGGTCGGATACGCCGAGGACGCCTTCAAAAAATTTCTGGCCGGCCGGGATGATCTGGTGGAGCGTATCCGGTGCGAGTATGAGGGACTGGCCGATTTTGAAGGCGAGAGTATGGAGCATTATTTTCGGGATTTTGCGGAGCGATACCAGTACAAATTCAAGGACGTGGGGCAGGCGATCCGTGTGATGTTGAGCGGCAAATCAGTTTCCCCGCCGATTTTCCAGTCCGCCGCCCTCCTCGGCCGGCCGGAGACTTTGATCCGAATCGACAACGCCCAGGCCGAACTTCGGAAGCGCCGCGCGTGAAGGCCCGATCGACCCTGGTCCTCAGCATCGACCAGGGGACGACCGGATCGAGGGCGTTTGTCTTTGATTCATCCGGACGAGTGGTATCCCGGGCGTACCGGGAAATCCGGCAGTACTATCCCCGGCCCGGCTGGGTGGAACATGACCCGGAGGACCTATTCAAAAGCGTCATGCAGGTCGTGACCCGTGCCGCGGGTACCGGGCAGCGAGGGCTGTGGAAACGAATCGGGGCGATCGGGATCACCAATCAGCGGGAGACGTTTGTTCTCTGGGACGCGCGAAGCGGCCGGCCGATCCACCGCGCGATTGTCTGGCAATGCCGCCGGTCCGCCGGACTGTGCGAGCGGATGAAGGAGGCCGGGCACGAGGGGATCATTCGCCGCCGAACGGGATTGGTCGTCGATCCCTATTTTTCGGGAACAAAGGTCCGCTGGCTATTGGATTACAATCCGGGTGTGCGATCGCGCGTATTGCGCGGGGAAGCCTGTTTTGGCACGATAGACTCCTGGTTGCTGTGGCGACTTACCCGCGGCATTCATGCCACGGATTACACCAATGCCTCGCGCACGATGCTATTTGACATCCGGTCCCGGCGCTGGTCGAGCACGCTTCTGGACATTCTTGGGATTCCCTCAAAACTTCGATTGCCCGACGTCCGGCCGTCCGCGGGCGATTTTGGCCGTACGGATGTTTCCGGTATCCCGGGCGGAATTCCGATATCGGGGATATGCGGCGATCAGCAGGCGGCGCTTTTCGGGCAGGGCGCGGTCACGGCGGGAGAGATCAAAAACACGTACGGGACGGGATGTTTTCTGATGATCCACACGGGCGATCGGATCCATTCCCCCGGCAAGGGCCTTCTCGCCACAATGGCCTGCCGGTCGGACGGCGGCTGCGCCTATGCCCTGGAGGGCGCCGTATTCATCGCGGGCGCCGCCATCCAGTGGCTCCGTGACGGACTCGGAATTCTCTCATCGGCGGCGGAAAGCGAATCTCTGGCCCGGAGCGTGCCGGACAGCGGCGGCGTGACGGTGGTGCCCGCGTTTGTGGGGCTTGGCGCGCCGTACTGGAATCCATCGGCGCGCGGCGCGATTTTTGGGATCACGCGCGGCACGACCCGGGCGCATGTGGTCCGCGCCGCGCTCGATGCGATCGCGCTCCAAACCATGGACGTATTTGAAATCATGCGGGCGGCTTGCGCGCGGCATCATCCGCCGATTAGTATCCGCCGGCTGCGCGTGGACGGCGGGGCGGCGAAAAATGACCTCCTCCTGCAGATTCAGTCGGACCTCCTCGGGATTCCGGTCATTCGGCCCCGACAGACCGAGACAACCGCATGGGGCGCGGCCCGACTCGCCGGAATCGGCGCGGGACTATGGCCGGCCCGTTCGGTCCGGTCGGAAGGCGATTTTGCCGCGACGGTATTCCGGCCGAGCCTTGGTCGATCCGAATCGCGCGTGCGAATCGAGACGTGGCGGGCGCTGGTTCAGCGGCTGCTGTAGGGCGCAGTGATCCGGGACACGAGCCGTTTACAAAATCGGGCATTTGATCTGCTGATCATCGGCGGCGGCATCGCCGGCGCCGGGGCGGCTCGAGATGCGGCGTTGCGGGGACTGCGGGTGGCGCTGATCGATCAGGGTGACTTCGGCAGCGGAACCAGCTCCCGGTCGTCCAAACTGGTTCACGGGGGACTGAGGTATCTTGAGCACGGCGCGTTTCGCCTTGTGCGGGAGGCCTGCCGGGAACGGCGGGTCCTTCTTCGCATCGCGCCGCATCTGGTGGATCCGCTGCCGCTGCTTTTCCCCTGTTATCGCGGGTCAGGCCGACCGCTCTGGCAGGTTCGGTTGGGGTTGGCCCTCTATGACGCGTTGTCCGGAGATCTGCGAATTGAGCGGCACAGGATGATGACACCGGAACAGGTGCGTGACCTTGAGCCGGGCCTGACAGCTGACCGCCTGGAGGGAGGCGGCCATTATTACGATTGCCGGATGAACGACGCGCGGCTGTGCCTGGAGAACGTGAAGGCGGCCGACGAAGCCGGAGCGGTGGTGGCCAATTATGTTCAGCTGGCCGGATTTGAGAAATCCTCCGGCCGGCTGGCCGGTGCGCATCTAAAGGATCTGATTTCGGGGCGAGACCTGGAAGTCCGGGCGAAGGTCATCCTCAACGTCACGGGCCCCTGGGCCGACGCCCCTCGACGGCTGGATGATCCATCCGCGCCGCCGCTGGTCCGAAAAACCCGCGGCGTCCATCTGATCACCCGCCGGCTCACCCGGGCCGCGGGAGTCGCGTTTACGGCGCGATCCGACGGCCGGCTGTTATTTTTGCTGCCGTTGGATGAAGGGCATTCCCTGATCGGCACGACGGACACGGACAGCGAAGAGGATCCGGCCATGCCGGCAGTTGAATCGACCGACGTGGAGTATCTCCTGTCCGAGGTGAACATGATCCTCCCGGGCGCGCAGCTTGAGCGATCCAATGTCGTGGGTCACTTCGCGGGACTGCGGACGCTGATCAACGACCGGGGCGATCCGACGTCACTTTCAAGAGAATACAAAATCGTCGAAAGCGATTCGGGACTGATTTCACTCATCGGGGGAAAATACACAACCTATCGAATCATGGCAGGCCGGCTGGTCGATCGGGTCCTGACTCGGCTGGGCCTATCGGCGCATCCAGCCCGGACGGACACGCCGCTGCCATCGGCCCCGCCGGCCGGCGTGGACGCCTGCGTTCAGGAGCTTGAACGGCTGATCGATGCGAAAGAGTTGGACCGGCGCACGATCCACGCGTTGGTCCGCCGATACGGGACTGCGGCGCGACGAGTGATCGAATTGGCGAGTGAGGAACCGGGTGGAGGGGACGAGATGGTACCGGCAACGGCGGTGATCTGGGCGGAGGCGCGGTACGCGATGGAATCAGAGATGGCGATTCGTCCGATGGATTTTCTCAGGCGACGCACAGGCCTGGCCCTCCGATGCACGCCGGACCCGGCGGTACTCGCACGCCTGGTCAAACTCTATGCCAACCGGTACGGCTGGGACGCCGACCGGTCGAGCGTAGAAGAGAAGCGGGCCCAGGAGTCCTGGGCCAGTCATCACACGGGTGTCAGTTAATCAGCCTTTTTTCTTTGGACCCGGCCGGGCTTTAATTTTGGACGCGAGCTGTTCCTTCAGGGTGGCGATTTCCGCCTCCATCCCGGCGACCTTGGCGTTCATCTCCGCGACCTGAGTTTCAAGCCCTGATTTTTCCGTGTTCAGGGAATTGTTCAGCTCCGTGAGCTGTGTGACCTGCTCAGTCAATCGGGTATTCTCTTCTTTCAGAGCCTTGCCACAGCCGGTCAGCATCACGGTCATCATGAGAGCTGTTCCATACACCAGCAACTTGTTCATATTCGTCCTCCTCTTTCAGCGCCTCTCACATCCTCCAGGTCCGGCGATCGGACCCCGGAGTACACGCCCCATCATGGGACGCGAGGGGTCGGAGGCGGTATAGTGTCATAGTCCGGCGGAAAATCAATAGCCACTCTGCTCGAACTTCCCCGCGCCTCTGAACGCGGCCATGGATATCCAGTTGCACCCAATCCCGCTGTCTGCTTCGATACGGCAGATGGCCCCACGGACACAGATGTCAATTCCCGCATCGCGGGAGAGCCATGTTCGGAATATCGCGTTCGATCTCGTGCTGACGGTTCTCACGTTCGGGGCGTTTGGTCTTTATGTGGAGCACCGGCAGATCCAGGCGATCAACGATATGATCGGCGAGCGCCGCTACCGATTTTGGCGATGGATTATACTGAGTCTGATCACCATCGGAATCTACAACCTCTACCACGAATACAGCAAATCCCTGGATATCTGCAGGGCGCTCAACAAACCGCCAACCTATGAACCTGCCCTGTCGGTCGCGGTGAGTCTGTTCACTTTCAATGTTCTTGCCGACGCCATCCAGCAGATCGACATCAACCGGTTTACAGTGCGGATGCAGACGGAAACCCCATGAGGGTGGACGGCGGCCGCCGAAGATGATGCCGATGGGTGACCGCGGAACGCCGCA
>Ga0137796_10002023_pt1 | contig 11097 bp, 14 predicted proteins | sample OV2TP3_FD_97704 | JGI IMG/M metagenome (GOLD analysis project Ga0137796, IMG submission 97704)
CGTTGGGCGAGTGCCGCTCAGCGTGTAGCGCGTAACGCCCAGATGCTGCACGGTTGTTCGCCGAACGCCGAACGCCGAACGCTTGACGGTTCTCGCCGAATCCTCCTTCGCTCTGCGACGCGAGGACGCCCGCAGCAGCGCTTCGGAGGACAGGCGCTGAACGCCGAACGCCCAACGCCCAACGCCCAACGCTTCACGTGAGATCGTAGTGACCTTCATTGTTCTCGTCGTCTTCCTCCTCGACCAAGCCACCAAATTTTGGATCGCCAGCACCTTCCGCGTGGGCCAATCGCAACCCATCATCGCTGAGATCGTTCATCTGACCTACGTGCGCAACACCGGCGGGGCGTTTGGCCTCTTCAAGGGCTGGGTGCCGCTCCTCATTCTCATCTCGCTCGTCGCGATTGTGCTCATCGTCCGCATCGCGTTCATGCAGCGCACCGTCTCGCCGCGCCGACGGCTCGGGCGGTTCGCGGTCTCGCTGATCCTCGGCGGGGCGTTAGGCAACTTGGCGGATCGCCTGCACTTGGGCTACGTCGTGGATTTTCTGGATTTTCGCGTGTGGCCCGTTTTCAACGTGGCCGACATCGCCATCACCTGTGGTGTGGGATTCTTGATCCTCGAATTGCTCATCCCGCCCCGGCGGCGTGAGGAAGTGATTGAGCGCCAACCCAACCCCCCGCCGAGTACCTAACCCTCATGCATCCCATCCTCCTCAAGCTGGGTCCGTTTACGCTCTACTCGTTTGGGGTGGCCTTGGCGCTCGCCTTCGTGGGCGCGACGTGGTTCGGGCAGTGGACCATGCTCCGCGCCCACCGACTCGGTGCGCGGTCGCTCCTGACCGCCAGTCAAGTGGCGGATACGGCGTTTTGGATACTCCTCGCCGGGATCCTCGGTGCGCGCGCGCTCTACGTCGGTACCCACTGGGCTTACTACCGTGAGCATCCGGTGGAAATCGTCGCCATCTGGCACGGGGGGTTGATTTTTTACGGTGGCTTGGTATCGGGGATCGTGACAGGCTGGTGGTTTCTCCGACGACAACGCGTGCCCTTGGGGCAGACAGTGGATTTGTTGACACCGATCGTGCCGCTGGGCCAGGCGATTGGACGGGTGGGATGTTTCTTGAATGGCTGCTGCTACGGCAAACCCACGACGAGCGGGCTCGGTGTGGTGTTCCACTGGGATGTGGTGCCGCGGTATCCCACGCAGCTCTTCGAGTCCGCCGCGACGCTGCTCATGGCCATCGCCTTCAGCGCGTGGAATTTTCACCGACGCACGTGGGAGCGGCCGACCGGCGGGCGGGTGTTCCTCACGTATCTCCTCCTGTACGGGGCGTGGCGGTTTGGCATCGAGTTCTGGCGCGGCGACAACCCGCCGATCGCTGCAGGCTTGAACGTGCCGCAGTGGATCAGCCTCGGACTCATCACGTTGAGCGGCGCGTGGTTGATTCGGCGGAGATGAAACAGCACACGTGGAGGGTGGGGGAGAAGATAGCGGGGAAGCGATTGGATCAGTGTGTGCTAGCGGAGTTAGAGTTTCGCTACTCACGTACGCAGATTCAGCGCTGGCTCGCGGCGGGGGTGGTACGGCTGACTGGAGCCGTGGTGCCGGCGCACCGTCGCGTCAAGGCGGGAGAGACGGTCGTCGTGGATCTGGCCGCAGCGGAAGCGACGCGGCCCGTTCGCACGCTGATGCCGGAACCGCTCCCACTCGACATCGTGTGTGAAGATGCGGACATCCTTGTCGTCAACAAACCCGCTGGCCTCGTCACCCATCCAGCACCCGGCAACTGGAGTGGGACGCTCATGAACGCCGTGTTGTGGCACCTCCAACAGCAGCGTTCGTCAGTCGTTCAGCGTCCAGCGGCAGCGCACGGCGTATCGTCAGGCGTCCGACGTCAGACGCAAGACGTAACGCCTTTCGATGCCGCTAGACGCCGAACGCAGGACGACACGCTCCGTCCTGGTCTCATCCACCGCCTTGACAAAGACACCTCAGGGCTGCTCCTCATCGCGAAAACCGAGCGCGCCCACGCGGCCCTCGCCAAGCAACTCAAAGCGCTGACGATTCAACGAACCTACGTGGCCTGCGTCGAAGGCTCAGTGGAATTTGATGAAGGCACGGTGGATGCGCCGCTGGGACGGCATCTCAGTGACCGCAAACGCATGAGCGTGCGTTACCTTGGTGGGCGTTCGGCGGTCACCCACTACCGCGTGCTCCGTCGAGTCGCCGCCTCGTCACTGGGGCCATACACCGTCGTGGAGTGTCGGCTCGAGACCGGTCGCACGCACCAAATTCGCGTCCACATGGCGCACCTCGGCCACCCCGTCCTCGGCGATGCAACCTACGGCACAACCACGCGCGGGAAATTACCGCGGCACTACCTGCATGCGATACGCTTGTCATTCCAACATCCCATCACAGGAGAACGCGTGGAATTTCATGCACCGGCGCCTGACGACATGGCGCGGTTCGTCGAGGAAAGGAGTCACGGATGAAGCACCGAGGAGCGTTTGCGCTGCTCTTGACGGTAGGCATCGCCGCATGCAGTCGAGGTTCCATCGGTCAGGCCACGATCACCGCGATGACGCCGGAGTCCAACATCGCTGGCACGGTGTCACTCACCGACACTTCGCAGGGCTTGCGAATCGTCGCGCGCGTCACCCACGCTCCGCCAGGCCGTCACGGCTTTCACATCCACGAACACGGTTCGTGTGCCAACAGCGGCAACGCTGCGGGGAGCCACTACAATCCGGCTGGCGTCAGACACGGGTACCTGCCGAGCGCTGGCGTGGCGGCGGCGCACGCGGGGGATTTTGGCAACGTGGACGTCGGCCCTGACGGGCGCGGGACGCTGACACTCACCATCCCGGGACTGACTTTGACCGACGGCGAGTACCCCGTCATCGGCAAAGCGATCATCCTCCACGCCCACGCGGATGATCTCACGAGTCAACCGACGGGCAACGCCGGCGCGCGGATTGGGTGCGGCGTGATTCAGATCACTGGAGAGTAACCGGTTCGTTCGTCGTTCGGGGTTCGGGGTTCGGTGAAAGCCGTTCAGAGTCGAGAGTTCAGAGTGGAGAGTTCAGCGTTGCGTCGAGCGTCAGACGTTCAGCGGCAGCGAGGAAGCGTATCGTCTAGCGTCTGACGTCCGACGTTGAACGAAACGCCTGTCGTTGCCGCTGAACGTTTGACGCTTTACGCAGGCAGCGGTAACTGGGGAAGCGGAACGAGCTCGGCCGCAAGCGGTTGTTGGCCGCTCACGACGAGCGGCGCGTGAGTCTCCCACGCTTTCCGTGACAGCATTCCGAGCCCCAGCGCAGCCTCGTAGCGCGGTGAGGACGCCGCACTCGTGAGCGTGCCGCACGGCTGACCATCGCACAGGATCTCGCACGGCGTGGTCGGTGGCTGCGGCGACGAGAGCTTCAGGCCTACGAGGTGCCGCGCGACACGCCCTTGACTCGCCACGCGCGCGACGATTTCTTGTCCGATGTAACAACCCTTCGTGTAGCTCGTCGCGGTGCGCTCCCAGCCGGTCTCTGGTAGCAGGCACGTCTCATCCACGTCCACGCCGTACCACGGTAGCCCCGCCTCCAGCCGCAACATCTGAAACGCCGTGAGTCCCACCGGCTGCGCGCCCTGCTGTTGGCAGCGCTCCCACACCGCCACCGCCGCGTCGTTCCTCACGACACACAACACGCCCGGCACGCCCAGCGGATCATGGGGGATGGTGGCGAGCGTCATGGCGTGGATCGTCGGTGCGAGCTGCGCGGCCTGCGGTCCTTGGAGGGCGAGGAGCGTCCACTCCTCAGAGCGATCCGCGATCTGCACGTCCTCCATGATGAGGTACTGTTCGAAGAAGGTACGCACGCGCGACCGGAGCCAGCGCGGGATGATGAGCCAGTGCGCGTCGTCACGATGCGCGACCAGACACACGGCGGTGACTTTGCCTGTCGGTGTCAGCGTGCAGGCCCAGCAGGCGTGGTGGAGTGGTAAGTGCTTGAGATCGTTAGTGACGAGCCCGTGCAAAAACGTGGCGCGATCGCGTCCCGTGAGTTCCAGGAGCCCTAACGCGGAGGCATCGAACAGCCCCACGCGCTCCTGCACCGCGCGGTACTCCTCGATCGGTTCACGAAACTGCACCGGCCACTGCGCCTCCTGGAATACCAGCAACGGCACACCATGTTGACGATGCCCGTCCGCGAGCGGAGAAATCATGGCGCCATTGTAACACAGAGAACAGTAACCAGCGAACCGTAACCAGCGAACAGTGGACAGCGCACAGAATAAGCGGATGTCGAGCGTCAAACGTCATGCGGCAGCGAACAGGCGTTTCGTCCGGCGTCAGGCGTCTGACGTTGGACGCAGACGCCAGCCGTTACGCTTCTTCGCTGCCGCTGAACGCCCAACGCCGAACGAACCTGCTCAGCCACTTTGCCACATCGTCGTCACATGGTACAATGAAACATGTTTCTCAAAATTTGCGCGATTGGTTTCAGCGCCTTCCTCGCCTACGATCTCGTGCGATTTCCCCTCGTGCCGCGATTGGCGTACGACTTAGGCGCTGGGCCGGAGATGATCGGTGTCATCGTCGCGGCCTCGACCATCACCGGCATCGTCGGCAAGTGGCTCACCGGCGGCCTCTCGGATTCTTGGGGCAGACGCCGGTTGCTGCTGATCGGCTGCGGCGTGAGTGCTGTGATGCCGCTCGTGTACCTGCTGGTGCGGGACTACCGCGCCCTGATTCTCGTGCGCGCACTCCACGGCGTGACGACGGCGATCCTCGCTCCGGTCACGCGCGCGGTCGTCTCGGATTTGGCGCCGCCGAATCAACGGGGAGCGCAGCTCGGCACGTTTTCCTCTGCGGTGCAGATGGGGATGTCGTGCGGTCGTGGGCTGGGCGGTGTCCTCCTGTTTTGGGGCGGGTTTCGATTTCCGTTGCTGGCAGCGACGCTGGCTGGCTGTGTGGCGGTGTGGCTGGTCTGGACGTGGCCGGAGACGGCACCGCGGAGCCCCCAGGCCTCGTGGCGCGAGAGCGTGCGCACAACATTCATCGAGGCGCGGGCGATGCTTCGTTCTCGAGTGCTGGTGACGATTAGCCTGGTTGAGGCGAGCCAATTTCTCGTGCGCGGGGCGATCGAGACGTTCCTGCCGATCTACGCGATTGAAGTGGCGGCCTTGAACGACAGCCACGTCGGTCTCCTCCTCGGTCTCCAAATGTTCACCTTGGTCTTGGCCAAGCCCCTCACCGGTCTCTGGTCGGATCGCGTGGGACGCGTGCCACTCATCAGCATCGGCCTCCTTATGAGTAGCGCTCTGGTGTGGCTCATTCCGCGCACGACGCATCTGGGGGTGTTAAGCGCACTCGTGATCGCCTACAGCATTGGTGCCGCCTTGGTGACCACCTCGAATCTCGCCTGGGTGACCGATCTCGCCGAGACCAGCGAGGGCCACGCGGGCACGACGCGTTACGGCGCCTCGCATGGACTGTTCGGCACCCTCGTGGACATGGGCCATGCCGCCGGGCCGTTGGCGGGTGGATGGCTCATCGCGCGCCTCGAGTACACCGGGACCTTCCTCGTCCTCTCGATAGGCTTGCTGGTCATCGGAGGCGCGTTACTGTGGAGTTGCAGGCGGAGCATCGCTCCATGACCGCGCAGCGACGGGTGTGGTGGAAACTCCTCGGCTTAGGAGCACTCCTCCTTGGCGTGGCGACGTGGGGCCTGCTCGCCGGTGTAGACTGGACGCGCTGGACACCGCAGACGCTGCGCGAGGAGCTGGCACGGTGGGGCACGTGGGCACCGCTCATCTACATCATCGCCTACACCGTGCGGGCGCTCTTCCTCATCCCGGCGAGTGTGATGACGCTCACCGGCGGTGTCCTGTTCGGCCCGTGGTGGGGGAGTCTGTACACCGTCGTGGGCGCGACCCTCTGTGGAGTCATTGAGTTTGGCGTCGCTCGCTGGCTGGGGCGCGAGGCGATCGAGCAGTTCCTGGCGCGGCGGCAACTGCTCCTGCGCATTGACCAGCGCGTGGCCGCGCACGGGTTTGTGGTGGTCCTGCTCGTGCGCCTCGTGCCGAATAGCCCCTATGAAATCCAGAATATCAGCCTGGGCTTAAGTCCGGTGCGCTTCCGTGCGTTTCTCCTCGCAACGCTCGTGGGGATTGTGCCGTGGACCGTGGCGTACAGTTTGTTGGGAGAGACGCTGACCGATTTTCGCAACATCTGGAAAGTCCTGCTCGGCCTTCTCGTGCTGGTCCTGCTCATCTGGGGGCCGTGGCTGTGGCGCCGACGCCGACCGACGTAGCCACCTACGTAGGTAGCTGAGTGGCCGAGGGATTCGTCCAGCGTCCAACGGCCTGCGGCGACGACGCGCGTTGCGTCTCACGTCCCACGTCGGACGTCAGACGCTTGACGAAACGCCAGGCGCTGCCGTGAGACGGCAATCGCCGAACGACGAACGCCGCAGCTCAACGCTTGACACCAGGCACGTCCGTGCTAAGATGAGCGCCATGAGGCTCTCCACGCATCCCTGGCTCGGGCTCACCGCTGGAGCGCTGCTGCTGGTGAGCAGCGGCTGTGCCACGACCGCCCGACCGCAGAGGCTCAGCGCCCACGAGCTGCAAGGCCGCGTGCTCCACCTGGAAACGTTAGCGGAACAGCGAGATCTGGAACTCGCTCAACTGCGCGAGGACCTCCAGGCAGAACGCGAAGCACGGTGGGCCTTGGAGCGTCGGTTCGAGCAGCCCCTCCAGCCGAAGGCCACGGCCGTCACCGGCACGCTGTCCATCCGCGAGATGCAACGCGCCTTGCAACAGGCCGGGTTTGATCCTGGCGCCATTGATGGGAAACTCGGCAAGCGCACGCGCGCGGCCATCCGCGCCTTCCAACAAGCCCATGGGCTCGCTGTTGACGGGCGCATCGGCCCACAGACCGTCGCGAAGTTACAACCGTACATCCAGGATGGCACCTCGTCACGTCGTCGCTAAACTCACGCCCTGCTGGTATCGGGAGGGACTCCTCGTGGCGCTCCTCTGCGCGAGCGCCGGGTGCCGCACGGCAGCGACGACGACCGCAGCCCAATTTCCAGCGGTGTGGCCTGCCGGCGCCGACCTGCCGCCGGTACAAAAGGCTCAGCCGCCAGGACCAGGGAGCGGCATCGCGATCGCGGTCGCCCCCTGGATGTGGCCGTCGGCTCCCGCCACCTCCTCCGCCGGCGAGCGCCTGACGACAGAAACGCTGACCCAGCTCACCCAGACGGCCCTACGGGCGCAAGGGTTTGACGTGGTGGAGGAACACGCCGCCTCGTATCGGCTGGGCTGCACGGTCCGCGATCTGCGGTACACCGTCTCCAGCGGCTATCCGGCCAGGCGATCGTACCTCGCCGATGTGGAGTGCCAGTTACTCCGCCGCAGTGATCAACGCCTCGTCTGGCAGCGGCAGTTTGCGGAGCATACCGAAGAGACGCTCTACGTCAACACGTACACCCGGGCCCCGGCCACGCATGCGCGCACCTTTGCGTGGGAGACGTTGCCTGCGGTGATGGAACGCCTGACGAGTAGTCTGGTACGATTCTTCCGTGAAGGATTACCGCTGTACGAAGAAGGGGCCACGCCGGCCACGCCGCTGTATCAGAAGTAGGTCAGCCGTCAACCACGCGAGAGCGCATGGCGAAACGACAGAAGCAGCTCTCCATCTTCCTCGAAAACCGCCCCGGGGGACTGGCGCGTATCAGTGGCATCCTGGCGGAGGCCGGGGTCAACATTCTCGCCTTGGCAGTGCATGACACGGTGGACCACGCGGTCGTGCGGCTGATTGCCGAGCCGCATCTGAAGGCGCTCCTCTTGCTCGAACAGCAAGGGCTCCACGTGATCGAGCATGAGGTGATCACGATGAAGCTCGACAACCACGCCGGGACGCTCGCCACCATCGCTCGACGACTCGCCCATGCCGACATCAACATCAACTACGCCTACTGCACGGCGACCGAACACCAGCTCCAAGGCTGCCTCGTCCTCCACACCGACGCGCCCGAGCGCACGGTCGAGATCCTGAGCGACCAGTAACACGCGACACGCCCGCCGCGTTGAGCAACGCCGTCCAGCGTCAAGCGTTCGGCGTCCGGCGAGGACGCGTTTCGTCTCACGTCCGACGTGAGACGTCAGACGATACGCTACCGCGCTGCCGTGGGACGCTTGACGGGTTCACCGTGCGCTGTGTGCTGGCGTTGGACAAACCCCTTTACCTTCCCGCCTCCTCGGAGTACACTAGGGGCATTCATGAGCAAAACGGTCCGTGAGTTAGCCAAGTTAGTGGAGGGCGAGCTCTGCGGGGATGCGTCACTGGCGATTGACCGCGTCTCAGCGCTCGAGGAGCACGCGCCCCCCGGGAGCCTCATCTGGATCAGCGAGGTCTCGATGCTCAAGGAGGCGGAGCGCTCCGCGGCCAGTTGTGTGGTCGTGCCGTGCGAGGTGACGGCCAGCCGCAAGACCCTCATTCGCGTCGCCCATCCCAAACTCGCCTTCGCCAAAATCCTGTGGGCCTTCCATCCCCTCGAACGCCCGCCGAGCGGCATTCACCCCTTGAGCGTCCTCGGCAAAGGCGTCCAACTCGGTCGCGATGTCTCGATCGGCCCGCACGCGGTCCTGGGCGACCGCGTGCGCTTGCACGCGCGCGTCACCGTCGGGGCTGGCGTGATCATCGAGGCCGACTGCGAGGTGGGCGAGGATACGATCCTGTATCCCAACGTCACCCTCTACCACCACACGCGCGTGGGCCGCCGCGTCATCATCCATGCCGGCAGCATCGTGGGCAGCGATGGGTTTGGGTTTGTCCTCGATCCCGCGACGCAACGGCAAGTCAAAATTCCGCAAGTCGGCGACGTCGTGCTGGAAGACGAGGTCGAGCTCGGCTCCAACGTGACGGTGGATCGCGGGACGGTGGGCTCGACGATTCTGCGGCGCGGGGTGAAGGTAGACAACCTCGTGCAGATCGCCCACAACGTCATCATCGGTGAAGACACCGTGATCTCAGCCCAAACCGGCATCGCCGGCAGTTCCACCATCGAGCACCACTGCATTCTCGCTGGCCAAGTGGGCGTTGCCGATCACGTCACGATCGAAGCCGGCGTTGTGGTCGGCGCGCAAGCGGGTGTCCTGTCAGGGAAACGCATCAAGGCGGGTGAAGTGGTCTGGGGTACGCCGGCACGGCCCTTGGTGGAGAGTAAACGCCAGATCGCTGGGCTCAGCCGGTTACCTGATCTCCTCGAAGAAGTCACGGTGCTTCGCAAGGCCCTCCAACAAGCCGGCATCGCCCTCCCCCTGTCGCAGCGCAAGTAGGACCATTCCGCGTTCGGCGTTCAGCGATGACCGTCCAGCGTCCAACGTCCGGCAATGACCGTCAAGCGTCAAGCGTTGGGCGTTCAGCGAAGCAGCGTTTCGTCCAACGTCTGACGTCAGACGCAGGACGAAACGCCTATGCGCTGCCGCATGACGTTTGACGCTGAACGTCCCTAGCGGTTCACGGTGCGCGCTCCGTTCACCGGTTCCCATGTTCTCTGGCTCTGTCCTCTGGTGACTCCCACCTACGTAGGTTGTTGACGATCTCCGAATCCCAGCATCCCCAAAAAATCTCCCAGCGCCCCCCACGCCGCCTGCAGAATATGGTATGGTTAAAATAACCACTGGTGTGGACGGGAGGTGGAACACATGTGGTACCCCTCATGGTGGCGTAACGTAACACTTGTGTTTACCATTGGTTACATCGTTCTCATGCCAACACTGACCCGCGCAGAAGAACCGCCGCCGATTACGCAGTTGCCACACGATATCGTCAAGCTCGCGACCGTCTGGTGGGCTGTGCCCCACGCCATGTACCAGGTCTCTCAGGATGAGGGGTCGGTCATGGGGATGACCCTCGGAACGGTCGAAGGCTCCAGTCTCATGGTGGAGAGCACGGTCACCTATCTGACGAGCGGCTACCACTACACGCAACAGACGCAGCCCACGCCGCAGCGTCGTCCCACAGGAGCGTTGTTGCGATACTCGTTCTAACGAATCTAGCACCACCGAAGAGGCCGTATGGCGTTCAGTCCTCCCCCAACGCTCGAACTGACGGTCGCGCCCACGTTGCCCGCGGTCAAGCGCAAACGGCTGCGGGTGGCCAGGACCGTGGCGGCCGCGCGGGATCTGCATCTGCGCATCGCGGCCCAGTTCGTCCAGCTCGCCAGCCGGTTTGAGTCGCGCGTGCTGCTCGCCAAAGGCACGCATCACGTGGACGGGAAAAGCATCTTGGGCGTGCTGATGTTGGGTGCCGCCCAGGGGACACGCCTGCGCATCATCGCCACGGGGCGCGACGCCGAGCCGGCGATTGCGGCGTTGAGCACGTTGTTCGATCGCTGCCCTCCGAACGCCTAACTCTGAACTCTGCGCTCTGCACTCTCAACACCGTCGTCCAGCGTCCCGCGTCCGGCGGCAACGAGCCTACGGCCCGTAGGGGGGCGTGTCGTCCCGCGTCTGACGTCAGGCGTCGGACGTTACGCTGACCGTTGCCCCTCGACGCTTGACGCGCCACGCACGCTGAACTCTGCACACTCCCGCCATCGTCTCGCGTCCCGCGTCCGGCGGCCACGACGGGCGTTTCGTCGTGCGTCCGACGTCCTACGTTGGACGAAACGCCTCTGCGCTGCCGCCCAACGCTTGACGCTGTCCGCCCGACGGCAATCGCTGAACTCTGAACGCTCACCCCCTGCCTCTCCCGAACATTTTTTTCACGCTCCCACGCCACGTTGTCGTAACTCCTGACCGCACAATGATCCTTTCATGTTAAAAAGAAGTGGCTTATACTAGCTTAAGTTAACTTAAGTTAGGTACACTTGATTGTAGTATGGCACAGACAGACGTAGTACATCGCCAACGGACGCAGATCATGACCCTGGCGGAGATCGCCAAGTACCTGGGCCTCCACCAGATGACGGTCTACCGGCTGCTCAAGGCCAGGCGGTTGCCAGGCTTTAAGCTGGGCCGGCAGTGGCGCACCAAAAAGGATGTCCTCGACCAGTGGCTCCTCGCGCAGATGCGCCGCCCGCCGACCAC
>Ga0137796_10002027_pt1 | contig 11087 bp, 15 predicted proteins | sample OV2TP3_FD_97704 | JGI IMG/M metagenome (GOLD analysis project Ga0137796, IMG submission 97704)
GATCGCCCGGCATCAGCGGGCCAACCACCACTATTTCGAGCAGGGGCTCAAAATATTCGAACTCGCGCAAGCGGGGCTGCGTCAATACGATACGAAGACTGAGGAGGAACGGCGCAATTTGCTCGCGTTCGTCCTATCGAACTGCGTCCTCAATGACGTAACGCTCACCCCCGTATATAGAAAGCCCTTCTGCTACTTCGCAGAAGGGCCTCTAGTGAAGAAATGGCGGGGCCGACGGGACGACTTTTGAACTCCCTTCCAGCCAGGCCGTGGCCCAATTCCTCACCGATTTCCGGGCTTGGTGCCTCACCGAGGAGGCAGCTAAGCTGGCCCGCCAACTCCCCGCCTTTGTCCATTTGGCTTAACCAGGCCTTTCCCAGTTTACCAAATCGCAGGCTGGCAATTCGGCTAAAAGGTGGTACGGGTGCCTAAAGTGACGACCCAGTTGGTGCCCAGCTCGTTGCCGTTCAAGGACTCCGCGATGGGAATCTGGACAGATCCCTCCCACAGCCAGCGGGCCGTCACGAACTGGATCCCCGGGGAGAGAAACAGGGTGTAGCCTCCCGAGTCCTTCAGTGTTCCACCCGATCTGTGTTTCGCCTGCCAGACGCCGTTGAGTTCCAGGACAACATGCAGCGCGCGCGGAGCGGTCCACCCAGGGGATTCCTTCGGCCATACCCTGAACCAAGCCCCCGTATCGTGCCGAAAGACATCTCCGAACTGAAGATCGTCATGTCCCGTATTCACCTGGTAGGCCAGATCCTGGCTGAGCTCGTACCACTGGGTCTGCCGGGTGAAGACGATCCCAGCCAATGGGTCCACCGACCCAGAGCCAAGCCGCAGCGCCGGCGGCAGCCGACCCAGACCGTCGGAGCCGTCATGTTCGCCGGTAGGGAGTTCCAGTCCTCCCAGGATGGCCAGCCGGGTCGTTGCCCCGGGCTCATCCTTTCGGAAGAGGCGCTGCTTCACGAACAGAGTCAGGTCTCCAATCCCACTGGCTTCACGACTCACACGTTGGCCATTGCTGAAGGTGCGTAGATCTTTGTTCAGATACGGCACAACGAGAAAACCGGCCGTCTGATCCGTAAATCCGTAGACCACCACCTGCTTGGCCGCATGGATCGTCATGGAGCGGTTCTGGTCAGTGGGGTCATCGCCCTTGCGGGTCTGCGAGTACTGCGTCCTTAAGATCGTCTGGCCCTTGGCAGGGGTCAGGGCAACGTCCGTCTGAATGGCAGCGAAAGAGATACCGGAAGGAACCAACGCAAGTACCATGAGAATTCCAACAAGCCGTTTCACGGCTTGATTTCCTGGGCGGTTTCGACGGCCAGCGCCGGGGGTAGCCCCTGATGCTCGTGGACAGTCCCAGCGATTTCCACCAGGCCCCGGCTCGCTTTCCAGGCGGCCAGTTGACGTTCAAGAGCCGGGTCTGCGATGGTGTGCTCCGGCGTCAGAGCCGAGGCACCTTCCTCTTTGAAGAGAAGGAACCGCTGGCCGGTGCCCCCGGCATCCAGAGCTGGATGTCCTTCCCACTCGGACACTGTACCGATGACGGTCAACCGGATGGCCCTCAAGGTGAACCCGGTGTCTGCTACGGCTTTCCGCAGTTGCGCCAGCTCGAGTGGCTGATCCGGTTTGACTTGGGCCCTCACCAGTCCCTTCTTGTAGTTGGTGTCGATGGAACCCAGAGCCGGAACGGCCTTGAGCGGCTTCTCGATGTTGAAGACGCAGAAGGGACAGGAAAGGCCGTCGATGGAAAGCTCCACCTCGGTCACCTCGGCCCAGGCGGTGGACAGGGATAGCAAGGATAATCCTACGGCAACCCCAAAGCGCCTCACGTTCACCGAAATCAGTTTACACCCCTCCGCATATCCTTTGATGGTGTGGATGCCGGTACGAAACCCCGGCGGGTAAGCTTGGCCATCGTGAACTGGTAAGCCTGTTCAATAAGCGGCTGCACGCCTTTGAGCTCGAGCTTTAGAAGCGACGGTGGGAAGTCAAAGCAAGGCTCCAGGAGGATCAGCTCGGCCCGGTCTTTATAGTGTTCCAGGTCGTGACGAAATCGCTGGGCCATAGCGATCCGAAAAGCTCTGGCGGTGATGTCCAGCACCCCCTGGGTCGGCTGTTGTAACTCTTGGGCGCAGTGGCACAAGAGGGCGAAGATGCGTGTGGCGCCTTGTTCGACGGCCACCCCAATGGGTACATTATCCACCAGGGCCCCATCCGCCAGGCGGTAACCCTGGTACTCGACCGGCGGGAAGTAGGGAGGAATGGCACTGCTTGCCAAGATGGCTGGCAGGATTTCACCGCGATTCAGATAAACCGGTTCGCCGGTCTGGAGGTTAGTGGCGGTGACGGTCAAGGGGATGGTGAGTTCTTCAAAGCGTCTCACGGGTAAAGCCTCACCTAAGAAGCGTTGAAAACGCTCCGTCCTGTAAAGGCCGTCCATCTTGGATGTCCGAAATAGGAAGAGCCGTCGGTCGAACGTAAAAGGCCTCTCCTTCTGGAATTTCAACCAGAGCCGGGTCATTTCATCAGGGGTGAATCCTGCCGCGATGAATGCGCCATTGATGGCGCCAATGGATGTCCCGAAGATCGCATGAATCGGGATCTTCAGTTCCACGAGGGCACGATAAAGGCCGACTTCGATCACTCCCCGGGTGCCTCCCCCGCAGAGGACCAGGGCGTTAAGAGAGGGCTTTATTGGCTCCAAGGAATTGTGCTCATGGTTCTCTGGCAAGGTACCTCTCGGATCACGCGGTTCGGCCATCCACGTGCTCCGTTTAGCGGCGCAGGAGGTGGCCCAGGCAGCAAAGGATAAGCAGAGCCAGAAGAGCAAGGGGAATCCAGAGTTCGCGCATGGGATTTTATCCGCAACAGCCCGAGGCGGCCTCCTGTTTCCGTTGGGGCAGGTATCTCTCAGGGCTCTCCAGAAACTGCTCCTTGCACTCCAGGGAGCAGAAATGGATGAGCTGCCCCTGGTAAGCGGTCGTCACTCCGGGATAACGCCCATGCACCCAGGCCCCGCAGACCGGATCTTTGCTCCCGGTTTCTGCCGACGACCAATAGCGTCTGCCCAGCCACTCAGGGGTAAAGGCGACCATCGTTCCACCTACCGCCAGCGCCCAAAGCCATCCGGCGGTAATCCCCACCCACCCTGTCGCGCGTGCTAAGGCAGCAAGCCCCAGGAGAGCGTAGAGGGGGCCGGTGAATGTACAATGCACACGCCGGCATCGTTTGGCATTGATCACGCAAGCTGTTCCCATCCATAAGAGTGCCACACTCCAGATGAACCAGCGGCGCGGCCCGGCCAACCATCCCACCAGCGCAAGACCAAGAGGCAAGCGCCACAAGAGCCACTGTTTCATGGGAAAGCCGGTCAGATCGGCGGCCTTCAGGCAGCACCGAGGAGCATCATATACGATGGCTTGCTCTCTTTTCTCGGGCATAGTTTCTCCTCCGCCGCTACCGCCTCAGGAATAGCATCAGACAAAACCCGCCCAGAAGCAGGACCACGACAAAGGCAAACCACTGCCCACGCATGGGATCACTCCGCGCAGCAGGAGAGCTTCGTGGCATCCTTGAAAAATCCTTGGGCGCAGATCCGCATCGCCTCGGAGAGAGTCGGGTAGACGTGGAAGGTGTCGATCAAGTCCTGCACCCTCAGGCGCTGCTTGATGGCCAGAGTGGCTTCGTGGATGAGCTCCCCGGCATGGGGACAGAAGAGGTGCACCCCCAAGAGGGTGCCTGCGCCCTCCCCGGCGACCATCTTGATGAGGCCCGCGGTCTCTCCGCTCAGCCAAGCCCGCGGCACCCAGTGAAAGTCCAGGAGACTGGTCTTTACCTTCAGGGCCTGCTCCTTGGCCTGCGCCTCCGTTAGTCCCACGCTGGCCACTTCCGGGGTCGTGAAGATGGCACGGGGGATGACCGAGTAGTCGGCCTTCCGGTGGCAGCAGTCGTCGATGGCGTTCTGGGCCGCCACCGCCCCCTGGGCAGCGGCCACGTACACAAACTGGGAGGGGCACGCGCAGTCCACGCAGTCCCCGGCGGCCCAGATGTTGGGGGCAGTGGTCTTCATCTCGTCATCGACCTGGATGCCGCCCCGCTTGGTCAAGGTTACCCCAGCTTTCTCCAGCCCGAGGCCTTGGGTGTTGGGCCGGCGCCCGGTGGCCACCAGAAGCGTCTCGGCTGTAAACTCCCTCTGCGTCTCATCTGGCATCTGGGCGGTCACCACGATTTGGTTTCGTTCCTGCCGGGTCTTGACGACCCGGCTACACGTGCAGATCTCAACCCCTTCTTCCTTTAGGTGCTTGGCCAATGCCTCCGAGATTTCCGGCTCCTCATACGGGGTGATACGCCCAGCAATCTCGTGGACCGTCACCTTGACTCCCAGATGGGCAAAAGCTTGAGCAAACTCCAGGCCCACCGCATTGGCCCCGAGGATCAGCATGGAGTTGGGCAGGGTTTTCAGCCCGAGGGCTTCGGTGCTGGTCAGATAGTTGACCTGGAGGAGCCCCTCAATGGGCGGCAGAGAGGGCGATGCGCCGGTGGCGATGATAAACTTCGGCGCCTTCAGAACCGTCCCGTTGACCTTGAGTTCCGCGTTAGAAACAAACTCCGCCGGCCCCTCCAGGTAGGTGATCCTGGGATGGGCTTCCAGGATGTCCCAGTACTTCGCCTTGCGGCCCTCCTCCAAGAGTTGCTCCTTCTGCGCCATCACCTTGGCCCAATCCAGGCGTACCTCTTTTGTCGTAATACCCGGCATCGGGGACTGCTTGGCCTGCTGATAGAGCTCGGCGATTCGGATCAGGTACTTGCTGGGGACGCAGCCGCGGTTGAGGCAGGTGCCGCCGATCACTTGGTGCTCGATCACGGCGACCTTGGCATTGAGCTCATCCGCCTTGATCGCGGCGGCAAAGGCGGCCGAGCCCCCTCCGACCACAATCAGGTCAAACCGAGAATCCTTGACCTCCTCCGGCCTCGTAGGACAGCAAGCATGCGTGGACGCCTTCGCCATTTTTACTCTCCTTCCTTTGGGGGCCGGGTGGCCTTATAGCCGGTCTTGTTGATCGCCGCGACGAGCTCCTCGACCTGCACTTTGGCCGGATCGTAACTCACATACGCGGCCTGTTCCTTGACCCTGGCATCGGCGCTTTGAACTCCCGGCAGACGCTTGAGGCTCGACTCCACCGTCAGCTCGCAGGTAAAGCAGGTCATCCCCTCCACCGGGATCGCCACCGAAGCGGACGTTCCGGCTGAAGAAGATTGCTGCGGCGAGTGCGCTGCGCTTTGGCTAGCATAGGTGTAGAGATTCAATCCTACAAAAAGGGCCACGACGAGGGTAGCCAGGGTCAGGGTCCACTTCGCGGGTTTGCCCTGGGCCATCTCGCAGCGGGCCGCCTGGCAGCGGCCTCTCTCCTTGAGGTAGGCTCTCCAGGCAAAGGCCAGGATCCCCATGGCCCCGAAGAGGAACCACCAGTGGTACCGGCCAAAGAAGGCTCCCAGCCCCAAGGTCCCCAGACCTAACAGAACCAACACCAACGGCCCGACGCAGCACAGCGACGCGACAAGGGCCGAGAGAATCCCCATTTGCCCTGGTTTCATGGAGGTAAACCTCCCTTCTTCATTTTCTTTCCTTGTGAGGCCGGCAGATCTGTGATCCGGGGACAAAGGGCGACGCCGCTGACCCGCTGGCCGGATCGTGCGGGTTGACGGAGCGCCCGAAGGATGCGCTGGCGCAGATGCCGCCAATCCCGCATCTTCTCCGTAAGCTCCTTAAGCCGCTGCCGAAGTAGCTGTTCCACATGCCCGCAGGGGCAGCGCCCCCGGTAGCTCAGCTCCAGAATCTCCCGAATCTGCAAGAGACTCAACCCCAGGTTCTGCGCCTTGCGGATGAAGGCCAGGATCTCGGCTGCCTCTTGGCCGTACAGCCGGTACCCTGAGGCGGTCCGGGGTGCCTCCGGCAGCAACCGCAACGACTCGTAGTACCGGATGGTTTTGATTGGAATCCCGGTCTGCTCGGCCAACTGTCCGATAAACATCCTATCCGTGGTTCTGCCTGGGGCCATCAGTTGCTAGTATAAACCATCCAGCCTACTGGAGAGTCAAGGGTTTTGTAGAAGAAAATTCTGCTTGAGAGCAAAGACGCAGAGAGCCGATTACAGCGATTCGTAACCGGCTCTCTTATGGATGGTTAGGATTGAACTTGACAAGATCGATGCGCAGCGTAGAATATGTTCAGTTACTGTTTCTTTTGCTGGAGGAAACCTGCGAATGGACGCAATGTACCTGAGAGATGTCCGGGAAACTCTGGAAGATGAATTCGGAGTTCCTGCGCGGACGTTTCAGTGGTACTTGAGCGAAGATCTCATTCCGAAACCAGAATATGAAGGGCGGGAGGGATATTACGATCTGGAGGCCGTCGACATCGTTCACTTCGTATGCGCCCTGAGAGTGATGAATCGCGAATTCGACATCCCCCTCAAGAAAGCCTCGACCATCTTGCGCAAGTATCAAAAGGGCCTTAAAAAACTTGTCGACCTTCTGGGTGGGCTCGCTGAGGAGTACGAGGTGAGAAAATTCCCTAGCGCCTCTGACTTCGATGGACGAAACGCTCGCAATCGGGCTATCCGCCGCTGGTTCTTCCGTAAGCTTGAGGAAGGGATCGATCTGAAGACGTTCTCCTTGGTGGATCTCGTAGAGGAGATCAAAAACTTCTCGCGCCGGCGGGCAAAGCCGCAGAGCGTGGCGAAATGATTTCAGCCTCTCTTTTTTCCCATGAGTTCTGGTTACTGTAAGAATCGCTGATTCAATCGCAGACGGAGGCGGCGTTGCAACCAATGGACAGGCGAGGCTAGGCCCCGAAATGGAAACTCAAGACCCCGCTTTTGAGAAAGGCCCCAAGCGGCGTATCCGGGTGGAGCCTACTGTCTGCGAGGTGGAGCTGCTGCTCGATCCGCCACGGGTGATTACGCTGTATGGGATTACGAAGGAACGCCGAGTGAGGCGGTACGACCTGAAGATTACGTCGAACCAGAAGATAGCGCTTTTGTAGCCGGTTAGTACCCGAAGTTAGCCAACCGCCTTCGGGCGGGGAAGTGAAGCCAGGGTTGCGGCCCAATAGAGGCCGCGCCCTGGCTTTCTTTTTGGGAGTCCCCTGGCAGAGGAGATGATTGTGGCCTTCGGCGAGGCCCTCTTAAAAGAGACGATCGAAACCTGGCAGGACTGCTCAAAAGAGCGGTTGACGTTGCATGAGGCCCAGCAGATCTGCGAGACGGTACTTGGGCTGTTCAAAACGCTGTCCAGGATTGACAAGAGAGTTCGGGATGCCCAACAGACCAGAGAGACAGCTGCCCGAAGTTAAGGGGCGGCATGAGCTGGAGGCCTATTGGGCCAAGCAGTACCATGTCGTGATTGACCGAGGGGTTTGGGCCACGTTGTCCCCAAAGGCGAAGGCAGTTTATCCGGTCCTGCTCCGGCATCTGAACCAGGACCGGCGGTGCTGGCCAAGTGTCGAGGTCATCGCCCGCGAGGCGGGGATTCATCCCAGGAACGTGCCAGCGGCGACAAAGGAGCTTGAGACACGGCAGTTGATCAAGAAGTGGAGGTATGGCCGCGGGAGCTTCTACTACGCCTTCGGCCAAAGGGACCTTGAGCACTTGCTTCCAGAAAATATGGATGTAAATACTCCTCCACGAATCGTGGATATAAATGCCCCTGAAAAGCCGAGAGACAAGAAGGGCCGTTTCACCCCTCCATCCGCCATGGAGGAGCCTCGTCCACAGCTTATGGAGGCCGCTCATCCAGTCGGTATGGACGTAAAGAAGAACCAGGAAGAAGAACTCTTGAAGAAGAACGAAGCGGCTGGCTCGGCTTCGGCGTCGTCAAAAGCCTCCGCCTCGCCAGCCTCCGGTGCCTTCGAGGAGAATGACGGTCCCTGGCTTGTCCCCGGCAAGCTGCTTAGCCGCTCCTTCTACTACCAGCAGAGGCAGTCCAAGGCTTTTGATCGGCCAACTCCTGAACTGATTCGATGGCTACGCACCTGCGTCAGATGCACCGAGAGCGAACTTCAAAGCGTGCTGGCTTCTGAATACCCCTCCTGGAAAGGTCCCACAAATGTCCCTTGAGACATTCCATGTTCCCCGGCAGCTCTTTGCTCCTTTGGCCGAGCTTAACCCGTACGAGCGGCTCTTTCTGGCCACTCTGTGCTCCTTCTGGGAGAAACGGGAAGACCCGGGTGCCAAAACCTTCCAGGCCAGCAACTATGACCTGAGAGATGCCTCCGGAATATCCCTTCGGGCCATCCCAGCCATCCGGAAGCGCCTGGTGGCGAAGGGACTCATCTCGATTGTCCCGGGACGGCCCGGAAGGCCAACGGCGTATACCATCGAGTGGGGGCAGATCTCGAAGGGCTCCTCAAAGTGGTAGCCTTGAATGGCGCAAAAGGTTTGCTAAGAACGGCTAGGGTTTTGGGGTCAAGCGGCCATTTCCACAGGTTCCTTCGACGAGAATGTGGGGGAACCAAATTTAAGGGAGCTTAGCGCAAAAGGGGAACTGACAAAACCTGACATTGTGGGCGGTCTAGCCCTGAGGAACTTTCAGAGCCCACATCCCAGGTTCACCTCTTGACAGATGGGATAATGTGATATATCCTTGGCGTCATGGCGAGAAGGAAGAAATCAGACATTCCCAAACTGGCGAAACTCGTGTCGGCACTTAAAACCTACCGCTTGGAGAAAGGCCTTTCGCAGATGGCCTTGGCTAAGGCGGTAGGAGTGGCTTTCGTCACGATGAATCGGTGGCTCAGCGGCCATCGGCTTCCTGACGAGCTGCACGCCTACCGGATCAAGAAGCTGTTGGCTCAGTCGCCGAGGAAAAGAAAATGAGCCATATCGTGCCCGTGGAGAGGATTGAGAAACGAATCCTTTTATTCCGCGGTCATAAGGTCATGCTGGACAGCGACCTGGCAGAGCTATACGGCGTCAAACCGATCGCACTTCGACAGCAGGTCAAAAGGAACCCCGATCGATTCCCAGAAGATTTCATGTTTCAGCTTACGGAGGACGAGGTTGAAGTCTTGGTATCACAAAATGTGATACCTTCCAGGAAGCACCTGGGAGGGTACCTCCCCTACGTTTTTACCCAAGAGGGGGTCGCCATGCTCTCCAGTGTCCTCCGCAGCAAGCGGGCCGTGCTGGTCAACGTCGCGATCATGCGGGCCTTCGTGAAGCTCCGGGAGATGCTGGCCAGCCACAGGGATCTGGCCCGGAGGCTGGATGAGTTGGAGAGGAAGTACGACGCGCAGTTCAAAGTGGTCTTCGATGCCATCCGGAAGCTGATGGAACACCCTGAGCCGCACCGTCGGCGGATCGGATTCCATGCGCGTTGATGAGATGGGTAACCGTGCCGTTCTGTACGCGCGGGTGTCCAGCAAGGAGCAGGAACAGGAAGGGTTCTCCATCCCGGCCCAACAGAAGCTCCTCCGGGAACACGCCCAGCGCAGGGACCTCCAGGTCGTCAAAGAGTTCATCGATGTGGAAACGGCCAAGCAGGCGGGCCGGGCCGGGTTCAACGAGATGCTGGAATACCTCAAGAAGAATCCCCAGGTGCGGTATCTGCTCTGCGAAAAGACGGATCGCCTTTCCCGCAACTTTTGGGACATCGCCACGCTGGACGACTTGATGAACAAACAGGACCTGGTGATCGTCCTGGTCAAAGAGAACGCGGAGCTGAGCAAGGAGTCCCGGTCCCACGAGAAGTTCATCTTTGGGATCAAGGCCCTCATGGCAAAGAACTACATTGACAACCTCTCCGATGAGGTGAAGAAGGGCCACCAGGAGAAGGCGGCTCAAGGAGAGTATCCCTCCATCGCTCCTTTGGGTTACAAGAACAACCTCCTGACGCATCGTATCGAGGTGGACGAGAACGAAGCCCCGGCAGTGAGAAGGCTCTACGAGCTATACGTCACCGGCCGGTATTCTCTGAAGCAGCTTCGTCAAGTGGCGAAGGATGCGGAACTTTTGGGCCGCCGTTCCAAGCGGGAGCTGTCCAAGAGCGAGGTGGAGCGGATTCTGAAGAACCCGATCTACTATGGGATGTTTCGCTGGAAAGGCAAAGTCTGGCCCGGCATCCATACGCCGATCATCTCCAAGGAGCTGTTCGACCAGGTGCAGGAGATGTTTGCCAGCCAGAATCGGGCCAAGACCAGGCGGCATCGCTTTGCCTTCGGCAACGTCATGCGCTGCGCACGGTGCGGATGCCGGATCACGGCGGGAAGGATCAAGGGAAGATACGTTTACTACTGGTGCACCGGCTTCAGGGGCAAGTGCGGACAGCCTTACGTGCCAGAGCGGGAGCTGGAGCCGAGGATGCGGGAGATCGTGGTGGCGGTTCGGATCGGCGAGGAGCGGGTGGCCTGGTTAACCAAGCTCCTCCGGGAAAGCCACGAGGACGAGAAGGCGTACCACGATGCCCAAATCAAGGGCTTCACCGCCCGCTACGAACAACTTCAGAGCCGCCTGGATCAAATCTACCTGGACAAGCTGGACAAGAAGATTCCCACCGAGCTATGGGAGCAAAAGAGCGCCGAGTGGCGGAGAGAGCAGGACGAGATCCGGACGCAACTGGCCAAGCACCAGAACGCCAACCAGGGCTACATGGAAGAAGGAATCAGGATTTTTGAACTGGCGCAACGCTTTGTGCCGCTGTACGATGTGGCGCGGCCCGAGGAGAAGCAGGAAATCCTGCGCTTTCTACTTTTGAACTGCACCCTGAATGACGCAACACCTACCCCCACCTACCGTAAGCCGTTCAACTGGCTCGTGGAACTCGCCGACATGAAATATGGCGGGGCCGACGGGATTTGAACCCGCGATCTTCAGCACGCCTGCGCTGTGACACATAAATGCCACCCAAAATGGTGCTCCATCCAGCGGAAAATAAACCGTGGCATCCAGCGAAAATACCAAACCTTCGCATAGTGATATCGAACATAGTCTGGGATTCGGTACGGGAAGATGTGATCCACCTCTGTCTTGAGTATCTTAAAACCCTGCTTCTGTAAAAGCCTCTGCGCCTGGGACCGAGAG
>Ga0137796_10002032_pt1 | contig 11080 bp, 14 predicted proteins | sample OV2TP3_FD_97704 | JGI IMG/M metagenome (GOLD analysis project Ga0137796, IMG submission 97704)
TTAAGTGCCGATATCCATTAATCAAATCTCCAGCGGTTTGGCCCTCCTGATTGATGGAGAGATTTATGTGGTTACAGAGTTTAATCATGTAAAACCCGGCAAAGGCAGCGCCTTTGTCCGTGTCAAGCTCAAGAACCTTAAAACGGATCTGACCTTGGAGAGGACGTTCCGTAGCTCCGATCGGCTCGAGGACGTCTGTCTGGAGGAGAAGAAGCTCCAGTATTTGTACCGCAGCGGAGATTCCTTCCATTTTCTGGATCACGCCACCTACGAAGAGTGGACCATAGACCGAAGCCAGCTCAAAGAGAGCGTCCCTTTCCTTAAGGAGAATATGGAGGTCACAGCCCATTATTATAAGAACCAAGTGCAAAGAGTCTACCTCCCTAATTTTATCATTGCCAACGTGACAGAGACGGAACCCGGATTTAAAGGGGATACCTCTAAGGCCACCAATAAACCGGCTACCCTTGATACAGGCGCAATCGTTCAAGTTCCTCTTTTTATCAATCAAGGGGATTGGATCAAAATCGACACCCGGACGGGTGAATACGTCGAGAGGGTACAAAAATGAATTTGAAAGAGATCCGAGAAATGATTGCTTTAATGAACGAAAATGCTCTGATGGAATTGGAGGTTGAGAAGGAAGGTTTGAAGATCAGGATCAAGAAGTCTCCTTTAGGGATGGGAGAACTCCCAAGGCCAGAACCCACCGGATATCAAACGGAAATCCTCGCCTCTGCGAAAACCAAGGAAGGCATCGGTTCTCCAACAGCAGCGGCAAGGATTCCCATTGTCTCGCCCATGGTTGGAACGTTTTACCGCGCCCCTTCTCCGGAGGCGCCGCCCTTTGTGGAAGTGGGGCAGATTGTGGAAGTCGGGCAAGTGATCTGTATCATTGAGGCTATGAAACTCATGAATGAAATCAAATCTGAAGTCAAAGGCCGTATCATCGAATGTCCCGTGGATAATGCGGAACCGGTTGAATTTGGACAGACCCTTTTTGTGGTGGAACCGGTTTAACCCCCTTTATGTTCTCGAAGATTCTGATCGCTAATCGTGGTGAGATCGCCCTACGGATCATTCGAGCCTGTAGAGAACTTCATATACGAGCCGTTGCCATTTATTCCCAAGCGGACCGGGATTCTTTGCACGTTCGATTTGCCGATGAAGCCATTTGTATTGGAGGGCCCTTCAGCAAAGACAGTTATCTCAATATCCCGGCGATTATCTCAGCGGCCGAGATCACCGATGTCGAGGCGATTCACCCGGGATATGGTTTTTTAGCCGAGAATGCCCATTTTGCGGAAATCTGTGAGTCTTGCCATATCAAATTTATAGGACCCACTCCGCAGGCCATCCGGACGATGGGTGATAAAGTGACCGCCCGGGAGACAGTCCGAAAGGTGGGGGTGCCTTTGGTCCCCGGTGCCAGAGGGGTCGTCAAAACCCAACAGGAAGCCCTCGAGATCGCCAAAAAGATCGGGTATCCGGTGATCATCAAGGCCTCGGCTGGCGGTGGGGGAAAGGGCATGAGGATCTGCCATAACGATGTGAGCCTCATCAGTTTTTTTAATATGGCCCGTAATGAAGCAGAAACGCACTTTGGCTCACCGGATGTGTATATTGAGAAATACCTTCCCGAGCCGCGGCATATCGAAATACAAATCGTGGCGGATGAGTATGGGCATATGATCCATCTGGGAGAAAGGGACTGTAGCATTCAACGACGATATCAGAAGTTGCTCGAGGAAGCGCCCGCACCGGTTCTTCACAGCAAATTGCGAAAAAAGATAGGAGACTCCGCCCTCAAGACCGCCCGCTCGGTGAATTACCGTGGCGTGGGAACGGTTGAGTTCTTGCTGGATTCTGACGACTCCTTTTATTTCATGGAAATGAATACGCGGATTCAGGTGGAGCACCCTGTAACCGAGATGGTGACCGGGGTGGACCTTATCAAGGAACAGATCCGCATTGCCGCCGGTGAGAAGCTCAAAATCAAGCAGGATGATGTTAAAATAAAAGGGGCCGCGATCGAATGCCGCATTAATGCGGAGGACCCTCGAAATAATTTTATTCCTTGTCCAGGCAAGATTGCAGAATTGAACTTGCCCGGTGGGCCGGGGGTAAGGATTGATACCCATATTTACCCCGGGTTTGAGATTAGTCCCTATTATGATTCCATGGTTGGTAAAGTCATTACGCATGGAAAAACCCGGGAAGAGGCTATTCGGATTATGCAAAGGGCCTTGGAGGAATTTTACATTAGCCCGATCAAGACAACGATCGGTTTACACCAGGAGATTCTTCGCCATCCGGCCTTCTTGAAGGGGGCCGTTTCAACCCATTTCTTAGAAAAAATCGTGCAGGAAGATACGGAGGTCCATCCATGATCTGTGATCAGAAGGTGGATTTAGGATCTATCCAGATTCATAAAAAAGTCATTGCCGATATAGCAGCCGCGGCTTTAAGTGAGATCGAGGGCGTTACTCTATCTCTCAGAAGCTGGCGCAACCGGCTTATGGAATTTGTCGGACGAAAAGAATTGGCAGGTATTAATGTCCAAATCGATAAAAACAGCCAGGTGTCCCTGGAACTCAAAGTGTATATTCGTTATGGGATCAATATCCCTGATATGGCTCAGCAAGTTCAGGAGACTGTCCGTCGGGCTGTGGAGAAAACCACGGACATCAATCTCAAAGAAGTCAATGTCAATATCCAAGGGATTGTCCAAGCTCTAGAGAGGGGGAAATCATGAGATTTTTCACAAGAGTTGCCATCCTGTTTTATGTGGTGACGATCTCCACAACCGGGTTTCTGGCTATCTTTTTTGCCTATGTGGTGGATACCCCTCTATTGATCAAGATCCATTATTTTCTGGATAGCCTTAAAGACGACATGCAGGTCAGAACAATCATCGGGCTGGTGGGCTTTATTCTGATTTTGGTCAGTTTCCTTTTTGCCCGCATGATCGCGGGCTTTCAAGAGAAAGAAAGGACGATCGCCTTTGATAATCCTTCCGGACGAGTCAGTATTTCTCTGGGGGCCATTGAAGATATGATTAAACGATTGGTCCTAAGGGAGTCCGAGGTCAAAGAGGTCCGGCCCAACATCATCGCCACCAAAAAGGGATTGGAGACCGAAACGCGGTTGGTCTTAAAGGCCGATGTCAATATTCCCGAAATGACTGCCCGACTGCAAGAGCTTATTAAAGGAAAGATTCAGGATATGATCGGGATCGAAGAGAAAGTCACAGTAAAAATCCATGTCATTAAGATCATTTCCGAAGAGCATAAATCGAAACGAGAGAAGGATAGTGTCAGGGAAAGATCGGAACCCACCATCCCTTTTCAGGGTTACCGGGCATGAGGATTAACCTTATGTACGACTTTATTCTCCTACGCATTAGTAATTAGGAAACGCTAGTATATGCTTCGGAGAATTATTCCGAGGAGAATATTCTACGAAGCATATACTAGCATTCCTATTGCTTATGCGAAGTAGAATAATTGTACAATTAAAGATCAAAGGCCATGAAAAAAATAGGCATTGTCACAGGCGGAGCGGACTGTCCGGGCTTAAATTCGGTGATCCGGGCGGTTGTCCGTAAAGGATTGCAGGAAGGCTATGTCGTGACCGGCATCAAAAACGGCTGGATTGGCCTCATGGACAATGACATGCGGGTTCTGGACATTCGCTCGACCTCCGGAATCCTTGATCGAGGAGGGACCATCCTGGGAACCAGCCGGATCAATCCTCTCAAGGACGCTGAGATGGCCAAAAAAATCAAAGAGAATTACAAGCGAAGCGGAATCGATGCGCTTATTGCTGTCGGGGGAGAGGACACCCTCAAAATTGCGTTGAGTCTTTATAAAGAGGGCGTTATCAAAGTCGTGGGGGTTCCCAAGTCCATTGATAATGCCTTATCCGGAACGGATTACGCTTTTGGATTTGATACAGCGGTCAACATCGCCACCGAATGCATCGATCGTTTGCATACCACAGCAGAAAGCCACCATCGGATCATGGTCATTGAGGTGATGGGGCTTTATACCGGCTGGATTGCTTTGGAGGCGGGAATCGCGGGCGGCGCGGATATGATCCTTATTCCTGAGATCCCCGTGAACATTAAAGAAGTCTGTGATGCCATCAAAAGCCGGCACAAACGGGGCAAGAACTTTAGCATTATTGTGATCTCAGAAGGCACTGTTGTGAATGGTTATACGGGTGCCAGAGAAAAGACTCACACCAATGATATTGGAAGCCAGCGATTCGGCGCCATCGGCGCATTCGTGGCTGAGACCATTGAGAGAGAAACTGGTTATGAGACCCGGGTCAGTGTCTTGGGGCATATTCAGAGGGGAGGCAGCCCCACCGCCTTTGATCGCATCATTGGGACCCGTTTTGGAGTAAAGGCTGTGGACCTGGTAAAAGAAAATAAATTTGGGAAAATGGTGAGCCTCCACGATAACAAACTCCATTATGTGGATATTGAAGAGGCCGTGGGACGGCGAAAGACCGTTGATATGGAACTCTATGAAATGGCCAAGGTCTTTTTTTCTTAAAATCCTCCATGAAAGAAATCATCCAAACCATTTTTCAGGAATCGATCCGTGTTAAAGAAGAGACCCTGAAGGCCAACCTTGAGGGTATCGTCAACGCGGTCAAGCTCATGATTCAGGCATTGCAGAATAACAAAAAAATTATTTTCTTTGGAAACGGCGGATCCGCTGCCGACAGCCAGCATATCGCAGCGGAATTTATAGGACGATTTCAAAGAGAACGCCGTTCCCTTGAGGCCATTGCTTTAACAACCGATACCTCTATTTTGACCGCCTTAGGGAACGATTATGGTTTTGATCAAGTTTTTGCTAGGCAACTCGAAGGCGTGGGGCATCCCGGTGATGTCGCGGTTGCGATTTCCACCAGTGGCAATTCCCCTAATGTTCTTGCGGCCGTCCAGAAAGCCCGCCAGATCGGCATGACCTGTATCTCCTTAACAGGCTGTGAAGGTGGGAAATTGGCGGGCCTTTGTGATATCAATCTGATTGTCCCTTCCCGTAAAACAGCCCGGATTCAAGAGTCCCATATTTGTATCGCCCATACCATCTGTGAATTGGTCGAAAGCCATTTTGTTGCATCGGAAAATTCAAAAAGAGAATAGGGCATGAGCAAAGAAATGCCTCTTTTGTTTAAGGATAAGACATCTTGACTTCCCAGGAAAAGATCCGTTCACTAGGATCATTAAAAAAAAATCTCCAACGTTTTCGCCGGGAAGGAAAATCTATTGCCTTTACAAACGGGTGTTTTGATATTTTGCACCTAGGCCATATCCGCTATTTGGAAGCGGCCAAAAGGCCGAATCGTATTTTGGTTGTTGGCTTAAACAGCGATTCCTCGGCAAGAAAGATCAAAGGCCCGGGACGGCCGGTTATGCCTCAGAATCAGAGGGCGGCCTTGATTGCCGCGCTGGCGTGTGTGGATTATGTGACGATCTTCCTTCAGACAACCCCTTTAAAACTCATTGAGGTTTTGAGGCCCGATATCCTCATTAAGGGAGCGGACTGGAAAACCAAAGAGGTTGTGGGAGCGGATCTTGTCCGCTCGTATGGTGGGCAAGTGGAGTTTATCCGCTACCTAAAAAATTTCTCGACCACCAAGATTATCCAATCGATTATTAAAAGTGCCCAACATAGATGAAAAGAAGATTTTTCGAATCATCGATGCGAATTTTAACCGGACCAAAGAGGGATTAAGGGTCTGCGAGGATCTCTGCCGGTTTTTTCTTAATGATAAGGAAACGACGCAATGCTTTAAAGCGGCGCGTCATCGTCTGACAGACATGGTTGAAATCTTGTCGATTAAGAATCTCATTCGCTCCAGAGATGTCCAACGGGATGTCGGTAGAAAATCGTTTTGGAATGAGCTGAAAAGAACGGATGCGGGCGATATCTTTTACGCCAATTCCCAAAGGGTCAAAGAGTCCTTAAGGGTTCTCGAAGAGTTGGCGAAGCTTAAGAGCGGGCGACTCGCGTTAGGCTTAAAGAAGATCCGTTACCAGATTTATGAGCTGGAAAAAAAGATCATTGAAAAATTTTAGGCTTTATCTTGTCTTGGATACGGATGTGCAGGACTATGCTCGCTTGCTGAAAATCGCTCAGGAGGCGATTTGTTTTGGTGTTGACATCATTCAACTGCGAGACAAAAAAGGCCCGGCCAAGGATACTTTAAGGTTTTCCCAGATCCTCTTGAAATCCCTAAAAGGCAAAATTCCCTTGATCATCAATGATCGCCTCGATTTGGCCATCGCGAGCGGCGCCCAGGGGGTTCATCTCGGACAAGACGATATCTCTTTAGGCATGGCTAGACGAATGATGGGAAAAGGTGCCATCATCGGAGTTTCTTGCCAGACCCTCGAGCAGGCCAAATCCGCTCAACAGAAAGGGGCGGATTACATTGGATTCGGTTCGGTTTTTAAAACAAAAACTAAGCCCGATCGTGATCCCATGGATTTAGATTTGTTCACAAAAGTCATGAACAGCATCAAGATTCCGATTTTTGCTATCGGAGGCATCAATTTGGAGAATGTCAAAGCCCTTTGTGAGCGAGGCGTCGGCCGGGCGGCGGTGTGCCGGGCGATTTGCGAGGCGACCAATGTCCCCCAAATAACCCAGCAATTGAAACAAATTTTAAATGATGCAGACAATATGGGAAAAATCATGCGAGGGTAATTCAGTGGTAGAATGTCAGCTTCCCAAGCTGAACGTCGCGGGTTCAATTCCCGTCCCTCGCTCAAAGATTTTTTTAAGTTTGATTTTATCCCTTGTCTATCTCAATGGATGTGTAACGATACCTCCCCCGCCACCCACAGCCTCTTTGATTCCGAAGAAGGGGGTCTATCATAAGGTCAATCCCGGCGAGACCCTCTGGCGGATTGCTAAAACCTATGGAGTCACCATCAATCAGCTCATCAAAAGCAACAATATCCCTAATGGGGCATATATCGAAAAAGGTCAGCTTTTATTTATCCCTGGTGCTGAGAGCATCAGGGCGATTATCCTAAACCATGATCCTAAGGATAATGAATTTGTCTGGCCTGTTAAAGGCAAGGTGATTTTGTATTTTGGAGATCGAAAAGGGGCCGTGGTCAACAAAGGGATCCATATCCAAGCCAATGAGGGCGATACGGTATGCGCCTCCCGTGCAGGGAAAGTCGTTTTCGCTGATTATCTGGATGGGTATGGCTATACGATCATTCTGAGCCATGAAGATGGATTTTATTCTGTGTATTCTCAGAATTCGAAACTGCTTGTCGGCCTCAATGATTATATTCCCCGGGGAAATCCGATTGCCCAAGTTGGCCAGAGCGGTGGCCAGCTTGCTTTTCTGCATTTTGAAATTAGAAAGAATGCAAAAGCGGACAATCCGCTTTATTATCTGCCATGAAACCGATTTTTTTAGGAAATCAGTTTTTCGGAAGAAAACCCCAGATGCACTTATTGAAGCGGCGGGTGATTGATTTAAAGGAAGGCTATCGGCAGAATGTGGCTTTGTTGGGAAATAGGTTCGTAGGGAAGACTGAGATTCTTTATCAATTTATGTCCGAGCTTGAGGAAGAAAGCATGACTATCGTTTATGCGGATTTGGATCACTGCGACCTTAACGTTTTTGCCTTTAAATTTATAGGGGGGCTTCTTCATCATTTCTCTCGGCTTCAGAAACTGACAATTTTCGATGACATCCCTGCCTTAATGGAGAATGTTCGGACACTGATCCCTCAGACTGTGGGTGAGATTAAAAAGATTCAGGTCAATTTATCAAAAGAAAAGTTTCAAGAGGCTTTTACTTCTCTTATGGCACTTCCCGAGGTTTTTACAGCGGAGTCTGGGAAATTTTGCGTGATCATTCTCGATGAATTCCAAAATTTGGATGATCTGGGCATAAATGACGTTTTCCAGGAATTAGGGAAAAAGATTATGACTCAAAAGCGCTGTATCTATATCATGGCAAGCTCCTTTCCCATCAGTGCAAAAAGAATTTTGTCGGAAAAATTATCTTTGCTTTTTGGAAATTTTGAGGTTATTGATGTCGAGCCATTTGATTCAAAGACAAGTCAGGAGTTTATTGTTACCCATTTATCGCATCTAAAGATCAGTCAACATTTGAGCGATTTTCTGGTGAATTTTACCGGCGGCTCTCCGCTTTATCTCAAGGTGATTGTTCAGGAATTGATGAATCTGTGTGCCTTTCATCAGCAAAACGAGATATTCGTACCCCTTTTGGCCCAGGCGATTGAAAATGTGATTTTTCATCCTTGGGGGGTTTTAAACCAGCATTTTGAGATTACCGTAAACCAGCTTTGTTTTTCTAATAAAACCAATCGGGCGATGTCTTCTATTTTACTGGCCCTGGCCTATGGTCATCATAAACTCAGAGAGGTCACTCAGGAAGTGGGATTAAAACCGCAAGTTCTCAATCAGCGGCTCTCCCGTCTTACGGAGTTGGGCATGGTAGAGAAAAATGGTCATGCATTTTATTTTCCGGATAAACTCTTTAAATATTGGATTAAGTATGTCTTTCAAAAGCGCCTCCGGCTTCTCGATCCTCTGTCCGACCGGCCTCCCAGAGAATTTCAAGACGAGTTTAAGGAACTCGTGGCCAGTTTCCAGATCATTTCTAATAAGGATTTGTCATCCCGGATTGTAGAGCTCTTATATTGCTTTGATAATGCCTCCATCCATTTGAATGGACGCAGGTATAAGCTCCCTGTGTTTCGTGAGGTGGTTCTGATCCCTATGAAAAATCCGGAAAGCGAAAATTTAGATATCTTGAAGGCGAGTTCTCCGGAAGGCATATGGCTCATTGGTTTGAAGAAAGAGAATCTCTGTGAGAACGATGTGAATGCCTTTCTTTCAGCGACAAAAACACTGGAACCTAAACCACAGAGGCGAATTTTAATTTCCTTGTCTGATCTCGACGAGACGACCCGGATCAAGGCGCTGGAAGAGCGGATGTGGATATGGAACGAAAAGGAAATCAATGCCCTTTTGGGTTTTTATGATAAACCCTTTATTGTCCAATGACTGTAGGAGTCGTTTCTGATACCCATTCCAGAGAACTCCCACAACAGATGCTCGATCATTTTAAAAAAGTGGATCTGATTGTGCACGCGGGAGATTTTTGTTCGGAAGATGACCTCAAGAAGTTCAAACAAATAAATCAGGTGAAAGGGGTTTACGGCAATATGGATGGCCCTGATATCCGCGAACTTCTGCCACGAAGGCAAATCTTTAAGCTAGGGCGATTTCAGGTCGGACTATTCCATGGGGAAGGCCCTCGTGAAGGGATTTTAGAAAGAGTAAAGGCCGAGTTTGCCTGTGACATGGTGGATTGTATTATCTTTGGGCATTCGCACCAACCGTTGAATGAAAAGATTGGAGATGTTTTGTACTTTAATCCAGGCAGTCCCAATGATACCGTTTTCGCGCCATATTGTTCTTATGGTATACTAAAAGTCAATTGGAAAGAGATTAAAGGGATTTTGTTTAAAGTGATCCCCCACCAAGGTTTTTAAGTTATGGATAAATTATGGGCTCCGTGGAGGTTTAAATATATTGCCCAGTTAAAAAACAAGTTCCCAAAAAGAGGATGTGTGTTTTGTAAGATAGCCGCTGAAAAAAAAGATAAAAAGAACTACATTGTTGTTAGAACGGAATATTCTTACTCGGTCCTTAACATTTATCCTTATAATACGGGGCATCTTCTCATTGTCCCTTATCGTCATGTCAATGACCTTGTAAAATTGCGCAGGGAAGAGAGGGGGGATTTGTTGGATTTGCTCGAGTCCATGAAAACCCTATCAGACAAAATTCTAAAACCGGGCGGTTATAACATAGGAATAAACTTGGGGCGGATCGCAGGCGCGGGCTTCCCAGGCCATATCCATATTCATCTCGTTCCCCGTTGGGATGGGGATGTAAATTTTATGCCCATCATTGGCAATGCCAAAGTGATGTCCCTGTCCCTAAAAACCGTCTTTGACAAGTTGCAACATGCGTACCAGAAAGGACATTGAAGCATTAGAAGATCGTATCCTGGCCCCTTATGCCATGAAGAGCAAAGACACCTCCGGCCGGGAATATCCTGAGGAGCCTCATCCTACCAGAACCTGTTATCAAAGGGATCGTGATCGAATTGTTCATTCGGAGGCTTTTAGAAAACTCGAATACAAGACCCAAGTCTTTGCCATTCTGGAAGGGGATTATTACCGCACACGTCTGACCCATACGATTGAAGTGGCGCAGATTGCCCGAAGCATTGGACGCAATCTCCGGCTCAATGAGGATTTGATTGAAGCCATTGCCTTGGCCCATGATTTAGGGCATCCTCCGTTTGGCCACGCGGGAGAGGAGGCCTTGAATCGAATCATGATCAAGAAGGGTTTTAAAGGATTCAACCATAACAAAAGAAGTTTTGAAATCGTTACCAAGTTTGAAAAAAGGTATCCGGATTTTGACGGATTGAATCTCTCTCGAGAAGTATTGGTGGGCATCCTGAAGCACCACACCCCTTTTGATGTCCCCGAGTTGGAAAATAAACTTTTTAAAGAGGGGATGACTTTAGAGGCTCAAGTGGTGGATATTGCGGATTCGCTGGCCTATCTCAATCATGACATCGATGATGGTTTGACCTCGTCCTGCATCAAGGAGGAAGATCTCATGGAGAGTGAGCTCTGGCAGCAGGCTTACCGGAAAATGACCAAAACGATGAGGTCTGCGGACGACGAGATGCTAAAATATCAGATTGTTAAGGAGCTCATTGATATGCAAGCGAAAGATCTCCTGCAGGCATCGGATGAGAGATTAAAAAAAACAGGCTTCAAGAGTTCCTTAGCTGTAAAACAAAGTAAAAAAGCCGTGATTGGGTTCAGTCCAACCATGGAAACACAGAGAAACAAACTTCAGGAGCTTTTGAATATCAAGTTATATCACCATTATCGGGTGGAGCGGATGACCTCGAAGGCAAGCAGAATCATTGAAGATCTTTTCCGGGTTTATAGGGAAAAGCCAACACAGCTGCCCTA
>Ga0137796_10002034_pt1 | contig 11065 bp, 6 predicted proteins | sample OV2TP3_FD_97704 | JGI IMG/M metagenome (GOLD analysis project Ga0137796, IMG submission 97704)
TGTCCATCGCCCACAACGCATCGGGCAGCCCATCTTCGGTGAGTCTGAGCGGCAGCGGGACGCCCCCACCCCCTCCGCCTCCTCCGCCCCCTCCACCTCCACCCCCACCTTCACCCCCTTCACCGCCTCCGCCTCCCCCCACGGTGGATTTCAGCGCCCCCAACACGACCGGCCGGGGGGAGTTGACGGTCAGGTTCACGCTCGTCATCCAGCCCCCGACCGCTTCCATTCGCTCTGCCCTGTGGACCTTTGGAGACGGAGAGACCAGCAAGGAATTCCACCCGGAACACCTCTACCGCGCGCCGGGCGTCTACACCGTGCGGGTGGACGTGACCACGGAATCAGGGCAGGTTGTGACCAGGTCGAAGGAGAAGTTCATCACCGTGAGCGCCCCTCCCCCCGACGTGACCTTTTCTGCGACAGTGACGGATGGTCGAGCGCCTCTCACCGTGAGATTCACGAGCACGAATACGGGAGGGCCGGTCACGGACTACAAGTGGAATTTTGGGGATGGAGAGCCCGTCAGCACGACGCGCGATACGATCACCCACACCTACGGCGCAGCGGGCGCCTACACGGTGAGCCTGACGGCCACAGGGCCAGGAGGGTCTGACACGGAGACGAAGTCTAAATTCATCTCCGTGAGCGATCCGTTACCAGTCATCGCCGTTTCGCTCACCGCCCTGTCTTTCGGGGACGTGCAGGTGGGGCAGAGCAAGACAATGACGTTCACCGTCGGCAACACCGGCAATGTGACACTGACGGTCAACAGCATCGCCGTGACCGGGAGAGATGCCGGTCAATTCACCGCCGCTCCTGACAGCCTCACCGTGACGGCAGGGCAGAGCCAGACGGTGAAGGTGACGTTTGTTCCGGCCTCGGCGGAATCAAAGTCTGCGACGCTGGTCATGGCGCACAACGCCGCTGGAAATCGGTCCTCGGTATCTCTGTCAGGGGTGGGCACGCAGCCGGTCATTGCCGTCTCACCCGCCGACACGGCGTTCGGAGACGTGCGAGTAGGTCAGAGCAAATCGCTTACGTTCTCCGTCAGTAACACCGGCAACGCAGCGCTGACCGTCTCAGCGATTGTGCGGGCAGGCGTGGACTCGGCGCAGTTTACGGTCAACCCGACCTCCTTTACGGTCGATTCCGGGAGTGCAGCGCAGAAGGTGACCGTGGCGTTTGCCCCAACCTCGGCGGGATCGAAGTCCGCTTCTTTATCCATTGCCCACAACGCGGCAAAGAGTCCCACAGCGATCCACCTGACCGGCGCCGGCCTCCTGAGGCCCGACATCGCCTACCGGTCCGACCGTCTCCATTTTGGGAACGTCGCCACAGACGCCACCGTCCAGCTCCCGGTCACGCTCTACAACCGGGGAAACGACACATTGAGGGTCGCCTCGGCCATCGGCAGCGGAAAGGAGTTCGCCGTAGATACGCCGCGCTCAAATCTCGCCATTGCGCCGGGGGACAGCCAGACCATCACCGTCTCCTTTACGCCGTCCACCCCCGGCGAACGCACGGGAAACATCACCGTCTCCAGCAACGACCCGGACAACAGGGCTCTCTCCATCCCGGTCAACGGGGTCGGAGTGTCTCTAACCCTCTCGGTGGACTTCAACCCGGCGGAGGGCAATCAGAAACTCACGACAGCAGGTGGCGTCAAGCCGGGGAAGAAAATCCCTGTGCAGCTTTTTGTCGAGGATGCCCCTCAGATCAAGGGTTTCACCGTCCGGACTGCCTTTGATCCACAGAAGATCGCGTTTGTCCCCGGCAGCTTTGCAGCCGGGCCGCTGGCGCCGGGCCTTATCGCAGTTGCCAATGTCCGTAAAGATTACGTCGATGTAGGCGGAGCTGTTCTGGGGGGTGGGATGGGCGGAGGGAGCGGTCTGTTGGGGACGTTGACGCTTGAGGCGCTTCAGGGGTTTGACAAGGAGACGACACTGCGGATTCCGCTCGTGGTCTGGAATCGCGTGACAGGAGGCCGGCAGGAGGTCCAGACCGACCTCCAGGTTGCGCTCACCAGCGCGGGGGGATTGCTCGCTGACTTCGATGGGGACGGCGAGGTCGAGTTCAACGACTTCTTCCTGTTCGCCAGCGCGTTTGGACAGAAGGCGACGGGGGATAATGCCAGGTATGACCTGGATAGCAATGGAGAAATTGACTTCGGCGATTTCTTCATCTTCGCCGGAGACTTCGGCAAAACAACGAAGTCGGGTAAGCCGGCGGCCCCGCCGTCTGGGACGAACGATCACGCGAACCTGTCTGTGGAAACCATCGCATCAGGTGACGGACTGATAGCCCGGATCGCAGCGTCAAACTTGGCGCAACTGCGAGGCTTCACCCTGGCGGTCAGCTACGATCCATCAGCCCTGACGTTTGTGAAGGCCGAGCGGGCGGCGGACGCCCTGCTCAGCCGGGGCGGTCCCACCCCCCTGTTCCTGACCCGTGAGATAGAGCCGGGACAGGTGATTCTCGCAGACGTCATCGCAGGGGATGGGACGGCCGCTGGCGATGGGGCGCTGGCGAACCTGATCTTCTGGCGCATCGGATCGGATGGGACCGCGACGGTGAGCGTGGACCTGGCGCGGGTATTCGACGGGACAGGCGGCGTCAATGTCCTGTCAACAATGTCCCATCTCATCCCTTCGGCCTACGCGCTATCTCAGAACTACCCCAACCCCTTCAACCCGGAGACGCAGATCGCCTACAGCCTGCCGGAGGCCGGAAGGGTGCGCCTGATCGTCTACAACCTCCTCGGTCAGACCGTGCGGACGCTGGTGGACGAACCGCAGGCCGCCGGACGCCACTCGGTCCGCTGGGACGGCCGGGACGAGGCAGGCCGGAGGCTGGCCAGCGGGGTCTATCTCTACCGGCTAAAGGCCAAAGAGTTCTCAGCAGTGCGCCGGATGGTGATGGTGAAATAGACCGGCAGGGATGTGTTTGAACACTTACTCGATGGCAATAGAAGGAGGGTAACCCCATGCGTCAGATCGCCTTGTTCATCGGTATGCTCCTGCTTACGCCCTTAGCTGACCTCGCAGCACAGGAGGTCTCGTCCCTCGCCCCCGGCACGCGGGTGCGCGTCTCCATCCGACAGCAAGGTCGTGAGACAGGCGCCCTTGTGGCCTTGAGCGCCGACACCCTCCTGCTGAAGGGCGAGGGTCGAAGCACTCCGTTGGCCCTGAACGAAGCCGCAGGAGATACCGTCCTGTCGCCCGCGCAGCCCACCCTGCTTGAGCAGCTTGAAAACTACCAAAAGAATAGACAGTGGACAATGATCACGACAAGCTGGGGAGAGAAAATCGAATGTCAGATCAGTTCTGTGAAAAGTGGCGATGCGGTCCTCATCACCTATCCGCAGGGCAATCAACGTTACCTCATTTTAGCTCATATCGTCAGCGTCAAGCCTATCCTCTCCCCCTCTCCTAACGCACGGGGCTGGACCTCTCCGCTCTTGAAGTCCCCGGATCCACCCCCCTACTGGGGCTATTTCTTCTCTGGACGTGGTGTAGTAGCAGGACCAAAAGAGACGTGGCATCTTGGTGGAGGCGTTGAAGGGTTACCCTATGAGGATAACGGGTTCGGACTGAGCGCAGAGTTCGGGTACGTGGTCCCCGCGAAAATAAGGGTGTTTTCCCTCAACGGGGCTTACCACTTTTCCCATAATAAAAGAGTGATGCCCTTCGTGACCGCTGGCTACTCGCGTGTTTCTTATGGCAATGGTAATGGGGGTTTAAATGGCGGAAATATCGGCATAGGCGTGAACTACTGGTTTAGCAAACACTCCGCCCTGCGCCTGGAGATTCGAGAACATTTTGTTGTCTCTGTAGATTACAGCAGTGTAGCGATCGGTCATTCCATGGAATTCCGACTTGGTATGAATTTTCGTTGAACCGACTCCTGAAAGGAGTGAGCTATGTCCCCGATGATACGCGGTGTCAGTCTGATCCTGGTCGCAGCGCTGCTGTCGCAGACAGCGGGGTGCTATACCACCCGGATACATCAGACCATAGGAGAGGAGATCAAAGAAGAAGAATTGCAGAAGGGGATGCTGGTATACATGACGCTAAGACCGGAGAGTGGATTACTCAAGAGTGACAAGACAGTCAGGGAATTTGAGTGTGTCATCAACAGGGTGGACCCAAAGAATAATACGATTGTGGTAGTGGCCTTCAATAAGTTTTACGACATAAAGCTGTCTGATATACAAAAAATAGAGGTCATCTATACGGCGAAGGAGGAAGTGTTCTCGAAGGGAAAAACGTTGCCAAGAGGCACAATTATAATTGTAGAGATAATTGCAAGTATTATGGCGGTGCTTATAGCCGTTGCCGCCGCTGCCGGCGCCGGCGCCGGTGGAACCCCATAGAGTTCATCCTTGCGACAGAGTTGGAAGTATTAGAAAACAGGCCGGGCTGACATAAAGCAAGTTATGGAAGGGGTCGCCATGAAACGTCTCTGCGCAGCTTTCGCGTGTGTGCTCTACCTGGGCCTTCCAGGCCACTTGACGGCCCAGGTGGGGCCGGGGATCATCACCACTTTCGCAGGGGGGGAGATTGAGGATGGAGGACCGGCTATCCAGGCCCGGTTGAACAGGCCGGCCGACGTGGCGGTGGACGCCAAAGGGAACCTCTACATCGCCGACACAGAAAATGGCCGCATTCGTCGTGTGAGGCCGGATGGAACCATCACCGCCTTTGCGGGTGGAGGAACCGGGGGGCTAGGGGACGGGGGACCGGCTTTCCAGGCACAGTTGGGCAAGCCGACCGCCATAGCTGTGGATGCAAAAGGAAATGTCTATATAGCCGATACAAACAATCACCGCATCCGCCAGGTGGAAGGAATAGAAACCACGGAGGCAAGCGGTCCATCCATCCGGCTGTCGACCACATTACTGAGGTTTGACAGCACAAAGGTGGACGAGACGCCACAGAAGACGTTTGTGATCTCGAACACGGGCAACGGGAGCCTGTCGGTCACGGGGATCACAGTAAGCGGAACGGACGCCGGACAGTTCGGGGTCTCTCCAGTGACGGCCACGATTCCAGCAGGGGGGTCGCAGGCGGTGACGGTGATGTTTGCTCCGAATTCGACCGGGGCAAAATCTGCGACACTATCCATTGCCCACAACGCGGCGGGAAGTCCCCCTTTGGCAGTTACACTGAGAGGAACGGGAGTTGGAACATCAGCGGCCCTGGAGAGTCCAGGAGTCATCACGACCTTCGCGGGCACGGGAACCGGCGGTTTTTCAGGAGATAGTGGACTGTCTACTCAGGCCAGTTTGAACAAGCCGTATGGCGTGGCGGTGGATTCCAACGGGAACGTCTACATCGCCGACTATATCAATCACCGCATTCGCCGTGTGGGATCAGAGGGCATCATCACAACTTTCGCGGGCACAGGGCTTACAGGACTCGGAAAGGGTGGCTTTTCGGGTGATGGAGGGCCGGCTACGCAAGCCCAATTGAACGAGCCATTGGGCGTGGCTGTAGATGCAAAAGGAGTCGTCTACATCGCCGATACTTTCAATAATCGCATACGTCGTGTAGGACCAGAAGGTATTATCACGACCTTTGCAGGGACAGGCATACCTGGTTTTTCAGGGGATGGAGGGCCGGGGGCACAGGCCACTTTGTCCACCCCATCTGGCGTGGCGGTAGACACAAAAGGGGCCGTCTACATCGCCGACTCAGGCAATGGCTGTATTCGCCGTGTAGGACCCGACGGTATCATCACGACTTTTGCGGGGGGTGGGGGCGGAGGACCGTGGGTGCCGGTGGGGGAGAGTCCCGGCCGCTCTCCCTCCGGGATTGGGGACGGAGGACCGGCTGCCCAGGCCCGCTTGATGAGGCCTTCTGGCGTGGCAGTGGATGCAAAAGGGGTCGTCTACATCGCCGACTCAGGCAATGACCGTATTCGCCGTGTGGGGCCGAGTGGTATCATCACAACCTTCGCAGGTGGGGGAGGCAGGGGGTTAGGGGGGGGCAGTGGACTGGCGACAGAGTTCGACTTGGACAGTCCGACTGGCGTGGCGGTGGATGCAAAAGGGGGCGTCTACATCGCCGACAGTGACCGGTTCCAGATTTCTCGTGTGGGGCCAGACGGCATCATCAGGCTTTTTGCAGGTTCAAGTGGTCAGGGGATCGGGGGGGATGGAGGGCCAGCCGTCCAGGCCAACTTGTACCGCCCGACTGGCGTGGCGGTGGATGTAAAAGGAACCCTCTACATCGCCGATCCAGAGACTCACCGCATTCGCCAGGTGGCCGACGGTCCGTCGATAGGGTTGGAGGCCTCACCGCTGAGGTTTGACACCACAAACGTGGGGGCGGCGGCCTCTCAGAAGACATTCAGAATCTGGAACTTTGGCAACAGGAGTCTATCAATCGCAGAGATCACAGTGGGTGGGATGGACGCCAGCCAGTTCAAAGTGTCTCCGACAACAACCACGATTGCAGTGGGACAGAGACAGACAGTGACCGTGACATTCACGCCGACTTCTGTTGGGGCGAAATCGGCCACCTTATCTATTGCCCATAACGCAATAGGGAAACCCACCTTGACGATCGCACTGAGCGGGACAGGGGTTGGAACACCCCTGGCCCAGGGGGCTCCAGGAGTCATCACAACCTTTGCGGGTGGAGGAACCGGGGGGGACGGGGGACCAGCCGTCCAGGCCCGGTTGAATAACCTGTCCGGCGTGGCTGTGGACGCACAGGGGAACCTCTACATCGCCGACTCAGACAATAACCGCATCCGTCGGGTGGAGGCCACAGAGGTAGAGGTCCTGCTCCTTTCGTCGCTGATTTGTGACAACACCAAGGTGGGGTCCACATCTCAGAGGATGCTCGTGATCTCGAACCCGGGCAGTAAGAGCCTATCAATCACGGGGATCACAATGGGGGAAACGGACGCCGTTCAGTTCAAGGTGTCTCCGACGGCGGTCACGGTCGCAGCGGGGCAGAGTCAGATCATCACCGTGACGTTTTCGCCGACCTCTACGGGGACGAAATCCGCTTCTCTCTCCGTCGCCCACAACGCCCCGGGGAGTCTCTCGACGGTGACTGTGAGTGGGACAGGATTTGTTGGAGGGCCGGGTGAGATCACCACCTTTGCGGGATCGGGACCCATAGGAGAGGATGAGGGTGATTTCTCAGGGGACGGAGGGCCGGCCGTCCAGGCCCGTTTGGGCCCGTCCGGCATGGCTATGGATGCACAAGGAAACGTCTACATAGCCGACACAGACAATGGCCGCATCCGCCGTGTAGGACCCGACGGCATCATCACAACCCTCGCAGGGACAGGTGCGTATGGTTTTTCAGGAGACGGAGGGTCGGCGATACAGGCCAGCTTGGACACCCCACTCGGCGTGGCTGTGGATGCCAAAGGGAACCTCTACATCGCCGACAGAAACAATTACCGTATCCGCCGCGTGGGGACGGAGGGCATCATTACGACCTTTGCAGGGACGGGTACGCAAGGTTTTTCAGGGGACAGGGGACCGGCGACACAGGCCAACTTGAACAACTCACTCGGCGTGGCTGTGGACGCCAAAGGAAACGTCTACATAGCCGACACAGACAATGGCCGCATCCGCCGTGTAGGACCCGACGGCATCATCACAACCCTCGCAGGGACAGGAACCTATGGTTTTTCAGGGGACGGAGGAACGGCCGTCCAGGCCCAGTTGTACCGCCCAAATGGCATAACAGTGGACGCTAAAGGGAACCTCTATATAGCCGATGAAGGCAATCACCGTATTCGCCGTGTGGGGCCGGACGGGATCATCACGACCTTTGCTGGGACGGGCAGGGAGGGATTTTCAGGGGACGGGGGACCGGCTACTCAGGCCCAGTTATTCGTCCCATCCGGCGTGGCCGTGGACACAAAAGAGAATGTCTACATCGCTGACAGTAACAATCACCGCATTCGGCGTGTGGGACCGGATGGGATCATCACAACCTTTGCAGGAGGGGGCACTCTTCCCCCTGGTTCCATTGGGGACGGAGGACCGGCCATCCAGGCCCGGTTGAGCTACCCGGCTGGCGTGGCCGTGGACGCCAAAGGGAACCTCTACATCGCCGATAGAGGCAATTATCGCATTCGCAGGGTGGAGGGGGGAAGCCTCACAGGAGTAAGCAGTCTGGCCTCGGACTTTGACGGCAACGGCGAGGTCGGCTTCAACGACTTCTTCCAGTTCGCCTCGGCGTTCGGGCAGAAGGCCACAGGCGCGAACGCGAAATTCGATCTGGACAAGAACGGAGAGGTCGATTTCAACGACTTCTTCGCCTTCGCCGCCGAATTCGGGAAGACGATCAGATCGGGCAAAGCGACGGCATCTATACCTGGCGTCAACGATCACGCGGCCCTGTCCGTAGAGACAGTGACAAATCTCGACGGGTTGACAGCCCGGATTGCGGCATCGGGCGTGGCGCAACTGCGAGGCTTCACCCTGGCGGTCAGCTACGACCCGGCAGCCCTGACGTTCGTGAGGGCAGAGCGGGCGACGGACGCCCTGCTCAGCCGGGGCGGTCCCACGCCCCTGTTCCTGACCCGCGAAATGGAGCCTGGCCGGGTGATTCTCGCAGACGCCATCGCAGGGGATGGAACGGCCTCCGGCGACGGACCGATGGCCAACCTCCTCTTCCGGCGCATAGGGCCGGATGGGGCCGCGACGGTAATCGTGGACCTGGCGCAGGTGTTCGACGGGGCAGGCGGCGTCAATGTCCTGTCAACAATGTCCCATCTCATCCCTTCGGCCTACGCGCTAACGCAGAACTACCCCAACCCCTTCAACCCACAGACGCAGATCGCCTACAGCCTGCCGGAGGCCGGCCGGGTGCGCCTGATCATCTACAACCTCCTCGGACAGACCGTGCGGACGCTGGTGGACGAAACGCAGGCCGCCGGACGCCACTCGGTCCGGTGGGACGGCCGGGACGATGAAGGCCGGAGGCTGGCCAGCGGGGTCTATCTCTATCGGCTAAAGGCCAACGGGTTCTCTGCGGTGCGCCGGATGGTGATGGTGAAATAGACCGGGCAGGGATGTGTTTGAACACTTACTCGATAGCAATAGAAGGAGGGTAACTCCATGCGCCAGATAACCCTGTTCCTCAGCCTGCTCCTGCTCGCCCCGATCGCCCACCTCGCCGCCCAGGAGACCCCACCCCTCACCCCCGGCGCGCGGGTGCGCGTCTCCGTCAATCAGCAAGGTCGTGAGACAGGCGCCCTTGTGGCCTTGAGCGCCGACACCCTCCTGCTGAAGGGCGAGGGTCGAAGCACTCCGTTGACCCTGAACGAAGCCGCAGGAGATACCGTCCTGTCGCCCACGCCGGCCACCCTGCTTGAGCAGCTTGAAAACTACCAAAAGCATAGACAGTGGACAATGATCACGACAAGCTGGGGAGAGAAAATCGAATGTCAGATCAGTTCTGTGAAAAGTGGCGATGCGGTCCTCATCACCTATCCGCAGGGCAATCAACGTTACCTCATTTTAGCTCATATTGTCAGCGTCAAGCCTATCATCTCCCCCTCTCCTAACGCACGGGGCTGGACCTCTCCGCTCTTGAAGTCCCCAGATCCACCTCCTTACTGGGGCTATTTCTTCTCTGGCCGAGGCCACGTGGACGCTGTATTTGTAGGCGGAGGGGTAGGAGGGAACAGACAAGACGCGTGGCTTCTTGGTGGAGGTGTTGAAAAGTTACCCTATGAGGATAGCGGATTCGGCCTGGGTGCAGAACTCGTATATTTGATCCCCCTGAAGGAGGGGGCGTTTTCCCTCAATGGGGCTTACCACTTTTCCCGTGATAAGAGAGTGGTACCCTTCGTGACCTTCGGCTATTCACGGTTTTTTCCCGGTCGTGAGGGCACAAATCTTGGAAACATCGGCATAGGCGTGAACTACTGGTCCAGTAAGAATCTCGCCCTGCGCCTGGAGATTCGAGACCATCTCGGCGTATCATCTGACGACGATGGAGTGCTCATCCGAAATCTCCTGGGACTCCGCCTTGGCCTGAGTTTTCGCTGAATCGACTCCTGAAAGGAATGTGCTATGTCGCCGATGATACGCGGTGTCAGCCTGATCCTGATCGCAGCGTTGCTGTCGCAGACGGCGGGGTGCTATACTACCCGGATACAGCAGACCAGAGGAGAAGAGATCAAAGGAGAGGAGATCAAAGGAGAAACGTTGCAGAAAGGGATGATGGTATACATGACACTGAAACCTGAGAGTGACTTACTCAAGAGCGGAAAGATAGACAGGGAATTTAAATGTGTCATCAAGAGGGTTGATCAAAAAAACAATGTGATTGTGGTGAAAGCCTTCGATAAGGATTACGACTTCTTCCTCATCGACACCTTCCACATAAAGACTTCTGATGTACTAAAAATAGAGGTCATCCATACGAAAGAAGTATTCTCGGTGGGCAAGACCATAGGTCTAATTGTAGGTATATCAGCGATAACATTGGCGATAACATTGGCGATAACATTGGTAAAAAGTTTGGCCGAATGGGGTGAGGGTGGCTTTCCTGACTAAGGAGGTTTATCCATGAAAAGGTATATCTTGATCGTCCTGGCCCTGTCCCTGCTTTCTGGAAATCCTGCGGCAGGACAGGAGGCATTGATTCTGAGCGAAGCCGCAGGAGATACCGTCCTGTCGCCCGCGCAGCCCACCCTGCTTGAGCAGCTTGAAAACCTCCAGAGATCCGGACAGTGGACGATGGTCACGACAAGCTGGGGAGAAAGAATCGTATGTCAGATCATCTCTGCGAAAAGTGGCGATGAGATCCTCATCACCTATCCGCAGGGCAATCAACGTTACCTTCATTTATCTCATATTGTCAGCGTCAAACCTGTAGTCTCTCCTTCTCCCGGTACCTTGAAGCCCCCAACCCTCTCCTATCGTGGCTATTCCTTCCCTGCCACCGGCGCGCGGGTGCGCGTCTCCGTCCGACAGCAAGGGCGTCAGACAGGAACCTTTCTAAATAACTTTTCATAAATCTTGTGCATGGAACGATATCGTCTGGCGCACAAGCCCTCACCCTGCCTCGCTGGCGCTCGGCTT
>Ga0137796_10002038_pt1 | contig 11061 bp, 9 predicted proteins | sample OV2TP3_FD_97704 | JGI IMG/M metagenome (GOLD analysis project Ga0137796, IMG submission 97704)
CGGCCGCGCCCTCCTCGCGGACACGCCCTGTCTGTCCTGTGGTCGCGAGCCTCAGGCAGTCTGATGTTTATGACACAGTAGTGTTAACTAAGCTCATACGTAGCCGTAGGCCATCCAGCCTCCGTCCACCGCCAGGACGGCCCCGGTGACATACGACGCCGCGTCTGAGGCTAGGTAGACCGCAGCTTCGGCAACCTCCTCGGGGAGTCCCAGGCGGGCCATCGGGGTCCGCCGCAGGAGCGCAGCCTCATCCACGATCTTCCGCTCCACGAGTGTGCGGACCCAGTCGGTCTTGATGTACGCGGGCGCGATGGCGTTGACCCGCACGCCCCGATCCGCCCACTCGATGGCCAGCACCTTGGTCAGCATGTTCACCCCGGACTTGGAGACACAGTAGGCGAGCCGCTGGGGGAAGGCCAGAGTCCCATTGATGGAGGAGACGTTGATAATGCAGCCCGCTCTTCGAGCCAGCATGCTGCGGGCGACTTCCTGGCTCAAGAAGAAGTACGCGTTGAGGTTCAAATCGAGCGTGTAACGGTAGTCGGCTTCGGTCAGCTCAGCAGACGGGGCGACCCGGGGCTGACCCGCGTTGTTCACAAGGATGTCCACCCGGCCACCGAGGGCCTCAATGGTCTCTCGGGCGAGCCGTCGCACCTCGTCGGATCGCGACAGGTCAGCGTGGATGCCGATGACGCGGCCGCCGCCAGCCCCGATCTCGGCCGCGACTCTCTCGCAGTCTCCCGAGTCCCTGGAATTGACGACGACATCGGCGCCTTCCCGCGCATAGGCGCGGGCGATGCCGAGTCCGATCCCCTTGGTGGAGCCGGTGACGAGGGCCGCTTTCCCTCGGAGTCTCATCGTCTCTCTTCAGGCAAGTGAGCTCGGGGCAGTTGCCGCCTCCGCTCCCGGCTGGCGCCCGAGACGAACACCGGCCGCGCCACGTGATCGACCTCGAGGCGGCAGAGCCATGACGGCGACGGCCACCGGACTGCCGTCCGTGTCGGTGCCTTCAGTGAAATCCTCGCCGAGGATGCCAGAGCTCGTGATCCAGTCGGGATGTTCACGGCCGGACGAACCAGGGATTCACGGGGCCATGTGCCCGCCGTACTTAGCCACGAACCGGGCCCAGGCCGCCGAAGCCGCCTCTTGGGCTCGATCCACCAGCCGCGTCGGGTCGACAGTCAGAAGCCGTCCGTTTTCCACGACGACTTCGCCGTCCACCAGGACCATCTCCACGTCGCGGGCGTGAGCATGATACACAAGGTTCTGGACCACGTTTAGGGCGGGCGTGAGACCGAACGCTCGGTAGTCCAGCACGACGAGGTCGGCCCGCTTGCCCACTTCGACGGAGCCGATCTCACGCTCCAGGCCGAGGGCCCGGGCGCCGCCCAAGGTCGCGAGCTCCACGGCTTGCATCGATGGCATCGTGGTGGCGTCCTGGCTGCGGATCCGGGCGACGAGGACGCACGCTCGTATCACCTCAAAGAAGTCGGCGAACATGTTGTCGATCGCGAGGCTGACCGTGACGCCCCGGTGGAGTAGCTCCCTGACCGGCGCGATGTGCCCCCGTACGGCGTTCATGAGGGGGCAGTGGGCGACCGATGCTCCCGAGCGCACGAGCAAGTCGAGATCCGCCTCATCGATGACGTAACAGTGAGCAGCCACCACGTCCGGTGCGAGGAGCCCGTTGTCAGCGGCATACGCGAAGGGGCTCTGGCCGTAGAGTCGCCGCGTCGCGGCGACCTCCCCGGGACCCCAGCCCAGGTGAATGCTGAGCCTCAGACCCCGACGGTCCGCTGCGGCGCGCGCGGCGCGCAGCTGCTCCGGTGAGGAGCTGATCGTCATGTTCGGGGTCATGAGGGCGGTGATACGTCCGTGGGCCCGCCCGTGCCAGTGCTCGGCGAAGTCGATCGCCTGGCGGAGCTGGGCCTCCCGCAGCCGGGCATCGAACCGATACTCGTCGTGTCGGAGACGCTCCACGTCGACGTCGTGGAGCATCACTCCCATGGCGCTTCGGATGCCGAGCTGTTCGACGAACGGGGCGTAGACCTCGGCATCCTCCTCCATCTCCAGGACGGTCGTGACACCGCTTCGCAGAAGCTCGGCGTACGTGAGCGACCCGACGGCCAGTCGTTCTTCCCGGCTCACGACCGTCGCCATAGGGAAGTACTGGCGTGTCACGCACCCCAGCCCGACATCTTCGGCCTGACCCCGAAACAGGGTATACCCGACATGGGTATGAGTGCTGATGAACCCGGGGATGACAACCTTGCCCCGACCCCCTATCACCCGGGTGGCATCCGGGTGTCGGGGGGCCACTTCGGCGCTCGGACCGACGTCGGCGATACGATTCCCTTCGACGTAGACTGCACCCGGATCGAAGACTCGGTGCTCGGCGTTAACCGTAATGACGATCGCGTCTCGAATCAACACGCTCATGCGATCCCTCGTCGGGTTCGGGTCGAGAAGGCGTCGGTGGTCAACGCCAGATCCGCGCGCTCCTCACCGGGGACGTCGGCCGGGAGCACCTCCCAGGCCTCGGCTCGCACGAGAGTGACGGCGCGCGCCTTCGTCGTCGTGAACCCGGCCGCCGGGTCCGGCCGCACGGCGCGGCTCTGGCCGCGACTGCGCGACCGGCTCCCGCGGCTCGGGCTCGCGTTCGAGTTCGGGGAGACGGCCGCGCCGCGCGCTGCGACGGCGCTCGCGCACCGCGCGGTCGCGGGCGGCTGGCCGCTGGTGGTGGCGGTCGGGGGCGACGGCACGGTCAACGAGGTCGTCAACACGATGAACAGCGGGCTCGTCGGGGTCCCCTCGGTCACCGTCGCGCCGCGGCACTGCGGCTGGCGGCCGGGGCGAGCAGGAGCCTGACGAGCGCGTCGAGGAGCACCTCGACGCCAGGGCGGATCGCGGGCCACGGCGTCCACTCGTCGGGTCGGTGGCTCCGCCCGCCCTCGCTCGGGACGAAGACCATCCCCGCCTCCGTCACGGCCGCGATGATCTGGGCGTCGTGACCCGCGCCCGAAGGCATGCGGAGCGTCGCGAGGCCCCGCCCGCGCGCGACGGCCGCGATCAGCCCTCGGAGGCGGGGCGAGAGCCGGACGGGCGGGTGGAGGAACAGCCGCTCGGCCACGAGCCCGAGCCGGCGGCGGTGAGCGACGCGCGTGGCGAGGGCCTCGGTCGCGGCGACCAAACGCGCGAGCCGGTCCGGCACGATCTCGCGCAGCTCCTGGCGGAGCCGCGTCTCGGCCGGGACGATGTTCGGCACCTGGGGCCGGACCTCGACGACACCGAAGGTGAGCCGCGCGTGGCGCGAGCCGCGCGCGAGCACGAGATCCCGAGCGCGGACGGCGAACTCAGCCGCACCAAGGAACGCGTCGCGCCGCGTCGCCATCGGGGTGGTGCCTGCGTGGTCGGCCTGCCCGGCGAAGCGGTACTCGGTCTGGGCGATGCCGATCACGTCCTCGACGACGCCGACGGGCACGCCCTGCTGCTCCAGCACGGGTCCCTGCTCGATGTGCAGCTCAAGGTATGCCACGAGGTCACGGCGGGACCGCCGGGCACGGCCGATGTGCACGGGGTCGAGGCCGACCGCCCGCATGGCGTCCGCGAGCGGCCGGCCGGCGGGGTCGCGCGCCCGCCGCACCTCGCTCGGGGCGACCTGCCCGGCCATGGCGCGCGAGCCGAGGCAGTCGAGGTAGCGCCCCTCCTCATCGGCGAAGGCGACGACCTCGAAGCCCCGCCCGAGCGCGACGCCCGCCTCCCGGATCGCCCGCGCGCACTCCAGCGCGGCGAGGACGCCGAGCGCCCCGTCGAGCGGGCCGCCGTCGGGGACGGTGTCGATGTGAGAGCCGGCCAGCACGGCCGGGCCAGGCGGACCGAGCCGACCGACGACGTTGCCGGCCAGGTCCACGCGGGTCTCGAGGCCGGCCTGCCGCATCCGCTCCACCAGCCAGGCACAGGCCTCCTCATACGCCGGCGAGAAGGCGGGGCGCGAGATCCCGCCGGTGGGCGTCCGGCCGATCGTTGCGAGCGCCTCCACGTCACGGCGGAGCCGTGCGAGGTCGATGGTCGCGCGCGCCGCCGCGGCCGCGGGAGGCGACCTCATCGCAGCTTGAGGATCTGCGTCAGGAGGTCCTCGCCGTGGACGTCGTCGTGACGGGGATCCCGCGCGCCACGCTCGCCATGCGTGCGCGGAGCCGCTCGTCCCACCCCGGACCGTGGAGGAAGCTCGCGCTCGTCCCGCCGAAGCAGATCACGTCGAGCGGGGCGGTCGCGAGGAGCTGGGTGCAGCGCTCTACCTCCACGGACTCCGCCATGCGGCCGAGCCCCTCGACTGTGGCCTCCGTGAGCCCGACCCGGGCCCGTCCTCCGTAGATGTCTTCGTCGCTCGCGCGCATTCGCCCTCCGTACCCGCACCCAGGTCTCAGTGCGCCTCGAGCAGTCGCCCCACGCCGCGGACCGGCTGGCGGACACCCGCGAGCCGGAGCGACTGCCAGATGGGCGCCTGGTTACTGGTCACGACGGGCTTCCCCGCGTGCAGCTGATGAACAGGCAGCCGTACATGCCCCTCCTCCCGGCCCGTCCGGGCCCGTGCGCTACTTGACGACGAGCTTCCGGGGGAGGCTCGTCAGTTCCTCGCACCCGGCCTGGGTGATCCGCACCGTCGCGCTGAAGCCGACGCCCAGCTCGCGATAGATCAGGCAGAGCGGAACCATGTGGAAGGTCATGTTGGGCTCGAGCAGCGTCGGCTCCCCGCGCCGCAGGCTCAGGATCTCGCCCTCGCCCCAGTCGGGCGGGAAGTTGACGCCGATGGAGTACCCGGTCCGGTGGGTGAAGTACTTCCCGAATCCCGCCTTCTCGATGACGCCCCGGCACGCCGCGTCCACTGCCTCGCACGAGACGCCGGGCTTGATCGCCGCCATCCCGGCCTCGAGCCCGCCGATGACGGCGTCTGCCAGCGCGCGCACGCGAGCGTTCGGCTCGCCCAGCGAGACGCAGCGCATGATGGCCGCGGAGTAGCGGAACTTCGCCGCCGAGACCTCGAAGTAGACGTGGTCTCCAGGCTGGATCCGACGGCCCCGCCAGGTGCCGTGCGGGAGGCTCGTCCGCTCGCCCGAGAGGACGAATGGCGGCAGCCCCATGTACTCGCTGCCGTTCTCGATCGCCACCCGGTGAACCTCGGCGGCGATCTCGTCCTCCGTCCGGCCGACCGCCACGGCGTCGATCCCCGCCTGCGTTGCGAGGTCGGCGATCCGCGCGGCCCGCCGCATCATCGCGATCTCCTCCGCGGACTTCACCATGCGCGCTCGCCAGACGACGCTCGTCGCGTCCACGAGCGTCGCCTTCGGAAGCGAGGACCGAAGGATCTCGTACTCCTCGACGGAGAAATACCAGCCCGCCTTTTCCACGCCGATCCGCTTCCCCCCGAGCCCCAGGCGCTCCACAGCCTCCGCCGTCACCTGGACAGGGTGTGCGTGGTCCTCGACGGGGACCGTCCGCGTCAGCCACGAGAACTCCTCGGCGTTCGGCTCCTCGAACCGGCGGAGGATGAGGACGGGCTCGTCCCGCGACAGCAGCAGGGCATGGTACTTGTAGTAGCCCGGCGTCTCGTAACCCGTGAGGTAGCAGATGTTCTCCGGGCTCCGTACGAGGAGCGCGTCGACGCCGAGGCGATGCATCCCCTCCTGCACCGCGTCGTACCGGCGGCGGTACTCCGCCAGCGAGAACCCGAGCCGCTCGCGGTCTCTCATCTCCATGTCGCGCTCTCCTCTTGGGTTGTCGTTCGCCTCCGTGCGTCGTAGCGAAGCTGCGCCTCACCCTACGGACGTCGGAGACCCTGCGGCCGGGGGCCGGGAAGGGTTACCGTCCGGACCCCGCTCACCGCGACCCCTCGAAGGGGCCCCGCACCAGCACCTGGCTGCCCTCGACCATCATGCGGCCTCGGGCGATGACCGTGTCGACCGCAAGATCGGCGTCGAGCAGCACGACGTCGGCGTCCTTGCCGGCCGTCAGGGAACCCTTCAGATCGGCGATGCCCAGTACGCGGGCGACGTTGCTGGTGACGAGCGGCAGGGCGTCCGCCAGCGCCAGTCGGTTGGTGCGCACGATGTGCACGAACTCGCGGTGAAGGATCGTCGGCGGCGCATTGTGGAGGCCGACCGGCCGGTCCTGCGCGTCCAGCACCGGCATCGAGACGTTCGAGTCCGACGAGAGCGTGATCTGCGAGAGGGGCACGCCGGCGGCGAGGGCGATCTTGACCGCCTCGTCGGGGTTCAGTCCGGTGAGGCTGCCCGATCGCTTGCTCAGGTTCGCGCTGAAGTCGATGGTGCCGCCGAGCCGCGCGAACTCGAGCGCGTGCGCCAGCGTGTCCGGGTGATGCCGGTTCACGTGGGTCGGCACGATCTGGCCGATCGGCAGATTGACCGCTTTCAGGAGGTCGAAGACGGGCTGGAGTCGGGTGGGGTTCCCCCCGACGTGGGCGTGGATCACGGCGGCCTTCCCGCTCACCCCGGCGGCGAGCCTGACCTCGCCGGCGACCCGGGCGAAGTCGGCCAGCGACAGGTTAGGATAGGTGTCCTCGGAGATGGCCACCTTCACCCCGAGCACCTTGTCGATGAGGGTGATGTCGGCCCGGACGCTGCTCGTGAGACAGGGGGGCGGAATGCGGAACGACCCGGTGTAGATGTACGTGCTCAGTCCGGACCGCTCCAACTCGTGCGCCTTGATGAGCAGCCCGTGCAGGTTCTTGAATTCCATGTCGATGCCCATGATCCCGACCGCCGTGGTGACGCCGCCGCGCGTGATCATGCTCAAGTGGAGCTCGGGGACGCGTCCGAGCGGGCCTTCGAAGTCGCCGCCGCCCAAGAAGTGGAGGTGCTGGTCGATGAAGCCGGGCACGACCAGCTTCCCTGCACCGTCGACGACCCGGATGTCACCGAATGGCGCGAACCGGGCGGCGAGATCGTCTCCGATGGCGAGGATCTTTCCGTAGCCGAGGAGCAGGTCGTTGCGGCCGAGTTCCTCGGGAGCGAAGAGCTGCCCGCCACGGACCAGCGTGAGCGGGGACTCCGGCGGTTCGGTGCCGGGAATGCTGGCTGGACGGATCATAAAAAATACCTATATATAAAATTCCGGCCGATGCGGTGTCAAGCGCACGGAGGAGCGCACGCCCGAGCGCGCCCGCTGCCGGCGGCCGATGGGAGACACGGGGTCGCGATGCGCTCGACGCGACGCTCGTCCGGGGGAAGTGGGTCATCGCGGAGGTCCGGCCCCGCGTCGGCGCGGATTGTCCGGGACGGCGCTTCGCAGATGGACTCGAAGAGATGCTGGATCCACGGTCGCCGCGCGGAAGGGTAGCGGAGAGCGCAGGCGCGGGCGCGCGCCTTGACATCAGCGGAGCGCGTCGCTACGGTGGGGACGCTGCGATACTTCCAGACCGGCTGGAGAGGACGTCCGGGCAGCCGGCAGGGGGCTATCCCACCACGGGAGGTTGATCATGGACCACACCGAACGGATTCCCGAGACACCTACGGTAGAGGCCCTCCAGAACGCTTGGCAGGCCGGCGCCCTCCCCCGCCGGGAGTTCCTGCGTCGCGCCGCGCTGCTGGGGCTCGGCACCACGGCGGCCGGCGCCCTGATGGAGGCGGCGACCCCGCACGGCGCGGCGGCGCAGACGACCGAGAAGCGCGAGTTGATCATCGCGCAGGCCGGGGACGTGTCGAAGTTCGATCCGCACCTCTCTACCGCCGCGAACGACATCCGGGTCACGTTCAACATCTTCGACACCCTGCTCACCCGCCGGGCGGACGGGAAGCTCTACCCGAGCCTGGCCACCGAGTGGAAGACCACCGCCCCGACGACGTACCAGTTCAAGCTGCGCCAGGGCGTCAAGTGGCACAATGGCGACCCCTTCACGGCGGAAGATGCCAAGTTCGCGCTCGAGCGGACGTACGATCCGAAGGCCAGGACCCTGGTCGCGACCGTCTACACGACCATCGACAAGATCGAGACGCCCGATCCTTATACGCTCGTCGTCCACACGAAGAAGCCCGATCCGCTGCTGCCGGCGCGCCTCGCCACGTATGGCGGCCAGATCGTGCCGAAGAAGTACCTGGAAAAGGTCGGGCCGGATACGTTCAACGCGCAGCCGATCGGGACCGGGCCGGTGCGCTTCGGCTCGTGGATCAAGGACGACAAGACGGTGCTCGAGACGTTCCCGGACTACTGGGGCGGGAAGCTCGACCTCGACCGCGTCGTCTTCCGACCGATCCCGGAAACCGCGGCGCGGGTCGCCTCCTTGCTCAAGGGCGAGATCGACCTCATGGCCCTCCTGCCGCCCGACCACCTCGAGCGCGTGAACCAGCATCCGACGACGCGCTCGGCCTCGACTCTCTCGGCGGTGCTCTACGTCCTGGCGGTCAACTCGAAGGTGCCGCCGCTCAACAACCCGCTCGTGAAGCAGGCGCTGTCGCTCGCGGTCGACCGGGAGGCGATCGTGAAGGAGCTCTGGCGGGCGCGGGCGATCGTCCCCAACGGGCCGATCGTCAAGGGCGACAACCACTACGACCCCTCGCTCCCGCCGCTCCCGTACGACCCGAGGGAGGCCAAGGAGCGGCTCAAGAAATCCGGGTACAAAGGCGAGCCGATCTACATCGAGACGACGGCCGGCTACACGGTCAACGACAAGGCCATGTCCGAGGCAATCGCCGGGATGTGGAAGGACATCGGGGTCAACGTCGCCGTCGAGGTGATCGAGTACTCGGTACGGGCCCAGAAGAACCGCGAGCGCACCTTCAAGGGGCTCTGGTGGTCGGATCCGGCCTCCACCGTAGGCGATCCCGACGGGATGATGTGGCGGCTCCTCACGCCGGGCGGGATCCAGGACTACTGGCGGCACCCGGAGTGGGACGAGCTGGGGAACGCCGCGCGCTTCAGCATCGACGAGAAGTTCCGGGGCGAGGCGTACAAGAAGATGACCCGGATCTTCCTCGAGCACAACCCGTGGATCGTGGTCTTGCAGCCCTACGACGACTACGGGCTCCAGAAGTACGTGGAGTGGGCACCGCACCCGCTCCAGTTCATCGAGGTGCGGCGCTTCAACCTCCGCATGAAGCGCAAGTAACGCCGCGCGGATAGCTCACGCCACCGCCACAGCCGGGCGTCCCGGCAGATCCTGCCGGGGCGCCCGGCTCCTTTTCGCGCTAACCCAACTTCCGCAGTTGACGGGGGTCAAGGTAGGGTTTTCAGGCATTTAGGCGAAAAGTCGGCACTACATTTTGTCGGCCAGCAAGAGGGGCGGTCGGATGCGGAGGCGCTCCGGGAGGTCGAGGCCGAGGCGGGCCACGAGGTGCGCCTGAGCGGGCTCCGGGCGGACGACGCAGCGGAGGCGGAGCTCGCGGCCATCGGCCGTGGGCAGGACGACATCCGTGCTCTGGATCCGGTGGAGTTCTTCGAGGATGGTGCGCGGGCTGTGGCCGAGGCCCGCCCGGGCCTGCCACTGCTCCAGGGTCTTCCAGAGCACGTAGCCGAGGAAGCAGACGAGGATGTGCGCCCGCACGCGGTCCTCCCGCTGATGCCAGATGGGGCGGATCGACAGGTCACTCTTGTGAATGCGGAAGGCGGCCTCCGCCTCGGTCAACTGGATGTAGGTGCGCCAGAGGTCCTCGGGGCTCCAGTCGGGGATGTTGGAGCGGAGCACGTAGCAGCCTTCGCTGGAGCGGGCCCAGGCCTCCCACTCGGGGCGGACGGTCCAGGTCAGGCGCACGCCGGCCGCGACCGCGGGGTCAGTGGTCAGCGTGATGACGTAGCGCCCCGCGGCGCGGGCGTTGCGCGCGAGCAAGCGCCCCAGTTGCCGCTCCAGGGGGCCACGCTCCCGCGGCCGCCGGGCGTGGGCGAGGCGCCGGGCGAGCCGGGCCAGCCCCTCGTCGATCCGGCGGCTGAAGCGCGCGGGGATGGCCTGCTCCTTCTCGCGGCGCTCCTGCGACCGGACCAGCACGAAGGTTTCGAGGCCGTCGGGGCCGACGCACGACTTGGCCTCGATGCCGTCGCGCACCACCTGCCAGTCCTGCGTGTCCATGAGCGGGCCCGCCCACTGACGGAGCTCGCTCTTGGGGGTGCCGACCAGGTAGCGCCGCCCGGTCTGGCGGAGCCAGGCCAGATTCGCCGCACTCGTCATGCCGCGGTCCATGACCCAGATGCGCTGGGCCGCGCCATAGCGGCCCTCCATGGTCTCGACGACCTCGCGGACCGTGGTCACGTCGGTGCGGTTGCCCGCGAAGAGCTCGTAGCCCAGCGGCAGGCCCTCGCGCGTGACGACCAAGGCCACGCAGACCTGGGGGCAGTCCGGCCGGTGATCGCGGCTGTGGCCGCGCTGGGCCAACGGATTCTGCCGCGCCTGGCCCTCGAAGTAGGTGCTGGTCACGTCGTAGAGGAGCAGGTCGTAGTCGAGGCGGAACAGTTCCCCCAAGCGCGCGACCAGGTGCTGCTCGAGCGCGGTCTTGTGGGGCAGCAGCCGATCCAGGGCCCGATAGCACCGGTCGTCGTTGACCACCGGGGCCGGCAGGGCCAGCAGATCTTCGAGCGCGGTCCGGCGATACCAGTCTTCGGCGAGGTGGAGCTCACTGGAAGGCTCGCACAGCCGCGCGAGGACCAGGACCGCGGCCATGGTCGCCCACGGCACCTGCTCCCGGCCGGCCGGCAGCAGGCGCTCGCACACCTCGTCCAGGCGCAGGGCCCGCCAGAGCGTCCAGGCAAGCCAGACGTCGCCGAAGCTCCGCCCGCGTTCCAGGCGCACGCGGTCGAGCCGCACGCGCACGGGCTCGGGCGTCCCCTCGACCGGCGTGAAGAGATCGGCCTGCTCCCGATCGCCCGTGATCGCGCGGGCCAGGGCCTTGGCCCGCGCCCGGCCCTCGGCGTCGAGTTCGCCGAGGTGCGCCACCGTCTGCTGGATCACCTTGCGCCCGACGCGCACCGAGCGGACCAGACGCCAGTAGGTGTGGGCCTTGCCGTCCTTCACGCGCGTCGTGTGGCGCAAGTACATCTCCCACGCATATGCCCCTCACG
>Ga0137796_10002039_pt1 | contig 11056 bp, 10 predicted proteins | sample OV2TP3_FD_97704 | JGI IMG/M metagenome (GOLD analysis project Ga0137796, IMG submission 97704)
GGCGGCTTGTCCATCAGCCAGCGCATCACCGTGATGCGGTCGCCCTCGCGGCTTACCTCGAACTCGGAGCGCGCGAAGGCGTCGGTGCCGAGGGTTGCCGGGTGCAGGAACACGAGGTGCGTGGTGTCGAGCAGGTTCTCCACCAGCAGCAGGTAGTTCGCCTCGACGTGGAGGCTCGAGCCGCCGAAGCGCCAGTCGGGGTCGTCCAGCCAGTGGAAGTCCTCGATCAGCGCGGGATCCGCCTTGGCGGGATCACCCATCCAGATCCACACCCAATGATTTTTTTCGATGACTGGAAATGCCTTTACTTTTGCCGAAGCGGGAATGCGGTCCTGGCTCGGGACCTTGACGCACTTCCCGGTCGTATCGAACTGAAGTCCGTGGTAGCCGCACTCCACGATGTTGCCGATCAGCTTGCCGGCCGATAGCGGCGCCTGGCGGTGGCAGCAGCGGTCCTCGAGCGCCACGACCCTGCCATCGTCGCGACGCCAGAACACGACCGGCTCGCCGAGGATGATCCGCCGCAGCATGTCGCGGCCGATTTCGTGGTCCCAGGCGCCGACGTACCAGGCGTTGCGAATGAACATGGCGTTCCTCCCCGGCTGTCCGGATCGTATTATCGCGCCAGCTGCCCGCCGCCCACCGAGCCGGCGCGCTTCGGCTTGCCGTCCACCAGCACGACGGCGAGCCGCGCGGGCACGCTGCCCCGGTTCACCCAGGCGTGGCGGGTGCCGCGCTGGATCAGCACGTCGCCGGCGGCGAGCTTCACCACCGAGTCGTCGAGGTGCATGTCGATCTCGCCGGCCAGGCAGATGACGTAATCGACGCTGTCGGTGCGGTGCAGGCCGTGCAATTCGTTGCCGGGCTCGATCTCCAGCACGGCGAAGCGCGTGCCGCCGGGCGGCGGGGCGGTGCCGACCCTGCGGTTTCCCATGTCTTCGTGTCTTGTGAAATCGAAGGGCGTCTCATCGGTCAGCCACATGAGCGCCCCGGTGATCTTCTCGACCGGATGGAATGGATCCGGATTGCCGTCCCTCCAGACGACCGCCTTGCCGCTGCCGTCGTGGCCGGTGACGACGCGGCGGATCTTCATGCCGCGACCTCGAGCTTGAGGAGCCGGGCAGCGTTCTCGCCCAGAATTTTCCGCTTGTCCTTTTCGCTCAAATCGAGTTTTTCGACGTGCGAGGAATCGGCCCCGAGGAAGGGATCGTCCGAGCCCCACAGCAGGTGGTCGGCGCCGACCAGGCCGTGCGCCATCATGAGCGCCGGCCCGAAGAACGAGCAGGTATCGTAGTAAAGGCGCTTCGCGTACTCGCTGGGAAGCCGGTTGATGTGTGCGCGGCAGTCCGGGAACAGGCGATAGCCGTTGTCGAGGCGCTCGAGCACCATGAGAAGCGCGCCGCCGGTATGCGCGAGGATGTACGGGAAGTCGGGATAGCGCTCGAAGATGCCCGAGTAGATGAGGCGCGCCGCCGCCGCGGTGGTGTCGAACACGAAGCCGATGCGCAGCGGCATCTCGAATTCCTCGTTCTCCGCCATGTTCGGAGGGAACATCGGATGCTCGAACACCGGCAGCCGCAAGGCGTCGATGCGCGCCCACACCGGCTCGAAGCGCCGGTCGTTGACCGGCACGCCGGCGATGTTGGACCCGATCATCACCCCGCACAGGCCGAGCTCCCCGGTGATGCGGTCGATTTCGGAGAGCGAGGCGCCCACGTCGTCGAGCGGCAGGCTGCCCAGGCCGGCGAAGCGTCCGGGATACGAGCGCGCCAGCGATGCAGCGAGGTCGTTCATGGCGCGGGCCATCTCCACCTGGCGCGCGCCGCGCCATTCGTAGACGTTCGGCGAGGAAAGCGACAGCACGCGCATGTCGATGCCTTGCGCGTCCATCGCGCGCAGGCGCTCGTCGGCGTCGAACATGGCGTCGCGGTACCAGATGACCGTATGCCCGCGCCGGCGCAGAAGCGTCTGGCCCGAGGAGGTCTTCTCCGGGGCGAGCCCGAGGTCCTTCTCGAGCGCCCGCATGTAGGCGCGGTCGACGATGTGGGCGTGGATGTCGATTTTCATGTTGCCGGCCTCAGTTGGTTGCGGTTGCGCAGCCGCAGCTCGTAGGCAACGAGGGCGACGCCGAGCGCGCCGCCCCCGATGTTGACCCAGAGCATGAGCTCGGACAACTGGTGCGGCGACATCAGCATGACGCCGGCCACGGCAAAAGCAAGCCTCATCCGCATTTTCAATACCCTCGTGAAGTAGCCCGTCATCGCGGCGCAGATCAGCCAGATGCCGCCGAGCGAGGTCAGCGTGACGACGACGATGTCGGCGACGCTGCCCTTCATCAGGATCGCGGGCGAGAACACGAACAGGAACGGCACGATGTAGGCGGCCCAGCCGAAGCGCATCGCAGTCCACCCGGTCGCCATCGAAGGCGAGCCGGCGATCGCGGCGGCGACGTAGGCCGCGGGCGCGACCGGCGGCGTGATGAGCGACATCATGCCGAAGTACAGGATGAACATGTGCGCGGCGAGCGGGTCCACGCCGACCTTCACCAGCGCCGGCGCGACCAGGATCGCCAGCATCACGTAGACGCCGATCGTCGGCAGCCCCATGCCGAGGATGATGCTCACCACCGCGGCGAGCAGGAGCAGCAGGACGAGGCTCTGGCCGCCGAGCTCGACGAGGTAGGCGGCGAAGGCGAAGGCGAGCCCGCTGACCTGGAACAGCCCCATGATGAACCCGGCCGCGGCCGAGATGACCAGGATCTCGCACAGGCCGCCGCTGGTCTCGACCACCGCCGCCCAGATGTCCTTCAGCCTCATGCGGTGCCCGAGGTAGCCGACCGTGAAGCCCAGCGCGACGATCACCGCCGCGGCCGCCATCGCGGCGTACTCGGGCTCCCAGTTGAGCACGAACAGCGTGTAGACGATGACGGCGAAGGGCGCGAGGAACAGCCACCCGCCCGCGAGCACGCGCGCGAGGCGCGGGATCTTGTCCGCCTCGACCTTGCCGAAGCCGTGGCGCGCGGCCTCGAGGTCGGCCTGGATGAAGAGCGCCGCGTAGTACATCACCGAGGGCAGGAGCGCGGCGATGGCGACCGCCTGGTAGGGCAGCTGCAGGAAGTCGGCCATGACGAAGGCCACCGCACCCATGACCGGCGGCATCAGCTGGCCGCCGTTCGAGGCGCAGGCCTCGACCGCGCCGGCAAGGCGCGCGGGCATGCCCGAGCGCTTCATCAGCGGGATGGTGACCACGCCGATCACCACCGTGTTGGCAGCGGCGATGCCGGAGATCATGCCGAACAGGCTCGATCCCATCACCGCCATCTTCGCCGCGCCGCCGCGGTAGCGGCCCATGAGCGCGATCGCCGCGTCGTTGAAGAAGCCCGAGCCGCCCGAGCGCATCAGCAGCTGCCCCATGAACACGAACGGGATGATGATGATGACGGTGATCTGCAGGATCAGGCCGAGCAGGCCGTTGTTGTCGAGATTGAGGTAGGCGAGCATCTCGCCGGCGCCCACCGCGCGCGTCTGCAGCCGGCCGGGGACGAGGTGACCGAGCAGCACGTATCCCGTGATGGCGAGCAGGATGATGACCAGCGACCAGCCGATCGTGCGCCGCACCGCCTCCAGCGTCAGCGCCGTAAGGATCGCCGACAGAGCGAGCACGTCCCACGTCACGGTCCCCGCCGCGGCCGTCAGCCGCGGGAAGTCCACCGCGAGGTAGCCGCATGCGCCGAGCGCGAGCGCGGCGGCGAGCCAGTCGTACCAAGGAACCGCAGTTGCAGTTTTGTGAGATCTGAATCTCAAGAAAGTCAGGGAGAGGCCGATGGCGTAGGCGCCGGCGGCGAACTGCTCGGAGAACAGCACCAGCCCGACCGCCCGGAAGAGATCGAGCGACCAGGCGATCGAGCCGGCGATCAGCAAAGCGGCCAGCGCGCCTTGCGCGCTCCTTGCGGCGCCTTGCGCTAGCCCTGCCAGATGCCGGCTTCCTTGAAGAATCTGATCGCGCCGGGGTGATGGGGCAGGGTGGGCTGGAGCTTGCCGGCGTTCGCCGGGTTGAAGAGGTTCAGGGTCGGATGGCCTGCGGCGAGCTCTTTCTTGCTCGCATGCATCGCCTTCACGAACTGGTACACGACTTCGTCGGGCACGTGCGTGCCGACGCCGATGATGAAGTCGAACGCCTGTACCCAGGTCGGCCCGTCGATGCCCACGATATGCGGCAGCGGCTTCACCTCGACGACGTAATACTCCTGGCGCACCGCCTTCATGCGCGCCACCGCGTCGGGCGTGTTCGCATACGGCAGCTGCCTCAGCCCGCCGACGGCGGCCGCCACCTCCTGCACCTTCGGCGCGCCGACCGCGAAGTACAGCACGTCGAGCTTGCCGGCCTTGAAGTCGTCGGCGGCGCGCACCACGTTCACGGCCGGCACGCTCACCACGTCGTTGTAGGTGATGCCGCCGTTCGCGAGCATCGCCGTGGCGTGCTGCAGCACTCCCGTCTGCTGCGCCCAGACGCCCGGCACGCGCTTGCCCTTCAGGTCGGCGATCGAGCGCACGCCCGAGTCCCTGCGCACGTAGGGCGCGACCATGATCGGAAACACCGTCATCGCCATGCGCAGGTTGGGCCGCGCCTTGCCCTGCCAGTTGGCGCGGCCGTGATAGGCGTCGGCAGTCTCGCCGATCTCGAGGGCGAGAAAATCCGAGCTGTTGCTGTTGACCGCATCGAGCGCGCCGGCATCGCCGCCGTAGCCCTGCACGCGCATCTGCAGCTTCGCGCTGTCCTGCACCACCTTGCCGATCACCGAGCTGAGCGTGTGCAGCATCGTCCCCGGCGGGATCGTCGCCAGGCCGTAGGTCTGCGCCGCGGCGCTTCCCGCGAATGCGATTCCCGCGATTACCGCGGCTAGCCGCGCCATATGCCGGCTTCCTTGAAGTACTTGATCGCCGCCGGGTGGTGCGGCAGGCTCGGCTGCACCTTGCCGGCCTCGGTCTCGTCGAAGCGGTTGAAGTTGGGATGGCCCGCGGCGAGCCCCTTCTTGTTCTCGCGCATCGCTTTCACGAACTGGTAGACGACCTCGTCGGCGACGTGCGTGCCGACGCCGATCACCACGTCGATGGTCTGCACCGGCGAGGGCCTGTCGACGCCGGCGATGTGCGGCGCCGGGTTCACCGTCGAATAGTAGTACTCGTTGCGCACCTGCTTCATGCGCTTCTCGGAATCGGGCAGGGGGTTCATCGGCAGCAGGCGCAGGCCGCCGACCGCGGCCGCCACCTCGGCGACCTTCGGCGCGCCGACGGCGAAGAACAGCAGGTCGATCTTGCCGGCCTTGAAGTCGTCCGCGGCGCGCACCACGTTGACCTCGGGCACCTTTACCACGTCGTTGTACGTAAGGCCGCCGGCGGCGAGCACCGCGGTGGTGTGCGGGATGACGCCGGTCTGCTGCACCCACTCGGCGGGGACGCGTTTGCCCTTGAGGTCGGCGATGGAGTTGATGCCCGAGTCCTTCTTCACCCAGAACGCCATCTGGAAGCCGTACATGGTGATCGCGGTGCGCAGGTTGGGCTTGGCGTTGCCCTTCCAGGTGCCGCGGCCGTGCAGCGCGTCGGCGCTCTCGCCGACGTCGAGGATCCAGAAATCGGACTTCTTCGAGTTCACCGCCTCGAGGATCCCGGTGTCGCCGCCGTAGCCGATGACGCGCACCTGCAGCTTCGAATTGTCCTGCACGACTTTCGCGATCACCGAGGCCTGCGCATGCAGGATCGATCCCGGGGGCAGCGTCGCGAAGCCGACGGTCTGCGCGAGCGCCTGGCCGGCGAACAGCGCCGCGGCGAGTCCGATGGAACGAAACGGCTTCGGCATGATCACCTCCTCCAAGGTTTTCGCGAGTCTACTCCAAGGCCTGTGCGCGCTGCTGCCCGCTTTCGAGTCTAGATCTTCTGCGTGGCGCGCGACAGCGCCTCGGCGGCGTCGAGCACGGCGCGGCCGACCGCCGGCAGCTTGCTCTTCATGCGAGGCAGCGGCCCGGCGACGGCGATGGCGAACGATTCCGAGGCGAGGTTGAAGGCGGCGGCCACGCCCATGCCGCCGGCCGAATACTCGCCGCGGGTGACGAAGTAGCCGCGTTTGCGTGAACTGCGAATGTCGCCGGCAAGCTGCTCCACGCTGCTGAGGGTGGTCTCGGTATAGCGCTGCAGCTTCAGCTTGCGCAGGTCGTGCAGCAGGCGCTCGTCGGGAAGCTGGCCGAGCAGCGCCTTGCCGATGGCGCTGGCGTGCAGCGGCCGGGTGTCGCCGGTACGGATGGTATAGCGGATGGCCTGCGGACTCTCGATCGCCAGCAGGTAGAGAACCTCGTGGTCCTGGCGCTTGCCGATCATCACCGTCTCTTCGGTGCGGGCCTGCAAGGCCTCGAGGTGCGGAACCAGCCGATCCATGATGGGATCGTGCGCGGAGATCCTGCTGCCGAGGTCGAGCAATTTACGCGTCGGATAGTAGCGCCGGCCGTCGAGCAGGTAGACGTAGCCGCGGCCCTTCAGGGTGCGCAGCACGCCATGGCAGCTGCTGACCGGAGAGCCGATCTGGCGGGCAATTTCGCTCAGGGAAAGCGGCTCCTGCGACTCGCCGAAGGCTTCGAGGATGTCGAGCGTGCGCTTGGCGGTCTTGACCGCTTCGGTTTTCAAGCTAGCGTTTCCCCCATTTCTTCTCCTCGACCGTCTGCTCCTCGACCTCGTAGAACTCGTCCAGGCCGACCAGGGTTTCGATCTCCTGACGCGCCGCGACGCATTCTTGCGGCGTGAGGCCGCCGTAGCTGCCGGTGCGCTTGATCTCGGCGTAGGCGAGCTTGGCGAAATGGAAGCTCACCAGCATGTAGGTCAGGGCATCGATGGCCGCCTTGTAGCCCATGTCGGCGAGCTGCGCGCCGGTGGGCAGCGGACGGCCGTCGCGGTTGCCGCGGCTGATGACGTACACCAGAGGAAGCTTCGAGCGCTTCGGCGCCTGCTTCAGCTCCTCTTCGTTGCGCGGGAAGATCAGTCCCAGGTCCGCACCGGCTTCCGCGGCGAGGTTGATGCGCGCCACCGCTTCGTCCAGCCCCTCGAAGCGACAGGTGTCGGTGCGCGCGATGATCACGAAGTCGGGGTCCGACTCATCGCGCTGCCGGCAGGCGAACTTGATCTTGTCGACGAACTCCTTCCGCGGAATCGCGTGCGCAACGTACTTGTGGTAATGCGCGCGCTTCGGGTAGAGCTGGTCCTCGATATGGGTGCCGGCAATGCCGGCGCGAATGAACTCCCGCACGGTGCGCATGGTGTGCAGCGGCTCGCCGAATCCCGCGCCGCCGTCGACGACCAGCGGGATGCGCACGGCGCTGGCCACGTCGCCGGCCAGGCGCGCCTGCTCGTCCATGGTGACAAGCGGCTCGGAGGTGCAGCGCGAGCCGCCGGTGACGAACCCGCCCGTATAAACCGCCTTGAAGCCGAGGCTTTCCACCAGCCGGCCGCCCAGCGCGTCGTAGGCAACCGGCAGGTAAAGGAACTCCTTTTTCTTGAGGAGCTTGCGCAAAGCAGTGGTCTGTCGCATTCGGGAATTTCTCCTAAGCCGCCGTCCGCAGGATCTGCTCGAGCCTGCGCAGCGTGGTCTGCCGCTCGAGCGAGAGCACGAGCCCGGCGAATTCTTCGAGTGAGGCACGCGGCAGGAACGGCGCCGCGAGCGCGTTGAACTTGGCGACGACCGCGTCCTGCGAAGCCGGATTTTCCGGCTCGCCGCGGCAGTAGTCGACCCGCTCGGTGAGGCTGCGGCCATCGCGCAGGTGCAGCGTGACCTCGCAGGGCTTGCGCTCGGCGTAGATCGCCGTGAGCTCCGGGACGGAGATGACCTCGGTCGCGCCTGCGAGCCTGGTGAGCTCGGGGTCGGCCTGCGAAGCGGCAGCGAAGTCCGCAGGCAGCAGTCGGCCGCGCGTGAGCGCAAGCGCGAGCGCGTAGCCCATGTGGAAGATGAGCCGTGCCGGCGCCGCGGGGGCGTAAGGCCAGCCGCATTGCAGCCGGGTGATCTCGCCCGCGCGCACTTCGATGCGCGCGACGTCACGCGCGGCGACGCCGTGCTTCTGCCTCAGGTCCAGTACCGCGTCGATCGCAGTCTGGGTGCTGTGGCAGGTCGGATGCATCTTGATGCAGGTGTCCTGCAGCCGGTAGCGCGTACCGAGCTCCTCGCACAGAAGCTGCGGCCGCGCCTCGCGGCTCGCCAGCATGAAAAAGCCGCCGTCGGCAGCCTCGAGGGGCGCCGAGGCGCCGCGGAAGCCGCCGCCGGCGAGCAGCGCTGCGCTCAGGCCGTTGCGTGCGGCGGTGCCGGCCGCGAGATACAGCTCCATGCCGCCGTTTTCCTGGAATGCCCAGTTGCCCGAGGCCTGCGCGGCCGCGGCAGCCAGCGCGTGATGCGACGCGCGTGCATCCAGCGCCAGGGCGCGCGCGGCAGCCGCCGCGGCGCCGAAGGAACCGCAAGTGCCGGTCGCGCGCCAGCCGAGGTGGCGGTGCGAAGCCATGCCGATCGCCATGCCGAGCCGCGCGGTCGCCTCGTAGCCGGCCGCGATCGCCTCGAGCAGCCTCGCGCCGCCCGCATCGGCGAGCTCCGCGGCCGCAAGGGCGGCGGGTATCACCGCGACGCCGGGATGCAGCTTGGCGTGGCGGTGCAGGTCGTCGAACACCAGCACGTGAGCGAGCGTGCCGTTCGCGAGCGCGGCGGCCTCGGGCGCGGCGCTCTGCGCGCGACCGACGACCGCGCAGGGGCCCGCCGACCGAACCTTCGCCAGGTAGGCGAAAAGCGCGCTCGCGGGCTCGGTTTCGAGCGCGCCGAAGGCGCAGCCGTAATGGTCGAGCACGCAGAGCTTGAGCACGCGCAACGCCTCGCCGGGAAGGTCGGCGAGGCGCAGGCCGGCGAGGAATCCCGCGAGGCGCTGCGAGCCGCTCAGTTGCCGCTCAGGATCTTCAGGGATTCCTGCGTCCATTGATCTCGGAACTTGTCCAGCTCCTCTGCGTTCCACCAGTGGTAGCGGATCTTCGACAGGTCGTCGCCTTCGACGCTGGTGAAGTCCTTGCGCAGCGAGAAATGGCCGAGCCGGTTGACCGCTTTCTGGCCCTCCAGGCTCGTCACCCAGTCGACGAAGACCTTGGCGCCGGCCGGGTTCGGGCCGTTCTTCGTGATCGCCATGCCGATCGGCAAGAGCGACCCGCCTTCCTTGGGGAAGGCCTCCTTCACCGGCGCGCCCTTGCCGCCGGGATAGGGGCCGTCGCGGCGCACCAGGGCGGAGATGTCGACGCCGACGTGCCGCTCGCCCGACATGAGCTGGTTGTGCGTCGTGCCGTGGCTCTGCGTGAGCATGGGATTGTTCGCGCGCACTTTCTCGAACCACTCTTTTCCGTAGAGCTTGTACATGCTGAACACGAAGTAGTAATGGCCGCCGCCGACTTTCGGGTCCGGGATGCTGATCTTTCCCTTCCACTTCGGGTCGAGCAGATCGCGCCAGCTCGCCGGCACGTCGCCGCCCTTCACCAGCTCGGGGTTGTAGGCGATGTACTGGTAGTACGCCGTGAAGAACATGTGCGAGCAGTCCTTCGACAGCGCTTCGGGCCGGTAATCCTTGAAATTCGCGCTGCAATAGGGCGTGAGCTTCTCTTCGCGCGCGAACCTCAGGAACATCCCCGGATCGCCGAGGAACAGCAGGTCCGAGCTCACTCTTCCCGCCCGCAGCTCCTGCTCGTACAGGCTCGAAAGGGCGCCGGTCTGGCCGCGCACGATTCTGAGGTTCAGCTTGTGCGGCCGGAACTCCTCGTTGAACGCCTTGGTGAGCGCCGCGGCGATCGGCTCGAACAGCACGCTCTGGACGACGATGTCGCCGCCGCGCGCCGCTGCGGCCTGCCTGACGAGCGCCATGTCGGCCGCGGCAGCGAGGGCGGCGGCGAGCGCGAGGACGCCCGCCGCAATTGCCTTGAGAAGTGTCTTCATATCAACCCCCGGAGAGAATCTTCTGCGACTCCTGCGTCCACTGGTCGCGGAATTTGTCCATCTCGTCGGGATCCCACCAGTGGTAGCGGATCTTCGACAGGTCGTCGCCTTCGATGCTGGTGAAGTCCTTGCGCAGCGAGAAGTGGCCGAGGCGATTGATCGCCTTCTGCCCTTCGAGGCTGGTGGCCCACTCGATGAACACTTTCGCCCCCGCGGGGTTCGGCCCGCCCTTGGTGACCGCCATGCTGCCCGCGAGCAGCGCGCCGCCCTCCTTGGGGAAGGCCTCCTTCACCGGCGCGCCCTTGCCGCCGGGATAGGGGCCGTCGCGCCGCGCGAGCACGGAGATGTTGACCCCGATGTGCCGCTCGCCCGACATGATCTGGTTATGCGTCGTGCCATGGCTCTGCGTGAGCATGGGATTGTTCGCGCGCACCTTCTCGAACCATTCCTTGCCGTAGAGCTTGTACATGGTGAATACGAAGTAGTAATGCCCGCCGCCGACCTTCGGGTCCGGGATGCTGATCTTGCCCTTCCATTTCGGATCGAGCAGATCGCGCCAGCTCGCCGGCACTTCCCCGCCCTTCACCAGCTCGGGGTTGTAGGACAGGTACTGGTAATAGGCGGTGACGTGGGTGAAGCTGCAGTCCTTGGAGAGCGCCTCGGGGCGGTAGTCCTTGGCGTGGGGCGTGCAATAGGGCGTGAGCTTGCCTTCGCGCGCGAAACGCACGAACAGGCCCGGATCCACCATGAACATGACGTCGCCGCTGACGCGGTTGGCGCGCAGCTCCTGCTCGTAGAGGTTCGCCTGCTGGCCGGTCTGGATGCGCACCACCTTGACGCTCAGCTTGTGCTGCCTGAACTGCTCGTTGAACGCCTTGGTGATCTGCGAGTTGAGCGACTCGAAGAGCGCGCTCTGCACGATGATCTCGCCCCCCCTGGTGGCCGCCGCTTCCTTGACGAGCGCCATGTCGGCGCCGGCCGCGAGCGCGGCGGCGCCGGCCAGCACGCCGGCGGCGAAAAGTTTCGACAGCAGTGTGGTCATGATGGGTCCTCCTCCTTTGGGTTT
>Ga0137796_10002040_pt1 | contig 11055 bp, 10 predicted proteins | sample OV2TP3_FD_97704 | JGI IMG/M metagenome (GOLD analysis project Ga0137796, IMG submission 97704)
CCCACGCAGCCTCAAACTCAGATCGGCGCGAAGCGCCGAAAACAGGTGGGGGATGAGTTCGGAGTTTAACGGTGAACAGTTCCAGGTAGAGGCGGAGCAGCTTGTGGCTAGGTACGAGCGCAAGTCGGCGGCGATGCTCCCGATCTTGCATCTGGTCCAAGCGCGTCTGGGCGTTATCTCCCCTGAAGCGGAAGAATGGGTTGGCGCCCTCCTGGGCGTCACCACCGCGCATGTGCATGAGGTGGTCACCTTTTACAGCCTGTTTCGTCAGAAGCCCATCGGCCGCTATCATCTGCAAGTTTGCAGCAACATCTCCTGCATGCTCAGCGGCTCCGAGCAGTATCTCGCCATGCTCTCAGAGCGGCTGGGGATTTTTCCTGGACAGACCACTCCAGATAGTCGGTTCACGCTCTCGACGGTAGAGTGTTTATGCGCGTGTGAGATGGCGCCGATGCTCCAAGTCAACGAAATCTATGTGGGTCCCATGACGCCAGAGCTCATTGACCGCGTCGTCAACCAGCCCGAACACCTCACCCAGATGGGCCTGCCGTTCCGCGGCGCGCCGGGTTTGGTTGAGCCGGTTCTTTCCAAGCGTTTCGGCCTCAAAGACTCGCAGGCCATTGAGACCTACGTGCGGGATGATGGCTACCAGGCGGCCCGTCGGGCGGTCACAGCACTGAGCCCAGAGGCGATCATTGCGGAAGTGACCGCCTCGAACCTGCGAGGATTGGGCGGGGCCGGATTTCCCACGGGGAAAAAATGGAGCTTTATTCCTCGAGAAACGACCAAGCCAAAATTTCTGGTCGTGAATGCCGACGAAGGTGAGCCGGGGACGATTAAAGATCGCTACATCATCGAGCAGGATCCGCACCGCTTGATCGAGGGGATGGTGATCGCCGCTTATGCCACCGGGTGCCGCAAAGCATACGTCTACATTCGGGGGGAATACGTGCATCCGGCTCGGATTTTTCGGCGAGCTGTTGAAGAGGCGTATCGGTACGGCTTCTTAGGCCAAAAAATCTTTAACAGCTCCTTCAGTCTTGAGGTTATCATCCATGAAGGGGCGGGGGCGTATATCTGTGGAGAGGAAACGGCCCTCCTCGAATCGTTAGAAGGCAAGAAGGGTTTTCCTCGTCTGAAGCCGCCCTTTCCCGCGATCAGCGGGCTGTTCGGCTGTCCGACTGTGATCAATAATGTCGAGACGTTGGCGTGCGTGCCGACGATCATCCACAAAGGCGGGGCATGGTTTTCGAAACTGGGATACGGGAAGACTGGTGGCACGAGGCTGTTCAGTCTCAGCGGCCATGTTAGCCGTCCGGGCCTCTACGAAGCCTCCCATGGCGTGACACTCCGCGAATTGATTTTTGATGACGCAGGCGGAATTCCCGAGGGGCGGACGCTGAAGGCCGTAGTTCCTGGCGGGCTCTCCGCCAAAATCCTCCGGGCTGATGAGGTTGACGTCCGCATGGACTTTGATTCCCTCGCGCAAGCCGGCACGATGGCGGGTTCTGCTGGCGTCATCGTCATGGACGAGACGACCTGCATCGTGAAGGCGCTGTGGCATGCCAGCAAGTTCTTTGCCCATGAGTCCTGCGGGCAGTGCTCGCCCTGCCGCGAGGGCACCGGGTGGGTTCACAAGATTATTACCCGAATTGCCAACGGGCAAGGGCGCCCGCCCGATCTTGACACTCTGATCAACATTGCCACGAACATGGAGGGCCGCACGATCTGCGTCTTTGCCGACGCCGCGGCCTGGCCTGTCCAAAGCTACGTCACCAAATTTCGGGACGAATTTGAATACCACGTGCGCGAGAAGCGCTGCAATCTCACTCAGGAGCTCGTCGGCGTCCATGGCTGATCGGCAATGGGTGTGGGTGGCCGTCGTGGTGATGACGGTCGTGTTCTTTGGCCAGGCATATCTGATGATCGCACGGCCAACGCTGTGGGCCGAGTGGGTCTTTAGCCGACCCATGCGATGGTATGGCCTGACGGTGTCCATCGGCGATGAGCAGAAACTCCATCGAGTGGCCAGCCGGCTCGGGTGGACGTACGTGTTGCTGGGCGTTGTGGCGATTCTGCTGGTGTTAGGAGCCGCCTATGGGTGCTTGCCGGAGTGGTTGGGAATCGGCTCATGCCGCGGATAATCATTGACGGCAAAGAGCTGACCGTCCCTGAGGGGGCCACGGTCCTGCAGGCCTGCGAGCAGGCGGGAAGCCCCGTGCCGTTCTATTGCTACCATCCAGGACTGTCGATTGCCGGCAACTGTCGTATCTGCCTCGTCGAAATCGAAAAGATGCCGAAGCTCCAGATTGCCTGCTATGCCAGCGTGGCCGACGGCATGGTCGTCCATACGACCTCTGACAAAGCCCTGAAAGGCCGGCAGGATGTGCTGGAGTTCTTGCTGGCCAACCATCCCTTGGACTGTCCAGTCTGCGATCAGGCGGGGGAGTGCTGGCTGCAGGATTACTATATGGAATACGGACTCTACGATGCGAAGTTCGATGAGCAGAAAGTCAAAAAATCGAAAAAGGCGACGGTGGTTGGACCCCATGTGATACTGGATATGGAGCGGTGTATTCTGTGTTCCCGCTGTGTGCGTTTCACCGATGAAGTCACCAAGACGGGGGAGCTAGGGATCTTTCACCGCGGCGACCATGCGGAGCTCGACGTGTATCCCGGCAAGTCGTTGGACAACAATTACTCCGGCTGCGTGGTCGATATCTGTCCTGTTGGGGCGCTGACCGATCGGGATTTCCGATTCAAGTGCCGTGTGTGGTATCTCGGGAGGACCAACTCCATCTGTCCAGGCTGCTCCATGGGTTGCAACATTGAGATTCACGACAACCGAGAGCGCGCGCAGCGGCCACACATCGGTGGCGGGGCTCGGGTGATGCGGTTGAAGCCACGTTACAACGCGGCGGTGAACCAATGGTGGATGTGCGACCGGGGACGCTACAACTACACCTGGATCGATGAGAACCGGATCACCACCGCTCAGATCAATGAGGAAGGCGCCGCTCGACCGGTCAGTTGGGAGGTCGCGCTGGATCGCATCGTCCAGACGATCACGCGTCTGAAACATGCCAACCAGCTCGATCGCATCGGCGTCATCCTCTCCACCCATTTGACCAACGAAGCGCTCTACGTGGCCAAGCGCCTCTTCCAGGGACTCGGCATCTCCAAGGTGACGGTGCAGGGCCCGGCTCAGCCGGGGCGGAGCGATGACTTGCTGATGAAGGCCGATCTCTCTCCTAACACCAGAGGGGCGCAGGCGCTGGGGTTGTTGTCTGACAGCTCCAGGCTCTTCACAGAGGCGATGCGCAAGGAGCTTGCCGTCCTGTATGTGGTGGGCCATGATGTCATCGACGTGTGGGGAAAGCCAACCATCAGCAAGGCGCTTGAGCATCTTGAGCTGTTGATTTTTCAAGGCTCCACGGTCAATGCCAGCTGCCAGGTGGCGCACATCGTGCTGCCGAGTGCGGTCTACGCGGAAACGGACGGGACCTTTACCAATTGCCAGTCGCGCGTCCAGCGTATCCATCAGGCATTTCCACCGCTCGGTGAGGCCAAAGCCGATTGGCGCATCTTTGTGGAGTTGGCGAAGCGGCTGGAGGTGGCTGTAGATTTCCCGAATGCCCAAGCGATTTTTGCAGAGCTATCAGCTCGTGAGCCGGCGTTTCGCGGCCTGACCTATGAGGGAATCGGCGAGGCAGGGGCGTTGCTGAACCAGTGACCAGTGACGAGTGATCAGTGATGAGTGCCATAGCGATTGATGTGGCGGTAAAGTTCGTGCTGGCGGTGATTGTGGTCTTCGCCGTCCTCAATCTGGCGGGGATTCAGACCTGGATGGAACGCAAACAAAGCGCCGTGATGCAGGATCGCATCGGGGCCAACCGAGCCACCTTCGCCTTGCCGTGGTGGTGGGCGGCACCCATCAACGTCCTGCTCCGGAAGCTCGGGGGACTGGGGTTGTTGCACCCTCTTGCCGACGTCATCAAACTGCTCACGAAAGAAGATTTTTCGCCGGCCTCTGGCAATCGCACGCTCCATACGCTCGCCCCCTGGATTTCAGTGTTCTTCGCCTTGATCGTTTTTGCCGCGATTCCGTTTGGAGACCGAATCGAGCTGTTTGGCCGAACGATTGAATTGCAGGTGGCCCATCTGAATGCCGCGCTGCTCTACATCCTCGCCCTGGCCTCCATCGGAATCTACGGCGTGATCATCGCCGGGATGGCGTCGGGCACCAACCTGTCGGTCATCGGAGGCCTCCGGGCGGCCTCGCAGATGTTGGCGTATGAGATTGCCTTAGGGGTCTCGCTGGTGGGGGTGGTGATCTGGTACGGGACCCTCGATCTCCAGGAGATGATCCGCAGGCAGGGAGAGCTGTGGTGGGGGTGGATGCCCGCCTGGGGCGTGTTTGTCCAACCGGTTGGGTGTCTGGTCTTCATCACCGCGGCGCTGGCAGAGACCAAGCGCATCCCGTTTGATCTACCCGAGGGAGAGCCGGAGATCATCGGCTACTTTGTGGAATACAGCGGCATGAAGTTTGGGCTCTTCTTCCTCACCGATTTTGTCGAAACCACGCTGGTGGCAGCCCTCACCACCGTGTTGTTCTTTGGCGGGTGGCAGATCCCGTGGCTGCCTCCTGATGCGTTTGCGCAGCCAATCATGGCCGTGTTAGGGGTGGTGGCCTTCACGCTGAAAGTCAGCTTCTTCCTCTGGTTGTTTATGACGATCCGCTGGACTCTGCCGAGGTTCCGCTATGATCAGCTGATGCGGTTGGGATGGAAGGGGTTGTTTCCTGTGTCCCTGGCGAACGTCGGCATCACCAGCCTCATGCGGATCCTCGTGCACTGATGTCCAGCCTCAGCGAGGAGTTGCTCCATCGGATTCGCCAGGCGCATACGCGTCGGAAGCTCACCTGGTGGGAACGCATCTACCTGCCGGCGATTGCGCAGGGCTTGTGGGTCACCTCGAGCCACTTCTGGCGCAATCTCGGTTTGCACCTCGCGCATCGCCTCGGATTGTTTCGGCATCGACCAGCCTCAGTGACCATCCAATACCCAGAGCAGCAGCGTGACACTTCACCCCGGTTACGGACCCGTCATCGCCTCACGCGGCGGGAGGACGGCACCCCGCGTTGCGTGGGGTGCATGCTCTGCGAGACGGTCTGTCCGGCGAAGTGCATCTACATTACGCCAGGTGAGCATCCGGATCCGAACATCGAGAAGTTTGCGAAGAGCTTCGATCTCGACCTGGGCAAGTGCGTCTACTGTGGCTACTGTGTGGAGGTGTGTCCAGAGGACGCCATCCGGATGGACACCCAGCGCCACGACATCTCGGCGTTCTCCCGTGATGGCATGTGGCTCGATATCGTCGAGCTGCTCTACCCCGGCACGCGACGACATACCGATCCGCCCAAAAAGTTCATCCAGCTCGAACTCGACGAGTTCCGCCAATTGAAATCCACGCTCCCTACCAACCAGCCCACTGTACCATCGTAAGCGACCCCGTGAACGACGGTGCGCGATGATAACCCAGATCGTTTCGGGTGGGCAGACCGGGGTTGACCGGGCGGCCTTGGATGTCGCCTTGGAATGTGGGATGGCATGTGGCGGCTGGTGCCCAAAAGATCGGCAGGCCGAAGACGGACCCATTCCAGCCCGGTATCCTCTGCACGAGACGCCGGAGGCCGGCTACGCACAACGGACCGAATGGAACGTACGCGATTCGGATGGGACCTTGGTCTTGACGCAGGGCCAGCCGACAGGAGGAACCGCGATGACGGTGGCCATCGCAGCTCGCCTCGGCAAACCGTGCCTCATCCTCGATCGAGACACGCAGCCCAGCGTTGATCAGGTGAAGGCCTGGGTGGCGCAGCACCATATCCGCGTCCTGAACGTTGCCGGCCCACGAGAAAGCACGATACCAGGCATGTACGCTTGGGCCGTTGGGTTGTTGCGTGACGTCTTCTCCTCGTGCGGCGGCGAAGCCACATGAGCGTTTCAGGAGCAACTCGCAACGGGGAGACGGTTTTGATCACCGGGGCATCGAGCGGGATCGGCTATGAACTGGCAAGACTCTTTGCGCGTGATGGCTATCGCCTGGTGCTGGTGGCACGGAACCGCGAGCGGCTGGCCGCCATTACAGAAGAACTGCAGCGCCTCTCCAACGCCTCAGTGATCCTTGCGTCCAAAGATCTCTCACAGCCGCGCGCTCCCGAAGAGCTGTTCGAGGAACTTCAGCGAGACCGCGTGGCCGTCGATGTCCTTGTCAACAATGCAGGGATTGGTTTGTATGGCCTATTTACTGAGACGGATCTTGAGATTGAGCTCAGCATGATGCGGCTCAATATGGTGTCGCTGACGCATCTGACAAAACTATGTCTTCCACACATGCTGGGCCATCGGGCTGGGAAGATTCTGAACGTCGCGTCCACCGCCGCCTTTCAGCCGGGTCCGCTCATGGCGGTCTACTATGCGACGAAGGCGTACGTCCTTTCGTTCTCCGAAGCGCTTGCCAATGAGTTGCGTGGGACCGGTGTTACGGTAACCGCCCTATGCCCTGGCCCGACCGCGACAGGGTTTCAGCGCCAGGCGCGGCTGGAGCGGTCGCGGCTCTTTGCCTCGCGCGGGATGAATGCGGCCACCGTGGCGAAAGTAGGCTATCGCGGCTTGCTTCGCCATGACACGGTTGTGATCCCGGGACTGCGCAATCAGATTCTCGCCCAGGTCGTCCGGCTGACGCCAAGAAATCTCGTGACCCACATTGTGCGAGGATTGCAGGAGCGGACAAAGAGCTCCGCTGAGGGCTAATTCCCAACACAGGTTTCTGGGATGAATCGCATGTCTTGCAATGGGTCACGTTGTGTGGTAGCGTAGCCGCAACCAACAGGAGGTCAAGATGCATCGGACACATCGCATGACGGTCGTGGGACTGGTGGCAGTGCTGTGCCTCAGCGGATGTTACGGGCCCTTTCATCTGACGAGGAAATTACACCAGTGGAACGGACAGGTGGGCGACCGGTGGGTCAATGAGTTTATGTTTCTTCTCTTAGCGTGGGTGCCGGTCTACGGGCTGACGGTGTTAGGTGATGCGGTCGTGTTCAACTCCATTGAATTTTGGACCGGGGAGAACCCGATTACCTCAGGGGAGAAACACGCCTCGACGACACGGACAAAGCACATCATTCAGCGAGACGCCAAGGCGATCCTGACCTATACCACCTCTTCCAACGGAGCCCAACTCCTTGTCGAGCAGTTTCAGCAAGGACAGGAGGCCGAGAGCGTCCGCCTCCAGCAGGTGGACGGGATCACCGTTGCCTCAAACGCCGAAGGCAAAACACTCTTTACCGCCCAGACGCTTCCCGATGGGAGTATGATCGTCAGCGACAGCGCGGGCACGCAAGTCGCTTACTACTCGCCCGATCAGGTTCAGCGACTGGCCCGTTCAACGAGTCGGTAGGCGTTCGATTCGGGCTTGTGGTGCGGTCCCGCTCCTGGCGGGACCGCATTGTTTGTGACCAGAGACCACCCGCTCCTTCAAGCCGTTGATGGCGATTGAGTTCTCGAAGTACCAGGCGCTCGGAAACGACTACCTCGTCATCGACCCCAACAAGACCCCTTTTCCGCTCTCCCCTAAGACGGTCCGCCTGATCTGTGACCGGCATCAAGGCGTCGGCTCTGATGGATTGCTCTATGGTCCCATCCAGCAGGGTCCAACGCTTCATGTGCGCATCTTTAATCCAGACGGCAGTGAAGCCGAGAAAAGCGGCAACGGCACCCGCATTTTTGCCAAGTATCTCATCGACACAGGCTATGTGACGGACACCCAGTTCACCCTGCAGACGGCTGGCGGGCCAGTCCGCATTGAAGTCCTGGATCGGGATGCCACGCAGTTTCGGACGGATATGGGAACCGTGACCTATCAGAGCGAGGCGATTCCCGTCTCCGGAAAACCGCGCGAGGTGGTGAATGAGCGGTTGCGAGTCGATCGGGAGACCTGCTGGGTCACCTGCCTGTCGATCGGCAATCCACACTGCGTCATTCCCATGAAGGACATCTCCAGGTCGTTTGCGATGAGGCTTGGGCCGTTGATCGAAAGCCATGCCATGTTTCCGAATCGGATCAACGTCCAGTTTATGAAAGTCCTCGACCGCCATACCATTGAAATTGAGATCTGGGAACGAGGGGCGGGCTATACGTTGGCGTCGGGAAGCAGCAGTTGCGCCGCCGCCAGCGCCGCGCAGCGATTGGGGCTCGTGGAGAGTCCTGTCACGGTGCATATGCCGGGAGGCAGCCTTGCGATCGAGTTGAAGCCGGATGGGCATGTGTTGATGACTGGCCCGGCGTTTCCTGTGATGACGGGCCAACTTTCCCCTGAGTTGTGGAAGCGCCTCCAGGCCGCAGAAGACGCACGGCCTCGCTGATGAAGGTCTTGGTATCAGGGTCCTCCGGGTTGATTGGCTCCGCGCTGTTACCCGTGCTCGTGTCAAGCGGCCACCAGGTCATCCGTCTTCGTCGAGCTGGATCACGGCTGACGTCGTCTGATGACATTGTGTGGGATCCCGAAGGAGGTCACATCGATGCCGCGAGCCTTGGAGGAATAGAGGCCGTCGTCCACCTTGCCGGGGAAAACATCGCCACGGGCAGATGGACTGAGGCGAAAAAAGCCAGGATTCGAATCAGCCGAGTTCAGGGCACTCGACTGCTCTGTGAGGCGCTCGCCGCGCTGACAACCCCTCCGCGGGTGATAGTCTGCGCCTCAGCGATCGGCTACTATGGCCACCGCGGTGATGAATTGTTGAGCGAAGAGAGCGTTGGAGGCTTCGGCTTCTTGGCGGAGATCTGCCGAGATTGGGAAGGTGCCACAGAGCCTGCGGTGCGCCGGGGCTTGCGCGTTGTGAATCTTCGGATCGGTGTGGTCCTCAGCCGGCAAGGTGGAGCGCTGGCGAAGATGCTGCCGCTATTTATAGCCGGTCTTGGAGGACCGGTGGGACGCGGGGAGCAGTATTGGAGCTGGGTGGCCATCGACGATGTCGTGGGAACTATTCACCATGCGCTCTTGACCGATTCGCTTCGAGGACCGGTCAACGTCGTGGCACCCAATCCAGCAACCAATCGGCAGTTCACCAAGATCCTCGCCCAGGTATTGAAGCGCCCCGCGCTACTTCCTGTACCCCCCGTCGCGCTTCGTCTGCTCTTGAGTGAGATGGCGGAGGAACTGCTCCTCTGCAGTGCCCGGGTGACCCCGGCCAAGTTGCTGGCAACAGGCTATACGTTCCACTACCCGGATTTGGAAGAGGCGCTTCGGCATCTCCTTGGAAGGGGTTCGCGGAACGGCTAGAGTTCGCCCAGGGTCCTAGAACATGATTGCGGACGTCATGAGTCGAAGAAACGGCTCCTGGAAGATGCCGATGATGAGGATGCCTCCGACGAGCACCAGGAGAATCGCGATCGTCACGCGGTCCACGGGAATCAACCAGCGTGTCTTGGGGGGACGGATGTACATCCGTCTGACCACCATCAAGTAGTAGTAGAGCGAGATCGCGACGTTTACCGCCCCGAGGGCCACAAGCCACACCCGATTGGCCTCAGCAGTGGCCAGGAGCACCACGAGCTTTCCAACGAATCCCGCCAGCGGTGGCACGCCCGCCAGCGACAACAGTCCCAAGAACATCGCCGCAGCAAGGAATGGCGATCGCTGGGACAGCCCGTCATAGTCCTCCAACGAGTCGCTCTGCACCGATCCTGAAACGACCGCGACGACCAGAAACGCGGCGAGATTGCTGAACAGATACGCCAACAGGTACACCCCAACGGCTTGAGCTCCTCCAGGGCTTGCGGTTGACAGGCCCATCAGCAGATACCCCGCGTGTCCAATCGAGGAGTACCCCAGCAGCCGCTTGATGTTGGTTTGCGGAATCGCCCCGAGGTTGCCGTAGAGCATGGTGGCGGCCGCGAGGACCGCCAGGAGGTCCGCCCACAGCCATTGGGCTGGCAAGCACACGCTGTACAACACGCGGAGCAGCGCCACGACGCCAGCCATCTTCGACCCCACCGAGAGCAACGCCACCACCGGCACCGGCGCCCCTTCGTACACATCAGGCACCCACAAGTGAAAGGGAACCGCCGCAATCTTGAATCCGAGACCTGCCAGCACGAAGAGAAGACCCGCGTTGGCCAGCGGAGTCTGCTGGCCGCTTGCAAACAGATCCCGCAGCACGCCAAAGCCTGTCCCGCCCGATGCGCCATAGAGCAGACCGACGCCGTAGATCAAAAAGCCTGACGAGATCGAACCGAGGATGAGATACTTCAATCCCGCCTCGACGGACCTCGCATCGGTCTTCACATACGCCGCCATGACATAGAGGGAGAACGTCAGCAGTTCGAGGCCGATGAACAAGAGGAGCAGGTCATTCGTCGAGGCGAGCACCAAGGTGCCCAGCAGCGCGGTCAAGAGCAACAGGTAGAATTCGCCGAGGTTTTCGCTGAGCTGTTTCGCGAAGAGCCGGGTCATGAGGACCACGACACCAACGGTGAATACAAAGAGCCATTTGAACGACCAGGCAAACTGGTCGAGCACAAACATCGGGTCTCCCGCCTTCCCGATCCATCGTCGCTGCCACCAGAGGACCAGTCCCAACAGCACGAGTCCCCCGAAAGTGAGTTTCCACAATGAGCCCTTGCGGGACTGAGGCCACAGCAGATCGGCACCCAGTACCACGACGATCCATCCGCACAGCGCCAATTCGCATGCCACGGTCTGCCAGATCATCCCATCACCTGTCGCTTCGCCGCCCCGGCCCGCCGAGAGCTTCCGCCGGGGCGGGCAGGCGAAGCGCCTTGGGGACCAAAGGTGGTTGGCCATTCGCCCCACCACCTGTGTATCGGCCGAAGGCCGATCGTTGCGCCTTCGGCGCAAACACAGGTGGTGGGGTCGGGCCAATGACAGGTGATGGGATCATCCCCCCACCTGTTTTCGGCGCTTCGCGCCGATCTGAGTTTGAGGCTGCGTGGGATTCGCTGTGGGCGAATAAACAGGTGGGGGGATCAT
>Ga0137796_10002042_pt1 | contig 11053 bp, 8 predicted proteins | sample OV2TP3_FD_97704 | JGI IMG/M metagenome (GOLD analysis project Ga0137796, IMG submission 97704)
GACCTCGTAGGCGTAGGTCTTCAGCCCCTCGTTCCGCCAGGGGTTGGTGGAGAGCGTGGAGTACCAGCCGAAGGCGGCGACGGCCTCGCGGAACAGGGCGGCCGCCACCTCGAAGGTGCCGCGGACCCGGACGACGCGCGCCCCGTGGGCCCGGGCCTGGGCGACCTTGGCCGGGGCCGTGGTCTCGGGGACCAGCACGACGCACCGGAGTCCCGCGGCGGCCGCATAGGCGGCGGCCGAGGCGGCGGCGTTCCCGGTGGAGGGGGTGGCGACGAGGCGGGCGCCGATCTCGCGGGCGCGGGAGATCGCCACGGTGTTCACCCGGTCCTTGAGGGAGCCGGTGGGGAGGAGGCCGTCGTTCTTGATGTAGAGCCGCTCGATCCCGGCGAGGGCGGCGAGCCGGGGGGTCGCCAGGAGCGGGGTGTCGCCCTCGCCTAGGGAGACGATGTGGGCGGGGTCCTCGACCGGGAGGAGCTCGTGCCAGCGCCAGAGGCCCCGGGGGCGGGCGCGGATCGTGGCCGCCAGGGCGGGTGTGATCCCGTCGAGGTCGATCAGGATGTCGAGGACCAGGCCGCACCCCGGGCAGGTCGAGGCCCCGATCTCCGCCGGACGGCGCGCTCGGCAGCGGGGGCAGTCGAGGGAGGTGACCCGGCCCATCTCAGATGGTCTCCCGCCGGCGCTGGCGGAGGATCTCCCGGAGCTCTTTCACGACCTGCTCGACCCCTGTGAGGTTCGGGTTGACGGCCAGGGCGCGCTCGAAGTAGTGGAGGGCCTTCTCGAGCTGGCCGAGCTGGATATAGTTCAGCCCGAACCCCGACAGGGCGCCGAAGTGGTGCGGGTTCCGCCGGACGACCTCCTCGCAGTCGGCCAGCGACTTCTCGAACTCCCTCATGAGGTAGTAGGCGGTGGCGCGCCTGTTCCACCCCTCGGCGAAGTCGGGCGCCCGGGCGATGACCTCGTTGAACTTCTCCACCGCCTCCGGAAGGCGCCGGGCCTCCGTCAGGGCGATCCCCTCGAGGAGGAGCCGGTCCACCTCGGCATCCCCCGAGCGGCTCCAGACCTGCCAGAGCGCCACCTCGGCGAGCCCGCGCACGCCCGGGTCCTCGTCCCTGAGGGCCTCGACGAGGGCCGGCACGACCGACATGTCGCCGTTCGTCCCGAGCTGGACGACAGCCTCCCGCCGCTCGTCCACGCTCCCCGAGCGGAGGAGGCGGCGGCTCTCCTCCAGGGTGAGGCCGGGGTCGGCGAGGGCGGCCGTGAGGAGCAGGAGGGCCGCGAGCGCGGTCATCGGGCCTCCCGGGACGGTCGGGCCAGGACCGCGACCGCGACCACGGCGGCAGCCAGGGCCGCCAGCGCAGCGGTCGCCCCACGCCAGAAGGCCCTCGCCCGATAGCGGAACTCGACCCGATGGTGCCCCGGCTCGAGGCAGAGGCCGCGGAAGAGGAAGTTGGTCCGGTAGATCTTGACCGGTCTTCCATCCACCGCCGCCTGCCAGCCGGGGTAGTGGGCGTCGGTCAGGACCAGGAACCCGGGTCGGTCGAGGCGCGCCTCGACGCGGATGGTCTCCGGCGCGTACCGGGGGATCTCCACCGGGAAGGGCGTCCCCGCTTGATCGGCTCGGCGGAGCGCGCCGGCACAGGGCGGTTCGTCCTCGACGAGCGCCGCCCGCCGGGGATCCAAGGTCAGGAGCGCCTCCGGGTCGGCGATGCGGCCCGCGACGACGAGGTCCTCGACGACGAAGACGCGCGGCAGGACCCGCCGGTTCTCCCAGAGGGTGTCCGTCAACGGGCGGAAGCGCTCGTCCTGAACCAGGCGCTCGGCCCGGTCGGGCTGCACCGCCAGGTACTTCACGTTCAGCAGATCGAAGAGCGCGGGGTAGCGCCACCCCTCGCGGGCCACGAGGTCCCTCAACCGTTCGAAGCGCCAGAGGGCGAGCGAGGTGTAGTGGGACAGCACCGGGATCCGGTAGACGAGCCCCGCGTTGGCCTCCCGTAGAGCGCCCAGCCCCACGAGGGTCCCCTCGCTCCAGACCCGAAAGGGCTCAGGATCGGCCAGGAGGCGCTCTACGTTGGGCAGGCGGGCCGGCCAGAACCCCTCCGGCGGGCTCGGATGCCAGGGGAGGCCGCGGGGGGGCGCGAAGAAGAGGTCGAGGAGCAGGAGGCCCACCAGGCCGCTCCCCCACCAAGAGAGGCGACGCGGGACCCGGACGGCGACGACGACGAGGATGACGTTGGCGAGGATCAGGAGGACGAATCCGTGGTAGTAGGCCCCGAAGGCCGGCGAGACCCACGGCGCGAGCGCCGCGCCGAGGCGGGGCGCGAGCGGGACGGCGACGAGGGCGAGACCCCCGATGGCGAGGAGCCCCGCGGCGAGACGGCGCGCTCTGGGCCCGGGGCGAGGCCGGCTCAACGCCTCGAGGCCGAGCCCGGCGAGCCCGGCCGCGGCGAAGTTGAAGAGGAGCAGGGCGCGGGCCGGGGCGCGGAAGAGGTTGAACCCCGGGGCCCACTGGAGCCCGTGCCGGTAGAGCGGGTTGTACGCCCCGAGCGCGACGGCCAGCGCGGCCAGGCCGAGACCTCCGAGGAGCCAGGTCCAGCGGTCCCGGCGGAGGGCGAATGCCACCGCGGCGAGGAGGAGTGGGCCGACGCCGAGGTAGCCGTAGACCTCATCCATCGACTGCCAGAGCGGGGTGCCGATGAAGACGCGCGGGATCAGGAGCGTGGCGAGCTGCCAGGGCGGGAGCGAGTCCGCCAGGAGGAACTCCAGGGGCGGGGCCTCGCGGGTCGTCGCCCGGATCAGCTCGGCGGTGGGAAGGAGCTGGGGGAGGGTGAGGAGGAGGCCGAGGGCCACCGCGATCACCAGACGCGCGAGCGGGGCGAGGCGTCCCCACCGGGTCGGCCGCTCATCCGCGAGCGGCCAGCCGAGCGCGAGTCCCGCCAGGGCGACGGCGGTGTAGAAACCGATCTGGGGATGGCCGCCGAGGAGGAGGAGGGCGAAGAGCCCGCCCGTGGCCGCGGTCCAGCCCGCCGAGCGCCCCCGCACCGCGCGGTCGAACGCGACAACGATCCACGGGAGCCAGGCCGACGACTGGAGGATCGTGAGGTGGGCCACGTGCCCCCAGAAGAACCCCGAGAGCATGAAGGCGAGCCCCCCGGCCGAGGCCGCCAGGAGGCCGAGGCCGATCCGGCGAAGCAGGGCGAGCATCCCGAGCCCGGCCAGGAGGAGGTGACCGAGGGCGTAGGCCTCGAGGGCCTGGTAGGAGAGGTGCCCGCCCAGGAGCGCGAGGAGGAGGCGGGGCGGATAGAGGAGCGCCACCTCGATGTCGGCGAGCAGCGGATACCCCACCCCGACGTGCGGGGACCAGTGGGGGACGAGGCGGCCGGCCGCGAGGTCGGCCGCGGCATAGGCGGTGACGGGGTAGAAGTAGCTGGCGAAGTCGCCGCCGAAGGACCGGCTGGCGCCCGGCCGGAGGATCTCCCAGTAGTACGCCCCCAGGGCGAGGCCGAACGCGGCCAGGACGAGGAGCAGTCGGAGGACGCGGCCGCTCGGGGCCGACGCCTCCCCGGGAGGAGCCGGTCGCCCTTCGGGGCGGGGTCCCATATCAGGCGCCTTTGCCGATCAGCGCCAGAAAGGCCGGCTCCTCGAGGAGGGTCACCCCGAGCCGCCGGGCGTCGTCAGCCTTGGAGCCCGGCTCGCGGCCCACCACGACGTAGTCGGTCTTCTTCGACACGGAGGAGGTCACGCGCCCGCCGAGCCGGACGATGGCCCCGCGCGCCTCATCCCGGGTCATGCGGTCCAGGGCCCCGGTCAGGACGAAGCTCTTCCCGGCGAGGGTCTTCGGCCCCGCCTCAGCGGCCGCCTCCTCCGTCATCCGCACCCCGGCCCCCCGGAGGCGCCGGATCGCCCCGAGGTTGGCCTCCTGCCCGAAGAAGAGGTGGACCGACTCGGCGATCCGGGGGCCGATCCCGTGGATCTCGGCCAGCTCCTCCCCGCCGGCCTTGGCCAGCCGGTCCATCGAGCCGTAGTGGGCGGCGAGGAGGCGGGCGACGTGCTCGCCCGCGTAGCGGATCCCGAGGGCGAAGAGGAGCCGGGCCAGCCCCCGGTCCTTCGAGGCCCGGATGGCGTCCACGAGGTTCTGGGCGGACTTCTCGGCCTGGCGCTCCAGACCGGCCACGGTCTCCACGTCGAGGCGGTAGAGGTCGGCGAAGTCCCGGACGAGCCCCCGGTCCACGAGCTGCTCGACCGTGGCCTCGCCGAGGTGCTCGATATCCATGGCGCGCCGCGAGCCGTAGTGGAGGAGGCGCTCCTTGAGCTGGGCCGGGCAGGCCGCGTTGGTGCAGCGGGTGATCGCCTCGCCCTCGGGCCGGAAGGCGGCAGCGCCGCAGACGGGACAGCGCTTCGGCATCTGGAACGGCTTCGAGTCCGGGGGGCGGCGCTCGGGGAGCATCCGGACGACGTAGGGGATCACATCGCCGGCCCGCTCCACCACCACGGTGTCCCCGAAGCGGATGTCCTTTTTCCGGACCTCGTCCTCGTTGTGCAGGCTCGCGCGGCTGATGGTGACCCCGGCCAGCTCCACCGGCTCGAGGAGCGCCACGGGGGTGAGGGCGCCGGTCTTGCCCACCTGGACCTGGATCGCCCGGACGCGCGTGGTGGCCTGGCGGGCGGCGAACTTGTAGGCGATCGCCCAGCGGGGGTGGTGCGAGGTCGCCCCGAGCCGCCGCTGCTGCTCGAGGTCATCGACCTTCACCACGACCCCGTCGGCCTCGTACTCGAGCCGGTCGCGCTCGGCCTCGAGCGCCCGGCAGTAGGCGATCACCTCGTCCAGGGAGGCGCAGCGCCGGGACCTCGGATTCGTCTTGAGGCCGGCCCAGCGGAGGGCCTCCAGGGCCTCCCAATGGGTCCGGAACGGGAAGGGCTCCCCGTAGCTGACCTGGTAGCAGTAGATGTCCAGGGGGCGGCGGGCGGTGATGGCGGAGTCCTTCTGGCGGACCGAGCCGGCCGCGGCGTTCCGGGGGTTGGCGAAGGACGGCTCTCCGGCCTCCTCGAGCTGGCGGTTCAGCCGCTCGAAGGCCGACCGGCTCATGTAGACCTCGCCCCGGACCTCGATCTCGCGGAGCCCGGCGAGGGCACCCCGGAGCGCGAGCGGGATCGACCGGATCGTGCGCAGGTTCTGGGTGACGTCCTCGCCCCGCCGCCCGTCCCCCCGCGTCGCCCCCCGTGCCAGCCGCCCCGCCTGGTAGAGGAGGGCGACCCCGAGCCCGTCGATCTTCGGCTCGCAGACGTACTCGAACCGGGCCCCCGGCAGGACCCTCCCGACCCGCTCCTCGAAACCCCGGAGGCCCTCGGCGTCGGTGGCGTTGTCGAGGCTGAGCATGGCCGCCCGGTGCTCGACCGAGGCGAAGAGCTCGACCGGCTCCCCGGCCACGCGCTGGGTCGGGGAGTCGGGGGTGATCAGCTCGGGGTGGGCGGCCTCGAGGTCGCGCAGCTCCCGGAAGAGGGCGTCGTACTCCGCGTCGGAGATCTCCGGGGCGTTCTCGACGTAGTACTTGTGGTCGTGGTAGCGGATCTGCTCGCGGAGCTCCTCGACGCGCTGGCGGACCCCCGGCGGGGCGCTCACGGCGGGCCCCCTGCGATCAGGGGCTCCCCGTTCGGGACGGCGTCGAGGTGGCGAGGCATCGCGCCCATCATTATCACACGGGGAAAAGCCCTCGCAAGGGGCGCGCCGGCCCCCGTATAATCACCTGGCCATGACCTGGTCCGAGTGGCGCCGGCTCCTCCCGCTCTACGCCGGCGGTTGCCTCGGCCCCCTGGCCGGCTCGGCCATGGTGACCCTGATCCCGGCCCTCACCGGCGTCTTTGAGGTCGGGGTGGGGGTCATGGCCCTCTCCCTGACGGTCTACATGCTCCCGTTCTCGCTCGCCCAGCTCGTCTCGGGGGCGATCTCCGAGAGCTTCACCGCACGTCGGACCGCCCTGATCGGCTTCGCCGTCTTCTCGGGGGCCTCCCTGGCCTGCGCCCTGGCGCCGAGCATCGGGGTCTTCCTCGCGGCCCGCCTCGTCCAGGGCCTGGGCGCGGCCTTCCTCTTCCCGATCCTGATGGCCCTGATCGGCGAGGTCGTCGCCCCGGAGCGCCTCGGCCGGGCGATGGGGTACCTCGGGGTCACCCAGACCCTGGGCCTCACCGCCGGGCCGCTCCTGGCGGGGCTGCTCGAGACCCACGCTGACTGGCGCGGGTTCTTCGTCATCCTGGCCGGCCTTGGGGGGGCGACGGCGTGGGGCTTCGCCAGGCTCTTCCACGGCGAGGTCGCCGCCGAAGGCCCGCGCGGGGTGCTGGGGATCCTCGGCCGGGTCCTCCGCCAGCGCGCGGTCCTGGCGCTCTCCCTGGCGGGGTACGCCTTCTTCTTCGCCCTGATCGGCGCGGTGACCTTCATGGCGGACCAGCTCAAGGTCGTCCACGGCCTGGGCGAGGATCGGATCGGACTGCTCCTGGCCGTCGCCGGCGTCGTCGGGATCCCGGCCTCGCCCCTCGCCGGCCACCTGGTGGACCGCCTCGGCCGGCGGTCCACGGCCGTCCTCGGACTCGCCGGCGTCCTCGCAAGCCTCCTCGCCCTCCTCCTCGTCCCCTACACCTTCCCCCGCTACCTGATCGTCCTCGCCGCCCTCGGGACCGGGAGCGCCCTGGCCTGGACCGCCTTCAACACCCTCTCCGTGGAGCTCCTCCCGGAGCTCCGGAAGCCGGTCGCCTCGATCTACAACGCCTTCCGCTTCTTCGGCTACGCCTCCTCGCCGCCGCTCCTGGCGCCGCTCTACGGCGCAGGCGTGGCCGGGGTCTACCTGGCCTGCCTCGGGGCGACCGGGCTCGCGATCCTCCTGCTCCGCGGGCTCCCGGAGCCCAGCCGGCCCCGGCGCGGCTAGGAAAGGGAGACGTCGGCCCCTCGCTCCACACGCTCCGCGGCGCACCCGTCTGTGGCGAGGAGGCGGCGGAGGGAGCTCTTACTACGGTTTGGCTGCCTTCGGGGAGGGGAGGCGGGCCTTCGCTTCCTTGATCAGGGCGAGGGCCCGGTCGCGGTCCTGGCCCGGCGGGACGACCTTGACGAAGCGCTCCCAGACCGCGACCGCGCCCTCGGGGTCCTGTTTCTGCTCGGCGAGGAGCTTGGCCTTGTCCCAGAGGGCGTGGGCGTAGTCGGGGTCGATGGCGAGGGCCTTGTCGAAGGCCTCCAGCGCCGCATCGGCGTGCCCGGCGATGGCGAGGATGACCCCGAGGTGGGTGATCGCGTTCGCGTTCTGGGGGTCGCGCGCCAGCACGGCCTTGTACGCCGCGATGGCCTCCTGGTAGCGCCCCTCGTCGAGGCTGGTGTGGGCGGCGCTCAACATCCCTTCGAGCATCTCCCCGGGGATCGGACGGGGGCTCCCCTCGGTCGGCGCCTGGGACATCCCCGGCATCGGTATCCCGGCCAACGGCCGGGATCCGGGCATCGGTATCCCCGCCATGGGATCGGGCTGGGTGAACCTGACGATGAGGACGCCGAGGGCCAGCCCGAAGCCGACCAGGGCGAGCCCGCCGAGGACGAGGGCGGCGGGGCGGCGGCTCCAGGGCACGGGGGTCGAGACCGCCACCGGCTCACGTCGCGGCTCCGGGGCAGGGGGGGGCGCGGCGACCCCGAGCTCGTCCAGCCGCTTCAAGACCGCGGCCGCCCGGGCCTCGTACCGCGCCCGCAGCTCGGCGTAGTCCGGCTCGATGAGGTGGCCGGCCTGGCGGTCCCACTCGAGCTCCTTGATCGCCCGGTACAGGGTGATCTTCTCCTCGAGGAGGTCGCGCGCCAGGTCGTCGTCCCGCTCCCGCTGAGCCGACTCGGCCGGGCGCCGGAGGAGGGGGTAGAGGACCAGCAGGAGGGCCAGGGCGGCCAGGACGGCGATGGCGAGGAGCCCGGTCACGAACCATCCAGGCGATCGAGCTCGGCCTTGATGCGCTCCCGGTACGCCGGGTCCACCGCCTCCGCTGCGGGGGCGGGCCGGCGGCTCCAGCGCCTGACGACCAGGAGGACGCCGACCAGCCCGCCCAGGAGGCCCGCGAAGGGGAGGGTCCAGACCAGGAGGTTGAACCCTTCGGGCTTCGGGGCGAGGAGGATCCACTCCCCGTACTTCTCCGTGAAGTAGGCGACGACCTCCTCGGGGCGCTCGCCCGCGGCCAGGCGCTCGCGGATGAGCTGGCGCATCTGCTTGGCCATCTCGGAGGGGGAGTCCGCCACGGAGAGGTTCTGGCAGACCGGGCAGCGGAGCCCGGCCGCGATCCGGCGCACCTCCTCCTCGTCCACCTCGGCGGCCAGGCCCGGGCCGACGAGGAGGAGCACGGCGAGGGCCACCAGGCCGATCGGTGCCGCGCCGAACACCGCGCGTCTCATGCCGGCTCCTCCAAAAGGGCCTCGAGCCGCTCCCGCAGCAGCGGCGCCGTCACCGCGCCCACGTGCTTGGCCCGGATCCGTCCCTGCCGGTCGATGAAGAAGGTCTCCGGCACGCCGTAGACGCCGTAGTCGATGGAGATCTTCCCCCTGGGGTCGGGACCGTTGGGGAAGGTGAGCCCGAACTGCTCGATGAAGCGCCGGGCGCCCTCCTCGGTGTCCTGGATGTCGATCCCCACGATGACCGCCCCCCGGTCCCGGTAGGTCCGCCACCCCTCCTCCAGGACCGGGGCCTCCTCGTAGCAGGCCGGGTAGCACCAGGAGGCCCAGAAGTTCAGGACGACCACTTTGCCCCGGAGGTCGTCGAGGCTGAGGGCCCCGTCGTCGAAGAGGGTCAGGGTGAAGGGCGGGGCCGGTCGCCCCACCAGCGGCGAGGGGACGGCCCGGGGATCCGTCCGGAACCCGTAGGCCAGGAGCCCCAGCAGCGGCAGGACCGAGAGCGGGATCCAGAGCCGCCGCCAGCTCACGCGTCCCTCCGGCGTCCCGGGAGGACCAGGAGCGCGGTCCCCAGCGTGATCACCACGCCCCCGAGCCAGATCCAGCTCACCAGCGGGTTGACCATGGCGAGGACGGTGGCGAGCTGGCCGTCGCGCGAGAAATCCCCCAGCACGAGGTAGAAGTCCTCCCGCCAGCCGGAGCGGTAGGCCACGTGGGCGATCGGCTGCTGCTCCTGGGGGTAGAACTTCTTGCCCGGGGACATCCGCCCCATGACGTGGCGGTCGTTCGCGACCGTGAAGACCCCGGTGACCAGGAAGTGGTTGGACTTCTCCTCGGCCTCGAGCCCCTCGAACCGGACCTGGTAGCGGCCGACCTCGATGCTCTCCCCGCGGCGGAGGCTCGTCTCGGTCCGGACGCTGAAGACCTGCGAGCCCGTGATCCCCAGCGCCACCAGGAGCACCCCCAGGTGGACGACGAAGCCGCCGTAACGCCGGTTCTGACGGAGGGCCAGGTCCGCCATGGCGCCGACGGGCCCGCGGCCCGCCCGCATCCGGGCCCGGGTCCCGCGCCAGAAGTCGTGCACCATGGTGGCGGCGACGAAGAGGACGAGCCCGAGGGTCAGCAGGGCGAGGGCGTGGCGGACCCCGAGGAGGAAGAAGACCAGCGCCCCGGCCGCCCCGATCGCCACCGGCCAGAGGAAGTTCCGCTTGAGCCCCGCCCAGGAGGCGCGGCGCCAGGCGATCATCGGCCCGACCCCCATGAGGAAGATCAGGGCGAGGAAGATGGGGATGCTCACCGCGTTGAAGAAGGGCTCGCCGACGCTCACCTTGACGCCCCGGACCGCCTCGGAGAGGAGCGGGAAGACCGTCCCCAGGAAGACGGTGAAGGTAGCCCCGACGAGGAAGAGGTTGTTGAGCAGGAAGGCCGACTCCCGGGAGATGAGCGAGTCCAGCTCCCCCTGGCCCCGGAGCCGGTCGGCGCGCCAGGCCAGGAGCGACAGGGAGAAGAGGAGCACGAGGGCGATGAAGGCGAGGAAGAAGGCCCCGATCGTCCCCTGGGTGAAGGAGTGGACCGAGGCGATGATCCCGGAGCGGGTGAGGAAGGTCCCGAACAGGGTCAGGCTGAAGGTCAGGATGATGAGGAGGAGGTTCCAGACCTTGAGCATCCGGCGCCGCTCCTGGATCATCACCGAGTGCAGGAAGGCGGTCGCCGTGAGCCAGGGCATGAAGGCCGCGTTCTCCACCGGGTCCCAGGCCCAGTAGCCGCCCCAGCCGAGGACGTGGTAGGACCACCACCCGCCGATCAGGAGGCCCATGGAGAGGAAGTACCAGGCCAGGACGGTCCAGCGCCGGGTCACGGTGATCCAGGCCTCGTCGAGCCGCCCCCGGATCAGCCCGGCCATGGCGAAGGCGAAGGGGACGGTGAAGCCGGTGAAGCCGAGGTAGAGGAAGATCGGGTGGGTGATCATCCCGGTGTCCTCGAGGAGGGGGTTCAGGCCCCGGCCGTCGACGGGGATGGGATCGAGGCGCTGGAACGGCGAGGCGGGGACCGTCATGACCAGGAGGAAGAAGGCCATGATCCCCAGGAGGACGGCGAGGACCCAGGGGTAGGCCTCCCGCTGCCGCCACCGGTAGAAGGCGACGACCAGCAGGGTGTAGCCGGCGAGCATCCACGTCCAGAGGACCAGCGAGCCCTCCAGGGCCCCCCAGAGCGCCGTGATCCGGTAGTAGAAGGGGGTCCCGCGGTTGGTGTTCATCGCCACGTAGCGGACCGAGAAGTCGAAGGTGAGGAAGGCGTAGACCAGGAGGAGCATCGCGACCGCGAGCAGGACGAAGATCCCGACGGCGGCGTGCTGCGCGCTGGCGACCAGGGCCGGGCGGTGGCGGGCCGCCCCGAGGGCGCTGGCGCCCGTCCCGTAGCAGGCCAGGGCGAGGGCCACCGCGATGGCCGCGAAGCCGATCTCCGGGATCACGACAACGCCCCCTGCGGGCGGATCACTTCGCGGCCTCCCCCTCGCCGGGCTTGAGGAGGGTCCGCATCAGCTCCTTGTACCCCGGCTCGGCGTCCGCCGGGGGGTGGTACTCCTCGGAGTGCTTGGCCATGATGGTCGAGGCGAGGAAGACCCCGTCGCCGGCGTAGGTCCCCTCGACGACGGCC
>Ga0137796_10002046_pt1 | contig 11036 bp, 10 predicted proteins | sample OV2TP3_FD_97704 | JGI IMG/M metagenome (GOLD analysis project Ga0137796, IMG submission 97704)
GGAGGCCCCGCCGGGGGTTCCCGGCGAGCGAATTCCGGGCGAGCCGTGTGGCCGTGCGCAGCGCAGGGCGGGGCGGAGCGCGCCGGCCCGACACCGCTGACCTCCGGTCGGGACCTGAACGTACCCCCCCTTAGGGGGCTGGGGGGTCGCGCGGAGCCCCGCCCGAGCCAGCTACGGCCACCTAGGCGAGCCCGTTGAGCGAGCGGGAACCCCCGGCGGAGTCTCGCTCGGGGGCATCGGTTGCTTGACTTCCCGCGGGGGTCTGCTACAATCGGCCCTACTTCGGGGGCCGGCCCCGAAGCCTTGAGCCTGAGGTGGATCTGCGCGATTTCTCGGCCTTTCGGTTCCTCTATGCCTTCCCCCCCGCCGAAGGCGCGGAGGGGCTCTGGCGTCCGCCCGTGGACCTCTACGAGACGGCGACGGAGGTCGTCGTCGAGCTCGAGATCCCCGGTGCCGCGCCCGGCAGCCTGAAGATCGTCTGTAACGGGGATCGCCTCTTGATCGAAGGGGCGACGGAGCCCCGCGCCCTCACCCCCGCGGACGGGCGCTTCCTCTGCCTCGAGCGGGCCTCGGGGCCCTTCCGGCGCGTCCTCGACCTCCCCGGGCGCGTGGATCGGGACCGCGCCGCCGCCCGCTACCGGGACGGCATCCTCACCATCACCCTCCCCAAGGCGAGGCCGTAGGGATGTGTCTGACCAAGGCCCCCCTCCGAGTGGACTGACGTGACCGCCTTCCACCTCGCCTCCGAGGAGGAGATCCGCGCCGGCCGGGTCTCCGACGTCTACTTCTCCCGCACCGTCCAGATCCTGCGCCAGCGGGGGATCGCCCGGCGCGCCAAGGCCGAGGTCCGCCTGAAGAGCCTCCCCGCGGGCTGGCAGTGGGGGATCCTGGCGGGGATCGAGGAGGTGGCCCATCTCCTCGAGGGTCGCCCCGTGGACGTCTGGGCGATGGAGGAGGGGACGGTCTTCCTCCCCTACCAGCCGGTGCTGGTGGTGGACGGCGTCTACGTGGGCTGGGCCGAGTACGAGACCGCGCTCCTCGGCCTCCTCTGCCAGGCCTCGGGGATCGCCACCAAGGCCGCCCGCTGCAAGAAGGCCGCCGGGGACCGACAGGTGATCAGCTTCGGGGCCCGGCGGATGCACCCGGCCATCGCCCCGATGATCGAGCGGAACGCCTTCGTGGGGGGGTGCGACGGGGTCGCGGTCACCAAGTCCGCCGAGCTGATCGAGCAGGACCCCACGGGGACCATCCCCCACGCCCTCGTCCTGATCTTCGGCGACACCGTGGAGGCCCTGCGGGCCTTCCACGAGGTCATCGACCCCAAGGTCCGGCGGGTCGCCCTGATCGATACCCTCCAGGACGAGAAGGTCGAGGCCATCCGGGTGGCCGAGGCCCTCGGCCGCGACCTCTACGCGGTCCGGCTCGACACCCCCTCCTCCCGCCGGGGGGACTTCTTCCGGCTCCTGGAGGAGGTCCGCTGGGAGCTCGACTACCGCGGCTTCGAGCACGTCAAGCTGATCGCCTCGGGCGGGATCGACGAGCACGAGATCCCGCGCCTCAACCCGCTGGTGGACGCCTACGGCGTCGGGACGGCCATCGCCAACGCCCCGACCCTCAACTTCGCCCTGGATATCATGGAGATCGAGGGGCGGCCGGTCGCCAAGCGGGGCAAGAAGTCCGGCTCCAAGCTGGTCTACCGCTGCCGGGCGTGCTTCGCCTCGCTCGTGGTCCCCGCCCACAAGCCCCGGGAGCGCTGCCCGTGCGGAGGCCCCTACGAGGCCCTCCTGAAGCCGCTCCTGCGGCAGGGCAGGCTGATCCGCGACCTCCCGCCCCCCCGCACGATCCGGGAGTACGTCCTCGAGCAGCTCCGCCACGTAACCCTCGACATCGAGCGGCGGGAGGGGCCCCGGAAGGACTACTGATGGCGCGGCCCTGACCGATGGGGCTCCTCGACGAGATCCTGAGGGGCAAGCGGGAGGAGATCTCCCGTCGGCGGCGCGAGGTCCCGCGGGCGAGCCTGGAGGCGGAGGTCCGAGGCCTCCCCCCTCCGCGCGACCTGGAGGCCGCCCTCGTCCCGCGCCCCCCCTCGCCCGTGCGCCTCATCGCCGAGCTCAAGCGGGCCTCCCCCCTCAAGGGGGTCCTCGCCCTGGGGTTCGATCCGGTCGCCCTCGCCCCGCGCTACGCCGCCGCCGGCGCCGCGGCGCTCTCGGTCCTCACCGACCCGGCCTTCTCGGGCGAGCTCGCGGATCTCGACCGGGTCCGGGCGGCGGTGGACTGCCCGCTCCTCCGGAAGGACTTCCTCCTCGAGGAGTACCAGCTCTGGGAGGCGCGGGCCCACGGGGCCGACGCGGTCCTCCTGATCGCGGGGATCCTGGAGCCGGCGCGCCTGCGCGCCCTGGCCCAGGCCGCGAAGGGGCTCGGGCTGGCCTTCCTGGTCGAGGTCCACACCCGGGCCGAGCTGGAGCGGGCCCTGGACCTCCCGGCCCGCCTGATCGGGATCAACAACCGCGACCTCCAGAGCTTCCAGACGCGCCTCGAGACGACCGAGACCCTCGCCCCCCTCGTCCCGCCCGGCCACCTGGTGGTCTCCGAGAGCGGGATCTTCACCCGGGGGGACGTCGAGCGGGTCGCCGCCGCCGGGGTCCGGGCCGTCCTGGTCGGCGAGGCCCTGTCCCGGAGCCCGGACCCGGTCGCGAAGCTCCGCGAGCTGGCGTTCCTCGATGCCTAGTCACGACCTCGGCAGGGCGGGGGAGGGTGCCACCCCTCGTTGTGTCCGGGGAGCGCCCCACCCCTCGCTCCACACGCTCCGCGGCGCGCCCGTCTGTGGCTCGCCGGGCGGGGCCCCTCCTGGTTGTGTTCCGCCCGCGAGCCGGCTTCCCCACCCGACTCGCTCACGACGGGGACCCGCGCCGCTCCGCTTAACGTTCCGCTCGGGGCGGGGCGCTCCCGGCCTCGGAACCGGCCGCCGTAAGGGTCTGGCGCGGTGATCTCGGCACAACGCTCTGACCGGTCCGCTCCGAGCGCCGGCTTTGCCGGCGCAATCTTGGGGGGAGGTTCGGAAGGGGGGCGTTAGCCCCCCTCCGAGGGTTTATGGTTCGGATCAAGATCTGCGGGATCACGAACCTGGAGGACGCCCTCCTGGCCGCCGAGGCCGGCGCGGACGCCCTGGGCTTCATCTTCGTCGCGGGGACCCCCCGCTACGTCGAGCCGGCCCGGGCCCGGGCCATCATCCGCGAGCTGCCGCCCTTCGTCTGCCCGGTGGGGGTCTTCTGGGACCACCCGCCCGAGGTCATCCGCGAGGTCGCCGAGGCCTGCGGGCTCGGGGCCCTCCAGTTCCACGGCGACGAGCCGCCCGAGGCGACCGTCGGCTACCGGCTCCCCGTGATCAAGGCGGTCAAGGTCGCGGGCCCCGACGATCTCGCCCGGCTCGACCGCTACAAGGTCGAGGCCTTCCTCCTCGACAGCCCGGCCCGCTGGAGCGAGGGCGCGCCCCGGCCGCGCATCCCCTGGGAGCTGGCGCGCCGGGCGGCCGAGCGGGGGCGGATCATCCTCTCCGCGGGGCTGACCCCGGAGAACGTCGGCGAGGCGATCCGGGTCGCGGCCCCGTACGGGGTGGACGTCAACTCGGGCGTGGAGGCGGCGCCCGGCCGGAAGGACCCGGCCAGGGTCCGCCGCTTCATCGAGGCCGCCCGCCGTGGCTAAGCGGGCGCGCCTGCCGGACCGCGCCGGCCGCTTCGGCCCCTTCGGCGGCCGCTTCGTCCCCGAGACCCTCATGACCCCGCTGCTGGAGCTCGAGCGGGCGTACCTCAAGGCCCGGCGCGACCCGGCCTTCCGCCGGGAGCTCCACGCCCTCCTGACCACCTACGCGGGCCGCCCCACCCCGCTCACGCCCGCCCGCCGCCTCGCCGGCCACGCGGGCGGGGCCGAGATCCACCTCAAGCGCGAGGACCTCTGCCACACCGGCGCCCACAAGATCAACAACACCCTGGGGCAGGCCCTCCTGGCGGCCAGGATGGGGAAGCCCAGGATCATCGCCGAGACCGGGGCCGGCCAGCACGGGGTGGCGACGGCCACGGCGGCGGCGCTGCTGGGCCTCCAGTGCGAGGTCTACATGGGGGAGGAGGACACCCGGCGGCAGGCCCTGAACGTCTTCAGGATGGAGCTGCTGGGCGCCCGGGTGATCCCGGTGGCCTCCGGGAGCCGGACCCTGAAGGACGCCATGAACGAGGCGCTCCGGGACTGGGTCACCAACATCCGGACCACCTACTACTGCATCGGCTCCACCGCCGGCCCCCACCCCTACCCGATGATGGTCCGCGACTTCCAGGCGGTCATCGGCCGCGAGGCCCGCGCCCAGTTCCTCCGCGCCGCCGGGGCCCTCCCCGACGCGCTGGTCGCCTGCGTGGGCGGCGGCTCGAATGCCCTCGGCCTGTTCACCGCCTTCCTCGGCGACCCGGTCCGGCTCATCGGGGTCGAGGCCGCCGGGGAGGGGCTCGAGAGCGGCCGCCACGCCGCGACCCTCGCCGCCGGCACCCCGGGGATCCTCCACGGCAGCCGCTCCTACCTCCTCCAGGACGGCGACGGCCAGGTCCTGGCCGCCCACTCCGTCGCGCCGGGCCTGGACTACCCGGGGGTCGGCCCCGAGCACAGCTACCTCAAGGAGAGCGGGCGGGCCGAGTACGTGACGGTGGCCGACGGCGAGGCCCTGGAGGCCTTCCGGCTCCTGGCCCGCCTCGAGGGACTCATCCCCGCCCTGGAGTCGGCCCACGCCGTCGCCTACGCCCTCCGCCTCGCCCCCGCGCTCGGCCCGGGGCGGCGGCTCCTCGTCTGCCTGTCGGGGCGGGGGGACAAGGACGTCCAGAGCGTCGCCGGCCTGACGGCCCCGACGGACGGAGAGGGCCGTGGGGCGCATTGAGGAGACCTTCCACCGCCTCCGCCGGCGGGGGGAGCGGGCCCTGATCCCGTACTTCACCGCCGGGGACCCGGGGCTCGAGGTGACGCGCCAGCTCGTCGAGGAGGCCGCGGCCCGGGGGGCCGACCTCATCGAGCTGGGGCTGCCGTTCTCGGACCCCCTCGCCGACGGCCCGACCATCCAGCGCGCCTCTCAGCGCGCCCTGGCCCAGGGGGCCAGCCTGGCCAAGCTCCTCCCCGTGGTCGCCTCGCTCAGAGGCCGCGTGAGCGCGCCCCTCATCCTGATGAGCTACCTGAACCCGCTCCACCGCCACGGTCTCGCCGCGGCGGTCCAGGAGCTCGTCCAGGCCGGCTTCGACGGCCTGATCGTCCCGGACCTCCCCCTCGAGGAGAGCCGCCCCCTGGACCGGCTGGCGCGCCGGGCCGGCCTCGACCTGATCCCCCTGGTGGCCCCCACCAGCGGGCCGGAGCGCCTCCGCCTCATCGCGCGCCGGGCCCGGGGCTTCCTCTACCTGGTGGCCCTCACCGGGGTGACCGGGGCGCGGGCGGAGCTCCCCCCCGACCTCCTCGGCAAGATCCGCGAGCTCCGCGCGGTCACCGCCAAGCCGATCTGCGTGGGGTTCGGCATCTCGACCCCGGAGCACGTCCGGGAGGTCGTCCGCTGGGCCGACGGGGCCATCGTCGGGAGCGCCATCGTCCGGCGGATCGAGGAGCTCCGGGGCGACCCGGGCCTGGTGGGGAAGGTCGGGGAGCTCATCGCCGCCCTCAAGGCCGCCACCCGGGACGGCGGGCAGGGCTAGCCGGATGGCGTGGTGGTTCCGCCGGCGGGAAGGGGAGGGGCGCCCCCGGAAGGTGGTCATCGCCGAGGGGCTCTGGGTCAAGTGCGAGGCCTGCCGGGAGATCGTCTACCGGGCCGAGGTCGAGCGGAACGCCCGGACCTGTCCCAAGTGCCGCGCCCCCTTCCGGATCAGCGCCCGCGAGCGCCTGGAGCTGCTCCTCGACCCCGGGAGCTTCGAGGAGCGGGACGCCGGGCTCCGCTCGCAGGACCCCCTGGGCTTCAAGGACACCCGCCGCTACCGCGACCGCCTCAGGGCGGCCCGGGAGAAGACCGGCCAGGAGGAGGCGGTCGTCTCCGGGACGGGCCGGATCGAGGGGCACCAGGTCGCCATCTGCGTCTTCGAGTTCGCCTTCATGGGGGGGAGCATGGCCTCGGCGGTGGGGGAGAAGGTCACCCGGGCCGTCGAGTTTGCGGCCCGGAAGCGCCTCCCCCTCGTCATCGTCAGCTGCTCGGGCGGGGCCCGGATGCAGGAGGGGATCCTCTCCCTCATGCAGATGGCCAAGACCGCCGCGGCCCTCCACCGGCTGGCGGAGGAGCGGGTCCCGTACATCGCGGTGCTCACCGACCCGACCACGGGCGGGGTCATGGCGAGCTTCGCCTCCCTCGGCGACATCATCGTCGCCGAGCCGAAGGCCCTCATCGGCTTCGCCGGCCCCCGCGTCATCGCCGAAACGATCCGCCAGCCCCTCCCCGACGGGTTCCAGCGCTCGGAGTTCCTGCTCGAGCACGGGATGGTGGACCTGGTCACGGAGCGCAAGGAGCTCCGCGAGCTCCTCCGCCGCATCCTGGCCTTCTTCGCCGAGCCCTCCGCCCTCCCGCTCCCCTGAGATGCCCGGCCGCGAGGCCCTCGACCGCCTCCTGGGCCTCCAGCGCTTCGGGATCCGGCCCGGGCTGGAGCGGATCCGCGCCCTCCTGGACGCCCTCGACCACCCCGAGGCCCGGGTGGCGATCCTCCACGTGACCGGGACCAACGGCAAGGGTTCCGTGGCCGCCATGGCCGCGGCGATCCTCCGGGCCGCCGGCCACCGGGTCGGGCTCTACACCTCCCCCCACCTCCTCGACTTCCGGGAGCGGATCGAGATCGACGGCCGGCCGCTCCCCGAGGCGGAGCTACTCCGTCACCTGGAGCGGCTGCTCCCGCTCGTGGACCGGGTCGGCCCGACCTTCTTCGAGGCCTCCACGGCCCTGGCGCTCCTGGCCTTCGCCGAGGCCGGGGTCCGGCTCGCCGTCCTCGAGGTCGGGATGGGGGGGCGGTGGGACGCGACCAACGTCGGGACCCCGGCGGTCTCGGTGATCACCCGGATCGACTACGACCACGAGGCCTACCTCGGCGACACCCTCCCGGCCATCGCCGGGGAGAAGGCCGCGATCATCCGCGGGGGGACGGCCCTCTCGGCGCGGCAGGTCCCCGAGGTCGCCGCGGTCATCGCCGCCCGCTGCCGGGCCGTGGGGGTCCCGCTCCTGGTCGAGGGGCGCGAGCTCTCGGTCGAGGTCGTCCGGAACGACCTCGGCGGCCAGCGCCTCCACCTGGCGGGGCCGGGCTGGGCCCATCGGGACGTCGAGCTGGCCCTGCTCGGGACCTTCCAGCCGGCCAACGCCTGCCTGGCCGTCGCGGCGGCCCACCTGCTGGACCGGGCCGGCTTCCCCGTCCCCGAGCCGGCCCTCCGCGCCGGCCTGGCCGGGGTCCGCTGGCTCGGGCGCTTCGAGGTCGTCCGGAAGGCCCCCTGGCTGGTGCTCGACGGCGCCCACAACCCCGGGGGGGCCCGGGCCCTCGCCGCCTCGCTCCGCCACTACTTCCCGGAGGCCCGTCGGACGCTCATCGTCGGGATCTCGGCCGACAAGGACAAGGCCGGGATCCTCGCGACCCTCGCCCCCCTGGCCGCCCGGCTCTTCTTCGTCGCCTCCTCGAGCCCCCGGGCCACCCCCCCGGAGGAGCTGGCCCGGCTGCTTCCGCCCCTCGAGGCCGAGGTGGCCTGCCTCCCCTCCGTCGGCCAGGCTCTGGAGCGGGCCCTGGCCGATCCCGGGGCGGAGGTGGTCTGCGTGACCGGCTCGCTCTTCCTCGTCGGCGATGCCCTCCGGTGGTTGGGGTCGGCCGGGCCGGCCGTCTGAGCACATCTTCTGTTGAGCCCATGTCGGGCCCCGGCGGGGCTGGGCCAAATGCATGGGAAATTTCCCATTGACAAGGCGGTGGCGACTCGTATAAGTAGGAGGCGACCAGAGGTCTCCTTTCTTTACCGGTCTTACCGAGGAGGGGCACTATGGGTGAAGTCAGTCGGCGCGAGTTTCTGAACCGGTTGGGGGTGACCGTGGGCGGCGCCGCCCTGGGGGCGGCGGGGTACGTCGCGGGCCGGGCCCAGGCCGAGGCCGCGGAGCCGCCCAAGGGGAAGATCCCCGACACCCCCTACAAGACGGGCCACATGACCTTCTTCACCGGGCCGGCGGCGGTGCTCGGGGACCAGGCCTACAAGGGGCACATCCTGGCCGCCGAGGAGATCAACAAGCAAGGCGGGCTCCTGGGGAAGCGGAAGATCGAGACGATCAAGGCCGACGAGGCGGCGGGGACCGACGCCAACGTCAAGGAGCTGCGGCGGATGAAGCTGTCGGAGAAGATCGACTGCTTCACCGGCGTGATCTCCAGCGGCAACACCCCGGCCCTCGGCCCGGTCGCCGAGGAGCTGAAGGTCCTGACGCTCTTCACCGACGGCTGCACGGACTTCCTGTTCGAGAAGGCCGTCCCGAACCCCCACTACGTCTTCCGGGTCACCAACATCCAGTCGGCCGACGGCTGCATGGCGGCCATCGGCGCGGCGACGGCGTGGCCGGAGGTGCGGAAGATCGCCCACATCCACCCCGACTACTCCTACGGCCGGAACGCCTTCGACCACTTCAGCATCGCGAGCCAGAAGCTCCTGGGGAAGGTCGAGACCGTCGCCGAGGCGTGGCCGAAGCTCGGGACCACCGAGTTCACCGCCCACATCACCAAGATCATCGCGGCCAAGCCGGACCTCCTCTTCACCTCGCTCTGGGGCGGCGACTACGTGGCCTTCTACAAGCAGTCCCTCCGCTACGACCTGTTCAAGAAGATGAAGTACGCCACGACGCTCGCGTTCGGGGCCGCCCCCCACTCGATCGGCAAGGACCACCCCGAGGGGGTCGTCGCCGGCGTCCACGCCAACTATCACTTCACCTACCCGCCGGGGAAGAAGTGGCTCCCGAACGAGCACTTCGTGAAGGCCTTCCACGCCCGGTGGAAGGAGTACCCGAACTTCGAGGCCGAGGGGGCCTACACCGCCGTCTACCTCCTCAAGCTGGCCGTTGAGAAGGCCAACCGGCTGGTGGGCGGCTGGCCCGACGACGAGGCGATCATCGCCATGCTGGAGGGGCTCTCCTGGGACTCCCCGGCCGGCCCCGTCTACATCCGGCCGGAGAACCACCAGGGGTACAAGGACGCGGTCACGGGCTTCCTCCTGAACACCCCGGAGTACGAGTTCCCGGTCTGGGACCTGAATAAGGTGATCACGGTTCCGATCCGGAGCATCACCGCGCCGCCCGGCTGGCCGAGGCCCGGGACGACCCACAACGATCCGACCGCGACGTACAACTGGATCAAGGAGACTTGGCCGACGGCGAGCGGGTAGAGCGCCGTCTCTCGCGACCCGCCGGCGGCCCGCGTCGGCCGCCGGCGGGTCACCCTTCATCTGCCACCAGCATACCGCTCCATTGGTGACGAGCCCTAGCGTCGGAAGGGAGGGTGTGCGCCCGCGCCGGGGTCCGGGGGGCCGCCCGCCCGTTCCACGGGGTCTTCGCCGCGCATGAGCGCCTTCGTCCAGTGCCTCGGCGTCACGCTCTCCTCGGCCGACATCCTCACGGCCCAGATCCTGAACTCGCTCTTCTACGCCTCGATCCTCTTCCTGATCGCCTCGGGGCTGACCCTGGTCTACGGGGTCATGCGGATCGTCAACCTCGCCCACGGGAACCTGTTCGCCCTCGGGGCGTACGTGACGGGGTGGGTCATGGGCCTGCTCGTCGGCCGGATCTCGGGCCCGCCGCTCTTTATCCTCCTCCTGAGCGGCGCGGTCGCGGTCGCGGTCGTCGGGGCCGTCCTCGAGCCCACCCTGCTCCGGCCCCTGTACAAGCGCGCCGAGGAGTATCAGCTCCTGATCACCTTCGGGCTCCTGCTCGTCCTCGAGGACATGATGCACTGGCTCTGGGGCCCTCACCCGCTGACGTCCGGGGCCCTCCCCGACCTGGTGGGCAGCGCCACGATCTTCGGCGCCACCTACCCGAACTACAACATCCTGGTCATCGCCGTCGGCTTCGCGGCCGCGGTCGGGTTGTGGGCCTTCGTGTACAAGACCAGGTTCGGGGTCATCCTGCGGGCGACCTCCCAGAACATGCGCATGGCCTCGGCGCTCGGCGTGAACGTCAAGCGCGTCTACGTCCAGGCCTTCACCATCGGCTGCTTCATGGCCGGGCTCGGCGGGGCGGTCATCATGCCCATCTCCGGGGCGGTCCTGGGGATGGGGATCGAGGCCCTCATCCTCGCGTTCGTGGTCGTCGTGGTCGGGGGGCTCGGCAGCCTCGAGGGGGCCCTCATCGGCGCGATCATCGTGGGGCTCGTCCGGACCCTCGGGATCATGTGCTTCCCGGAGATCGAGCTGGCGGTGCTCTACCTCATCGCGGCCGTCGTGCTGCTGGTGCGGCCCGAGGGGCTCTTCGGACGGGCATGAGCCGATGACCAAGAACCTCCGCTACCTGATCCCCCTCGCCCTCCTCCTCGCGATCCTGCCCTACGCGCTCCCTCCCTATCAGACGATCCTGGTCTCCTACGGGCTCATCTTCGCGGTCGCCGCCCTCGGCTTCAACCTGCTCCTGGGGTACACGGGCCTCCTGTCGTTCGGCCACTCGGCCTACTTCGGCGTCGGGGCCTATGCCCCGGCGTTCCTGGTGAAGTACTTCGGCGCCGGCTCCATGGAGTTGTTCCTGCTGGCGGGCATCCTCTCCACGGCGGTGGTCAGCGCGGTCTTCGGCTTCATCTGTGTCCGCTACACCCGCATCTTCTTCGCGATCCTGGCCCTCGCCCTCTCGCAGGTCCTCTGGAGTCTCGCGCTGAAGCTCTTCTGGCTCACGAACGGCACCGACGGGCTCCGCGTCCCGACCCCGACCCTGCTCGGGGGACTGGCCAGCGATGTGCTCGGCACGGCCGAGACCAAGCTCGACTTCCTGTCGCACCGCTACTACTACTACGTCCTGGCGGTCTTCTTCCTCTGCGTGGCGGTCATGTGGG
>Ga0137796_10002057_pt1 | contig 11018 bp, 3 predicted proteins | sample OV2TP3_FD_97704 | JGI IMG/M metagenome (GOLD analysis project Ga0137796, IMG submission 97704)
CCCTTGTTTTAATTCCTCTTGAATCATCTGGAGGGTCTCCCGGAATTTCATGCTTTTCTCCCTGGAAATCGTTCCTGAGACAAAATCCAAAACCCGCTTTTTCACCTCGTCCATGACCTGAAAGAACTCTTCCTCGCCAAACCCGCTCCGCACCTCGGCGCGGGAAAAAGATTCGGCGGGAATTACGGACATTCCCTCAGGCACACGGACAAGCAAATGCACGAGCCGAACGGATTTGTTGCCCTCTTGCGCCGGAGCCACGTCAGAGACTTCAACCTCAATTTCTTGATTGATCACGATGATTTCGCCTTTGGGCAGTGTAAAGGTAAGCCGACCTTCCCGTGTTACATCAACCGACTGGTCGGGGACGTCTTCCCAATTAACTTTCGGTTTCCTCTGAGGAGGGGAATGAGCCTCTTTGCGGTTGATTGGAATCACATGATCCCCATGAAATCCAATTCTGGCCCTGCCGCCCCTACCGCTTCTGAAACCCACAACGGTAATGACAACTTTGGGTAAACCCTTAACTGTGATGACTAATTTTTGCCCGATTGTTCTGTCGAAACCAGACCCCCGCACCTCGGCGCGGCGGAAAGTCGCCCCGATTAAAACGCTCCTCTTTTGTGGATGAACCTGTGGGACTCCCATTCCTTTGGCATGGAGAATGTTGGCGAGACGTTTGAAATCTAAAGTCAAACCCGCCGCATTGGGTTCTGTGCCATCAATCAAAATGATTCCTGCTTGATTCTTAGCGGCCCAATCAGCGGTCATTTCAACCATCCGATAAGGCTCTTCCTTCGCCAAATCCAAATGACGCAGAAAAAAAGCCATCGTAATGAGGCGGGGTTTTTGAGTATTTAAAAGATCCAAAATTGAGCTGGGAGTGATTTCTTGCTGGATAATCTGGCTATTACTTTGGGTTCTTTCCTTGTACCGGATCAGTGCTTTTGCAACAAAAGGATTCGCCTCAACAAGAATGAGTGGATGTTCAGGATGTTTTCCTGCAAAAGGCCAAGCCGTGATCAAATGAAAACCGCTCAGACCACTTCCCACATCAAGCACTCCTTTGTTCGAACCGGGGTAATTTTTTAGCACATCCAACATCGATATCCGAGGCGTTAAGATTTTGTCGGTGCGAGGGAGTCTCTGATAAGCCCAATCGACTGAAACATCCGTAAGGTCCATGTAATTTTGATGTTTTTCTTGTGACATTTTATCCTGATGGGAGTCGTGAAAACGCTCAAAGAAAAAATCAGCATAAAACTGTGCTGCCTCTTGCATAAATGCTTGATCGTCTTGCAGGACTTTCCACGCGGGAGTTTCTTTGAGCAGGCGTTCGCCCAGTGCTTTTAAGGTTTCCCCTTCTTGAAAAAGATGGGATATCTTCCGATTCCCTTGTTTGTCCAGAACCTGATTCGCTTGCTGAAATAAGGAGTCCAAGAAATAGATAAGAAAGGAGGGTCCCAATCCCTCCAATCCGGATAATCCAAGCTTCGATTCAATCTCAGACCATAAATGTTGACTCTGTTCTTCACTCCGCACCTCGGCGCGGGAATCCGAATCACCCTCTCTCAACTTTTTGTCAAGATCGCCAAGATAAGCTGCAATATCAATCGCAATTGTAGTTCCCTCGCTTGTCAACTTGCGAACGTCCTCCACGACAAGTTCGGAAATCTCTTGTAAGTCTATCTCTGTTTGCCAAAGTTTATACAGATAAGTGTCCAACCAAGAAACGTATTCCCCTATATCCATCAACATCTCTTGTATGTCAGGATGCTCAGGAGCTTCTTTCCACAACCTCTTCACCCTTTCCAAATTCAAAACAGCCGCATAAAGCTGTTTTAACATGGTCAGCTGGTCTACGGGGACTTGTGTAATTCTTGACCATTCCTCCATGGTACTGTCTCTCATGATGGGGTATTTATATCTTGGACCATATGGATCAGGGGTATCGACTTCGAGGGTTTTTCTCAATTGTTCATCGTCCCAGTTTTGATTGATTAGGTCCATGGCCTGAAGAAACTCGGATCTCGCAGTGTCAAGCTTTTCTTCGACGTGGTGGCGTACTTCGGCGCGGCCAGGGCGAAGAGAGGAAACTTGACCCAGGGGCAAAGCTGTGTTAATTTCCCTGTCAGGAGCCAGTTTAAGGAATGGAGAATTTGATAACTGTTGATTCCCAGGTTCAACATGGAAAACCGGTCTTCCGGGGAACCCGAATCCCTGTCTATGTGGTTCTTGAACTCCTTGAGGCGGGCGTGAAGCCGGAAGAAATTGTGGGCGAAGATTATTATCCAGATCTAACTTTAGACCACGTGCGGGCTGCTCTCCACTTCGCCGCTGAGTACGCAAAGAACCAGGAATACCTCCCTTTTTAGGAACCCCTCCCCTTCCGTGAAGTTCCTGATCGATGAGGACGTCCCTCTTAGGCTTCTCAGGGAGCTTAGATCCTTGGGCTATGACGCCTGCCGGGTCACTCCTTCTTCTTCGGATATCGCTATTGCCCGTCAAGCCAGAAAGGAGGGAAGAATTCTTATCACCCTTGACAAAGATTTCACCAATACCCAGCTGTTCCCTCCCGAGGAATTTAACATTGTTCGAATCGGGATCCACCCTCCCACCAAGGAAGCCGTCACCGAAGCCTTTAAGAATCTCCTGGCTGCCCGCTCTCACGGAGTCAAAGGAATTCTCCTCCTGCGACGCGAAGGGCACTTCCAGCTTCGCTAGTCCCCTGTTGATTTGCCAAGCATCTTCAAAAGCCCGCACCTCAGAACGGCCAAAGGTATGTAAGCCTTTCTTGCTCGCTAGGACGATCTTCAAAATTTCGATTCTGGCTCCTTTAACGTCAGTAAAAGTCAAGGTAGTTGCCTTTTGATCTGAAACTCCTTTCCGGAAAAATCCAGAAAGGTCCACAATTCGGGTAGTTACTCTTCCTCGAGAATAGGGTAATCGGACAGGGGCCCCAAATTTTCCTTCGTCATTGAGGATTTGTTCTCCTTTCTTGTTTTTAAACATAAACTGAAGTTCGGCATCTCCGTCGGATTCGTATTGGATAATCAAATAAGGTTTCTTTTCGAGATCAACTTCTGCCATATCGGCTTTAGAGAAATCTATCAATTTTATTTCGGTAAATTCCTCTTCTTTTACTTCTATTCTCTCTTCTTTTTTTCCTTGTCCTTGTTGATCTCTTTGGGAAGCAATCTTTGTTCCTATGAGATAGGTTCCTATTCCTAAAGAGACAGTTAAAACGGCCAGAACGACAGGCCATCGCCAGGAAAAGCGAATCCTTTCGGATAAAGATTCCTTTCTTACAGGAATCAATCGCCTTAGCTCATTTGCTTTCCATTCTAATGCCTCTTGAATTTGTCGATTGCGAAGAGTATCCTCGCTCAACACGCGGCGGACCTCATTTAAATCGAGAGGGTTCTGTACTGCAAAAATTTGTTCCAACTCGTTCGAAAAACGGAAGAGTAAAAAGCCGAGGTTTTCAATACGGGCTATTAACGTTTTCTGATCCGGGATAAGGACAAGCTTTGGCAGAATCTCATCGAGCGAAATAGAAAGCTCGGGCGGAAGATCATCAACATTTTCCGGATAGGTGGTGGAGTCCGCCTTGATAATCCACCCCCCTGTGAATCCGTCGGTCTGACGCCAGGTACGAACCAGTGCGCCTCGTATGGTATGAGATCGTGAAGTGTAGAACATAAATCTTCGACCCTGCCAGCGTCCGAAGACAACTTTCTCTGGGGGAAGCATTCCTTCAGCATCTCTGCGACCTCGCTCGAATTGATAAACGTTTTTCTCAAGCACTAAAGTGGTTGGATTATCAGAACCCACTTCTCCTTCAATCACGATTTGAAGGTTGGAAGGCATGATATGCAAAAGAGCGATTTTACTCTGTGGCCTTACGCGCTTGATTTCTTGAATAGCAAATTGAGCATATTTCCGAACATGTTCTGGTTTGACGTCAGTACGCTCAATCTCAAGTCGGTCACTTAAGTAAGTACGAATAGTTTCTCGTAAACCTTCCCTTACTCTTTCATAAACAACGTGCTGCATCACGAAGACAAAGTAAGAAACAGCGTTATTGTCTAAAAAGGCTTGGATTCGCCTTCGTCCCTCTAATGAAGAGATTACCTGTTGAAGCTCGCCTGTCGCTTGCATCAAGACGTCTTTTACAGCGCGCTCGATTTCCGCAAGAGGTGAACTTTCAGGATCCCGACCTTCAAGAAGAGGATTGAAAAATTTAGGGTTTCGCCTTACCTCAATATGCCCTTCTTTCTCTTCAATCAAGATTGCGGCGACTCCAATGGCTAATTTTGGAACCTCGTCTAATTGAGCCTTACCTACAAGCGTTCCTCTCTCTGCACGGAAAACATCATGCTGGGTCTCGCCAGGCACTGCCAACTTTCGTTTTTCGACAAAGGGCGCTTTCTTCAGGCCGTAATTTTCTGCCGCCTTTTCTGCAATATTTTTAAGATTACCGAAATCCAAATCTTTGGTCTGCTCTACCAATTCCAAATAGATCTTAAATTTTTGTTCAGCTTCCGTGCGGTTGTCTTCATGAATAGCTTGGAGCACGTTGAGCACTGCTTCGATTAGATCAGCTCTCTTAACGTAACTTAGATTTTCTTCGTCTGAAAAATGTAGCGCGGCTTGTCGGATTTTCTGCAGATTATGATGATACATTAAGAATCGTACAGGAAAGTATGTGGGACGCTTCTCCCAGAGGTCTATCAAGTCATTCAGGAACTCGCTCCAAGCTTTTTTGAGCGCAGCTTGACGCAAGGCCGGAGTTTTCTTCTCAATTCCTGCTACCAACTCGTCAAATTTAGATTCAGACGGATGATACTGTTGCAGATAATCAAATACTTTGCGTTGAGCTTCAATAAATTCGTCATCTTTCGCCTCAGCTTTTTCCAAATATGAAAGCACGGTCGAACCATCGGGTAATTGATGAAATTTAGGATCTTGTAGAATTGCAATCCATTGCCGTCTTGGCACTTTCGCCCAAAATTGAACGGCACCAATAATAATCTTACGTTCCTCAACTGAAAGTTCTTCTATAGGATTTGTCCGCACCTCGGCGCGATGAGGGAAAATAGGATATTTATTTTCATCAAAAAAAGTATTGACTATTCCCGAAATTACTGATAGGGTGGTTTCCATGATGAATGGAGAAAGCCATGCTTGAGCCCTTTCGGCGACAGGTGGTTGGGCGGACGTTGATGGACTACTCCAAAGTCCTTCTGGGCGGACACCTCGCCTCTGGATTCTTCCACGTCTTTCCCTCGTGGTTGCGATTTGTCCTGGGGCTTTTGGTCGTGATATGCTTTCTGCTGGGGTGGTGGGTTTCTCCCCCCAAGAAAGGAGCTCTCTAAATGGAACAAATGGTACTGGTAACCGGTCTAATTGTATTGACCATCGCAGCCGCCCTGTTTGCCGCCTACTGGTTTGAGGGGCGGAAAAAACACTCGCACCAATAACCTTCTCTTCCTCACTCCGCACCTCGGCGCGGGGGCTAGAGTCTTGATCCTGTCTTTCAATTTCTTCTTCCAAAGGCAAAACAGGCTTTCCGTTTCGATCGTACGTTCCTAGAGGGAGCCTCCCCTTTGTGCCTTTTTTCAACATTTCATTGAGAAATTTGAGATGCACATCTTTCGGAGTTTCTAACGCTCCTTCTTCATATTTGTTAATCCTTCCTGTATGTAAATCCAAGTCGTAATTTTCAGAAGTACCCGGCGGATTGAGATCTCCCACCTTTGGATTGAGACGGCGCTTTTTGAATTCTTCTAAGATAAGAACTCGCGCTTTGTCAGAACTTTTTCCCTTAAAACCCAATTCTCCAGGATGTATATTCCAACCCCCTAAGACAGTGACTTGGAGATTTTGGAAGTCAACGCCAAGTTTCTCTAAACCCTTAAAAATTTTATTAAATGATTTCTCCACAAGAGTTTCCCGCTCGAAATGAGCAATAGCTCCTGTTTTGGTTTGAGGATCGTATAAGATTGTTACAATGCAAGTCTGGCAGCCCATAGTCTGGATATGTTCCACTTTCCCTTTATCATATTGCGCAATTCGATAAGTCCCCCAAAAAACCTCGAGAGCCTTTGGATCATCTGAAGTGGTCCCGACAACCGGCTTCTCGGATTGCAACGCCCGAGGTTTCTCCCCTGCTGAAGACCTGATAGTGCTTCCACCTGTAAGGACCAAAGCAACGATTGCCGCTGGGAGCCCAAACCACGCCCCAACTTTTTTCCATCCTTCAACACTTCCCCGCACCTCGGCGCGGGGAGCGGATACCGCTTGGGTCAATTTCTCAGTTACTTCTTCTTCATCCAGATTGAAACTGGTAGAAATAGAAGAAACCGAGGAAGAAGGACTCACGGTTAAAGGGGGAACGGGTGCGGAGCGGACGGCGAAGATGGGAGTTTCTACTTTTAAAGTGGTTACCGGGACAAAGATGATTTTTCCGTGGCGGTTTTTTAGGGGAACGGGGCTTTGAGGGTTCGTGTAATCTAAAATAAAAACACCGGACTTATTCTCGTCAAATTGGAGCCGGAATCTTCGATCTTCCGCATACAAACTATTATTAACGCGGTAAACCGCTTCTTCAGCGGAAACTTTAGCCTTAACCGCTATTTCAAAGAGGGATTCAAGAGCGAGTTTGATTTCATTTTCCATGAGCTCGGGCGAAGTCATTTTTTCGCGGACCAACCTTGAAATCAATTTCACCGCCGCTTCCAAATATTGCGTGTCAAAAGCGGTCTTCTTTTCACCGAGGAGGGAGGAGACATAAGCCTCGGGCGAGACTTTTTCCGTGATCCGGGGAGAGAGGATGGTGTAGGGGATTTGTTTTTTGCGGAAGGAGCGCGAAAGACCTTCCGTGTGGAAACCGCCGGTGATGAGGATGGTAACGCCCTTGTCATTGCGAGGAGCCGAAGGCGGCGAAGCAATCTCGGCGATTGCTTCGCCGCCCTTTGCGGGGCTCGCAATGACGGAAGAGGGTTCTCGCAATGACGAGTGGACGATTTTCTCCACCATCACCTCTTCGCGCTCTTTGGCGAGTGAGTAAAAGCGGCGGGCTTCGCCGTAAACGGTTTCAATCGTTTCTATGTCGTCAGGAACAATTTCTTGATGTCCCCGACCGGTAGCTTCCTGAAGCGATTCGATTCCGAGGAGGAAACGGACAAGCGGGCGATCCTCCCGGCGTGACTCCTCGACCTTGGCGTAGTCTTTGGGCGTCAACTCAAGATCAAAGAGCCTTTCAAGCAGCCTCTCCTCGTGGACGAGCCTCACGAGTTTTCCTTCCTCTTCTCTCGCGGAAACCGTCCGGAGGAGGGTCTCAAAAAGCTTTTCCAATTCAGCGAAGAGCCTTTCCGCCTCAAGTTCGCTTTGGAGAATGGCCGCTTCCAGGTAACGGGTGAAGGAGGGATATCGCTCAAAGGAAAATCCGCGCTCCATCGTCGCTTCCACAAGGCGCTCCGCGAGATAGCGGGGGAGGTCATTCTTGCGAAAGCCCGGGTCATAGACCATCCCCGCCCGGAAAGGGGAAAAGGAAAGATTTTCAAAACTTTCCACGAGCGATGGCTCCACCTGGATTTGTCTCAAGAAACCGGTCAACTTTTGCCGGTCGGATTGGATTTTTTCCGGCTCGAGTTTTGTCTCGAGCTCCTGAAGCCTCAAGAGGCGGATCATTTGGGGCCAATCGAGCTGGTTCTCGTAATGGCGAAGGTCAAGCTCCAGGATCTCTTTAGCCTGCCGTTCCAGTTCCAGGGCATAGGAAAGGAGTTCCCTCTGGCCGGCATCAAAAGATTCGCTCGAGCGGAGGAGCTTGCGGGCGCGGGGGCTCAAGAGGAGGGTTTCGAGGCGGTCGAGACGCGCGCGGGTCTCTTCAACGAAGCGGCTGGTGAGCGGACGCCGGAGCATCACCCTCTGAAAACTCATCAGATTGTCGCGGTAAAGCGAGGGATCTTCAAGGCCATAAGCAGGAATCTTTTTCTGGGATTCGATCAAGAAAAGTTCTGCGCCGGTGAGTTCTCCTTTCTCCACCAGCCTTTCCGCGACCCGGACATTGAGTCGGTTATCGTCGAAAAATCGGAAATAATCCGGACTTAACTCCTCCCCCGCTCCTTCAATGTAGAGAGCGTTGATTCCATACTTTTCATCCAATAATTTGAGAAGGCCGTAAATCTTCCGTTGGGTTTCCCCATGGGCGTGGACGCTTTGGATATGGATCAGAGGAACGCCTGTAGCGTTTTTAGGATCCGGAATAAAAACTTCCTCAACGGAGGCCAGTTCCGGCGGGATCCCCAAAGGAACAAAAGAGAGGGGAATCTTTTCAAGTGTTGGCTGGGCGAGAGCGGGAGGCGGAAGGGCGAAGAAAGAGGTGACAAACGAGACAATGACGAGACTTGCTACGTACTTTTGATAGGTTTTAAGAAAAGACATGAGAAGAAAATATCCCTTGGTTACGGTAACCCCTTTCTGTTCAATTTGTTGGGAATGTTTCGAGAACGTTAAAAGATACCCTATTTTATGCCGAGGGTCAAGGGTGATGGAACGCTTGACTGCAGAGGGGGTTCCCTGTATATTCGCAACTCTTACCACGGGAGCGGGAGAGAGATCCAAAAAATTCATAACTATTTTAATACCAAGGAGATAGAAATGAAGCAAACAAGGGGGGTGACGATTTGGTTTACCGGACTCCCAAGTTCCGGCAAATCGACTATTGCCAGAATCTTAGAAAGACGTTTTCGCGAGCAGGGGCTCAACTGTGAGCTCTTGGACGGAGACGTGGTCCGGACGAATCTCAGCAAGGGGCTTGGTTTTTCCAGGGAAGACCGGGACACCAACATCAAACGGATCGGCTTTGTCGCCCATCTCCTTACGCGTAACGATGTGATTGCCATCGCCTCCGCTATCTCCCCTTATCGAGAGGTGAGGGATGACAACCGCCGGCTCATCGGAAATTTTGTTGAGGTTTACGTCAAGTGTTCTGTCGAGGAGTGTGAGAGACGGGACGTGAAAGGCCTTTTTAAAAAAGCCCGGGCTGGGGAGATTACGGGTTTCACCGGCGTGGACGATCCTTATGAAGAGCCTTTGAATCCCGAAGTGGTCTGTGAGACTGAGAAGGAGACGGCTGAGGAATCGGCCGAGAAGGTGATTCGAAAACTCGAGGAGCTGGGATACCTGAAATCCGAATGAAGCGTATCGACTTACACATGCATACGACGCACTCCGACGGAACCTATCCTCCGCGTGACCTGGTGCGTTTGGCGAAGGCGAAAGGCCTCGCCTGCATTTCTGTGACGGAACACGACACGATGTCCAGTTTCGAAGAGTGTGCCGATGAGGCAAAGAAATTAGGGATTGAACTCATTCCTGGCATTGAAGTCAGCGCCCAATTTGAACCCGGAGCGCTTCATATCCTGGGCTTTTTTCTGGATCGAAATCATCCAAAATTAAAAGTTGCTTTAGAAGAGATTCAAAAGGCGAGGCGGGAGCGTAACCCTCGAATTATCGAAAGGTTAAATCGATTAGGCGTTCCCATCACTTTAGAAGAAGTGGAACAAGTGTCGGGAGGAAAACAGGTGGGCCGGCCTCATTTTGCCAAGGTGCTTGTAAAAAAAGGAATCGTGAAATCGATGGAAGAGGCTTTCCGGAAATATCTTGCGAAGGGGAAGCCGGCTTATATCGATAAAAGGCGGCTCTCTTCCGGCGAAGCGATTCAGAGAATCCGCGAAGCGGGAGGCATTGCCTCGGTGGCCCATCCGAAACAGATGAAGCTGGAGGAGGCCGGGCTCACGGAGGAACTCGCCCGCCTCGTCGAAGAGGGGCTCGGCGGTGTAGAGGCTTACAATAGTTGTCAGAGTCGGGAGGAGGCCGAGCTTTACAAGCGGCTTGCCAAGCGGTTTAATCTTTTTATCACGGGCGGCAGTGATTTTCACGGCGGAAATAAACCCGACGTTGATTTGGGTTATCTCGGTGACGGCGTGGAGTTGGGTTATGAGGTCGTGGAAGCGATGAAGGCGGTGTTGAGAAGATAAATGTTAATGACTCACGCATTGGATCTTGAAAAACTCAACCAGGAATTCGAGAAGAAAAAACCGGAGGAGATTATCGCCTGGGCCCTCCGCGAGTTTTCTGGGCGGATCGCCTTGTCTTCCTCTTTTGGACCCGAGTCAGGGGTTCTCCTTCGCATGGTGAGCCGGATCGACCCGAGCGTGCCCGTTCTTTTTCTTGAAACCGGCTACCACTTTCCAGAAACCTTGGAATATAAAGAAAATCTTAAGCGCCTGTTGGGTCTTAAAAGTGTCGTTGAGCTCAAGGCCGGTCCCAAAAGGAAGGCCGAGGTGGTAGCCCAGTACGAAGGGGTTCCCTATGAAAAAAATCCCGACCTCTGCTGCCAGATCAATAAGGTGGAACCGATTGACCTTGCCTTGAAAGAATTTGACGCCTGGATGAGCGGGATTCGGCGCCAACAGACCGATTTTCGCAAGTCGATTCGGATCCTTGAGGAGTACAAAAAAGGAGACACCGAGCTTTACAAGGTGAGCCCCTTGGCCAATTTCACCTCGCGCGAGATGTGGTGGTATTTGAAAGAGCACAACATTCCAAGGCATCCCCTTTATGACAAGGGCTATTTGAGTGTGGGGTGTTGGCCGTGCACGCGGCCGGTTCAGCCGGGCGATGACGAACGCTCGGGCCGCTGGGCGGGGCGAGCGAAAAGCGAGTGCGGCATCCACACGTTTCTGGAAGTCGAAGAAGAAAAGGAGAAGGAGGCTCCGGGGAAACCCGGCGTCAGCTATTCAACAGGAATATGATCACTCCCCACGGCGGGAAATTAATTAATCGCGAGCTCCCCGAAAGAGAGAAAGAGGAGTCGCGCCGGAAGGCGAAGACGTTGAAGAGCCTCACGTTGAGTGCGCTGGAAGAATCGGATCTTGAGATGATTGCGACAGGCGCCCTCAGTCCCCTCGAGGGATTTATGAACAAGGCGGATTTTAATTCCGTTCTGG
>Ga0137796_10002058_pt1 | contig 11016 bp, 10 predicted proteins | sample OV2TP3_FD_97704 | JGI IMG/M metagenome (GOLD analysis project Ga0137796, IMG submission 97704)
GTTCCTGGCGACGGTCGCGGCGAGCTTCGCCCTCTTCGGACCCGGGCCGTGGAGCGCCGTCCTGCCGAGCCTGACTTCCTCCCTGTTGGGAATCGGAGCCGTATTCTGGATTGCGCGGACGGTCTTGGACCAGAAGACGGCATGGATTGCGGCGGCCGTTCTGGCGGTGCTGCCCGTCGACGTCTTTTACGCCACCTACTGCCATCCCGATGTTCCGTCGGCGGCGCTGATGACGGCGTCGGTTGCGCTGACCCTTCAGGGGCGCAAGAGTTCACGAGCAGGTTGGTTCCTTTGCGCCGGAGTGCTCCTGGGAATCTCTCACCTGGTCAAGGAGACGGCCTTTCTGGGGCTGGTTATCCTCTTGGTCTTGACGGGGAAGCCGAACCGGAATCACCTCTGGCTCTCCGGAGGCTTCGGAGCCATCCTTCTGATCGAGTGCGCCGCGTATGGCGTCGCGTCCGGAGATCCGCTATTCCGGTTCCGGACGACATTCGATTGGCAGGTCGGAGCCATGAACCATCCCTGCATCGTTTCAGAGGCCCCGACGGCGAAACGGCTCCTGGTAGATCTGCCCGGAACCCTCTTCCTTCCTCTTCGCGATTCCTACTTGATGTTTCTGCTGTGGCCGATGGCGGCACTGGCGGGAGCGGCGATGGTGATCGTACGGAGGGACGTGCGGGTACGGCCCATCGCGTGGTGGGGTGGCCTTCTAATCATTCTTCTCAACTTCTGGCCGATCCAACTTTCGCCGTACCGTCCCGCCCTTCTCCTGCACGCTCGCGTCCTGCTTCTTCTGGCCGCTCCCATCGCGATCCTCTGCGCGTATTTCCTCCGCCGTCTGGAAAAGATGGGGATCGTCGTGGCGATGCTCCTCGTGGTTCCCACGATCCCGGCGAGTTTCTTTCTCCATCACGACGCGCGCATGCATTCCGTCGCGGCGAGAGTGGCGAGTCCGCACCTGAAGTTCGACTCCGTGGTGGTCTCCGATCGGGCGACATGTCAGTTGCTCCGCCTGTACGCCGGCTACAAGAATCCCGAACGGTTTCGACCGTGGCATGCGGGGCGACCGCCCGGTGCCTATGTGGTCGTTCTTCATCAGAGTGTGCTCGCAAGATCCCGGGCTTCGCTCCCGGCTTGGTTCGGAAGTGCCGAAGGTAGAGTCGTCGAAGAGAGCGAAGTCTCCGGGCGCCTCCGATGGCGCGGGCTCGTTCGAGGCCGATTGGAGCGCACTCCGATCGATCGCGTCACCGTGATTCTGTCCCATGACCGATATTGACGATGTTCTCGCGCCGTTCCTCTCCGATCGCGACGGAGCGTGCTTCCGTTCTCCGCTGAGCGACGAAGAGTTCGAGCGCGCGCGCCGGGAACTCTGGGAGGGGAGCGGGGTATACGTCTTTCGCGGGCTCCTCCGTCCCGAGCTGATCGAGGAAGCCCGGGAATTCTGGTCCACGTTCCTTGCGCGCAGCCGTCCGCGAGAAACGTGGATCCGCTGCGCCGGGAGCCGGAATTTCCGGCGCGATTACGTGAGGGGCTGGCGGAAGGGGACGAGGGACGCCCTGCAGCGCTTCAACAACTTCTGGTGGAATCCGCCCGATCATGACGTGACGTACGACTTGGCATTTCACCTCCACGCCCTGCGGAACCGACTCTGCGGTCAGAGTCCGGGCGTGGGACTCGGGTTGAGCCCGGTGCATCCCGGGACGTGCTTTACGATCAATCACTACCCGCCGGGGGCGAGCGGGATTCGACACCGCGACCGGGATCAAGTTCTTCCGATCGTGTTCGTGCTCCCTCTCTCGTTCCTGGGGAATCATTTCTCCGGCGGGGGACTGACCGTCTGGGATCGGTCGGAGCGACCCCATCGATTGGACGAGAAAGGGGATCTGCGACCCGGCGACGTCGTGTTCTATCACGGCCTCTTGCCCCATTCGATAGAGGTGATCGACCGGCCCCGTCTTCCGCAGAGCATTCGTTGGGAGGATCCGAGGGGCCGGTGGGTCGTCGTCAGTCACCCGCAGTATTTTGGCCCGAAACCGTCCCGGTGGCGAAATGCGCTTGAGATGCTTCGGGGGCGGATGCCTCGGATCTTCCACGGGCCCCTTCTCTACAACCGCACGATGTTGCGAATCTGGCGGCGCTGGATTTCGCGGTAATGGCCGCTTACCCCATTCGCAATAGGACCTGCACAGCATTGAGGAGGATCCTATGGCGAATTATCGTTGGGTGGGGTTCGTGGCCATGGTGGGCGGGATGGGTTGCGGCGGTGGAGGCGGGGGAGGGGGGGAGATCTCCCTCCCTCCTCCGGCGCCGGAGTCCGGCCCTCCGATGGTCGTGTTCGAATCCTGGGCGACGAATCTCGTCGGTAACGACACGAACGGTTTGGGGGACATCTTTCTCCATGATCCCGGACCGGGCGGGACGTCCAGGGTGAGCACGGGAATGCAGGGCCAGGAGGCCAACGACAGCTCCCGCGAAGTTTCGATCTCACGAGATCGCCGGTACGTCGCATTCACTTCGGACGCCTCCAACCTGGTTGCCGTCGACGGCATCGGAGTGACCGACGTGTTTCGGTTCGACCGGCGGACCGGCCAGACGACTCGGGTGAGCGTGACTCGAGACGGTAGTTCCCCGAATGGACCTTCCTACTCGCCTTCCATCAGCGGCGACGGCATGAGAGTCGCCTTCACCTCGCTGGCTTCCAATCTCGTGGAAGGGGATCGTAATGAGACCAACGATGTCTTCCTCTATGACTTCGCCGCTTCCGCCGTTTCCAGGGTGAGCGTTTCCACCCACGGCGCCGAGGGAGACGGATCTTCGATGTGGCCGTCCCTCTCCGCGAACGGCCGGCATGTCGCTTTCCAGTCCAGGGCAACCACCCTGGTAACAGGGGACACCAATGCCGCGATCGACGTTTTCGTGCGCGATCTCGAAACAGGGGTGACGGAGCGTGCGAGCGTGGCCACGGACGGGACGGAAGGGAACGGCATGTCCCTTCGCGGTTCGATCTCCGCGGACGGCCGCTACGTGGTGTTTCCGTCCGTGGCGACAAACTTGGCCCAGGGGAAGGTGACCCCCCTGACGGACATCTTCCTGCGCGACCGGGAAAGCCGGAGGACCTATCCGATCAGCATCAATTCGATGGGTCAGTATGGAGGCGGGAGCTCCGATTCCCCCTCCATCTCCGACGACGGCAGATTCGTGGCCTATCACTCGTATGCGGACAATCTTGTCTTGGGAGACTCCAACCATAGGGCCGACATTTTCCTCCTCGACCGACAATCGGGGAATACTGAGCGGATCGCCGTCGGCTCGGATGGAGTGGAGACGAACGAGGATTCCTTCGCCCCCCGACTCTCGGGCAACGGTCGATGGATCGCCTTTGCATCGCGGGCCTCGAATCTGGTTTCGGGTGACTCGAATCATTGGCAAGACGTGTTCCTCCATGACCGGGAGGCCGCGCGGACGATACGAGCAAGCGTCCGCAGCGACGGCACGCAGGGCGACGGCATCTCGGGCGGGACCAGCGAGTCCCTGGGCGGATTTGCCATCGCGATTTCCGATTGACCCAGGCCTACGGAATCACGAGCTCCTGAAGCACGGCCTTCTCGTGGCCGTGCTTCACGTACGTGACGTAGAGCCGCTTCCCGACCTTGAGGATGTCGGGGAGCATCCCGCCTTCGCCGAGGCGGGTGAGGTCGACGGTTTCGATTTCGCGGAAGGTCTCGTCGAAAATGCCCAGTCGGAGATTGTCCACGATTTTCCCGGTGCTCTCCTCGCCGGGGCCGGGGATGTACCCTCCGGCCACCGAGGCGTAGACGATGTAATAGCGTCCGTCTTCGAACCAACTTCCCGTGCACCAGAAGTTGTCGCGGTCGGTGTCGGAGAGCGGTCCGTGAGCGTCCACGAACCGAAAGTCCGAGTCGTACCGGAGCACGAAGATCTGTCGCGCCCCGATCGACTCCCCTCGAGGGAACCTGGCCACGTTTCCCACCGGTGTGTGGACGACGAGGCAGTGATATCCGTCGGCGCGGAGTTGGCTCGTTCCTAATCCCCAGAATTGATTCCGAACCGCGGCTCCGGGGATGTCTGCGACGAGCTTCTTGTCGCCGAGAGGACGGAGGTCGAGGTCGAAGACTCGAAGGTAGACGCCCCGGGCCTGCTTGGGGTCGGGAGGGATGTTCTGCTCGCCTTGATCCGTAGAGCGCCAGGGGCCCCGCTCGCGATACTCTCCGGCCGCGTAGACCTTTCCGTCGAGAACCGCGATGTTCTGATCGAGGATCAGGTCCGTTCCACCGGCTCGGATGATTTCCGTCTGGGCGACGACGTTGAAGTCCTTGTCGTATTTCCGCACTTGGCCGGCCCCTCCCGATTTCATCGCATAGTGATACACGTAGTCCCCGGAGACGGTGAGGTCGTGGTCGACGTCACGAGAGCCTTTGGGAGTCAGGTCCTTTTCGACTCCGTCGGGGAAGAGATTCGCGTCGAGACGGATGACGCTGGATTGGGACGCTCTCGCTCGAAATACCCAGAGTCGGTCCCCGAGCTTGATCGGCCGCGGGAAACCTCCGCCTCCGAGAGAGGACTTTCGTCCGAACTTCACTGCGCGGGGAGGATCGAACGTGGTGCAGGTCTTTCGAACCGCGCGGGTCGAGTCGAGGCCGCGCATGTAGTCGAAATAGGCTTTGCGGTCGGAACCGTCGAGTCGAAGCGATCCGACCGTCCTCCCCGTCGCCGCGTCCAGCTTGAGCAGAGTTCCGCCCTCGAGCACGAAGAGGTGATTGCCGACGGCGAGCACGGCATCGGCGCGCGGACCCGGGGCGCGCTCTTGGCCACGGGCAAATGCGGTCGCGACTTTGAGCCAGCGGCCGTCTTTCGTTCGCGCGACTCCCGGATCCGCGGTGCCGTCCCGTGATTCGGCGCGATCGAGCTTCCAGGACTCCCCGTCCGCCGACGTGGCAGACCAGCTCCCGCCGCCCATCGTGCCGTAGAAGCGAAGAGTTTCCCCGTCGGTCACCGCGCATCCGAGCCAGGAACCGCGGGCGTCGACCGACACATTCTTGCGCCGCTCGAAGTTGAGGCCGTCGGTCGAGACCGCGTGGTAGCCCTTTCCCTCGTGGCCTTGAAGAGGGGCGTAGAGGTGCCAGGTCTTGCCGAGCCTCCCGACTGCGCAGTCGATCACGTGTTCGTTCTCGACCGAGAAACGTGGGCCCGACTCGAAACGAAACGTGATCGCGTCGTCGGAGAGGGCCGAATAAATGGCGGGAACTTCACGCCCCTTCCTGCTGGTGAAGTACATCCGGAACCGGCCATCGTCGAAAGCGACGACCGTCGGATCGAAGGGACGCATCATGTCCTCCGGGAAATCGGCCATGACGATGGGACGAGGAGGCGTCCAGGTCGCGCCTTCATCCGAGGAAAAGGAGACCGCCACTCGATCGAAGGCCTCTTGGCGATCTTTGGGGAACCACTGGAAGTGCGCGATGAGGCGCCCTTGCGCGTCCGCGATGAGCGTGGGAACGCCCGCGCCCTCCACGAGCTTGCGGACGCGGGTGAAGCGAAGACCGTCCTTCGATTCGAGGAGCCAAGCATCGCCGTCCCAAGGTCCGGGGCGGTCTTGCACGGTCGAGGGAGGCAGTAGGAGGCAGAGGAAAGCGAGCCGGCCGATCATGGATGGCACCTCATGTTTACCCGTGGAACGGATGCGCCGCGGGATTATTGCGGCTGGGAGAGAGCCGGCTCGTGAATCACAATTCCCTACTCGGATTTGCCCCGTCACCAGAAGGGGTTACAGCCCTGCATCGGGGACACCGGTCGTAAGACGATTCCCCCCGGCGGGTGAACTCAAGGAGTGTGGAAGGAATTCTGGTACCCGTTCACGCTCCCCTTGCACCGCAGGCGCAAAGGCGCGGAGAACCGCCGTCTCTTCCCTGGTTCCACCTTCCCCATGCCGGGAGGCTCCCCCGATTTGTCTCTTCTCCGCGTCTCCGCGCCTCCGCGGTGAACCCCGGTAGAGTCTCAGAAGACTCTACCGGGGTGAAAGAGACCCCGTGAACGCATACGATTCTATTAATGGGCTCCCACGGAATCCGATACTGGAACCCATACGAATCTTGGGGTGCTCTTGTGGGGCGTGCCTACCTGTGGATCCTTGCCGGATCGGTCGCGATGCTGGTGTGCGTCGCATCGATCGCCCGCAAGGGTCGAGCCCCGTATGAGGCGCGAAAACGCGCGGTCGATTCGCGCGAGGGCGCGAGCGTTTCGGAGACGGATGCATCCCCAACGCAAATGGGTACGTCTGTGCCGGCCGCCGGCACTCCCGTGCGCACAGAGATACCGGAGCCGCGGCCGTCGGAGGAGGTGGGGAAGGATTGGGAGCGCTTGAGCCGATGGCTCCTGGACGAAATCAACGACGATCAATTCGCGCGGCTTCTAAGGACCGACACCATCGACGTCTACGTGGGGAGGATCGCCTCCCACGTGACGTCTCTCCCGCGCGAGCCCGGCATGCCGTCGCCGGAAATGCGTGCATTCCTGGATCGCTTCAATGAGCGCGTTCTCCTTGTCGAGTCGAAGATTCGATAGGTCTCTTCTTGGAGATGGTTCGATGAAAGAGTCTCTCGTGGGACTTGCCTTCCTGGCCATGCTCTCGGCCGCGGGAATCGCCGAGGCGACGACCCCGGAGGGCAGAGTCGTCTATGTCGAGTCGTACAAGCTGCAGGATTCGCTTTGGGAGTGGGGCTCCATCGTGCTCAGACCCAAGTCCGGACCCTGGCTGATGATCTGGATCAAGTCCTCGGTCCCCGAAGAGACTGCGCGCCAACTATTCGAGCTGGCGGGACACGCCCCCCCGAATCACACGCTGACGTTTGTGGGCGCAAAGGAGAATCCCTATTGGCCATACTACTTCTCTGTCGACCGCAACTCATATGCAAGGGTATGGCGATGGGGCGACCTGCCTGATGCCCGACTGTCAGAGCTGTCAAACGTAGTAACGTTCTCCGGCCAGATCCAGAGTATTACCATCTATTTCCTCTGGGGCACCTGGGTGACCTTGGGCAGGAGTCTGGTCGGTCCGTCCGTGTTTATTCCCCGCTCCTCACCGCATTACCACCGGCTTCTGACTGCCGTGATCGGAGGATTCGATGAGGACCACGAAGTGACCTTCCACAACTTGGAAGGAGAGGGACCTCACTGGTACGACTGTGGCGAGGCCACGAGCGTAAACTCATACCGGGCCAGGAATCAGTAGGCTTCCGCCCGGGCTGGGGACCGAAAGCCCCGGCCCGGGCATCCTCTTCCCCATGGCGAATTCGAGGAGTGGAGGGGGCAGACTTTGGGGCAAGAAACCTGAGGTGGATCGGTCGCGATCGTGGTGGCCGTCTCGCGCGGAGAGTTCGCCACCTCCGGATTCCGCAACCGGGACCTGCGCCGAATCCTTCACCCCAAGTCGACCAAGCTCGACGCCGCCGACCAGAAGCGAATCGCCGCACGCGTCGGGCGACACATCCGTCTCCTGCGGGCTCATGGCCTCATCCGCAAAATACAGAAGACCCATGGCTACGTCTTGACCTGCAAGGGAACGCTCCTCGCCGCCTTCTGGGCCAATCGCGACGCCGATCTCGAACAACTCCTCTCCGAGCCCGCCTGAAATCCTCGCGCTGTGCGACGAATTTCAGGAGTAGTAGCTCAGAAGACTCTACCGGGGTGAAAGAGACCCCGTGAACGCATACGATTCTCTTAGGGGCCAGGTAGGTATGACGGCCGGTGGTCCGATTTCTTCTTCCGGCCGGTGGTCCAGTCCTTCCCCGGCTACTACCCGTCCCCCGAAGTAGATGCCCAGCGGCGATGCCGCTTTTCTTCAAGAGTTGCTTGAAGTAGTTCTTCCAAGCCGGCTCTCGACAAAAACAAAAACCTCCGGTACACCGAGGGTGCTAACCCGCGCGGACGACGAGCCCGCGCAGCCCTTGAAATACCGGAGGATCCCTCGAACGTAATTTGCGGCTGGGCGGACTGCAAGAATTCCTTCGAGAAGCGCGGCAATCAGCGCTACTGCACGAAGGCATGCAGCGCCGACGCCCGAAGAGTCCAGAACCGTCGCAGCAAGCGCGCTCAGCGAAAACGCGGCCGTCAGATCGCGCTCGCCGCCCGCGGCTTGGTGTCAGCAGTTCACCGGATTGTGCGATTTCGTTTTTCGCTGCGACCGATGTCACGCCGACGTGGTCCGCCCGGCGGGCGAGCGAACCGTCTTCTGCCGTGAATCGTGCCGGAACGCCTTCCGGGAAGGCCGCCGGCGATTGCTCCATCGCCATTCATCGCTCCAACGTTCGTGGAATCGCGATGAAGAGTTCGCCGCGGAAGACGACTCCCTCGATGGTCATGCCGTAGGCCGGTTCGAAGCGCCCGGATATCCTCCGCGCCCATGACGAACCCGACGACGGATCGCGCGCCCGTCGATCCCGCGCGCGTGCGCACGCTGCCCAAACACTTCGCATGGGCCGATCATCGCCTCCGCGAGCGTCTCAAGGATCTCTCGCTCGAAGAGACCGCGGTTTTGTTCTTCCTTCACCTGGCCGCGGATCGGAACGGCTGTTCGTTCTGGTCCGACTCCGGCTTGGCGAAGAAGCTCAACCTTAAGGAAGGCGACGTGATCCAGGCGCGGTTCGCCCTCGTTCACCGTGGCCTCATCGCCTACCGCTACCCGCTCTTCCAGATCCTGCCGCTTCCGGAGGAGACGCGATGATCTTCGTCGCGATCGAACGGCTGCGGACGACCTTCGCGCCGTTGCGGGACGAGCGCACCGATCGGTCGGAACTGGCCGCGTTTCCGCTTCGTGTGGCCGCCGCGGGGGATGCGTTCGAAGTGCTCGACGGATTCAAGCGACTGGCCCTCTGGCGCGCCGAGGGCCGCTCCGAAGTCCCGGTCGTCGTCGAGGCGGTCCAGAGCACGGCGGCGATGAAGGCGCGCCTTCTCGACGTCAACACGCCCGCCAAGACGGCCAGTCCGATGGACGAAGCCCGCGTCGTCGCCTCCCTGCGCGACGAGGACCGGTTCGTCGATGGTGCCAGCATCCTGCGCTTCACGGGCAAGCCCTTCCGCTTTCCCAAGGAAGTCCTCGGCGCACCGCTGGAGGGTGAGGCGGAGTAGGAACCCGGCGCCATCCCAACGCCGGAGGCGGAAACGTCTCCGGCGATTTTCGTTGGCGCGCGACGACTGGACCACCGGCCGAACAACACACCGCGCGGGCCGGCGGACCCGGCCGGTCTGGGCGACCACCTCCCCGCGGAGGCGATCACGTCCATCCCGTTGATCCTCAACGGCTCGGCCGCGGCTTCATCGCCGGTCAGCGAACGGAAGACTGGACCAGCGGCGGTGACAACAGAACTAGACGAACTTCTTGCTCGTGAAGAACTCGACAAGGCCGGAGTCTATATTCGTATCTGTTTAGCGGGTAGGGCGAGATCGTCTCGCTGATGCCCCGCGGCTCGAAGAACGCGGCTGGGGTACTCGAACACGGAGAGTCCGCGTTGACGGCATGTGGCGTCAATGCTGGCCAGCCGCTCCTGAGCCCGGGCGCCGCTCGGCTCGCGGTTGCCGCCGAACACCTTCCGATTCACGACGGCTGGCCGGATCGCCTGATCCGCAGGCCAACTCGTACCTTCGATGCCCCGGCGCTTGACGAACGGAAAGATCTCGTCGCGATGCGCGGCCAGATGCTTGGCGAATCTCCGATTGCCCGGATGGGACAACCTCCATCCCAACAGCCTCTCGAGCCGCGCTTCGAGCCGTCCAACGGCCACGGTCAGACCGTGGGGCGACAAGTCTCCCGCGTCCCGTCGATCGCGGAGCGCAAAGCCTCCTTGGAGCAAATTCAAGACGGCGCAAGGAAATCGCACGGCGCCTCGCGTCGCGGTCAACAGCAAGGTCTGACACCGGCGGATGAGATGCGCGTTGCACTGCTGATGCTCCGCGTCCTCGAAGAAGTCGTAGGGAGATCACCCGTCGTGAATCATCCGGCCCGACCAGCGAGGCCCGAGGATCTCCTCTGGAACGTCGTGTCCCCGGCTGTCTCGAATCACGAAGGCGGTGGCGGTGTGGGTGACGAAAACCCACAGCCACTGGAGCAACCCCCGAACCTTCCATCCCGTTTCGTCGGGATAGACCACCCGGCTACGTCGGACGGTCTCGAGAATCATGCGGTACCCGGCTTGGACGCGCTCGCCTGTGCGCAGGACGATCTGCGCCGCCCCGCCGCGGCTCAGCTCAATGCCGAAGAAGTCGTGAAAGGCGATCCGGATGTCCCCGTAGGAGAGTCCGAGCTTGTTCTTCATCAAGGCGGTCATGGCTTGCGCGTTCGGCCCCATCTGCGAGGCCGCGGCCCCTACGGCGTCGGACGTCTGAAGCGGGTGCCGTCCCTGGTGTCGCCGGCCGCACTCCCGGCCATGGCCGACCTGGATGTCGAAGCGGCGGTGAATGGGGCGGCGCGGGATCTCCACCTGAAACTGCTCGACGGTTTCGTCGAGTTCAATACCGCCGCCGCAGTCGCAGTGGGTAGGCAGCGGGACCGCGATGATCTCGTCGATCTGATCCGGGGGCGGCCGGCGGGTCGGCGTTCCGTAGTCGGGACCGGGTTTGCGACCCGGAGGCTTGGGATCGCTCTTCGGTGGACCCTTGGAGAACGGAGCGGCCTGACGCTTCGATGCTCGAAGGGACTCCTCGAGCCGGCGGCTGAGTTCGGCCACCATCCGTTCGAGCTGTCCGACGCGAGCGCGAAGCTCGTCGTTCTCGCGCCGCAGCGCCTCGATCTCCCGATCGCGCGGATCCCCGCTCTCCATTCGCCCCCGCCCCTCTCCTCGTCTCAGGAGATTGAACCCGGAGGCAAGAGGAAAGGCTCGAGTTATCGTCCAGGCGACGCAGAACCATCACGCGCAAGTGGCTCGTGTCTCGACCCTTGGGAGCGGTTCGAGATTCTCGATTCGGCCGCGCATATTCCGGCGGGCAGGGGCGCTAAACAGATAC
>Ga0137796_10002059_pt1 | contig 11015 bp, 10 predicted proteins | sample OV2TP3_FD_97704 | JGI IMG/M metagenome (GOLD analysis project Ga0137796, IMG submission 97704)
CCGACCACCAGGATGAGCTTCGCGTGCTCCAGGTCCTCGATCGAGTTGGTCGCGGCGGACGCGCCCAGCACCTCCATCATCCCGGTTACGGTGGCGCTGTGACAGACCCGCGCGCAGTTGTCGATGTGGTTGGTCCCCAGCACGCAGCGCATGAATTTGGCGCAGAGGTAGTTCTCCTCGTTCGTCCCGCGGCTCGAGGAGATCATCGCCACGGCATCGGGCCCGTACCAGCACTTGAGCCGGGTCAATTCGGCGGCGATGCGGTCCAGCGCGGAGGCCCAGGTCGTCTCTTCCCATTGCTGCCCGTGGCGCAGGAGCGGGCGCCGGAGACGATCGGGGGCATAGATATAGTTCCAGCCGAAGCGCCCCTTCATGCAGGCATGGCCCTGGTTGGCCGGCCCGTCGTCGGCCGGAAGCATCGAGACGATGCGTCCCTCCCGGACGCCGGCATCGAAGGCGCAGCCCACGCCGCAATACCCGCACGTGGTCCGGACGGTGTGGGTCGGCGCGCCGAACCGCGCGACCGATCGTTCCTGCAAGGCGCCTGTCGGACATTCCTTCACGCAGGCGCCGCACGACACGCAGTTGGAAGAAGCAAAGCCGGCCGCGCCGGCCATCGGGCGCGCTTCGAATCCCCGCCCGACCATCGTGAGCGCGTAGGTGCCTTGGATCTCGTCACACGCCCGGACGCACCGGGCACAGGAGATGCACGCGGCGTTGTCGAACGAGAAGAACGGGTTGGAATCGTCGCGGACCGGAGCGCGACGCTGAATGCCTCCGGCGGCTGCATACCGGACGCTCTCGACCCCAAACTCCGCGGCCAGCGCGCGTAGCGGCTGCAGCTCCCCCTCACCTTCACCTCTCCCCCCGACAGTAACAAGTTGCTCTGACAAATAGAGCTCGATGATGTTTCGCCGCAGGCGAGTCAATCGGTCCGTGTCGGTGAGGACCGACATGCCTTCCCGGACCGGGGTCGTACAGGAAGCCGGGGTGCCCGCCGCGCCCTCCACCTCGCAGAGGCAGAGCCGGCAGGAGCCGAACGGCACCAGATGGCTCGAGGCGCACAGCGTCGGGATGCGGATTCCGGCCTTGCGCGCCGCCGTCAAGACGGTCTCCCCCGGCACAGCAGTGATCTGCCGGCCGTCGATTGTTAACGTGATCCGTTCTGCCATCGCCCCTCGCCTAGAGCCTCGTGCCCTGCCCTATAGCTTCTCCCATCGCGCCTCGACTTTTCGCATGACCTGGGGGAGGGAGGTGTACTCCATGTCCGGCAGCGGCAGCCGGTGCGGCTCGAACGGCCCGTGCATCCGCAGGAAGTCCGCGACGCTGTTGGCCTGGCGACGGGCCTCGTCGTATGAAGGATCCTTAAACATGTCCCGGGGGCCGATCAGCCGGCCATCGGCGAGTTGAAAGCCGACGCAGGCCACTCGCGGCGGACCGTCGAATCGGGTCGGCGTCGCCTCGTCCACCGAGACCGGCATCAGAGGGCCGTGGTGCGAGCCGCGCATCCACCCCTCGATGATCCACGGATACCGGAACGGTTCGAGCACCTCGCCGACCGCCGGAAAATTCTGCTGAGCCCTGACCACCATCACCGGATCATCCTTGCCGACGTACTTGCCGGCGATCAGCGACAGCCGCTCGGTCGAGGTCACGGCGGCGATGGTCTCATCGGCCCGCGAGAAGACGTGCTTGATCGTGAAGCGGCCCGGCGAGCCGATGAACGTCAGCAGGTCGTACATCTCTTCGGGGCAATCGAAGAAGATCTTCTTGTGCTCTTTGATGTCGTGGACTTCGAAGCGAAATCCCTGGTGCAGCGCCGGCGCAATCACCAGGCCGGCCGTGGTGAACGGATCGGCGAAGGCCTTGAACAGCGGGAGGTTCCACGCCCCTGCCGAGGTCTTGTCGGCCATGAACACCAGCACCGGCTCGGAGGCGCGTTCCACAAACTCCATCTCGGCGACGCCCGGTCCCATACCCTTCACGTTGCCGCTGAAGGCATCGGAGAGCAGGTCCTGGCCCGCGCCGTAGAGGTGGAGGCCCTTCGCGACCTTGGTGCCTTTGGTGAAGACCTCCCAGGCCAGCCGGTGCATTTTCTCGTTATCGACTCCGTGCCGGTGCGTGAAGATCAATTGGAGATCGTCGCCGCACGCCGTCACGTGAAAGTCCAGAACGGACCCGCTTTTCTTGGCCGCCGCCAGGTCCTCTGTCGCGGATTCCACAAGGTCAGGATGAATCGCGGAGTGGCCCACCCATCCGCCGATGTCCGCTTTGATGACGCTGAACGTGAGCTTGTTGGGGGATGATGTCTGCTGCTTTGCCATGAAAGTGCTCCTTTTCGTTTAAGGCGATTCTTTTCAGGCTATGGGCGATAGGCGATGGGCGATAGGTTCTTGGGCGATCGTTTCTTGTCCTGCCTATTGCCTATCGCCTCTTGCCTATTGCCCATTCCTCCGGAAAATGCTCGATCGCGGTCAGCACGGGATACGGCGCCCGTCCTCCAAGCGCACACAGGCTGGCCGCCTTCATCGTGTCACCGAGCTCTGCCAGCAGCTCCAGGTCCCCCGGCAACCCCGCGCCGGCCTGAATCCGTTCGAGAATCTCACGCCCCCGCACAGACCCGATCCGGCACGGGGTACACTTGCCGCAGGACTCCTCGGCGGTGAACGCCATGAAATGCCGGGCCAGATCGACCATGTCGGTTTGGTCGTCGTACACCACGATCCCGCCGTGGCCTAACACGGCGCCGGCTTCAGCAAACGCGTCGTAGCAGATCGGGATGCCAAGCCGCGACGCGGGGAAGAGGCTTCCCAGCGGTCCTCCCACCTGAACGGCTTTGAATCGGCTGCAGTCCGCCATACCCCCGCCGAATCGTTCCAGGACCTCCTCGAGCGTCGCGCCGAATGGAATCTCCACCAGGCCCGGCTGCTTTACGCGGCCTCCAATCTGAAGCGGGATCGTGCCGCGGGAGCGCTCGGTCCCCAATGACGCGTACCAGTCTCCGCCGTGGGCCAGAATGCCCGGCACCGTGGCGAAGGTCAGCACGTTGCTCAGCACGGTCGGCTTCCCGTAGAGCCCCGAGACGGCGGGATAGGGCGGCTTGGCCTGCACCACTCCGCGCCGTCCTTCCAATGACTCCAGCAGGGCGGTCTCTTCTCCGCACACATAGGACCCCGCCCCCAGGACCAGCTCGAAGTGGATGCGGCGACCGTCCAGCTTGAGGAAGCCGGCCCGATCCGCCGCCTCGATGGCCGCTTGCACCGTCCGGGCTGCCGCCGGATATTCCCGGCGGCAATAGATAGAGACCGACTCGGCGCCGATGGCCCGCGCGCAGATCAACAAGCCTTCGATCAGGCGGAATGGCTCGCCTTCCATCACCATGCGGTCGCAGTAGGTGCCGGCGTCTCCCTCATCGGCGTTGGCCACCACGAACTTACGGTCTGCGGCGGTCTCCCGCGCGACCTGCCACTTGTTCCAGACCGGGAACGCCGCGCCGCCGCGGCCGCGCAACCCGGAGGCCTTTAGCTGCCAGATGACGGCATCGGGAGAGAGCTCACAAGCTCGGCTCAGCCCTTTGAACCCCCCGTGTGCCACATATTCATCGAGCGACAACGGCTGAGTGATCCCGAAATTGCCGAAGGTGATCCGCGTCTGGCCGGCCAGGAACGGGATGCCGGCCACCGGAGTTCCCCCCCGCCCCGCCAAAATTTGCCGGAGCTGCTCGGGACGGACATTGCACCACGCCGTCCGGCCTTCCGGCATATCGCGCTCGACCATCGGCTCGAGGAAGAATGCTCCGCGAGAAGAGGTGCGAACGAGCTCCACCGCGGGCGTGCCCGCCCACGCTTCGGCAAGCCTCTCGGCGCCTGCGGCCAGGGCCGACGTGTCGTTTGAGAGATAGAGACGAGTCATGAAGAAGCTTTCAGTTTTCAGCTATCAGCCATCAGCTACAGAATCCAGGATCGCCACCATGTCCGTTGGTCTCACGCGGCCATAGATCCTGTCGTCCACGGCCACCGTCGGAGCGACCGCACAATTCCCCATGCAGTACACCCGTTCCAGCGTGAACCGGCCGTCCGCCGTGGTCGCACCGACATCGAGCTTCAGGTGGCCTCTCACCGCATCGAGCACACGGCTGCAGTGATTCGCGACGCAGGATTCTCCCAGGCAGACCCGGATGAGGTGCGATCCCGGCGGCGTGGTCCGGAGGTCCGGATAGTAGGAGAGGACACCGGCCACTTCGGCTGCGCTCATTTCCAGGGCGCGAGCAATAGCCGGAACCGCCGGCGGCGGGACATACCCCAGCGCATCCTGGACCGCCAACAGGGTCTGCAGGATATTGGTTGGGCGCATCCGGCACCCCTCCAAAACAGCAGACAGAATTTCAGCCTGTTCTTTCACTGCTTATCCTTCCGTCAGGATGCTCAAAAAGGCCGGCCAACGAGGCCGCAGGAAGGACGGCGACCGAGGCGTACTGTTGTGTGTACGTCGCAGGGAGACGTCCGACGAGAACAAAGTTGGGGGCCTTTTTCAGCATCCTGCTACAGGCCGACATGGGCCCGGAGCCGATCGAAGTCATACCCCGGCCGACCGGTGCGCCGCCGGCAAGGGTCATCATGCTCCAATTGATCGATCAACCCGGCAACCTCAGCCCGAGCCTCGGGATCGCCGGCAGCATGCCGGGGCGTGCGGCCCTGCAATCCGGGTGAGGGAAGGTCCGCCCACTCAAGATAGGCTGATTCCAGTAACACACTGAGCAGGCGCTGCTCTTCCTCTGGCGTGACAACCACCGTGAGGGAGGGCCATCCATCCTGGCTCAGATCCACCTCAGGAACCGGATGGGCCGGCGGCGCGGCGGCTCCAGCCCTGAAATGCAGCGAATAGCCGAACGTGGAGGCCAGCAGGTGCTTGAGGCGGTCGAGGCGGTCCGGGGAATCGCATTCCACGAATAGTTGCGCCCGGCTCAGCGTCAGCCTGGCCACCACAGCATCGGAGGGGCCATCACGCTGCACCCACACGCGAGCGGATTCGGCCTTGCCCTGATAATCCCCCTCACCTTCTCCTCTCCCATCACCCGTTGCAGTTGGTCCGTTGCAACCCGAAGAGCAACGGGCACCCCGAGCAACGGGTCCCCGGGAGAGGGATGGGGTGAGGGGCTCGGGCTGCAGGCCTTCAATCCGGTTCAGGCCTTCCATGAGGCGAGAAAGTTCGTGGTGCTCGTAGAGGGCAAGCGCGTAGAGGAACGGCTCCCCGGCGGGCGTGAGATAGCGAATGTTGGCATCCGCCCTCATCACCGCCTCGACCCGTGCCTGAACCAGAATCCAGAGCAGGCCGTACCCGTACAGCTTGCAGAACTCGTCCCAGTCGCCCAATTCAAACGAGCCGGAGCTCGCTTCCATCTCGCGGCGCTGTTCTTGAGCGTGCTCCAGGATTGCCCGTCCGACGGCCGCCGACAGCACGACCGCCGTGCCCGGCAGGACGGCTCGATCCGGCAAGCGGATCAAGCGAGTGAGCAAAACCTGACCACACGTCACCTGCCGGGTGAATGGCCCCCCTGCAGCATGGAACTCGCGGCCGTCGCCGAGTGAGCGCAGGACCAGTTCGCCGTCATTCACCCGTTGCCCTCCAGTCTGCAACGGGTACCCGCGGACCGCGACGATCTCCAGCAGATCCATGTAGGAATGGCGCAGCGGATCGAGCCAGGCGCGTTCCTCCTCGGGGACGTGCACCTCGATCAGGTCACGGACTTGCTCGACCAGGGAAAGTTGCCCGTCTTCCGGTTGGAAATCGGCGTAGAGATACAGCTTGGCCAGGGCCACTTCTTCGGGAAGAGGAGCGACGGGGAATCCCTCTCCGGCCAACAAATAGGGCCGGAGCGCCCGGCGCAGGGCGATTTCCCGCTGCAGCCGAAATCCGGGCTCCATCGCCACTGCGTCGAGCCTGTTGAAGACGGCTTCGAGCGAGGCATCGATGGGGATCAACCCCGTTAACAGCGACACGGCCTGCTCATTCCCTAGCTTCATGAATCTCATCCATGACGATCGCTTCCGCTTCGAGCCAGTCTTCCAGGGCTCGCCCCCCCTGCCTTCCGCGCTGCTCGTACAGCTCATAGGCTTTCTTGGCGATCCGCTCCCACATCCCTTCGGGCAGCTCGATCGGCTTCGCCGGCTGTGGCCTCGGGCGGCCAGCCGCACCCTTGGCCGGTCGCACTTTCTTCATGATGTTCTCCCTCCGGTCTCCCCCGCGGCCCAGGCTATCACCCGCTGGTGGCCAGGCTCAAACTTCGGGCTTTTCATCGTCAGCACCGGGCACGCCGCATGACGCAGGACCGCCTGCGCGACACTGCTGGCGACGAGATGCGAGAGCCCGCGCCGGCCGTGCGTGCCCATCACAATGAGGTCGCAGCGCTGCTCCTGAGCCCATGCCACAATCGACTCGCCCGGAGCCCCGGCGTCCATGGCATGACGGGCGCTCAACTCGTGCGAGGACAGCAACGTGGCAAGGTCCGCCAAACGATGCTCCAGCCGTTGCCGCATCTTGCGCTCCTCGGCCGCATGGCTCAGCGTCAAGTCCAGGCCATAGGAGGCGGGCTCCAGGATGTGCAGCAGCGTGACCGCGGCTCCGAACAGCTTGGCGACCTGCACCGCATACTCCAACGCCTCCAGGGAGTAGTCGGAGAAATCCACCGGCACCAGGATGTGTCGGATGCTCGGAGGGTCCTCGGCCATCCGAACCGTCAGCACCGGGCATGGCGCAGTCTTCACCACCTCTTCCGCGGTGCTGCCCAGGAGCAAGCGGCCGAGCCCGGTTCGCCCGTGGGTGCCCAGCACCACCAGATCGGCATCGATGTCTCTGGCCAGGCCGGCAATCCGTTGGCCAGCGAGCCCGGGCAGTTGGTGTCCTGCCGCCGCCACGCCGGCCGCCGCCGCCCGGGCCAGCGCCTCAGCAAGCTCTCGGTCGGTCTCTTTACGAAGTTGCTCGAAGTAGAGCCGGTTCACCGGCAATTCAGGGTCCATGCCAGGCTGGAGGTTCAGCACATTCAGGATCTCCAGCTTCGCAGCACAGGCTTTTGCGAGCAGTCTGGCATAGGCCTCGGCCAGCTTTGCGCAATCGGAAAAATCGGTGCCAAACAGGATTCGCTTCAGGAAAGGCATCTCAACTCCTCTTGGCAGTCCGGGGGATCACTTTGCCGAGGATCGGCACGGTGAGCACCGGACAGGTGACCGTTCGCACCACTTTCTCGGCCGTGCTGCCGAAGAAGATCTTCTCGACATTCCCGGTCTGTCCCCCGTAGCTGCCCATCACGATCAGGTTCACCTGTTCAGCGCGGGCCGTTCTCGCAATCTCCACGAACGGCGTCCCTTCCGCGAGGAGCCGTCGGATCTCGAGCCCCTTCGCTTCCTCGGACTGCAGCAGGCGTCTGGCATTCAGGCGGGCGTGGTGCCGCAGGCGCTTTTTCTGGGCCGCCTCCTCGGAGGGCAACGCCAGACCCAGCGCGTTCAGCGCTCCCAGGTTTTTGGTATCCACCACATGGAGCAGGAGCACCTGTGACTGAAACAGGCGGGCCAGCGACAACGCCACGCGAAAGGCCTCCTCGGAGCAGCGGGAGAAATCCACCGGGACCAGGATCTTGCGAAACATGGTCACTTCATCACCTCTTCTCCAGTCAACATGAACGCCACCTGTTCCACGAGCCGGTCCCGATTCTCGTACCCGATCGGCAGCACGGTCACATCCGACCGCGATTCCAGTGAGAGCAGGAATTCATCATCGCGGCCGCCCACGCTCATGGTCGCCAGGATGCTTTTGCTGGAGGTAATGCAGTCCACCACCTGCCGGCGGAACAATTCGGACAGGCATTCCAGCCGCGACACCTCGTCCAGCACGATCAGGTCGGTCTCGCCGGAGCGGACCGCCTCCTGCAGCGCCGGCACGAGGACGGCTTCCACCGCCGCCACGTTGACATACTGCTTTCCCGCTCGGACCCAGCCGGGAACCGCCTTCGGGTCGGTCAACGTGACCATCCGCACGCCATCGGGCAACAGAGCCAGTTCGACGTGTGACTTGAACAGCCCGTCTTTCACTTCGCGGGTGAGATAGCCTCCGGACCGCAACCCTGTCCGCTCCACAACTCGCTTCACCAGCGTCGTCTTTCCGATCCCGCCGGGACCGACGATCAGCACGTTGCGTTTGCGGAACTGGTCTTCCGGCTCCTTCAGCGTGACATCACGGGTGTATTCCACGCAGTGGAGGGCCACACCCCCGGGCATGCTGTATTTCAACTGGCAGGTTCCGCGCCACGCGCAGGTCACACAGAGCTTCCGTTCGTCATACGCCATTCGCGCACCTCTTCTGCTGGCTCTGCCGGTCACGTGAGCAAGGGAAGTGCCATGGCCGGAACAGCCGATGACTGATGGCTAATGGCTTATAGTTCGTGCAGTTCCGGCCATGCACCATTTGCCATAAGCTATTTGCCATCGGCCACAAATCCTTACAGGGGTGGAGTCCTGCTACAGTCGCACCGCCACTTCTGTAGCGTAAGGCCACAGCCACGCGTGAAGCGTCAGGCGTGAAGCGTGAAGCGAACCCCCTAACCCCTCACCCCTCACCGGTCATCCCTTACGTGCTTCAGAGTGGCACCGCTCTTGCGTCGTCTGTGGGGGATGGCAGCGGCGAGTACAGAAAAGACGGAGAGACGGAAGGAAGGGCTGACCCCGACGGTCTATACGGTGACCCCGGAGACCGTGGTCTGGAAAGCGGCCGAACTCATGCGCAAACGGGGTGTGGGTGACGTCATTGTGGTCGAAGACCTCAAGCCCGTGGGCATCCTCACGGACCGGGACATCGTGATGCGGGTGACGGCCGCTGGCTTGGATCCGGCCAATGTGCCGGTGCGGAACGTCATGTCTTCGCCGCTGATTACGGTCAGTCGCGAGACAGAGGTCAGCGAAGGGATCGCGATGATGGGCCGGCACGGGATCCGGCGGCTCCCCATCGTGGACAAAGAGGGGCGGCTGGCCTCGATCCTGACCCTCGACGACATTCTCTTGTTGCAGCTCGACGATGCACAGGATGTCCGCGACATCATCCAGCGACAACTGGGTGCCGGTGAAATCATGCAAGGGCCCGTCAAGGAGGCCCGGCCCGGAGAGTGGAGCCCGGGGAGCAGTACCCTTTCCGGACCGGTGGCCTCGATCGCTCGAGCCACTGTCGCTCCTCCGATCATCACCGAGTCGCACTGGCTGCGCAGTTACGTCCAGCAGAAGGGATACGCCCATTCTCATCCACACCCGCTCTGGAGACTGCGGTTCTGGCTCATTGCGTTGCTGCTGGCTCTGCTCGCCGCGCTGCTGGTTACACCCTATCCAATCCTGTACAAATCCGAGAAGGAGTTGACGGTTGATGAGCTCGAAGCGATGAAACGGGCTTCCCGCACGCCGCAGCCACAGGAACTCCAGAGTCTGAAGAAAGAGTTGCAGAGGCGGCAACCGCCGGAGCTCAAGCAGAATTCGACACCGAAGGGACCCGAACCAGTCCGCTGAACCCCGGGCTGGTTCAGAGTGCCAGGGTCGAGGCCGGGAAAGGAGAACGTTATGCGATGCCGACAGTGTGATGGCTTGATGGTGGTAGACTACGTCGTCCCCCTGGGGGTCTAGACCCCGAACGGATCGGACCATGGCAGGTCACCAGGACGCAGTCACAGTCGCAGCGGGGCGTACCGTTCTCCAGGGCATCCTCGGAATTCCGGACGGAGGAGAAACAAACGGAGTCGTCCTGTTCGCGCACGGGAGCGGGAGCGGGCGGCTGAGCCCTCGCAACCGATTCGTCGCCAGAGCGCTCCAGGCCGGCGGCTTGGCGACGCTCCTGATCGATCTCCTGGAGGAGCGAGAAGCCGGCGACCGCCGGAACGTCTTCGACATCGATCTGCTGGCTGATCGGCTGCTGGCCGCCTCACAGTGGCTCGCCCAGAATCCGACCACGCGCGGGCTTCGGATCGGGTACTTCGGGGCCAGCACCGGCGCCGGCGCGGCGCTCCAGGCCGCCGCCCGCTCGCCGGAGACCGTGTCGGCGGTCGTGTCGCGCGGCGGCCGGCCTGATCTGGCCGCGCCGTACCTGCCCCGCGTCTCCGCACCCACGTTGCTGATCGTCGGGGGCCATGATGCGCCCGTGATCGGGATGAATCGGGAAGCCCTGGCGCTGCTGAGGTGTCCCAAGGAACTGGTGATCGTGCCGGGCGCGACGCACCTGTTTGAGGAGCCGGGAACCCTGGAGCAGGTGGCCGATCTGGCCCTTGAATGGTTCTCTCGTCACCTCACTAAAACTCGTCAGGCGTGAGGCGTCAGAAGTAGGGGTGTAGAAGCTTTCGCCTCTCGCCTAACGCCTCACATCTTCGCTGCCCCTCCCCGCCGCAGTTCCCTTCCCATCGGTGGGGAAAATCTCCCCATCGCCGCCTGATCCTGCATGCACGGAAGGTCGCTCCCCTATAAGTTCGCAATATTGCGGCTCAACTTCCACCGGCGGCCCCGGCTCTCCGGGCACTCATCTTGCTGTCTCAGGAGAGCGATGCCGGAGCATGATGAGACGATGCTAGACGGTCACGAACGACCCGCCGCTGAATGGCCGGACACGTCCGCGCCGGATCCTGCCGAAGCGGCGCTCGTCCCGGCGAAGGAGCAACGCCCGGCTCACAGGGAGATGCCTGCGCGAGCGCTGCCCTCACGCAAAGGACGCTGGAGCAAAATCGTCCTGCTGACCATGCTGGCAACCGGACTGGGAAGTCTTGTCTGGTGGTACTGGCCGTCGGTGCGCGAGCCGTCCGTCCGCTACAAGCTGGCGACCGTGGATCGCGGCGCGGTCGCCGCCACAGTGACCGCCACCGGTACCCTGAACCCGACCGTCTCGGTGCCCGTGGGGAGCCAGGTGACCGGCAAGGTGCAGCACCTGTACGCTGACTTCAACTCGCGGGTCACGGAGGGGCAGATCCTGGCTCGTATCGACCCGGCGCCGTTCCGGGC
>Ga0137796_10002060_pt1 | contig 11013 bp, 4 predicted proteins | sample OV2TP3_FD_97704 | JGI IMG/M metagenome (GOLD analysis project Ga0137796, IMG submission 97704)
TCAAGGTGATCGTCCTGCTGATCCCGGCCATGCTGCTGGTCTACACGGGTCTGTCCAAGATCCTGGCCGACTCCGGCCTGATCTACGTCAGTCTCCCCACCTCGGCGCGGGGGCTGTCCCTCGCGGCCCTGGGCGGGGCAGACGCCGTGAGCGCCTCCACCCACGCGGCCCTCGGGCTTTCGTCCTTTGCGATCACCCACTCCAGGGGCTTCGCCATGGGGGCGATGACCCACGTCGCCCGCCTGGGGGACTTCGTCCCCAGGGGCAGACGCCGCCTCTTCTGGGCCGTCTGCGCCGCCTTCGCGGTGGGCGTCGTGGCCTCCACGCTGTTCACCATCTGGCTGGGATACACCATGGGGGGATACAACTTCCAGCCCAACTGGCTGATCATCAGCGCGGGCGGGGGGCAGCACCAGGGGATTGTGAACGTGGTCAAGGACCCCAAGCCGATGGAGACGCCCAACTACTGGTTCTTCCTGGCCGGGGGAGGGGTCATGGCCTTCCTGAACCTGATGCGCTACCGGTTCGTCTGGTGGCCGTTCCACCCCATCGGGTTCGCTCTGTCGGGCACGGCGCTATCGCGTCTGACGAGTTTCACCATCCTGGTGGCGTGGCTGCTCAAGCTGGTGATGCTCAAGCTGGTGGGGGCGTCTTTTTATCGGAAGTCGAGGCCGTTCTTCTTCGGCATGCTCATCGGCTACATCTTAGCCGTGGCCGGAGGGGTCGTGGTGGATGCCATCTGGTTCCAGGACCAGGGGCACACGGTGCATAAGTGGTATTGAAAAGGCAGAATACAGGAGACAGAATACAGAATACAGAATACAGAATACAGGAGAGAAGCGTACGTCTTCGGTTTTCTCCTGTCTCCTGTCTCCTGTATTCTGGTGCGGGGCATAGGAGGGAGAGAAGGGAGTCATATGAGGAACTGGAAAAACGTTGCGCTGGGCGTGGGGGGCGTGGTCTTTGCGCTGATCGGTCTGATGGGCAGCGCAGGGCTTTCGGACGAAGGCAAGCCGACCAGGGGGGACGCCGCGGTCGCCCTCCGCTCCGCGCGGCTCTACATCCAGCAGCACCTGTGGGACAAGGCCCAGGAGCAGCTGCAGATTGCGGTGAAGGGAGACCCCTCCAGCGCGGAGGCCCATTTTCTGCTCGGCTCGATCTACGCGGACCGGGACAGCGTCGAGCAGATGAACCGGCATTTCGACCTGGCGATGAAGTTGAAGGCGAAAAAGTACGGCAAGGACATCCAGGCGCGGCGGGACAGGGTGTGGACGCAGCACTACAACAGCGGGGTGCGGGCCATCCAGAAGGAGAGGCTGGAAGACGCCCTGAAGGAGTTCAGCCTGGCCGTGCAGGTGGACTCGACGCGCGCCGACGGCTACAAGAGCCTGGGGCTGGCCTATCTGCGTCTGGACCGGACGGAGCAGGGCATCGAGGCCTACGAGAAGGCCCTGGCGATGGACCCCAGGGACAAGAACGCCCACGTCAACCTGGGCATCGCCTACCACAACGCCGGGCGGCCGGAGAAGGAGGTGGGGGCGTTTGAGGCCGCGGCGCGGCTGGACCCCAAAAGCGCGGATGTCATGTCCAAGCTGGTGATGGGTTACGAGTCGCTGGCTGCGGCGACGGAGGACAGCGCGAGGGCTGCGGCGCTGTACGACAGCGCCATGTCGGCGTGCGAGCGGGCGCTGGCCCTGGACCCAAAGAACGCGAAGGTGGCCGTCACGGCGGGCCGGCTCCACCTGAACCGGGCGATCCATCTGGCCACGACCGCCACGAGAGAGGACGCCATGCCTTTCTATGAAAAGGCAGAAGGCTACCTGAAGACGGCCGTGGAGCTGAACCCGAAGGACGGCCCTTCGATGTTCAACCTTGGGCTCTGCTACTCCCATCAGGAGAAGTTTGACGAGGCGGTGGGGGTGTTCCGGAAGGCCGTGGCCCTGGACCCGAAGGACGTCGACTCCTGGGCGCAGATCGGCCTGATCCAGGTCAGGCAGAAGGACCTGGACGGGGCCATCGAGACGTTCAGGGAGGTGACGGCGATCCAGCCGGACCACGTCCGGGCCTGGGAACTCCTGGCGTCGCTCTACGCGCAGAAGGACATGGTCAAGAAGGCCAGAGAGGCCGACGCCACGGCGCAGGCCCTGAAGGATCAGGCCGAGAATTGACGGGACGCTGAGGAGATGCGGTTTCACGATGCGATGAAGGGGGTCCAGACGCGCCTTTTGACCGCCCTCCAGAAGCTCCTGTCCGGCAGCGTGTCTCCGTCGGTCAAGAAGCGAGCCCGGAAGCAGGTTGACGAACTCTGGGATAGATAAGGAAAAAGACCTTGCCCAGGATATTTCTGACGCTTTTTGTGGTCCTGCTGCTCGCGTCCGCCTCCTTTTCGGCGAAGGTCCGGCTGGTCTGCCGGGACTACGACCTGCCCGCGATGCCGGTCTGGGCCTGCTGCTGTTTGCAGGCCGAAAGGCCGGCGTGCGGCGCTGTCCGGATGGCGGACGGCTGCTGTGACCGGAAGGTGGTCCCCTCGTTTCGGGAGTCTGGGCCTGCGCTCACCGTTCACCCTTCTGCTTCTTCTAAGGTCGCGCTTCCGTTTTACGCGGTCCTTCCGACTGCCTTTCCCGGCGTTTCTCCCTCTTTCCACGCACGGCGTTCAGACCCTTCTCGCGCTGTACCCCTCTGTCATTCTTCCGCACTTTATCTCCTCAACACGTCGTTCCTGATTTAATCCCTCCAGAATTGCCCCCCTGAGGTTCCGGGGTGAAGTCCGCCCTGTTTTGTCCCCATCGGTTCTTCTTTTTCCTTTTCCGCTGATCGTCCGGATCCGGCGTAGCTCCCGGGTCTGTGGATCCGCACATCCGGGCCAAAACCCTGGGCCGGAGGTGCGTCCGTTCTGTTTCCGAGGAGGTGACCGTATGTCCCGATTTTTCCGGGCCTCCCTCGCGGGCCTGGCCGGGCTGATGGGTCTTGTGTTTCCTGCGGGGGCCGAGCCGCCTTCGCCGATTACCCTGGACTGGGCCGTGCGGGAGGCGACGGCGCACAACCCTCAAATTGCAGCGGCCCGGTCGCGCTGGGAGGCTGAAGTGGAAGAGGCGCCGCAGGCCCGGTCGCTGGACGACCCGAGTCTTTACACGATGTTCTGGGCCGTGCCCCACGACACCCCCAACCCTTTCTCCGCGCGGGAGGTCTGGTATGGGATCAAACAGCGGTTTCCGTTTCCGGGCAAGCTGGACCTGAGGGGGCAGGTGGCCGAACGCACGGCGGCTGTGGCCGAGCAGCGCTACCGGTCGGCGCAGGAGGAGGTGCTGCGGAGGGTGAAGGCGGCCTACTACGACCTGTTCCTGGTCCACCGGGAGATGGAGATTACGCAGGAGCACCTGGACCTGACCCGGCAGTTCGCGGATGTCGCCGAGACCCGGTACGCCACGTACACGAAGGACGGGGCCTCGCAGTCGGACGTGCTGAAGGCGCTGGTGGAGGTGTCCGATCTCTCAAACCGGGCGCTGGTGCTGGGGCAGAAACGCAGGGCCGCCGAGGCGAGGCTGAACGCGCTGCTGGACCGTGACCCTGGGGCGTCGCTGGGTCCTCCGGCGGATTTCCCGGTTCGGCCGGTCCGATACACGCTGGATGAGATGAAGCAGATGGCGCTGGAGAACCGGCCGGAGTTAAAGGCCCTGTCGCTTGCTGTCGAGCGGGCCGAGGCGGCCCGGGCGCTGGCGAAGAGGGACTACTACCCGGACCTGATGACGGATTTCTCCTACTGGGATGTAAAAAATAACCCGAACCGATGGATGCTGATGGTGGAGGCGAAGGTTCCCCTCGCGTTCTGGTCGAAGGGGAAGCACGACGCGCGGGTGCGGCAGGCGGACGCGGAGGTTCGGGCGCTGGAGGCCGACCACCGGGAGTTGAGGAACCAGGCCCTCTACGCGGTGGAGGAGGCCTACGTGGACGTACAGGTGGCGCGGAACAACGTGGATCTCTACAGCCGGACGATCGTCCCACAGGCGCGGCAGGCTGTGGAGGCCGTTCGGGCGGGCTACGAGACGGACCGGGCGACGTTTTTGAACCTGGTGGACAGCGAGCGGACGCTTTTGCGGTTCGAGCTGGACTATTACAGGTCGATGGTAAACTACGAGAAGGGGGTCGCGGATCTGGAGCGGGCCGTGGGCGCCTCCCTGAGGACCCCGGTTATCAACGAAGGAGAGTGAGTATGACACGGTTTGGATGGCTGGCGGTTGGCGCGGCCCTGGCGGTGGTCATCGGAGCCGGGTGGGTGTTCCGGGAGACGCTGTTCGGATGGGCAGGGGCGGAAGGTCCGCACGCGGGGCACGCGCACCCTTCGACAGGCTCAGGGCAAGCTGTGGGGGAGATCGCTTACTGGACCTGCCCGATGCACCCGTCGGTGAAGGCGAAGGCGCCGGGTCCCTGTCCGATTTGCGGGATGGATTTGCAGCCGGTGCCCAAAGCCGGGGCGGCGGGGGGCGCACAGGCATCAAATGCGCCGGGGTTCATCGCGCTTACGCCCTGGCAGCAGCAGCTCATCGGGGTGACGACAACGCCGGTGGAGCGACGGCCCTTGCAGACGACGCTGCGGACGGTTGGGAGGGTGGATTACGATGAGACACGGCTTGCGGACGTAAATCTGAAGATCAGCGGCTGGATTCAAGAGCTCCACGTGGATTACACGGGCAAGCCGGTGAAAAAAGGCCAGCCCCTGTTCACGCTCTACAGCCCGGAGCTGGTGTCCACGCAGGAGGAATACCTGCTGGCGCTGCGCACCCTGAAAAAGCTGAAGTCGGACAGCCGCCTGAGAGACCCGGAGATTCTGGGAGCAACGGCAGAGGCGGCCCCGGCCCCCGGGCCTGAAGATAGAGGCCCGACCGGAGGGACATCCGATCTCACCCACCGGGAGGCGGTCGCCCGGACGCAGCGCCTGCTGGAGGCGGCCCGGGAGCGGCTGTTGCTGTGGGATCTGACGGAGGCGCAGGTCCGGGAGCTGGAAAAAAACGGGAAACCGCAGACGGCGATGACGATCCACGCCCCGGCGTCCGGCGTGGTGACCGATAAAATGGCCGTGGAGGGGATGTACGTGAAGCCGGGAATGCGACTCTATCAAATCGCGAAGTTGGACGCGGTATGGGTCTACGCGGATGTCTATGAATATGAGCTGCCGTTCGTTCGCGAAGGACAGAGGGCCACGATGAGCCTCTCCTATCTTCCGGGACAGACGTTCCGAGGGGCGGTGGACTACATCTACCCCTACCTGGACCCGAAGACGCGCACGGCGAAGGTGCGGCTGAAGGTCCCCAATCCGCGGATGAGCCTTCGGCCAGACATGTACGCCGATGTGACGCTGGGGCTGGATGCAGGAGAGCAACTCGCCGTGCCGGAGAGCGCGGTGCTGTTTTCCGGCAAACGGCGAATTGTCTTTGTGGATGTGGGGGATGGACGGTTCCAGCCCAGAGAGGTCCAACTTGGCGCCCGAATGGAAGACGACTATCACGTCCTGGAGGGGCTGAGGGAAGGGGAACGGGTGGTGACGTCGGCGAACTTCCTGCTGGATTCGGAGAGCAAGCTGAAGAATGTGCTGGGCGGGATGGCGTCTCAACACGAATAGCAGGAGGAGGTCATGATCGAGAAGATCATCGAATACAGCGCGCGGAATCGGCTGATGGTCTTTATCCTGGTGGCGTTCGCCGCGGGCTGGGGGGTCTGGGCGCTGGCCAACGTCCCCTTGGACGCCATTCCTGACCTGTCGGACGTGCAGGTGATCGTGTTCACGGAGTGGCCTGGACGGAGCCCGGACCTCGTAGAAGACCAGGTCACGTATCCGGTGATCACGACGATGCTGGCGGCCCCGAGGGTGAAGTTCGTGCGAGGGCAGTCGTTTTTCGGGCTGTCGTTTGTCTACGTGATCTTTGAGGACGGGACCGATATGTACTGGGCGCGCAGCCGGGTGCTGGAGTATCTGAACGAGGTGACCGGGCAGCTTCCGGAGGGTGTGACGCCTACGCTGGGGCCCGACGCGACGGGGGTGGGGTGGGTCTACGAGTACGCGCTGGTGGATACGACCGGGAGACGCAACCTGGCCGAGCTGCGGTCGTTCCAGGACTGGTACCTCAAGTACTGGCTGGAGGGCGTGCCCGGCGTGGCGGAGGTGGCCTCCGTGGGCGGGTACGTAAAGCAGTACCAGGTGAATATCGACCCGAACAGGCTGCTGGCCTACAACGTCCCCATCGGGCGGATCATCGGCGCTGTCCGGGAGAGCAACAACGACGTGGGTGGCCGGGTGATCGAAGTGGCGGGGACAGAGCACATGGTGCGGGGGAGGGGCTACGTCCGGTCTGTGGAGGACCTGGAATATATCCCGCTGGGGACCAACGGGGACGGGACGCCGATCTACCTGCGCGACGTGGCCCACGTCCAGATCGGCCCGGACATGCGGCGGGGGCTGGCGGAGTTAGACGGGAAGGGGGAGGCGGTGGGGGGGATCGTGGTGATGCGCTACGGGGAGAACGCATTGAAGGTGATCGAGCGGGTGAAGGAACGCCTCCAGGAGATCGGGCCTTCTCTGCCGGAGGGGACGCAGATCGTGACGGCCTACGACCGGTCGGACCTGATCCTGCGGGCGATCGACGTGCTCAGGCACGAGCTGACGCAGGAAATGATCGTGGTGGCGCTGGTGATCATCGTCTTTCTGCTTCACTTCCGGAGTGCGCTGCTGCCGATCCTGACGCTGCCGATCGCCGTGCTGATGTCGTTCATACCCATGTACTATATGAACCTTACATCGAACATCATGTCGCTCGGAGGCATTGCCATCGCCATCGGGGCGATGGTGGACGCGGCGATTGTGCTGGTGGAGAACGCCCACAAGCACCTGGAGCGGTGGGAGCGGGCGGGCGGGCAGGGGAGCCGGTCAGAGGTGATCATCCGGGCGGCGGTGGAGGTGGGCAGGCCGATCTTCTTCTCCCTGTTGATCATCGCGGTGTCGTTCATGCCGGTGTTCACGCTGGAGGCGCAGGAAGGGAGGTTGTTCAAACCGCTCGCTTTCACGAAGAACTTCGCGATGTTCTTCGCCGCGGTCCTGGCGATCACGCTGGTGCCGGCGTTGATGGGGTTGCTGGTCCGGGGACGCATCCACTCCGAAGAGAGGCACCCGATCAGCCGGTTTCTGATCTGGGTCTATACACCGGTGATCAACGTGGTATTGCGCTTCCGTAAGGTCACGATCGCGCTGGCCGTGTTGGCGCTGGCGCTGACGGCGCCGTCGTTTCTGCGTCTTGGGTCGGAGTTCATGCCACCGCTGAACGAGGGGAGCATCCTGTATATGCCCACGGCGCTGCCGGGGATGTCGGTGACCGAAGCAAAAAAGGCGCTGCACACGCAGGACAAGGTCCTGGCGCAGTTTCCGGAGGTGGAGCGGGTGTTTGGGAAGGTGGGACGGGCGCGCACGGCCACGGACCCAGCGCCGCTGTCGATGGTGGAGACCACGGTGACGCTCAGGCCCGAGTCGGAGTGGCGGGAGGGCATGACGTGGGACAAACTGATCAAAGAGATGGACTCGGTGTTGAAATTTCCGGGGATGCCCAACATCTGGTGGATGCCCATTCAGACGAGGACGGAGATGCTGGCCACGGGCATCCGCAGCCCGATCGGGATCAAGGTGTTCGGGCCGGACCTGGGGACGATCGAACGGATCGCGGTGGACATCGAAAACGCGGTGAAGGACATTCCCGGCACGCGCAGCGCGTTTGCCGAGCGGGTGACGGGCGGGTATTTCGTGGACTTCGACGTGCGGCGGCGGGAGGCGGCCCGGTACGGGCTGCGGGTGGAGCAGGTGGAGCAGATTATCCAGACGGCGATCGGGGGGATGAATATTGACCAGACGGTGGAGGGGCGGGAGCGGTATCCGATCAACGTGCGCTATGCCCGGGAACTGCGGGACAACGTGGAGGCGCTCAGGCGGGTGCTGGTGCCCACGCCTTCGGGGGCGCAGGTGCCGATGGCCCAGCTGGCGGACATCCGCACGACCACGGGCCCGCCGCAGATCCGGGACGAGGACGCGCAGCTCGTGGGGTTCGTGTTCGTGGACATCGCGGACCGGGCGCTGGGGGACTACGTGGCCGAGGCCAAGCGGGTTGTGCGTGAGAAAGTGGACATTCCCGCGGGTTACCGGGTCGCGTGGGGCGGGCAGTTCCAGTATCTGGAGCGGGCAAAGGAGAAGCTGAAACTTGTCGTGCCGCTGACGCTGTTCATCGTGTTTTTCCTGCTGTATATGAACTTCAATTCGATCACGGAGACGCTGATCGTGATGCTGTCTGTGCCGTTCGCGCTGGTGGGTGGGGTGTGGCTGCTGGACCTGCTGGACTACAACCTGTCCGTGGCCGTGTGGGTGGGGATCATCGCGCTGGTGGGGGTGGCGGCGGAGACCGGGGTGGTGATGCTGGTCTACTTAGACGAGGCGTGGGAACGGCGGGTGAAGGAGGGGAGGACGACGTTCGCGGACCTTCGGGAGGCGGTCATTGAAGGCGCGGTACAGCGGGTGCGGCCGAAGATCATGACCGTGGGTACCACGATCATCGGCCTGCTGCCGATTATGTTGGGGACGGGCACGGGCTCGGATGTGATGAAGCGGATCGCCGCGCCGATGGTGGGCGGCCTGATCACGTCCACGGTCCTGACGCTGGCGATCATCCCGGCGATCTACGCGATCTGGAAGGCGTGGGGCCTCCCCGAGAAGGAGAGCCCGTAAAACTCGATGCTCCCATTTCACTGTTGAAGCGCCATACAGGTAAAAGCCGTGCAAAACGATGAGCGCCACAGGGACGCATCCAGAGCACCGCTGAGGGTTGTCACGAAGGCGGGGGAAGAGCGCGAGGTCGAGTGGTCGGAGGTCCACCTCCTGGAGCATGTTCGAGAGGTCGAAATCCGGGTCTATTCTGAGGTTGTCGGGAGTCGGTCTGTCGGCCGGCCGGCTTCCGCACCGGAATAGGATAAACGCCAAGATAAATGAGGAAAAGTCCCCCCTGTTTCTCCTAAAAGCGCCTGATCCGTATCAGTAAAAATATCGAAGGCGCTAGGATAAAATTTTCTCAAAAATACAGTCTTTATCTGTGGAAATTACAGGAGATTATCTCTTAACGAACGATTATATTATAACTCAATTATACTAAACTATAATCCCTATTTGAGACATCTGTCCGGGACATCGGCAGACTGCTCAAACGGCGCTCTTTTACGGAAGAGGGCCTGTTGAAAGGTAAGCCGACGTAGCACTCCATCTTCGGGGGGGCTTCTATGTCGGCCTTTTTGTTTCCGGCGTCCAGCGCCCCCCCATCCCATCTCTTTAGGAGAGGAGGAAGTGTTATGGTAAAACGCGCAAGCTTGTGGACCGCCTTCGCCGTTGTCCTGTCCCTGGCGCTTTTGGCCAGTGAGGGGTTTGCAGGCACGACGGGGAAGCTGAACGGCGTGGTGAAAGACGCCAAGGGGGACCCCCTGCCCGGCGTGAGCGTGACCATCGAGGGGACCAAGAGAGGCGGGGTCACGGACGCCAGCGGGTATTTCTTCATCATCAACCTGGACCCCGGGGTCTACCGGGTGACGGCGTCGATCATCGGGTATGACCGTCAGACCAAGACGGGGGTCAAGATTCAGGCGGACTACACCACGGAGTTGAGCTTCAACCTCAAGGAGACGGCCGTAGAGATGGGGGAGATGGTGGTTCAGGCGGAGCGGCCTCCCGTGGAGCCGGACAAGACGACCAGCAAATATGTGGTGAGCGCCCAGGACATCCAGAACATCCCTGTGGTTCGCACGACGCAGGGGTTGATCGAGTTGCAGGGGGGAGTGTCTCTGGACGGGGAGGTGTCGTTCCGGGCCGGGGATGCCGGGGACGTGGTCTATTACGTGGATGGGGTGAAGCTGGTGAACAACGATGCGCAGGGGTATCGGCAGTTTCGCAACATCAACAAGAGCGCGATCCAGGAGATGGTGGTGATCACGGGGGGGATGGAGGCGGAGTATGGGAACAACCAGGCCGGGGTGGTGAGCATCGTCAGCCGGGACGGGGAGCAGCGGTATCACGGCTCTGTGGACTATCAGTTCAGCCCTGCGGGCAAGCGGCACTGGGGTCCCAATGTGTATGATTCGGCCATTCATCGGGGTCGCAACCTGTGGAAAGACGCCTCGTGGGTGGCCGAGGCGGTGACGCTGCCCAACGGCCAGGTTCTCCCCGCGCACCGTCGTTTGGACTATGACAAGCAGATCGGTCACTGGGTGGAGGGGAACCTGTCGGGTCCGTTGAGCCGGAACGCCACGTTTTTCGTCAGCGCGCAGTGGCAGCGGCAGCCTCAGCGGTTCCCCGGCCCCGCTCTGGTGGACCCGACCAACATCAACACGACGTATAAGATCGCCTACACGGTGACGCCCAACCTCAAGATTCGGGTGGGGGGGCTTTTCCAGAGGGCCGAGGGGTTCAACGCGGGGCCGGACGAGGGGGGGATTTTGAACTTAGAGGCCAACGGGAAGAACCTGTTTTTGGTGGACCCTGCCTCTGCGGGCAGGCGCATCGACAGCGAGCGTCTGGCTTATATCAGCCTGACGCACTCTCTGTCTGCCAAGACGTTTTATGAGTTGAAGCTGTCTTTTTCGCAGTCTGTTCGGGACACGTCGGATTTGCGGACCAACAACATCACGCTGGACCCGATCAAGGACAAGGGGGGGTACTATTTCCTGTATCGCCCGTCGGCCAACTGGGAGCTTCGGGACCAGAAGCGCTACATCGCCAAGTTCGACTTCTCCAACCAGATGACCAAGGGGCACTTCCTCAAGACCGGGTTCGAGTTCACGCAGTACGACTCCTGGTGGATCCGCTATGTGTCGGACGGGGTCTCAGATCGGCAGATACGATGGTTTAGCAAGAGTTACGATTCCATTTCGCTGTTTCCAGGGCAGAGCAACCAGGGGGTGACGCCCCGTCAGCTGGGGGTCTACGCGCAGGACAAGATGGAG
>Ga0137796_10002061_pt1 | contig 11006 bp, 10 predicted proteins | sample OV2TP3_FD_97704 | JGI IMG/M metagenome (GOLD analysis project Ga0137796, IMG submission 97704)
ATCTTTCGAAGCCGTCGCTGCGGAATCTGATTCTCTGCGGCGCGTTCGATTGGGCGGGGATCCCCCGGCCGCGGCTGCTCCTGATGGCGCTTTCGGGATGTCGCGAGGTGCCGCCGATCCCGGAAGTGTCGGAGGAGGAGCGGTTCGCGCGGGAGCTCGAGATCCTGGGACTCTCGGCCCGCCGACACATCCTCTCGTACCTGTCGGACCCGCGGCCGATCGACAGCCGCGCGCTTTCGTCGATGGTCGGGCGCCGGGCGACGCTCCTCGGCCTCCTGGCGACGGCGCGGGTGACGGTGACGGCGCGCGAGGAACCGATGGAGTTCCTCACGCTCGAGGACGAGCACGGGATCTTCGAGGCGGTGCTGTTTCCGAAGGTCTTTCGCCGGTACCGTTCTCTCCTGGGCACGCTCGGCCCGTACGAGGTGACGGGCCGAGTCGAAGGGCGGTACGACGTCGTGGTCGTGAATGCGGAGAGGATTCGGGCGAGGCCCGGGGTGGCCGGGCCCCGCCCGGCCGTTTCGATCAGTTGAGTCGATCGGCGGAGAAGGGAGGGTCGACCTGGAGTCTCATCCCCGCCTTCAGCGAAAGTCTCACGATCATGAGTTTCTCCTTCCCATGGCTCATATCTTCTCCGTGCGTGAGGAGGGGTTTTGAAACGGGCGCGAATCGATGCGACACCGGGAAGTACTGAGTTTGCCCCGAATGGACGGAGAGTCGTACCACGGCCGAGCGGGACGCGTCGCGTGTCTTGATCTCCACTGCGTCCCGAACGGCGAGGAACGCCAGAGTGAGCACCGTGATGCACCTCCGCGCCCCCGCGGGCGTCCTTCCCGGGTTTCCGGCGGGGAGAAAATGGTACGATCGCGCGCGATGCGGAATCGGCGGAGTCTTTCCAACCCCGGAGGCCGTCCGAAACCGTGGGGCGATACGGCCCTCGCTCGAGTCCTGGCGGACTGCTTCGGAGTCGAGGCCCCCGAGAAACTCCGCTTCACCCACGGATTCCACGCCTATCCGGGTCGGATGCATCCCGAGATCGCCGAGCGGATCCTCGGGCATTTCGCGCCCAAGCGGCTCGCGGTCGATCCGTTCATGGGGTCGGGTACCACCGCGGTCGAGGCCGTGCGAGCGGGGCTTCCCTACTTGGGATCGGACATCTCGAGGGTGGCTCTGGAAATCGCGTGGACCCGGACTCGCGTGATGCCGCCTGGAGAATGCCGCCGAGTCGAGGCGGAAGGGGAGCGGATCGAAAAGGTCGCCCGTTCCAACGTCGACGAGCGCTTGCCGGTACCTTCCTGGGCCGAAGCGGTGCGGGGGTGGTTCGAGCCGCATACGCTCGGGGAAATCGGCTTCCTGAAAGCCCTGATCGACGAAGGGAAGGAGCCTACGCTCCGGCGCCTTCTCACGTGCGTCCTTTCCTCGCTGGTGGTCAAGCTCTCGCGGCAGGCGGGCGACAGCGTCACGGTCCTGGACCCGACTCGGCAGCCGTGGCCGCCCGGGGCCCCGTTCCGCCTTTTTCGCGAGAAGTGCGCCGAACTGACTAAGTCGCTTCTCCTGCTGAGCTCCGACCTGCACAAGCGGGGCGTGAATCCGCGTGAGCCCGAGCTGCGTGTCGCGGACGCGCGGGAGCTTCGACCGGCTTCTGGCTCCGTCGACTTGGTCCTGACCTCCCCTCCGTACGCAGGAACGTACGACTATTCCGCGCACCACGCGCTGCGCGACGCGCTCTATGGCGCGCCGTCCGTACGGGAGTCGCGCGAGATCGGGACGCGCCGGGAGCGAGGCGCCGGCTATCGCGAAGATCTCACGCGGATTCTTGGGAATCTCCTCCCGGCGCTTTCGCCGGAGGGACGAATCGTCCTTCTCGTGGGGGACGGTTCCGTGGGGGCCGTACGCGTGGAGGCCGACCGGCTCGTCCGCGATATCGCCCGCGGGCTCGGGGCGCGCGTCCCGGCGGGCGCTTCGCGCGATCAGATGGAGCGGACCTACGGGCGCCGGGGCGAGCGGCGGAGGGAGCATCTCATCGTGATTACGGCTTCTTCCGATCGTCTCCCGACGCCACCGGCGGTCGCACCGATCGCTTGAAGAAGAGAATGGCGATCGAGGTGTCGATGATCGCCCACTTCGTCGTTTCCTTTTCGTCCTTGCCCCGCGCGCGGCTCAGCGTCCAGGAGCCGTCCGACTGCTGAGAGCGGAGGAGGTCGTACGCCCCCTCGGCGTACCACGGGTGCGGTCCGATCTTCTCGAGACTTCCGAGGATCCCGACTCGCTCGATCGAATAGTGGGAGTAGGGCGCCCGCATGAACACGGCATAGCGGGGGTGATACGTGAAATTCTCGCCCATCCACTTCGTTCCCCGATCGACGGACGCGGCTACGGTTCCCGCCTTGGCGTCTCTCGAGCGCTTGGGGAGACCGCGCTCGATCAGATCCTGGAGGACGCGGAGCGAGCTCACGCCCCCGGCCGTCATCGAGATGTACCCGTCCCCCTGATCGGCTCCGGCCCCGTAGCCCCAGCTCCCGTCGTTTCGCTGGTTGTCGAGCCACCACGTTCGGGCGAGTTCGAGATTGGCCTTGGGAAAGACGATTCCGGCGTCCCCACAGATGCGAAGACCGAGCGCCGCAACCTGGGTATTGCTGTTATCGCCCGACGGTTGCCCCAGGGGCTTCGGCTTGAGCTCGATCTTGAGGCGCGATTTCGTGGAGTCCTTGTTCTTCGCGCGCTTCTTGCGGCGCTGTTCTCCCCAGACCTTGAGCTCCTCGATCAGCTTCTTGGTTTTGGCGTCGAGCTCCGTCGGACGACCGTACGACCATTGCCCGTTCTCGCACTCGTTGTCGAGGAGGAACTGGCCGCATTCGACCAGCTTCCAGGTGTAAAACTCCGCGTCGAACTTGTCGAGGGCGACGCACAAGAGGACGGTCTCGTACGTCTTGGCCGGCGCGTGGGAGAGGGAGCGCTTGAGGAGCCACTGAACCTCTTCGTGCGCTTCGGGGAGACCGCCGTAGGCCAGGGCGGCCAGCATCAGTTCTTCGAGGGTGTGGCCGCCGTGGGCGTCGAGATCGAGCTCGGCCTTCTTCATCACGGAGCGCAGGTATTCGACTCCGCGGGCCACGGCCTTGTCGATCTCGACCTGGCTCGGAGGTTGGGCGGGACATTCGTGGTTCCGTTCCTGGAAGAGCGCGAACGCGAGAGCCCACAGCATTCCGACCTCCCGAAAACCCCCGACGGTCCTTCCCTATTGGTATGACGGCCGGGGGGGGAATGGTTCAGTCGGGGCGAAAGAAAGTTACGATCCTTCTTCCCATCCTCGCATGGCCTCGTCGATCTCCGAGTCCAGCGCGGGGAATCGACCCTTGAGACTCAGGAGCGTCTCGCGCGACTCCCTGCCCATTTCCGCCAGGAGCTCGACCACGTGCCGTTTCACCCGCTCGGAGGGATCCGAGGCGAACGTGTCGGCCAGAAGCCGCCGCGAGTCGGCGCGTCGCGAAGACTGCGAAAGCGCGTAGAGCGCGGCGCAGCGGACCTCTTCCGAACCGTCGCGGAGGAGGGCATCGAAGGCGCCTCGCTGCGCGGGAGTGAGTCGATCGAACTCGATCGTGGAGGCCGCGAGCTGGCGACGCTCCTCGTCCGAGGAAGAACGCGCGCGATCGAGAAGAAACTCCTGGACCGTTTCCGCCGCGGAAGGATTGGCCTGGACATATCGCGCGAGAGAGGTCAAGGCATCGTGGGCCACCATCTCCTCGGACGCGGCGCAGGCGTCGCGGATGGCGTCGAGGTTCTTTCCGTCGGGGTCGGGCCGCGTCGCCAGAAGGTGGACCGCGATGACTCTGAGGTGCATGGCGCCCGAGCGCGCCAACGTCCGCAGCCGCTCGAGATCTTGCTCGCCCAGTTCCGCGCGGGAAAGCTCCTCGGCCACCGGCCCGAACTCTCCGGGATCGCGCCCGACGAGGAGGCGGTCGATCAGCTCCGAGCCGGAACCGGACGGGCGTTGGCGATCGACGGTCGGACGTCGAGTCTCGACCGGGGGCGTTCCTTCGGGGACGCGAGTCTCCTCCACCGAGCCGCGGACGGCGGAGCGGAGGCTCCGGGTCGCGGGAGCGACGTTTTTCGAGAGGAGATATCCGCCGGCCAAGAGGGCCAGTAGAGCGGCCGGGACTAAAACGACGAACTTCTTTCGCACGACGAGAATGGGGAATTTACCCATATGGGTGATGGAAGTCAAGGCGCCTAATGCTTGACCGCCCCGTCGAAGCAGCCTAGCCTCGACCTCCATGGCCCTCGATCTGGCGGTCCGGAATCGGGAGCTCCTCCTGGGCGAATTCGAACCCGATCGCCGGCGCGTGGAGGCGGCGCTCGCTTTGTTCGACGAAGGCGCCACCATCCCCTTCGTCGCGCGCTACCGAAAGGAGAGGACGGGGGGGCTCAACGAGGTCCGGCTCAAGGAAATCCTCGATCGCCGCGCGTTTTACGCGGAGTTGGAATCGCGCAAGGCCACCATCCTTCGGTCCATCGAGGAACAGGGCAAGTTCACGCCCGAGCTCGGTCGCGAAATCGTCGAGTGTCGGGACAAGAATCGTCTGGAGGACCTGTATCTTCCGTACAAACCGCGCCGCAAGACCCGGGCCCAGATCGCTCGGGAAAAGGGGTACGAGCCGCTGGCGGAATCGCTGTGGCAGCACCGACCCGCGTCGGGCGACGCGGACGCGATGGCCGGCGCCCGCGACATTCTCGCGGAACGGATGGCGGAGCATCTCCCCACGCGGGAATGGGTACGGGAATACACGCGCCGGAGCGGAGCCCTGCGCTCGAAGCGGAAACGCGGGGCGGAGGGGGACGTCTCGAAGTACGAGATGTACCTGGATTTCCGCGAACCCATCGCGCGGCTGGCGCCGCACCGCGTGCTCGCAATGTGGCGCGGCGAGCGGGAAGGAGCGCTTTCCGTCGGGATCGAGCTCGACGCCGCGCCCGTGTTCGTCCAGCTCGACCGCATCTTCAATCGAGCGGGGTCGCCGCATCGGATTCTCTTCGAAGAGGTGGAACGCGACGCCTACGAGCGACTTCTCGCGCCGTCGATCGAGACCGAGGTGCGAGCGTCGCTCTGGGAGCGGGCGGAAGAGGAGGCGATTCGGGTCTTCGCGGCGAACGTGCGCAACTTGCTCCTGGCCCCGCCGGTGCGCGGGGAGGCGATCCTCGGAATCGATCCGGGGCTGCGTACCGGCTGCAAGCTCGCGGTCATCGATCGCACGGGCCGATTCCTCGAGAACACCGTCCTGTACCCCGACCGTCCGGACGCGGCGCGAACGCTCCGACGAATCGTCTCGACGCATGGAATCGAAAAGCTCGCGATCGGGAACGGCACGGGATCGCGGGAAATCGAGCTTTTCGTGCGACGTTCCCTGCCGGATGCGACGGCGGTCGTGGTGAGCGAAGCGGGGGCGTCGGTCTATTCCGCGTCGGAAGTGGCGGTCCGGGAATTCCCCGATCTGGACGTCACGGTTCGAGGCGCGATTTCGATTGCCCGTCGACTGCAGGACCCGCTCGCCGAACTGGTGAAGATCGATCCGAAATCGATCGGGGTCGGTCAGTACCAGCACGACGTCGATCAGAAGAAGCTCCAACGGGAGCTGGATCACGTCGTGGAATCCTGCGTCAACTCCGTCGGCGTGGACGCCAACACCGCGTCGGTCGAACTCCTGACGTACGTTTCGGGGCTTTCGCGTCCCGCGGCGGAGAGCCTGGTGAAACACCGGCCGTTCTCTTCGCGCGAAGCGATGCGATCCGTCCCGCGGATCGGACCCAAAGTCTTCGAACAAGCCGCGGGGTTCCTCCGGATCCCGGGCGCGGACAACCCCCTGGACGCTTCCGCCGTGCATCCGGAAAGCTACTACGTGGTCGAGAAGATCGCCGCCCGTCTGGGACGCGCCGCCGCGGCGCTCATCGGGAGCGAGTCCGAGGTCGATCCCCGGGAGTTCGTGGACGACCGCGTCGGTCTCCCTACGATTCAGGACATCCTCGAGGAACTCCAGAAACCCGGCCGAGATCCGCGCAAGGAGTTCGTCGCGCCGAGGCGGGACGCGTCGGTCACCGAGTTGGAGCACGTAAAGCCGGGAATGATTCTGGAAGGTACGATCTCGAACGTGACCGACTTCGGCGCCTTCGTCGATCTCGGGGTCCATCAAGACGGGCTCGTGCATGTCTCGGAATTGGCGGACCGCTTTGTGCGTGACCCGCACGAGGTCGCGCGTGTCGGACAAGTGGTGCGGGTGCGGGTGCTGATGGTCGATCCCGCGCGGCGCCGAATCGGTCTCTCCATGAAGCAGGGGAAAGAATGAAACTCGCGTGGCTCGGGCTGGCGCTGGCGGTGGGATGCAGCAAGTCTCCTCCGCCCCAAACCCCTACGAAAACCGAGAGTCCGGGCGAGGAACGCAAACCGGAAGAGCTCCTGAAGTTCCAAGCCCCCGCGGCCTGGGGATCTCAGACGCCTTCGAATCGGTTGCGCAAAGCTCAGTATTCCGTCCCCGACAAAGAGAAGCGCCAGGAGGACGCGGAGTTCACCTATTCCTATTTCGGTCCCTCCGGCGGGGGCACGCTGGAGGAGAACATCGACCGCTGGGCCGCGCAGCTGACGGGAGCGAGCCGGGAGAACGCGAGCATCGAGAAGGCGACGGGCGTCTACCCGGTAACCTTCGTGGATCTCTCGGGGGCGCTCGGCGAAAAGACCGGCTGGCGGATGTCGGTCGCAGCCGTCGAAACTCCGAAGGGAGCCCACTACTTCAAGCTGTTGGGGCCGGAGGCGACGGTCCTCGGATGGGCGTCGGAGTTTCGGGCGCTGGTGCTCGGGGCTAAGTAGTGGGTCGGTGTCCTTCGCACTGCACCACCGGAATCCTCGGATACTTGGGAAATCGCGGGTCGGTGAGCCCCAGGCGACAAAGATAGAAGATCGATTTTCGGTCGGACCGGATGCGTTTGAGGTGCACGCACCGGACACAGAGCCCGACTCGTTCCTCTTCGGCCTCCATCGCCCAATTCTAGCGCGCCCTAACGATCCATCGTCGGCCTATCTTTGTAGCCGGGCGTTTCGACGACGATCCGTCCGCGATCGCCGGCGTTCGAGTCAGGACGACGCAAGGCGACGGGGTCCTCGGGCTCCCGATCTATCTCGCGTGGCGAGCCGCCGATCTCGCCGCGTGCCTGCGCTGAATCACCGAGATACTCTCCCAGAACCAGGAAACACTCGAGGTACACGTTCCAGGAGCGGGGCCGGGAGGCCACGAAGACGACCGCGGATTTCGCGGAAGGCTCTCGGGAGGCAAACGGGTGGATGCCGGAACGACGCGTCCGGACGAATCCGATGTGGGGCACCATCCGTACTCTCTTCGAGTTCTTCCCGCGACGGTGGAGCGCACACCCTCGGGATGGGTCACCAGAGGGTCGGGACGGCGTACCTCCTAATGTCGTCATCCGGGGTTACGAGGAGCATTCCATGGTGAAGGGCCTGCGAGATTAGCATTCGATCGAACGGATCTCGATGGAGTCCCGGGAGTCGCGCGAGGAACAACGTCGCTTCCTCGTGAAGGGGGAGAGGTGCGATCCCATGACGCTTTCGCTGGGCGGGGAGAAATCGGTGGAGATCCCTGGGCAGACGCAGTCGCCCGAGCGATTGCTTGACGGCGATCTCCCACGTGGAGACCGCGCTCAAATATACCTCGTTGCCCGGGTCCACAAAGGCGGCTTGAGCCTCCTCGGAAAGCTCGGGGGAGTCCAGAATGATCCAGAGGAAGGTGCAGGTGTCGAGGAGGAGCTTCACGCGTCGCGCCCTTCCAACGACGCTAGGAGGCTCTCGGGCAATGGCCGGAAGAAGCTGGGGGGGACGCGGAACATCCCCTTCGCCCCTCCCATGGGGCGTCGTCCCTTGAATTTGCCGGGGAGCGGGCGGATCTCGGCGATGGGGACGTTTCTCCGGCAAATCACCACGGTTTCCCCCGACTCGATCCTCTTCAGGTGTCGGGACAAGTGGGTCTTCGCTTCATGGATGTTGATTCGTTTCATGATCCTAAAGTAGACTAGATTTAGGATCCATTCAAGATCATTCGCGACACCGGGGAACGCGGACCGAGGAAGCGGCTCGAATCCGCTTCTCGGGCCCACCCACTATTTCTGGAGCACGAACAGATTGGATCCGGCGTGGCGCTGCCGCTGGAGGTGTTTTGCGCCCAGCGGAACGCAAGAATTTCGGGGGGTACGTCCGTCTCGAGGTACCCCTCGAAATACAGGACAACCGTCGTCCCCGTTACGGTGGCGATCGGAACATCGGACCCGTCGATGTGTCGAAGGGAGTCCGATTCAGGTGAGTTGTGGAATGAGAGTCAATGAGGACGCGAGAGAAATGTCTTCGTGATCCAGAAACTGGAGCCCTACGGTTCCACGAAGAAAGGGGCGACGAAATAAGGGCTCCGTTCCTACGGAACTCCGGCGAGCAGGAATCGGAGGGGGCGATGGAGCCGAGCCGCCCAAGAGGCCTCGTTGTGCTTTCCTTGAGGTTCGTACCAGTGCATCAAGTCCACGCCGTGCTTGTATCCGCGTGCCTCCAGCGCCTCTCGCATGCGGCTCACCTCATGGGCGAGCGGCTCCAGGCCGCCGGCATCCACGTAAAAGCGACACTTGATCTTGAGACCGGAGTGCGCCTCGACCTTCTTCGTCGTCGCTTCGCCGTTCCACCAGAAACTTCCGGATAAGGCTGCGACCGAACCGTACACGTGGCTCCGCTTCCAGCCGGCGTAGAAGCTGACCAAACCGCCGAGCGAAGATCCCATGAGAAATGTGTTCTTGGGACCGGTGCGCACGCGGTACTTCGCCTGGACGAACGGCATGACGGTCTTTTCCAGGAAGTCCAGATACGCGTCCGCGCCGCCCCCGCCGTACGTGGGGTCCGGCATCGGTGTATACTCGTGGATTCGATTCGCCGAATTGTAGACGCCGACCACGATCGCTTCGCCCACCTCGCCCTTGGCGATGAGTTGGTCCAGGGTCTCGTCGACGCGCCATTCGACGCTGCCGAAAGACGTGGCCGCTTCGAAGACGTTCTGGCCGTCGTGCATGTAGAGAACAGGGTATTGCTTGGCCGGATTCTCGAGATAGCTCGGCGGCAGATAGACGATCGCGGTCCGGCCGTTCGGGAGCGTGTGCTCGACGAGCGATCCTTTGGATGGCCCGAAAAAGGGGTAGAGATCGATGCTGCCCTTGGCCGGGATTCGGTAGTTCTTTCCTACGGACCAGAGCCGGTCGTCCAGGAGGGGCTTGAACTCGAAGGAGCCGAGCTCGGCGGGCACATTCCAGATCCAGACGTTGCCGGCCGACCAATAGGCGGGCGAACCGGAGGTCCACGTCAGCGGGGAGGCGCTTCCGCGAATCGAGATCGAGTGGCCCCAACCGGCGTCGTAGTGGACGCGGATCTGCCGAGCGCGGGATGAACCGGCGGCGACCAGAAGAGCGACGAGGCACGAAAGGACGGTCACGACTCCCCTCCCCACGAAAGGAACGGCGATTACTTATCAGAATTCTCGTCCGACTTGCAACGGGAATCTGCACCCGCCTTCACGGTTGCGGAGGAGTCGGAGACGCAGCTCCTCGCGCGAAGGCGAAAGGGGGACGAACGCTCCACGGACGGTTCCTCCCCGCGCCCGCGAGGAACCAAGCCAGGAAGAGGGCGGTCGTCCCCGCGCGCGACACGAGCGGGGCCCACGGGGGAAGTACGCCGCTCAGATCGAGGAGGACGCCGAACCCCGGATGCTCGCCGAACCCGAAGAGCATGGGGAGTCGGAACCAGTAGTAGCAGGAGACGGCCGCGGCCGCGAACAGCCGTGCGAGGAGGCGCTCGGAGCAAAGACATCGAACGAACAGATAGAGAGCCAGCGTCGCGCCGCCTCCCGCCAGCGGTAGACCGTAGATCGAAGCGAGGTGGCGCCACCCATCCCCGGCGGTGAAGTCCGGCACTTGGAACCAGCCGAAGACGAATCCGACGAAGCCGCCGACGAGGAGGGTCCCGGCCGCCCGTCGGGCAGGAGTTCGCGCGGCTCGGTTCGGGTCGAATGCGGGCGTGGAGTCGGGACACGGAAGGCTGCACCGCCGGCACTCGCTGCAGCGGGCGTTCGCCGGGGTGACGGCGGGTCCGATCCCGTAGAGTCGTTCGACCGGATAGACCGGGCAGAGCCCCGCACACCACGGGCTCTTCCGCCCGAATTTCCACCCGAGCAGGAGCGCGGCCGCGGCCGCGACCAACAGGGTGATTCCCGTCGCGGGACCGCTCGCGTTCAGGAAGAGACGCCGAAGCGGGACGATCATCGCGAGAAGGAGTACCCCCGCGAGGAAGAGTCGACCTTGGGCGGGGATCGAAAGGCGCGACCCCTTCGAGAGCTCCATGCGATCCGCGAGCAGGGCGGTCGTAGCCAGCGGACAGATATTCCTCCACACTCCGGGGGCGAAGACGAGGAGAGCGGGCGCCACGGGGATCAGGACATTCCAGAACGCCTGCAGTCCCACGGTGGGCCAGGCGAAGAGGGAACCCACGATCGCCGCGCCCAACAACCAAACGATCCGCTGAACCACGCGCCAGAGGCTCGGAACTCCACGATCGTCCATCGCTTTTCCTCCGGTGCCGGGGAATCCTGCGTAGCGAGGAGGGCTCGACGGCGTCCGGATCCTCCAGGTCGCTAGATAAGTAACACAGTTAATTATCGAGCGGTTTCGCGGAAACGGAGGAGAATCCCGGCGCCTCTGCGGCGAGATCCGATCGGGAGGGGTACCGAGAGCGATTCCACCCCGAGGTGTGTTCCGAAAAGGATATACTCCCACCGTCGATTGGACGGGGAGGATGATGATGGTGCTCGCGGCCTCGATGCTCGCCTGGTTCTGTTCGCCGACGACCTCCGGCCAAGAAACCGAGGAAGGGGTCCTGAAGCCCGGCCAGTACCGAGTGTGGGTGCGGGGAGAATGTCCCGAGTACAAGG
>Ga0137796_10002065_pt1 | contig 11000 bp, 8 predicted proteins | sample OV2TP3_FD_97704 | JGI IMG/M metagenome (GOLD analysis project Ga0137796, IMG submission 97704)
CATGTGCCTCATCTCTAGGAGTGTCTCCTGAAGTTGCCCTTGAGATCGGCCACAACCAACCACCGTCGCCCCTCGGGCAGCCAAGTCAGTGGCCAGCTGTTTGCCGATGCCTTTGGAGACCCCCGTGATGAGAACCACTTGACCCGTAAAATCCATAGGCTTTTAGAATCCCGGTTCAAAGGGGCATGCAGGCTTGCAGCGCCTCGTAAAGGGTGGGGTAGCGAAAGTTGTAGCCCAACCTCTGAGCCTGTGCCGGAATAACGCGTTGGCCGGTGAGGAGCATGTCCGCCATCTCTCCCAGGAGCAGGCGCAATGCGAACGCAGGCACAGGTGCCCAAGAGGGTCGCTGCAGCACCTTGCCTAGGGTTTTACAAAATTCCTTCATTGTGACAGAGCCGGGCGCAGTAGCATTGATCGCCCCATGGGCGTTTGGATTGTCCATTGAGAACAGTATCAAACCGATTTCGTCTTCCATCTGAATCCACGACATCCACTGCCTTCCCGTTCCAAGAGGTCCCCCGGCAAAGAGCTTAAACGGCGGGACCATCTTGGCCAGCGCCCCGCCGCCCCGCCCCAAAACGATGCCGGTGCGAAGCCTGACGACGCGAAGGCCATGACTCTCTGCCTTTCTCGCCTCTTCCTCCCACCCGACACAGACCCTGGAGAGGAAGTCACTGCCCGGGCCGGTCTCCTCGGTCAGCACCTCATCTTCATGCGGCCCGTAATAGCCCACAGCCGAGGCGTTGAGCAGAAACTTAGGCTTCTCTTTGGCTTTGGCAACAGCAGCCACCAGGGCGTGCGTTGTGTTGATGCGGCTTGAACGTATCTTTTCTTTCTGCGCCTCTGTCCACCTCTTAGCGGCAATGGATTCACCTGCTAGATTGATCACGCCATCCGCCCCATCGAGAGCCCCCTCCCAAGCCCCAACCGATCCCGGCACCCAGGTTATCCAATTTTTGCTGGCCGAGATCGTGGCAGGAGAGGGGGAGCGGGTAAGGACGGTGAGGGAGTGGCCGCGCTCCAAAAGTCGCGTACAGAGGGCCGAACCTATAAAGCCCGTTCCGCCAGCGATGACGAGTTTCATGACACCCCTCCTCTTAAGCGTGGGCGACAGCTTAACTAAAGAGGTCCCGGATGCTATGTTGGGTGAGATCAAACCCCGATCCAGGATCTTGATCCCAGCGAGCCAATGCTCCAAGTGAGAAGTAAAGCATTTTCGGATCGGGGTCAAACTATTTCAAGATGAAGGTGGATAACAGCAAAATTTTGCGCCGCAGAGTTGTAGCAACGGGAATCGGGGTAATAAGCCCAAACGGCATAGGGGCGGAAGCGTTTTGGTGCGCCACCCGAAATGGGGTGAGCGGTGTGGATACCATCACGCTCTTTGATCCCGCAGCGCTTCCCTGTCAAATAGCCGGCGAGATCAGAGACTTTCGACCTGAGGCCTATCTTTCGCCCAAGGAGCTCAAGCGCGTGGGTCGGGCGGTTCCCCTGGCCATCGCCGCAGCCCAGGAGGCGCTTGAGTCGGCTAAGGTCGATACGGAAGCTATGGCCTTGGAGGAAAAGCGCTCTTGGGGAGTCATCCTCGGAAGTGGAGGTGGGACTCCAGACTTTATCGAGGAACAGTACCGGCTCTATTTTTCCGATCAGCTGCGAAAGGCGAGCGCCTATAACATCTCAAGCTCAACCATCGGAAGTCTCTCCAGCGAGATCTCTCTCTACTTCGATCTAAAAGGCCCGAGCCATGTCATCTCTACCGGGTGCACCAGCTCCACAGACGCCATGGGTTACGCTTTCAACCTGATCCGTTTTGGTCTGGCGGATCATCTCATCACGGGCGGCACCGATGCGACAATCACCCCAGCCATCATGCATGGCTTCTCCATCATGCGGGCCATTTCCGCATCCCACAACCAGGAGCCACATCTTGCCTCGCGGCCTTTTGATCGCCACCGTGATGGTTTTGTTCTAGGAGAGGGGGCATGGATCTTAGTTCTCGAAGAGAGGGAACGGGCGCTCTTGCGTGGCGCTCCGATCTACACCGAGGTCCTGGGATATGGCTCTACTTGTGACGCCTACCACATGGTGCGCCTGGATCCTAGCGGAGAGGAGCCGGCTCGGGCTATGGCCCTGGCCATTCAGGATGCCGGTCTGTGTAAGGATGATATAGGCTATATTGCTCTGCATGGGACCTCAACAGTGCTCAACGATCTGACCGAGACGCAAGCGATCAGGCTCTGCTTTGGCCGGAGGGCCTACGATATTCCCATGAGCTCCATCAAGTCGATGATCGGCCATCCTCAAGGGGCATCAGGGGCTGCGGGGTTAGTGGCGGCTATTCTAGGCATGAACGACGGCTTTCTTCCCCCAACGATCAACTACAAGGAGCCCGATCCCCGGTGCGACCTAAACTACATTCCCAATCGGGGGCTGGCCAAGAGGGTGGAAGTTTCGCTTTGCAACTGCATCGCCTTCGGCTCGAAGAACTCTGCTCTGGTTATAGGGAGCGGCGATTGAACGTGAATTCTGTCCCCCCCATTTGGAAACCGTGGAGATTTTCGCTGAAAGAGTGGCCGACCAGTATCCCAGATAGGCAGGCCTATGTCGACCCAATTTTTGCAAAGATAGCTACGAGATACGATTTCATGACCAGGGTGCTCTCTCTGGGTCATGAACAACATTGGAAAGCAAAGGCTGTGAGCCTGATTCCGAAGGACGGGAGAGTGACCTGGATACTCGACTTAGCAAGCGGGACCGGAGACTTCCCGCTTCATCTGCGCAACGCTGGTTTTAAAGCGCCGATCCTCGGCCTCGACCGCAGTCCCAGGATGCTGGGAACCGCTAGGCAAAAATGCACAGGGCTGCCAAAAATAAATTTTGTCCTGGGAGACTTGATGCAAGTCCCCCTAAAGGATCATTCCTTCGACGTTATCACCATGGGTTATGGCCTCCGTTATGTCGCCGATATTCCCCAAACACTGAAGGAGGTCTTCCGACTCCTACGTAGAGGAGGCCTATTTGTCTGCTTGGATTTCGGAGTCCCAAAGAATGACCTTTACCGGCGATTCTGCTTTGGATATCTACTTCTCTTTGGAACCTTGTGGGGATTGGCTCTGCATGGGAAAGGGGATACCTATTGGCACATCGTTGAGTCTCTCAAGGCCTATCCCGGACAAGAAACTGGAAAAAAGTGGCTGAAAGAGGTGGGCTTCGACAAAATAGAATTGCGCGAGCAGCTTGGGGGCATTATCGCCATTCTCTCTGGGATTCGTCCCTAAGCCGATGCCACCCATGAAACCGATCTATGAGGGGCCATTTCTGTTCTTTCTTTTCTCCATCCAGACCTTCCACTCATATCCATCCAAGAGACTCAGCCAGCCAGCCTCGACGATGTCAGTGGACCTGCGCAGCGTGGACCATTGCTTTTTTCCGTCGGTAAACTTCTTTATCGAGATCACCTCCGCCTCGGTTCCCTCACCGCTGCCGTGCGTGTAAGACTCGGTCACCCGGACACTGGCGATGGGGGGGAAATGGCGGCTGAGGACCTTGCGCAAGGCCAGATCCAAGGCATGGACTCCTCCCACGCCGCGGGCGGCCTCCAACTCTTCCTCCGCGCCGATTTTCACTACCACGATGGCATCGATAGCGACGCGACCACTGAGAGAATCGTCCACCACCCGGCGGCGGATGACTTCGAACGGGGCAACGTAGCCTTCTTTGGCGCGCAGCTCCTCCAACTCCCGCGAGGCTTGCGGAAGCTCGTGCTCATGGAAAAAGCCGCTCTCCGCGTTCCTCATCCGTTGCACCCTCCCAAATTTTCTCCCTTGTTATTACTACAGAAGCGAATAGAATTGTCAATTTGATAGGCTGTCAGCGGTCAGCCTTTAGCTGATAACTCCCTTCCTGATAGCTGATGGCTGAAACCAAAATAGCTATGAGAGAGAAGTTCACCCCAGAGGAAGAAAAAAGCCTCATCCCCTTCTTCACCAACCTTCACCAGCCAGTCTTTGGGCTTAAGCTCCCTCAGGAAGTTGCCGGGGCGCTATTCTCCCGCTACAGCCGTTCCACTAAGAGCCTGCGGCGGACTTTCCTGGACGAGTTCTTGGGAGATCCTGAGCTTGCGATCAGAGAATTACTCGGAGGGCAATCGCCAGCCAGCGATCAGAGCGAAGCACTGAAAAAGGCCAGGGCATTCTATGACCGGGTCCTGGTGGGCTACGGCGACGATTCGGTGGCCCAGCTTGGAGGAGCTCACATCGCCTGTGAGCAGATCTCCAATGTGGCGGCCAATATCTTGGAGGATGCCCGCATCGGCATCGCGCCTCTGGAGAAATCCACCCGCTACGTCCGCTTCGATCAAAAAGACGAAAACGGAGAGTGGCCGTATTATCGCGAGCCAAAGATCATGGCCTCGCCCCACCGGGAGGCCTATCTGGAGACGATGAACCTTCTCTTTGAGACTTACTCACGTCAGATCGAACCCATGATCGAGTCTGTCAAGTACTCCCTGCCTATAGAGGAAGTCGAGTTGAGACATCCCCAGACGGGCGACGCCTTAAGCTACCGCGAGGCGCAGACGGACGAGAAGCTCAAGCGCTGGGCTGAGAGTGCTTACCGCTCCACGGTCAGGGCTCAGGCCTGCGACGTGCTGCGGGGTTATTTGCCTGCGGCAACGCTCACCAATGCCGGTTTCTTCGGCGCGGGTCAGGCCTTTGAATACTTGCTCACCAAGCTCTATTCCCATGAATTGGCTGAAGCCAAGGATCTGGCCGCTGCGATCCACCGGGAACTCAACCAGCTTATCCCTTCCTTCGTGAAGCGGGCGAAGTTCAGCGAGTATATCGCTGAGACCTATGCAGCCACCCGGGCCATCACAGCCCAAATCGTCGCGGAGCCGCCCGCCAAGTCGAGCGCTCTTGTAACGCTAGTAGACTGTGACGCAGATGCAGAGGAAAAGATCGTCGCGGCAATCCTCTATCCTCATTCGCGTCATCCTCTGGAACAACTGCGAAAGCTCACCTCCAAGTTGTCACAAAAAGAGCGACAAAAGATTCTGGACGAGTACCTCAGGCGCCGGCGCCATAGACGAGACAAGCCAGGGCGGGCACTGGAGAACGTGTATTATACCTTCGACGTTCTCGGCAATCTCGGCCTGTATCGCGATCTACATCGCCACCGGATTCTTACTCAAGAGAGGCAGGACTTCACGACGGTCCACGGTTATGACACACCCCGGGAGATTGTCGAAGCTGGCTACAAGGCTGATTTTGATCGGTGCATGGATAAAGCCGCGGAGCTTTACGAGAAAATTTCCAACGACTTCCCCCTTGAAGCGCAATATGTTGTCCCCTTTGCGTTTAAGATCAGATGGTATATGAAACTGAACCTGCGAGAGGCCATCCACGTCGGTGAGCTTCGCACCATGCCCCAGGGCCATCCGGATTATCGGCTGATAGTCCAGTTGATGTGGAGAGAAATTCAGAGGGTTCATCCCACTCTGGCTGAATATGCCAAGTTCATAGACTGGAACACCTATCGTCTGGGCCGGCTGCAATCCGAGATGCGGACGGAGTATAAGAAGTCTGCCTTTGAGTAAGGAGCAGCATGCATGCAGTGTCCTCGCTGCCAGCATGAGAACCCTTCGGGGGTGAAGTTTTGCGGGGAGTGTGGGGCGCGGCTTGAGTCGCTATGCCCTGCTTGCGGAGCTTCGAATCCTCCCGGAAACAAATTCTGCGGCCAGTGTGGAGTCTCCCTAGCCCAAACAGGAACGGCCCCGAAGTTCATCTCGCCTCAGTCCTACACTCCTAAACATCTTGCCGAGAAAATCCTTACCTCCAAGAGCGCCCTTGAAGGCGAGCGCAAGCAGGTCACGGTGCTGTTCGCTGATATGAAGGGATCGATGGAGTTGCTGGCCGACCGTGATCCAGAGGAAGCGCGCAAGATTCTTGATCCCGTGTTGGAACACATGATGGAGGCCGTGCATCGCTACGAGGGGACCGTCAACCAAGTGATGGGCGATGGGGTCATGGCTCTGTTCGGCGCGCCGCTTGCGCATGAGGATCATGCGGTTAGGGCCTGCTATGCAGCGCTCAGGATGCAGGAGTCGGTGAAGAGGTATGGCGAGGGGGTTCAACGGACAGAAGGAATCCCGATACAGATCCGGGTTGGCCTGAACTCAGGCGACGTGGTAGTGCGCTCCATCGGGAGTGATCTCAAGATGGACTACACGGCGGTCGGCCAGACAACACATCTGGCTGCTCGCATGGAGCAGATGGCGATGCCAGGGTCGATCATGATGAGCGCAGATACCCTGCGGTTGGCTGAAGGCTATGTGCAGGTGAAGTCGCTTGGTCCGGTCAATGTGAAGGGGATGAATGAACCAGTGGAGGTGCACGAGGAAGAACAAGGACACGAGGCGTACACTCTTCGGCTCCTCGGCGAGATCGTGGCGCGCGAAGATCCCCTTGATATCGGGAAGGCGGAAGACCACTATCGCCAAGCACTCGCCCTCGCTGAAGAACTCGGAATGCGACCGCTCATCGCGCATTGTTATGTTGGTCTGGGCAAACTGTACCGGCGGACAGGAAATCGGGAGAAAGCTGAAGAGCATCTGACTACTGCGACGGCGATGATGCGGGAGATGGAAATGGGAGTGTGGTTGGAGAAGGCTGAGGCTGAGTTATCCGCGGCGTGGTGAGATCTTTAGCCCCGTCTCTTTGCGAGACGCTTCTTAACTTCTTTAAGGGGAACACGTATTTTGCTCGCGGCGGCCTTCTCGATCATTTTCCGGAACGAGGGAGAGTACTGTAGCATTAAGGCGGCGAATTCATCCTCATTATAAGGAACAAGGAAGGCCTTCATTTGGCCATTCTTGGTAATGACTACGGGCTCCTCTCGGCACATTTCAATATACTTGCTCAATTGGTTTTTCGCCTCATATATCGGTATTGTTTTCATAATCCCTAGCCAACAGGATTTTAGACATGATTTAAGCTAGCCAAATACTTGGCTAATATCAACCTCTTTTTGGAACCTAAACTCCGGTTGAGATAACGGTTCATACTCTGATACTCTCCAAAGGCAGCAGACTTGGAAATGAGACGCGGTTACAAGTTGGCTTGTGAGTGAAGGATTATAGGACTAGTAGTAACACCGATCCCTTGACCCCTTGTCGTTTCGACCGATAACGATAGCGGAGGCTACGGCATGCAGTGTCCTCGTTGCCAGCACGACAACCGCCCGCAGGCGAAGTTCTGCGAAGAGTGCGCTACTCCGCTGATAAGGATCTGTGCTAACTGCGGCGCTCAGCTTTCCGCAACGGCAAAGTTCTGCTCTGAGTGCGCTCATCCTGTTGCTGGACCGTTTCCAGTGCCGCCACGGTTCGGCTCCCCTCAAACTTACACCCCCAAGCACCTCGCGGAAAAGATCCTCACCTCAAAGAGTGCACTCGAAGGGGAGCGCAAGCAGGTCACAGTGCTGTTCGCTGACATGAAAGGTTCGATGGAGTTGCTGGCAGACCGTGATCCAGAGGAGGCACGGAAGATTCTCGATCCTGTGTTGGAGCACATGATGGAGGCGGTGCATCGCTATGAGGGGACAGTCAATCAAGTTATGGGTGACGGGATCATGGCGCTCTTCGGTGCTCCGCTGGCTCACGAGGATCATGCCGTGCGAGCCTGCTACGCGGCTCTTCGGATGCAGGAGTCGGTGAGACGTTATGCTGAGGAGATCCAGAGAAGAGAGGGGCTCCCGATCCAGATCCGAATCGGCTTGAATTCCGGAGACGTAGTTGTTCGATCCATAGAGAGCGATCTTCGCATGGACTACACGGCAGTTGGGCAGACCACGCATCTGGCTTCGCGCATGGAGCAGGTAGCGATGCCGGGATCGATCATGATGACTCCTGATTCGCTGCGGCTCGCCGAAGGCTATGTGCAGGTGAAACCGCTTGGTCCAGTTCAGATCAAGGGATTGAGCGAGCCAGTCGAGGTTTATGAGGTCACCGGGGCTGGACCGGCGCGCTCTCGGCTGGGAGCCGCGGCGGCGCGAGGACTTACTCGCTTTGTCGGGCGCGATGTTGAAGTTGAGCAGCTTCGAAAGGCAATCGAGCGGGCGCAAAAGGGCCAAGGACAGGTCGTTGGGGTCGTGGGAGAGCCGGGGGTTGGAAAGTCGCGCTTATTTTATGAATTCATCCGTTCTCATAGGACCCACGGATGGCTCGTTCTCGAATCTGGCTCGGTCTCTTATGGCAAGGCTACACCTTATCTCCCGTTGATTGACCTTCTTAAGGTCTATTTCAAAATCCATGACCAAGACGATCAGCGGAGAATCCGTGAGAAGGTCACCGGCAAGATCCTCACGCTGGACCGCACCCTTGAACCCGTGCTGCCACCGTTTCTGTTTCTCTTAGATGCTTTGCTGGATGATCAGCAGTGGCGGCTTCTCGACCCCTCCCAGCGGCGTCAGCAGACCCTGGAGGCTGTGAAACGTCTCTTGCTGAGAGAGAGTCAAATCCAGCCGCTTGTTCTGGTCTTTGAAGACCTCCACTGGATCGATTCCGAAACTCAAGCTGTCCTGGATAGCCTGATCGGGAATCTCCCCACCGCGCGCATCCTCCTCCTTGTAAACTACCGTCCTGAGTACCAGCATGGTTGGGGAAGCAAGACCTATTACACGCAGCTTCGTCTTGACCCGCTGCCACCTGAAACTGCCAGCGAGCTACTTCGCGCCCTTTTAGGAGATGACGTGGGGCTGCGGGCGCTAAAGCAGCTTTTAATCGACCAGACTGAGGGGAATCCCTTTTTCTTGGAGGAGAGTGTCCGCACCCTGGTGGAGGCAAGGGTTCTTGCAGGGGAACGGGGAAACTATCGTCTTACAAAAGCGATTGAGACCATTCGGGTGCCTGCGACTGTGGAGGCGGTGTTAGCTGCTCGCATCGACCGACTTTCGCCAGATGAGAAGCGCCTCCTTCAGTCTGCTGCTGTGATTGGCAAGGATGTGCCTTTTAATCTTCTCCAAGCAATCTCCGATTTTCCCGAAGAGGAGCTGCGCAGAGCCCTCAGTCAGCTCCACGCCGCAGAGTTTCTCTACGAAGCGAGCCTCTTTCCCGATCTCGAATATACATTTAAGCACGCGCTGACCCATGAGGTGGCCTACGGAAGCCTACTTCAGGGCCGGCGAAAGGCTCTGCACGCACGCATCGTGGAAGCCATCGAACGACTCTACGCTGACCGGCTTTCTGAGCAGGTTGAGGAGCTTGCCCACCATGCGCTTAGGGGTGAGGTGTGGGAAAAGGCCGTGGAATACCTCCATCAGGCGGGTCGCAAGGCGGCCGCGCGCTCGGCGCACCGGGAAGCAGTCGCATATTTCCAGCAAGCGCTGGATGCCCTGGAGCATCTCCCGGAGAGTCGTAAGACATTAGAACAGGCCATCGACATCCGGGTCGACCTGGGGCCCGTTTTGATTGCCATGAAGGGCTTTACCGTACCGGAAGTGGAACAAACATACACACAGGCACGAGAGCTGTGTCAGCGGTTGGGGGAGACGCCTCAGCTCTTCCCCGTTTTGTGGGGGCTGGCAAGGATGCACGATATACGGGGGGAGCTGAACGTGGGGCGTGAGTTGGGGGAAGAGCTGTTAACCCTGGCCGAACGCGTACAAGATCCGGCGCTCATTTTGGAGGCCCACCACGAACTTTGGGCCAACTTGTTTGACCTCGGTGAGTTTCCCTCCGCCCTGACTCACACGGAACGAGGCGTTGAGCTTTACAATCCCCAGCAGCATCGCCGGCATGCTTTTCTCTACGGCGGGCATGATCCTGGAGTGTGCGGCTTGCGGCATGCGGCCATGATGCTCTGGCTGCTCGGCTATCCGGACCGTGCCCTGCGGAAGAGCCGGGAGGCGTTGGTCCTGGCTCGGGAGCTGTCTCACCCATTTACCCTGGGTTTCGCGCTGTACTACTCCGCCTGGGTGCATCAACAGCGTGGAGAGAGGCGGGCCGTCGAGGAACGTATAGAGGCAACCATTACATTGGCGACCGAGCAGGAACTCACGCGCTGGGCGCTGCAAGGAGCTGTTTTGAAAGGATGGCTGCTGGCACAGCAGGGAAAGGGTCAGGAGGGTATTCTGCAGTTGCGCCAGGGTGCCACAGTGGCAGTGCGGGAGCAGTCACACTATGCTGCCCTGCTGACTGAGGCGTACGGAAAAGAAGGACAGACCGAAGAGGGGCTCAGGGTGGTTACCGAAGAACTGGCTCGAGTGCACGTAACCGGCGGGCGTTTCTACGAGTCGGAGCTGCATCGCATCAAGGGGGAATTACTGCTGTGGCAAGCGGTGCCGGACGAGGAACACGCCGAAACTTGCTTTCAACGGGCCATCGAGGTTGCCCGCAGCCAGAGCGCCAAGTCGTTGGAACTACGGGCGGCAATGAGCTTGAGCCGGTTGTGGCAAAAGCAGGGCAGGAAGGCCGAAGCCCGAGAACTACTGGGAGATGTTTACGGCTGGTTTACTGAGGGGTTTGACACGGCGGATCTCAAAGAGGCAAAGTCGCTTCTCCAACAACTGTTGTGAGCAGGGTGCTTGTCCCAGCATTGATGGCGTGATATCTAAGCTAGGACTCTGATCCGTTGTTCGTGCTCGTGGGGAACACGAACGACGAGCCCACAGATTGTTGAGCTTTGCCCCCTCTCCTTTGTCCTCTCCCCCGTAGCGGGGGAGAGGGAAGGGTGAGGGGGACGGAGGTTCTTATGCCAGCACGCTACGGTTCGGATCTTATCGTCGATCTTTTAAAGGGCCTCGGGATCGACTATGTCGCGCTTAATCCCGGATCGAGCTTTCGCGGCATCCATGACTCGCTGGTCAACTACGAGAGCGGCCGTAAGCCGAACCCTGAGATCATCCTCTGCTGCCACGAGGAGATCGCCGTCTCGGTTGCCCACGGCTATGCCAAGGCGGCGAAAAAACCGATGGCCGCCATCGTTCACAACGTCGTCGGACTTCAG
>Ga0137796_10001213_pt1 | contig 10999 bp, 12 predicted proteins | sample OV2TP3_FD_97704 | JGI IMG/M metagenome (GOLD analysis project Ga0137796, IMG submission 97704)
TATCGCGACGCGTTGCTGCTGGCGTTAGGCGGCACCGGCGCGTTGATCCTGCTTAGTCGCGCAAGCCAGTGGGTGAGCAACGCGTGGCCAACCGAGGCGCAGTCGCTTGGCGCGCAACTGCCGCAGACGTTTGACACGCTGCTGCCGGCCGTGTTCCTGATCAGCAGCGCGGTGACGTCACCGCTGTTCATGGTGGGATTGGTGGCGCTGGCGGCAGGATTCGTAGCGTGGCTGGGGCGCGCGACACAATCTGCTGCACTGAATCGCGCGCTGCAGGGCCTGCTGCTGGTTGCGTTTGCGTTTGCGATGATGGACGCGTGGGGCAGTGCGGCCGACTTCGCAAAGAAGTTCGCGCTGGAGTTGATCGCTACTGTAGCGCTGGTGTGGGGCGTGGTGCGCCTGTTCCGCTTCAACATGCTGGCGTATTTTCTCCTGGCGGCTTTCAGCGCGTTGTTGGCCGGCGCGCTGCAATTGCTGCAACAGCCTGAAACATTTCTACGATGGAATGGGTATCTAACAACAGGAGCCGCGGTGCTGCTGCTGGTGTGGCCGCTTTTGGGATGGCTGCGCGCAAAGCCACAGCGTGCCGATCCTGGGATTTCCACAGGTGATGAATCTTCCTTGGGGTAAGGAGGTAGCCGGAAGCTACAGCAAACGTGGGGGATAGCCGTATCTGAGGGTGGGGACAATCGGCTTACCAAAACAGGTCTCATCCGTCTATCAGGACAGGGATTGCAGGTTCGCCTCGGTGGTCGAGCCTGGCGGGAACAAGTGGCCGCCGAGCTCAGAACGAGGTGGTTGCAGTCATGCCAATGTGGAAGATGCGACTGGGCACGGCAAACTCAGCCTCGGCTCTTGCGTTTGATGGCCCCGATGCACGCCGGCGTGACCGGTTGCGGGGCAGCCTTCCGGGGCAGGCGGTGAAGGCGCGTCAAATCAGTTCGCCGCAAGCGCTGGACGAGACCGCGCTGATCCAGTTGGCTCAGGCCGGAAGCCGCGAGGCTTTTGAGGAGTTGGTGCGCCGCTACGACCGCGAAGTGCTGCGGCTGGCCATGCACCTGCTGCGCAGCCCGGACGACGCGCGCGACGTCTACCAGGATGCGTTTCTCAAGGTGTACAAGAACCTGCACCGCTTCCGCTTCGAGTGCAGCTTCTACACCTGGCTGTATCGCGTAGTGACCAACGTCTGCCTCGACCAGTTGCGCCGCCGCCGCAGCCGCCGCGAAGATCAGGCGCCGGAAGTGCCGGATAGCCTCGAGAATCCGGGCACGGATTTCTTCGAGCGGCAAGCAGAAGTGCGCGCGCTGTCGAACCCGGAGCAGGCGCTACGCGGGCAGGAGATCGGCAAGCACATCGATGTGGCGCTCTCGCAACTTTCACCGCGCGAGCGGCTGGTGTTTGAGATGAAGCACTACCACGGGCTGAAGCTGCGCGTGATTGGTGAAGTGCTGGGCACGTCGGAAGAGACAGTGAAAAATTCATTGTTCCGGGCCACGCAGAAGTTGCGCGCGCGGCTCGGCGGCCTGTTGTAAGGATGGTTGTGAGGATCAGGCGATGACGGAAAATATCAAAAACGTTTGTGCGGAGCGGGAGGAGGAGATTCGCCTCCTGCTGTGGAACGAACTGGATGAGGACCGCAGCGAAGAACTGGAGCTGCATCTCGCCGGTTGCGTGGGCTGTCGCGCGGCGCTGGAGAGCGAGCAGCGTCTGATGGCTGCACTGCAGGCCGCTGCTCCTGCTGATCCGCCAGTGGAACTGCTGGCGCAGTGCCGCATGGATCTGGCGGAGAGAATCGAGCAGGCGGGGCTACCCGGCTTCTGGACGCGGCTGGGTACAGTGATCTGGCCGCGCGGGTTGCGCTGGTCGTTTCGCGGATGGATGACGACGCACCCGGCGATGAGCGCGGCGGTGCTGGTAATGGCGGGGATCGTCCTGGGCGGGATTGTGCCGCGCTTTGTGCCCGCGCCTGTAGAGGACAACGGCGTGGCGCAGACGACGGTGGTGGCTACTCCAGCTAGCACGCCGATCTTGGACGTGACGGGTATTGAGACGGTCGGGGGTGGAGTTGTGGTCCACGGCAACCGCGATACGGCCGAGGCGCTGCGGCTGGATCTGCACGACCCGCGAGCGCTTCAGATTATGGTGCGCGTGCTGCAGAACGGGCAGCAGTTTACGGCCGATACGCGCATGGCGTCAGTGGGCGTCCTCCAGGAGTTGGGCAGCAAGCAGGAGGCGCGCGAGACCCTGTGCAACGTGGCGCGCAACGACCGCAATCCGGCTGTACGACTCAAGGCAGTGGAAGCGCTGAAGGGTCTGGGCGACGACGAACAGGTACGTAAGACCATTCTCGAAGCGCTGCTGCGCGACGAGAATCCCGGCGTACGCATCGAGGCGGTGAATGCGCTGCGCGAGATGGTGGAGTCTGCCCAGGCGCCGGACCGCGAACTGATGCGCGTACTGCGCGAGCGCATGGAGAAGGACCCCAACACCTACATCCGCGTGCAGAGCGCGGCGGCGGTGCGCTCGCTCGAACAGCGCGGCATCTACTGAGTCGAATCCGCAGGAACCGGCCCGAGAAAGAAGAAGCCTGAGTACGAATGAAGCGATTGAGTTCAATTGGGATGGTGGCAGCGGCGCTGCTCGTGAGTGCGGCCTTGCCGGCGCGCGCGCAAAAGCCTGCGCAGGCGCCGCAAGCAGGCGGGACTCGCCTCACCGATGTGCGCACCGGCATTGTAGTCGCGCGGGAAGGCCAGCGGCTGCGCCTGGTCACGGATATTGGCAACGTGCGCATTCTCACGGAGGGGACTTCGCCGAACCAGGTGAGCTACTCCGTGCGCATCGAAACGGACGGCCGCCAGCCGGAAGCGCGAGCCCTGCTGCAACAGTTCAAGGTTGTTGACGGCGCGACTGCCGAAGGCGTCCAGATCCGCGGCATCGGACCGTGGAAGAAGGAGTTCCGCGGTCGCCTGTGGGTGACGATGGAAGTCCGTATCCCGCGGCAATACGACCTAGAGGTGGAGACGGGTGCCGGCAATGTGGACACGCAGGAAATCCGCGGCCGCGCCGTGCTGGTCAGCCTCGGCGGCAATATCACCGCAGGGCGCATTCATGGCTCGGCGAAAATCAAAACGGCTGGCGGGCACATCAAGCTGAAGGATGTGGATGGCGACCTCGCCGCGGTGACCGGCGGCGGGCACGTGGAAGTCGGTGAGGTCGGCGGCGTGGCTATCCTGCAATCTGCCGGTGGCCATGTGAAGGCTGTGTCAGTGCAAAAGTGGGCGGAACTGCGCACGGCAGGTGGCAATGTGAGCCTCAACCGCACCGGCGGCAAAGCAGTTGTCGAATCGGGCGGCGGGCAGATCAGCTTGGGCGACGTAGCAGGTGCGGTGCAAGCCAAGACGGGCGGGGGCGCCATCCAGATCCGGCGCGTGATCGGCCCGATGAATATTGAGACGGCCGGCGGAAGCATTGTGCTGGAGCAGGTGCTGAGCCCGGTGCGCGCCAATACTGGCTCGGGGCAAATTACGGCATGGTTTTCCGCCACCGGTCAGAAAGAGATTGTAGAAGGCTCTGAACTGGTGTGCGGGCAGGGAGACATTCTGGTGTACCTGCCGCGTGAGCTGGCGGTGAGGATCGAAGCAACGATCGAGGCGGCGGGGGAACACCGCATCCTCTTTGACCCGAAGCAACTGGACATGAAGACGAGCTACGTGCGATCGCCGGGCGGGCCTCGTGTCCTGCGCGGGGAAGCCGTGCTCAACGGAGGCAGCCGGGTGTTGAGGCTGCACACCGTCGCGGGAAACATCAAGCTGCTTTTCGCGGAGGAGCGGAAGGAAGCACCGCCGGCAGAGCAAGGGAATCCCCCGGGGAGCCAGGCCCAGGCAGGGCCGAAGATTGCGGATCGCCTGTATTACTGGGGTCGCGGCAGCCTGCCGGTCAATGCAGAAGTCTTGAATGCAAGACTCAGCCACAAAGTGCAACCCCGTTATCCCGAAGCGGCGGTGAAGGGAGCCATCGAAGGATGGGTGTGGATCGCCGTGGTGGTCAACGAAGAAGGCGCGGTGGAAGAGATGAAGGTTGTGTCCGGCCATCCGTGGCTTGCCGACGCGGCCGCGGAGGCTGTGAAGCAGTGGCGCTACCATCCGACGCTGCTTGACGGTCGGCCGGTGAAAGTTTCCAGTGTGGTGAAAGTGGTGTTCATGCTGAAGCAGTAAGCCGGGCGCCAGGCCCGGCTGCCAAATCTGCCCAGGGGGTGTGGCAATGAGGCGAACCAGCCCGTGGTTGCTTCTGGCTCTGCTGTTGACGTGCGTTTCACCTGCCTTTGCGGAGTACGATCAGACATTCAACGAAACCTACCCGCTCGCGCCCGAGGGCACCGTTTCGCTGACCAACATCAACGGGTCGGTGAAAGTGGAAGGCTGGGAGCGTCCGCTGGTGGCCGTGGAAGCGGTCAAGATCGCGCGCGGCTCACCAACCGACCTCTACCGCGTCAAGATTGATGTGCGCGCTACGCGGAATTCGGTGGAGATTGCCACACGCTACCCGGAGGGAGAGGGAGTAGAGGTCTCCGTCAACTACCTCATCCGCATGCCGTACCGCGCCATGCTGCAGCACGTGACCACCGTCAACGGCGAGTTGGTGGTCCGCGGGCTGGAGTCTGCCGGAGAGCTTCGCACCGTGAACGGCAGTATCCAGTTGCTGGAGAGCATGGGCCGCTTTGACCTGCGCTCCACCAACGGCAACGTGCATATCGAGCTCACCGGCCTGCCCGCTGGCGGCGCGCTCAACGTGGAGACGATGAACGGCGCGGTGTACTTGGTCGTGCCGGCGCGCGCCAATGCAGACCTCGACATCAGCAGCATGAACGGCGAGTTCCGCAGCGAGCTGCCCATCGTCACCAGCGCCTCGCGCGATTTTCGCGGGCGGCTGGGCGACGGCGGAAGCCCCGTGCGGATCCGCACCATCAACGGTGGAATTCAACTGGCGACATCGCGGCCCACCATCTAGGTTCGGCCGTGGGATTTGGAAAAGGAGCAGACGATGAGCAAGCGAACCAATGCAACAGCAGCGCTGGCGGCCTTCGCAGGATTGATCCTGTTGGCCCCGGCGACGTCCGGGAGCCCGCAGGAACAGAAAGCAGAGCCAAAGAAGGACGAATGCCCCTGCGTCGTTGTTGACGGCGACGTGCGCGTGCGCATCCCGCAGGTATGGCGGCACCGCGTCGTGGTGCCCAGCGCTTCCGCGCTGCGCGCACAGATCGCGGGTCATGTGGAAGCCTCTACCGCATACGCTCGCGCGCTGGTTGCGCAAGCGGGCCAGGAGGCCACGGCTGTCCTTATCGAAGACGGCGAAAGCGGCTGGCTCGGCGTCTCCGTCTCGGAAGTGAGCGCGGAGAAGGCCAAAGAACTGAAGCTGGCGTCGGCGCGCGGTGTACTGATCAGCGACGTGGAAGCCGATAGCTCGGCGGCGAAAGCCGGCATCAAGGACGGCGACGTGATTACGGACTTCAACGGGCAGCGCGTCGAGGGCACGGTTCAGTTCCGCCGGCTGGTGCGCGAAACGCTGGCCGGACGCACCGTGCCGGTCACGGTGTGGCGCGAGGGCCGGTCCCAGAACCTACAGGTGGAGATGGGCTCGCGCACCACACAGCTCCGCGGACGGATGGGTGAAAACTTCCGTGTGTTTACGGCCCCTGAAATCCAGGTGGAGCCGAACTTCCGTTTCGAAGGCCTGCCGCGGTTTGAGCTGTTTGCCTCGCGCACTCCGGTGCTGGGCATCAGCGGCGAAGACCTGAGCGGCGACTTTGGTGAATACTTCGGCGCGCCTGACGGGGAAGGCGTGCTCGTGAAAGAAGTCCACGCCGACACCGCGGCCGCCAAAGCGGGCATGAAGGCGGGCGACGTCATCACCAGCATTGATGGCGAGCGCATCAAGTCGCTGGCCGACCTGCGTGCCAAGCTGCGCGAGGACCGCGAAGGCAAGACCATGAAGGTGGACATCCTGCGCAAGGGCGCCGCGATGTCGCTCAATGTGGAGTTGCCCAAGCCGGAGGCGCCGCGAACTCCACGCCGCGTGACGATGCGCCGCGTGTCGGCCTAACAGGTAGAAACAGAAATCTCAACAGCGAAGGCGGGCTGGTTTGCCGGCCCGCTTTTCTTTTGGGCCAGCTTAGAGGAATCGGAGCGCCGTCCGTCAGTCGTGTTCGACCACTACGTTGGCGGCGGGCACCGCCAACCGCACCAGCCCGTTCTTCCCCACGTAGAGATCGATCTCCACATCGGCGGTGCGCACACGCAGATGCTCGAGCTTGCCGCCGGGCGCGTCCTGCTCGCCCAATGACTCCACCGTGATGGAGCCCGGCGTGCGGTCCTGCGGGATGTAAACCCAGAACGTCTGCGTGCCTTTCTGTTTCCAGTCGTACAGGCGCGCGAGGATGGCGTAATGGTGGTAGAGGTTGTTGTCGAGAATCACCACGCGCGGCGACTCGAAGAAAAACTGCTCGGTGAAGGGCGCGGAATCGTCCACGCGCACCTCGATGGAAGCTGTGCCGCCTTCGAATTGCACGGAGCCGGCGCGCTTAGTGCCTGCCGATTCCAGTGACCACTCATAGCGTTTGGGCAGGCCTTGCGCGTCAAGCTGCATGCGGCTGGTGAGCTTGGCGGAGGCGCCGTCGGGAGCCGCAATCTGGACGCTGCCGGTTGCCGTCCACGCGCCGCCGCTCGGAGCAATGGAGAATTCCTCTTCCGCCACCTTTGCGCCGCTCTGCATCACGCGCAGCTTGCCTTTTTCCGCAGCCAGTGTGGCGCGATTCTGCGCGTCGAGCGTGCAGGCCAGGGCCAGCGCCGCCGCCATCGCAATCCATGTTTTTTTCCGTTTCATGCGTTCACCCGCTCGAATATACCTTGCGCCAGGATTTGTTCGACCACGCGCGGCGGCTCGCTGTTGCTTTCCACGCAATAGCCGGCCTGCTCGTAGAAGGGAAGGCGGCGGCGATAGAGTTCGAGGAAACTGGCTTCGTCGCGGAAGAGCGGGCGGTTGGTCATGGTGGCGCAACGCGCCAGCAATAGCTCCGGAGGACAGCGCAGCCAAACCACCGCGCACGATGATTCACGCAGCAGAGCCGCGCTGGCCGGCTGAGCGAAGGTGCCGCCTCCAAGCGCAATCACCGTAGAATGGTCGCGGGAGACGGCTTCACCCAGTACGCGCGCGAGGGTCTCGTATTCCATTTCGCGGAAGGCGGGCTCGCCGAGGCGGTCAAAGATTTCATTGATGGTCAGGCCGGCGCGCTCTTCGATCAGCGGGTCGAGGTCCACGAAGTGCCAGCCCAGGCGCGCCGCGAGCAAACGGCCCACCGTGGATTTGCCGCTGCCCATAAAGCCGGTCAAGCCGATCAGTTTTCGGGGGAGTTGCGAACCACCAGGAAACATGATCCTCCGCGTTGCTGCCGGCGCGCGATCAGCGCTGGCCACGCTTGCGGACCTTGATTGTACCACTGAAGGAACTGAGTTGGACGCGGGCCTGGCCCTGGTTGAAAATGCCGAAGGAGCTGCCCAGAAAGCGCGACTCCGCAGCTGGGCGCCGCTGATGTTCGAGCGGTTTCAGCGTGGCCTCGTTTTCCACTTTGCCGTTCTGTGAGCTGGCGTTCAGCTCGAAAGAATCCGATTCGGAGAAGAGCATCTCGATCTCGCCCGTGTAGCTTTTCAAGATGTAGGTGCCGCCGGACTGGAAACCTCCATCGAAGTAAATCTTGCCCGAAGTGGTGACAGCGCGAACGTTGTTGCTGACCGGCTCTACGAAGCGAAAATTGCCGCTCACCGAGCTCACCTCGATGCGTCCGGCGCATCGCACACACGCCAGCGAACCCGTGATGGTGCGCACCAGCAGAAGATTGGCTACTTCGCGCAGGTCCACGTCGGCAGCCACGGTGTCGAAGGTCAACTCACCCGAAACGCGCTCCACGCGCACCAGCCCGGCGTCGTTGCGGATTTGCAGGTCGGCTTCTTCGGGGACGGTGATCTCGTAATTGGCAACCAGCTCTTCCGGCTTCACGTTCTGCGTGACAAGATGGGTGATGATGTCGACGCGATTGCCCATCTGTTCGGCATCCACTTCCGTCTTGTCACTGGCGTGATTGGCCACTACGAGGACTTCCGGGCGGTTCCACGACTTGATGGTGATGGCGCCGCTCTTGTTGCGGACATTGACGGTGGGCCGCAGGCCTACGCTGAACCGCTTTTCAATCTTGTGCGCCTGGGCCGGCGCGGCGGGGCAAAGAAGCACCAGTGCAACCAGGCCCAACAGCGGCCTGAATGCGAAACGCGAGGCACGCAGCATTCTCATGTCAATCTCCCCACGCCCCGCGTTCCATCGTAGTGGCAAGCAGAGTGGCTTTCTGCTGGTACGCATCGTAAAGGTATTCGCGCGCCGTCTCGTTGTTGGGTTGTTCCCGTACCGTTTTCTCACACAGGCGAATGAAATTGTCAATGACTTCGAGACCCTGCGTGTAGGAGGCGGCTACCACAGGATTGCGTTCGCGGATTTCGGTGCGGCCGGCATCGGCAGCCGCGGGAGCCAAAGCAGCCGGCATTCTTACCAGCGGTCCATCCGGGCTGTCGAATTGCGGGCTGCGAACGCCGAGCATTCCGGCGGCAACCAACAGCAGCGCCATATAGGCTCCGGCCAGCGCCGGACGAAACCAGGGTCGTAAAGCGCTCCGCGAGCCCGTGCCCACCACTTCGGCCGCAGGCTCGCGGATCAACCCTTCAGACTCCATTTGGTTTCGCAAGGAAACCCAGACACGCGCGGGAGGCTCAATCTCCGCCAGCTCGATTGACGCAGACTGAATGGCCTTCAAATCGGCCACCAGGCCACTGCAATGGATACACTGATCGAGGTGCGCCACCGCGGCCGTGGAGAGACGCTCCTCCAAGCCGCTCGCTTCAAGTTCAAGTAATAGATTCTTACACTCCATGGTTACATCTCCTGCCTAATCTATACCGGATGATGTTTCTCCGGAATCGGTTGCCTGCTCCTTGGCTGCCTCGCGCCGCTCGCGGGCCTTTTGTCGCTGGGCCTCTTGCAGCAGTTCGCGCAGCCGGAGCCGGGCCTTGTGCAACTGCGACTTCGAATTGCCGATGGAGCAGTCCATCATCTTCGCAATCTCGTTGTGTTCGTAGCCCTGCACATCGTGCAGCACGAACACTTGCTTGTAACCCGGCGGAAGCTGGTCAACCGCACGTTCCAGATTCAGCCGGTCAATCGAGCCCACCAGCGTGGGATCGGGCGACCCGAAATCGCGCTTGGGGCCGCCGCTTTCCTCGTCGGGCTCGGTCACCTCTTCGAGTGAAGTCTCCGGCAAGCTCTTCTTGCGGAGCTTCATCAAAACCACGTTGACGGCGAGGCGGTGTAGCCAGGTCGAAAAGGCGGATTCGCCACGGAAGGTCTGGATCTTGCGGAAGAGCTGCAAAAACGCTTCCTGGGCCAAATCCTCTGCTTCAGCCGTGTTGCTCACCATTCGCAAGCACAGCGCGTACACGCGGCGGCTGTGCATGCGGTACAGGAATTCAAACGCCTCCGCGTTTCCTTCCTGTGCCAGCCGGATAGCGTCCGCTTCCGACCACTCGCCGGGTTGGGTGCGTTTCGTTCGGGCCACAGTTCCCGTGCGCCACGCATCCGTGTGATGAGATGCGCGCGTCCTTCCCTCAGTTGTCCCCTGTTTCTGCAGGCGATGGCATGCGGCGTGATCTTCTGCGCATGTCCGCCGCGCCGGATGGAACGGGGCACCCGGTGGGGAGTCGCCTATTCTCTTCGGAATCGGCCTTGGAGTCTATGTGGAAACGCGGGAAACCTCTGCCGCCGTCAAGGGGGAACCACTCGGGAATAATTGCCGGCAGAACGCAGCGAAGCCGGGGTCTCCGGCAACGCTGAGGTAGGACTTCAGGACGACCACCGATTCGCGCATCAAGGTGTTCAGGTCGTAGTGCAGAACGTCAAGCTTCTTCCAACTGGCTTCGGGATCTACAGAACCGCCATCCCCCACTTCCTGTGCCACCTCGCAGAACTCCTGCTCGGTGCGCTTCATCACCGCACGTAGCGCCGCCAGCTTTGCCATAAAGCGCAAGCGACGACCCATAGGGATACAGTGGACCAGGTAACTCCACGCGGCGGCTTCCTGCGCCTGTTCGCTGCGGAAGTCGCCGGGCCGCAGCCCTTCGACCACCGGCAAAACACCGCGGACCCGGGCGCGACCGCGCAGCGCATCGAGAGAAGGGGAGAGGCGCTCGCAGAGGCGAGCAGCCAGTTGACCGGCAATCAGAGTCTGGCGGCGGGCCTGCACCAGTCTTCCGCGGGCGCGCTCTGCGATGGATTCGTTGAGGGCCACGCTCAGCATGGCGTAGCTCTCTTCCCATTCCCGGGAAAGCACGTCAAACACGCGGCGCCGCTCAGCGGGAAGGCAGGCGATCCAGTCTTGCTGTACGGAGTTGCCCGTGTAGCCCATATTCCGCGCGCGCCTCCTGAGCCAAGACCGCTACGGCACCGGGGATTATACCCGAAGCGACAAGCCTCCGGGGGGAACCCGGCTCATGCGGTGACCAAACGGCTATGCTAAACTGCCAACGATTCCGCTGAAAGGACATCGCCGCTTGCCGTTCGAACCGCTCGATCAGTACCTCCAACGACAGAAGAAACTGCAGGAGATTGAGGCGCTGGGCGTCGATGCGTTTCCGCGTAAATTCGATTTCTCCGACACGATTGCTGATGTCGTGGCACGGCATGGCGAGCGGCCTGCCACGGAACTTGAAGTAGAAAAGCCGCAGGTGCGGTTGGCCGGGCGCGTGATGACCCTGCGGCTGCATGGCAAGGCTGGGTTCGCGCACATCCAGGGGCAGGGAAGCCGCGTGCAGGTGTACATGAAGCTCGACGTGGCGGGGCAGAAGCAGTTCGACCTGTTTCGACTGCTCGACCTCGGGGATCACATCGGCGTCGCGGGTCGCCTGTT
>Ga0137796_10002071_pt1 | contig 10980 bp, 2 predicted proteins | sample OV2TP3_FD_97704 | JGI IMG/M metagenome (GOLD analysis project Ga0137796, IMG submission 97704)
CGTTAACGACAGTTGGAAAATGGGCTCGCTGAATGCATGCTACGTAAATTGTTTGGCAGGTCTTTCTCTGATTTCATAGAATGCCCGCGTGGCGCTAAGCGAGATGGCCAAGACCCGGGAGCGGCTCTTGGGGGTGGCTGGGGCCCTCCTCGCGTGCCTGGTGGCGGGGACAGCGGGCTACCGGGTCGTGGAGGGCTGGCCCTTCTTCGACTCCCTCTACATGACCGTCATCACCCTGGCGACAGTGGGCTACGGGGAGACCCATCCCCTGACCCAGGGGGGGCGGATCTTCACGATTTTCCTGATCCTGGGGGGGATCGGGGTCATGACCTACGCCTTCACGGCCATCACCTCGATCGTCGTGGAGGGGGAACTCTCGGACGTGCTTCGGAGGAGGCGCATGGAGAATGAGATCAAGAAGCTTTCCGGCCATTACATCATCTGCGGGGCGGGCCACGCCGGGGGCGTGATCGCCGCGGAGCTGCACAAGACCGGGCGGGCCTTCGTGGTGATCGACAGGAGCCGGGAGGCCTTGGAGAGGCTCTCGGAGAAGCTGGGGGGCTTCAGCCTCCTGGGAGTCGATGGGGACGCGACCGAGGACGAGACCTTGAAGAGGGCCGGCGTCGAGAGGGCGGCCGGGGTCTTCGCTGTCCTGGCCACGGACCAAGACAACGCCTTCGTGGCCCTCACCGCCAAGGGCCTGAGCCCCAGGGTGCGCATCGTCTCAAGCCAGAAGGAGCTGGGGGTGCGCGAAAAGCTCTTCCGCAGCGGCGCCGACCATGTGGTCAATCCCCAGTTCATCGGAGGCCTGCGCATGGCCTCGGAGATGATCCGTCCCGCTGCCGTGGGCTTCCTGGATTCCATGATCCGGGAGCGCGGAAGCGTGGTGCGCTTCGAGGAGGTCTCTGTCCCGGAGGGCTCGCCCTACGTGGGCAAGCCAGTCGAGGCAGTCAAGGGTTCCCAGGGCAAGGCCCCCCTCCTGGTCGCTGTCTGGGAGCCCGGGGCGGACAAATACGAGATCAACCCCGAGCCCTCCAGACCCCTCAAGGCCGGGGAGAAGCTGGTCCTCATCGGGGAGGTGGGCCAGCTCTCGAGCCTGAGAAAGAGGCTGGAAGCCTGAAATCATAAAAATATTCATGTCTGGCACCAAGGGCGCTATGCTATAATGTCCTCCAGCCCACACCGGGATGGAGGAGACATGGGAAGGCCCAGGCGCATCCAGTTCGCGGGAGCCTGCTACTACATAGTCCTTGAGGGGAACAACCGCCAGGACCTCTTCTTATCCAGCCAGGACCGCAGGCAATTCCTCTCCTTCCTGAGGGCACACAAGGCGCGCTACGGCCTCAGGGTCTACGCCTATTGCCTCCTGGACCACGAGGCCCACCTGGTCCTTGAGACCAGCCAGCCAAACCTCTCCCTGGTCATGCAGGGCTTCAACACCCTCTACACCAAGTACTTCAACTCCGCGCACAACAGCTCCGGACACCTCTTCGGAGGCCGCTACAAGGCCCTGCTGGTGGATCCCCAGGCGGCCCTGGCCGAGACCACGCGCTTCGTCCACCTCCTGCCCCTGCGCTCGGGGCTCAAGGAGAAGCCATGGCGCTATCCCTGGTCGAGCTGCTCCGCCTACGTGGAGTCAGAGCAGGGGGAGTCCCTGGTGGACTCGGAGGCGGTCCTGGCCCGATTCGCCCAGGTCCGCCTCAAGCAGTCCGTGCGCTACCTCCAATACATCAAGGACCGGATGAAGTCGGCCGCCGAGCTTAGGCTCTCGGTCCTTGGGGGCCTGGCGGTGGGGGACGAGGCCTTCCTGGCCAAGCTCCAGGCGCCCGCAGCCCCCAAGCCCCAGGCTGGAGAGCAGGCCAGGAGGATAATCTCCGAGGTGGCTGCCAGGCATGGGCTCCAGGAGGAGAAGCTCCTGGGCCCCAGCCGGTGGCGCGAGCTCTCCTCGGTGCGCCGCAGGGCCATCTACCGGATCTGGAAGGAGACCGGGATAAGCGTGACAGAGCTTGGAAGGCTTTTCAACCGCACCCCCAGCGCGGTCAGCCAGATCATCAAGGCCTTTGAGGCTGCTGCGCAGAGCTGATAATCTTAATAACTTAAACACTGACACAAAGCCTGCCTTAGGCCCAAGGACCTAAAAATTCATGGGCCTTTTACTCGCCCTAATAGGGACTTTAGTCTCACAAATAAACCATTTTTTAGGGATATTCTTTAGGGACATGAAAGCTATTCCCTTGGCCAGGAAGGCCTTGGCAGCCCTCCTTTGCTCTGCCTTGGTCCTGGCTTCCCCGGGAAGCTCCCAGGCCGTTGCCGGCCAAATCCGGGCCGTGAAGGGAAAAGGCTTTTCCCAGGGGATCAAGATTCCTGCCATCCATCTGGCAGCCCCCCTGGACCTGCAAGCCGGCGCAATTTCGGATTCCCGGATCGCCCCAGGGCCCCAGTCTGAGGGGAGCCTTCCTGCCCAGGGCCTTCTCAAAGCGCTCCATCCAGGCGGCAGCGAAGGAAAGCCGGCGCAGAGCGCTCCGAGGGGCCGACTCCAGGAGGCTTCCGAGGCTTCAGGGCAGACCCAGGGGCAAGACAAGGCCCTGGGCCTGGTCTCCAGGCTCAAGAAGGCCGTGGCCGGCCTGGGCCAGGCCTTGAGGTCCAAGATCCCTGAGACCAAGCTGAAGGCCAAGTCCTCCGAGCCCTTCGAGGACGGCTCTTCTCCCGAGAGCGACGAGGCAGCGGCCGAGGAGGCTTCCCAGCCTGCGCCCAGGCAAGGGGAGGCCGCGCTGGTCGGGGCTTTGAGCCAGCAGGCCCCTTCTGTCCCGCCAAGCTATGCCCGGCTTCCCTCCGAGGCGCGCCGCCCGGGCATCCCGGATCTGCTCAAGGCCAAGGGGAAGGCCCAGGAAAGAGCCCGCAGCTTGGCCAGGGACGCGCGCCTGGTGCGAGCGGCGATCAACCTGGATGACCCCAGGGCCCACTGGATCTTCATCTTCCATTCCGCCTCCCGGAGGAAGGTCCTGACCGTGTGGGAGAAGCGCGTTGGAGTCAGGCCCTTGCCCAAGAAAACCTCGGCGCCGACCCTTTGGGGCGCGCGTTTCGAGAGCCTCCAGAGCCTCAAGGCCGCTTACGCCGAGCTTAAGCGCCACAAGCCTAGGTTCAAGCCCGCGCGAGTGGAGATAGTGCCGGCCTGGAAGGGGGAGGCCTCCTATCTCTTCCTGGACAGGCGCGGCCGAGAGGCGAGGTTCGCCTTGGCCGGCGCTGCTCCTGAGCTTCCTCCCTCCGCCCTCGGTTCTTCCCTGGGAGGCGAGGCCCCCCAACCAGAGCAGGCCTCCTCAGGCTACTCAGGGGCCGAGCCTCAGAAGGAAACTCAGCCGGGGCAGCCGCGAAATCTAGCGCCAGTAGAATCGCCAGTGAGCTCCAGGGGGCTCTACGGAGTCCTTTTCGGCTCCGTCCTGGGCCTGGCCTTGGCTCCCTTCCATCCCATGGCCCTGGCCCTTCCTGTCCTGGCCTGGCCCCTGGGCTTGCTGTTCAGGACAGAGGAGCCCCTGGGCTCTCTCCGGAAGACAGGCTCCTTCTGGGGCGCTGGAGCCGGGACTATGGCCGCGGCGTTTCTCATGTCCAGCCTGCCTGTCTCTTACCTGCTCCTGCTTCCCTTCCTCGGCTCGATCCTGGGCCATCGCCTGGACTTGCGGCCCTCCCTCAAGCCTTCGGCTCCCGCCCCTCCAGGGGACCAGCCTCCAGGCCCAGCGTCTCAGGAGGAGCCAGGCAAGCCCTTTGAAGGCTTCCGCCACATCAGCGAGGACTTCCTCGGTTTCAGGCATGTCCGTGGGATCCAGCGCGATCCGCGACTCTCCCGCCTTCCCTTCAATCCCGTTGCCGGCCAGGTCATAGACCAGATCTCGCGCCAGTTCGGCATCCCACGCGACAAGGTCCTGGCCATGGCCCTCAAGGTCGCGGAGGAGCTCAAGAGACCAGGCCTGACGGAGCAGAGCCCGGTCCGGGAGTGGCTGGCTGTCTATGACAGGCTCCAGGAGGCCAACCGCGAACACTTCAAGATGCTCGACCACAAGAAGCACGACAAGGGCCTCATGGGGGAGGCGTTCTCCAGGCTCTGGGCGAAGCTCAGGGGGAAGAAGTTCCAGGGAGGGGCGAGCTTCCGGGAGCTGGCCAACCGCGCCTATGCCCCGGGCTGGAAGGGCCTCCTCCTGCGCGGCCTCGAGGTCCACAAGCACTTCGCCGGCTTCTTCGTGCGCTTCCCCTATCACCTCTTCGACATGTTCCTCTTCGGCTACTTCCGCAAGAGCATCAGCTTCGAGTTCTTCCATTCCACCGAGGATTTCTTGGACGTCGGAAAGCCGGGGGGCGCGGAGAAGTGGCTTGAGGCGGCTCTCGCCCGCCAGACGGCCCAGAAGAGGGGCCTCAGGGGACGCCTGGAGGCCCTGCGGGAGGGCTTCCTCTCAAGGCCTCTCGGCCGGAGGATAGAGCGCGCCCTGGTGGTCCCCCTCCTGGGCCCCCTCCTGTCCTTCCTGACCCGCCGAGTGACCCTGGCCTTCTTCAGCGCCATCGCCATGGGCCTCTTGGGCGCTCTGGCCCCCGGCCTGACGATAGGAGGGGTGAGCGTGCTGTCCATTTCCCTGACGGACATCCCTGTCCTAGGGCCTCTCCTGGTGGGCCTGGCCCACGGCCTGCCTGCCGCCGTGGGCCAGATACCAGTCTTCGGGGACTTCCTGGCCCCCGTGGTTGGCAAGGCCGCGACCACCCTGCTGGGAGACCTGGTCGTGGGCACCCTGCTCAACACCCTGATCCTCTCCTCCATGCTGGTCCTGGGGCCCGCCTTCAAGGAGCAGAGGATGAGGATGCAGGAGGCGAATCCGAGGCTCAGGGTCTCCTTCAGCAAGGCCGCAGTCCGCTCCGCGTTCGCCCTCTCCTTCTGGCGCTCCTTCTGGAGGCAGAACCTCAAGACCTTCATCGGCCTCATCACCGTGGGGGCCGAGATCGAGGGGATCATGACCTACGCCGGGAGCGTGGACGGGCTGGCGAGCCCGGCCTGGGAGGGCATGACCGGACACAGCTTCACCCTCTTCCACGACCTGGGCTCGGCCGTGGAGAGGCCCAAGGGGGAGAGCCTGATCCCCTTCGGAGGGGCCATCACCTGGGGGAACGTCCTGCTCTACAAGCTCCAGGACCTGGCAGGCTTCAACGTTTCGGACTGGGTCATGCACTCCCTGAGGCCAGGCTCAAAGCCCCAGGCCGCCCAGCTCGTGGTGGGAGAGGCCTCCCACCAGATTCAGCGCGACCAGGCTCCCTACCGCTTCGACCCGGAGCTCCACAGGAAGTCCCCTGGAGAGATCGCGGACAGGATCAGGGAGCTCGCGGGCCGAACAGGGCACCTGGAGAAGGAGCTTGCGGCAGCCAGGGGCCAGCGCTCCGAGCTGGAGGGGATGCTCGAAAGCCTCCAGAAGGACCTCGCGGCATTGAAGGACCAGAGCAGGCCTGTCACTTCGGAGGAGAGGGCCGAGTACGAGAGGCTTCTCTCCGAGCTTGGCCTCAAGCGAGACGAGACCGCCCTTAAGGACAAGCTCGCCCAGGGGCATGACTTGAGGAGCGCCCCGCCCGATGACCCCGCCAGGATGGAGGAGCTCTTGGCCAGGACGGAGGACCCAGGGCTGAGGGAGAGGCTCAAGCGCCTGAGGGAGCTCAAGGAGCTCAAGGAGGAGTACGACAGGCTCCTGGCCGCCCCCGAGGACAGGCCCGGCCTTTCCGACGACCTGGAAGTCCAGGAGGCCAGGCTCAAGGCCTTGGGGGAGAGGCTGAGCGCCCTTTCCGAGGGAAGGGCCCTGGAGCGCCACGAGGGGGAGCTCCCGCGCGTGGACGAGGGGACACTGCAGAGGCTCGAGGGGCTGCTCTCCGAGATCGAGGCCATGCGCGCCGAGGCCTCGGGGGAGATGGCCAACCGCAACGCCTTGAAGCAGCTCCTGGCCGTGGCCGGCCGCGAGCGCAACCAGGCCCTGAGGGAGCGCAGGAGCGGCCGGGAAATGCTCAGGTTCCACGAGAACACCGCGCGCCTGGCGACCGTCATGGACCTGGCCTTCTCCCTCAACCAGATCGACGCGGCCCAGAGGGCGATCAGGGAGATGATGGACCTCCTGGAGGCCAAGAGGGCCAAGATCAGGGGAGTCCAGGAGGGCAACCGGAGGAACCTCTCGGGGGCCAGGGAGAAGGAGGCCGAGGTGGAGAGGTGGAGGGAGGACCTGCGCAGGGACATCGTGGACGACGACTCGACCAAGCAGAGGATCGTGGACAACGAGGCCCGCGCGAGCCTTGCCACGGCCAGCTTCCGGGCCTTCCAGACCGACATGTCCGCCCTGATCGCGCGGATCAACGCGGAGGACGGGGGCGCCTCCGGAGACGCCCTCAGGGAGTACCAGAGGCGCCTGGACCTGCTCGACCAGATCGCGCGCTGGAGGAGCAGCGGGGGAAACCCCAACGACCCGGACGCCTTCTCCCTTGCGGAGATCCAGGCGGACCTTGACGAGGTCAAGGACAACATCCGAAAGGCCGAGGAGGGCCTGGTGACCATGCGCAGGCAGGGCATCGAGGCCGCCGGGGCCTTCATCGTGACGGTCCCCGGCCCCAGGGTGGAGGCGCGCAACCCCTCCTGGGACCAGGTCCGGCAGATCCTCAACGACCGCAGGACCTACTGGAACGACAAGCTCTCGGACCTCCAGAGCTCCCTGGACAGCGTCAACCGCAAGCTCGATGCTGCCAACACCAGGACACTGACCGACGAGTTCGGGGACTCCAACCCCGAGTCCCTGCCGCGCTGGAGGGCCCAGGAGGAGGGCCGGATGACCGAGGCCCAGGCCAGGGTCAGGGAGTTTGCGGCCGAGCTCGACGCCAGGGCGGCCCAGATCAACTCCGTGGCCGGCTCGGGCATCCCTCCCCTCTCCGGGCTCTCCCTCTCCGAGCTGCGAGAGGCGATCAAGACCTACGGGGACAAGGTCAGGGCCGTGCGCGTGCCTGACGTCGAGAGCATGGACACCCACCAGGCCAGCATGAACCTCATCGCGATCGCCAGGCTCCTGCCGGCAGCGGCCAGGGAGGTGATCCGCTGGGCCAAGGCTGACGCCACCATCACCGCGATAGACGAGGCGCTGAGGGACACCCTGCCCCAGGCCCAGGCCGGGCTCTCGGGCGGGGTCCGGATGATCCAGGACATCCTGGCGGACCTCGAGCAGGACAGGGCCTTCGTGAACGCCGGGGGAGGCGACAACCAGGCCCTCTACGACCGCAAGATCGCCCTGCTTGAGGTCAAGCTCCTGCCGCGCCTGAGGGACCTAAGGTTCATGCTGGAGAGCGTCCTGATCCCCTACCAGCAGAAATCCATAGACCAGGCCCGGCCCAACACGGGCAAGCTCTGGGAGCTCTACGACGCGAAGAAGACCCTGATCACCGAGGCCCGCAAGCTCTACGACAGGACAGTGCCCTGGGCCCTGGCCACCTTCGGGGGCAAGGAGGGAGACGCCGCGGAGGGCCACGAGAAGATAGAGGCTTGGAGGCGGAAGATCCAGAGAAACATAGACGGCTACGACGACGCGGCCGGCCACCACAAGGGGGTCAGGGAGTTCCAGAGGGAGGTGGCCAACCGCAAGGACCCCAACTTCACAGGCACCGAGGAGCTCTACGGGGAGACCCAGCCTTACAGCCTTCCCAGGAAGATCGCGCAGTACTCGGCCGAGAGGAGCCAGAGGGCGGGCCAGATCAACCAGCAGTTCACCGAGGTCAACGCGATACTCTCCAGGATCGAGCAGCTCGTGTCCCAGACCGGGGACTCCTCCCTCATGCAGAAGCTCGAGCGCCTCAGGGCTTCTCGCCTGCCCGTCGGGATCAGCCCGGATTCGGCCGGGGCGGCCCAGGTGAGGACCCTGGTGGACAACAGGGTCCTGCCCACCCTCGGGGACCTCCTCAAGGAGCTGGGCGACGAGGCCAAGCAGAAGGCCGGGGAGATCTCGATCGGGGGGGAGTCGGGAGGGGGCCCGGCCACGGGGACACAGCCCCCGATCAAGATCTCGGACTTCTCCGAGATCGCCCTCCTGGCCAAGGACGCGGGCGCGCGCCTGGTCTTCTCGAGCCTGGAGAGGCCAGAGTCCGCCCCGGGGGCCTTCGCCGTGGCGCGCTTCCTGTTCTCGGACGGGGTGGTGACCGGCTCCCAGGACGCCCTCGAGCGCCAGGTCCCGGTGGCCGAGGCCTTCCTGCGCCGAGCGGAGCAGGTCCTCTCGGAGGCCGTGGCCGGCACCTCCAGGGACGACGCCTACGTGGATTCAAACGGGACGGGAGAGACCCCGGATCAGGTCTACGCCAGGAAGATCGCCACCTTCTCCTCCCTCCAGCAGTTCCTGCAGGAGGGGATCTCCTTCTTCGGCCTCAAGCGCCAGTGGAGCCAGGACAGGTTCGACACCCTGGACGACGTCGGCACCTACTACCGCTCCCTGACCGACATCTACGACGGGGGCCTGAGCACCAACTCGAGCGAGCTGGAGGCTGTCCAGAGGATACAGGACGCCCTCCGGAAGAAGTTCGACGACCTCCAGGCCAAGAGGGTCAAGGTCACCCGCTGGCTGGAGCAGCTCAATCCCAGGCAGGAGAGCGCGCTGGCCAGGGTCACCAGGGACATGTCCGAGCTCCAAGACAGGACCAGGACCGTCCTTGAGGCCAACTACAAGTACAGGGATCTCGAGGAGCAGCTCGGGCGCTCCGAGGACATCCTCAAGGCCGAGCTCTCCCGGCTTGAGGAGAGGCAGGAGGCCCTGAGGGTGCTTCTCTCGGACCCCTCCCTCCAGGATTCCCTCCCGGCCTCCCTGGTGGCCCGGATCGAGAAGCTCAGGATCCAGCGCGGGCTTTGGGCCGTGGACGGGGACAAGGGGCAGGCCCTGGTCATCAAGAAGAGCGAGTTCGGGGCTTTCGTTGAGACCCTCCTCAGGATGTTTTCGCCCCACAGCTCCACCCAGGACCTGGGCCTGATCAAGAGAGAGCTCCTCGCCAATCCCCAGGCCCTGGCCCAGCTTCTCCCGGAGTCACAGTTGATAGACTTCGGGGACACCGCCGACGGCTTCTACCTGGTCTACCAGTCCCGCTTCTCCGTTCCCCATGGGCTTGAGACCAGCACCTGGGTGACCCTGGGCAACGTGGCCAGGGTCTGGGGCAACAACGTGAGCGTGACCGGCTACCAGTTCGCCAGCCCCCCCAACGAAGGGAACGCCCCCTACGGGGACAGGGGGGTGGAGGTCCAGATCGAGTCCCTCCAGGGCAAGAACTGGGTCAACTACTTGAACATAGACTTCCACCGTTTCGCCTTCGACATCCCGTCGGACGCGACAGCGGGCTCCCAGGCCCGCCAGAGCCGCCTGATGGTCTTCGACGACTTCGCCATGCTCCTCTTCGGGGACCGCCTCTACGTGGGCCTGGCCGGCTACGCTGACGCGGCCCTGGACCAGCCTGGCGAGAAACCCACCTATTACGGGGGCAGCTTCAAGACTTCGCTGAAGCTCACCGAGGTCATGAGGCTCAACGCCCAGCAGCAGACCCTCTTTGCCAAAGACCCCAGGCGCTTCCTCCAAGAGGTGAACCTCGACTTCACGGGCTACGACCCTGACTTGAACCGCACCTTCCGCATCGAGGCCCAGGGGGAGAACAAGCATTACTCCCGGACCCAGATCGGGCCCAGCTTCGACGTGGGCAGGCTCCTCAACTCCCAGGACGCCTTCAGCGTGGACCTCTACTGGGCCCGCTCGGCCGGGACGGACGACGTCTCCCAGAACTCGCTTGGGCTCTCGGTCCTCAAGGGCTTCACGATCAAGGACGACTCGGGCAAGCCCTGGATGGTGATCTCAAACCGCGCCACGCTCGAGAGGGGCGAGAGGATGAACACCTACGCGGACCGCCTCTCGGTGACCCTCCCGGACCAGGGGATAGTGGTCAGCGCCGAGGGCAGGATCCTGGGCAGCGCCGGCACCTACTACGGGGAGATCTCCAAGAGGATCAGCGACCATTCCACCCTTTCCGCGGGCTACGGCTCTCCCTACATAGGCCTCAACAAGCGCCTCTCCCTCTCCTTCAACACCTCCATGACCCTGGGCGAGCTCTGGCAGGCCGTCATGGACAACTCCAAGGAGAACCTCCGGGGAGGGGAGACCCTGAGGGACTTCAACAGGGAGATGGACGACTTCTTCAAGGGGGGGGAGCCCTCCCCGAGGCTTGCGGAGATGAAGAGGGTCTTCGAGGCGGACGTGGCCAGGAGGCTCGTCAGCCAGGACATCGGGATCCTCACCCGGGAGATCCAGGACCTGCGCAAGGCCGGGGCCGTCCTGGACAACACCCGCCTGCGCGGGATGGTGGGCTTCGTCTCCAACCCCATCTCGGATGACGAGACCGACCGGGCCCTGGGCGGGGGCTTCGTGGTGGGCACCCACACCGAGCTTTCCATGACCAGGACCCAGAAGGCCTTGATCGAGGCCAAGGCCGAGAGCCTCTACCGGGAGGGACTGCGCCTGCAGTCCAGGATGCTGGAGCTGGTCAAGGAGTGGCAGCAGGCCGTGACCGAGCTCGCCCGGGCCCAGTGGGAGCTTAAGATGGCCCACTTGGCGGCCCTCAACTCCCCCACCGAGGCCCTCCGCAGGGAGGGGGAGGTCCGTGAGGCCGAGGCCACGGCCAGGCTCCACCAGGCCGTGATCCGCTACAACGTGCTCTCGGGCCGGGAGCCCACGGACCCCACCCCCTTCGACAACCTGAGCTCAGCGGACCTAGACGCCCTGATGGCCGAGGTCCAGAGGACAGTCTCGGCCCCGGACAGGCTTTCGAGGATACTCCACGGCCTGGACCCCGAGGAGCTCAAGGCCCGGCTCGGGGAGAACTCCTTCAACCTCATCGACTGGATCCCCTGGGTGGACCGCCTGACCCTGAGCGTCGGGGTCCAATTCCAGGACCTGATGGCCAACC
>Ga0137796_10002072_pt1 | contig 10973 bp, 9 predicted proteins | sample OV2TP3_FD_97704 | JGI IMG/M metagenome (GOLD analysis project Ga0137796, IMG submission 97704)
CTCCCCATAGGGGACGTCGAAGGTCACCTCCTCCAGAGCCGAGACCCTGCCCTGTTTTCGAGTTTGGAAGATCTTGCTGACGTTCTCAACCTGAATGACCTTACCGTTTTTGAGTCCCTCTGGTGCCACTGGGTTCCGCGTCACTGTGACTTGCTCCTCGGGTCGGCAGCGCGGAGTAAAAACCATAACCGCCTGAGTCGCATGTTTGTCTCCTGGTCACTACGGCAAGGGGCTCCGCCGCCGCACTTGAGCCCTTGCGCGACATAGGCCATGTAGATGGCGATGGTTGGGCCTCTTCAGGATTTTCACATATTGGATTCTTCGCGCCTTGTCAACGCAGGGTTTGGACTCTCCAGAGCAAAGTAGTGAGATGATGTCACCTCAAACCGACCGATGAAAAGGCCCACCTGCCATCAACCGCCTGAGGCGGAGGTTATCCTAGTTGCGCTCGACCGCCTTGATCCAACGTACTCGTAAGGCGGGGATCGACATTTTCGCCACCCTGAGGTAAGAGAGTCTCATCAACTGACGGAGGTTCAGCGGAGCGAGGAGACGACTATGGCTGTTGTTAAAGAGGAAGTCATCGAGAAGAACAGCGGGAGGGCCTTCATCGTGACGAAAGGCCAGGTGATTCGCGTCATCGGCGAGTCCACTGCGGACTTTGTGGTCTTCAATCTCAATGACGTTGGGGAGAGGTTCGATCAGGCCCGGACCAAGGTGAATCAAGGAAAGATCTACGTGAGCAAAGGAGACGTTTTGATCTCAAAGTTCAATAACGTGATGATGACGATCGGGGAGGACACCTACGAAGGAACTCATGACCTGCAGAAGGGGATGTGCAGCACCTCTTTCTACGAGAAATGGGGCGACAAAATCTTCGAGATCTACGGCGCCAAATGGAAAAGGCTCGGCCGGAAAAAGGGGTCTGCCCCGGATCATGGTTGTTGGGAAAACCTTACCGAAGCGTTGAGGACATGGCAAATTGCGCCGGAAGACATCCCCAGCCCGCTCAACATCTTCCAGACGATGGTGATCAATGGCAAGACGGGGACCATGCGCTATGCCATGACGAGACCGAAGCCAGGGGCCTACATCGATCTGAGGGCCGAGATGGACTGTCTGGTCGGAATAAGCGCCTGTCCGGAAGGTGGGCGGGGAAAAGAGCTCAGAGTCGTTATCTACGAGAGAAAGAAAATCGAGGATTGAGAATCGAGGATCCATCTTCGTCTCAAGATGTAGCCCGCCACGGCATGACGTGCCGCTCCAGGGACTGGATGAAAGCCAGGATGGCCACCGCGAGGAAGATAATCGTAAGGATCGTGGCAAAGAGGGCAGGGGTCTGGAAGGAGGCCGAGAAGCTCATGAGCATGGCGCCAAAACCCACAACAGCCAGCACCACCTCGCTGGTGATCATTCCGAGCACAGCCCTTCCCATCCCTAGTCTCAGTCCTGCCATGATCATGGGAAGGGCGGCCGGTAGGATCACCTTGAGAAAAAGATCTCGCTCCCGAGCCCCGAAGGAGCATGCCATCTCAGCCAGAGTGGGATCGACGTTACGGACCCCGGCTGCGGTATTGGCTACGACGTAGACAAAGGCAAAAAGAAAGACAATCCAGACTCGAGAATGGAGGCCAAGGCCAAAGGCAATGACTAAGAGAGGGATAAACGAGATCGTGGGGACGACGAGAAGGGCAGTCATGTAGGGGTCGAGAAAAGCCTCGATCCTTCGGTATCGCCCCATAATCAGGCCGAGCGGAATCCCGAGGGCTACCGAGAGGAGATAGCCCAAAATAAGGGCCTGAAAGCTTACAAGCATGGCTCTTATCAATTCCCCTGAGCGGAACAGCTCGACCCAGGCCCAAAGGATGGTCGAGAGAGGTGGCAGAAGATGGGCGTCGCCGGTTCTTCCCACCGCCTCCCAGAGAAGAGCTACAGTGATCAGAGAGAGAGCTCTTAGCGTTCTCTTGCTCAAGTCCTCGCTCCTCTCGGTCATCCGAAGGGTTAGCGTCGGCCCATCTTCTTTAGCACCTTTTCTAGATGCTCCGAGGCAAAGACGAGTTCAAAATTGAGCACGCCCTTCTTCACCAGGCCGGTCTCCTCGAAAAACTTGAGGCTCCCATTCCCTCGCTCCCGGCTTACCCCGCCATTGACATCCCAGATCCTGAGATCCCTATAGTTCTTGGCAATGGCATCGATGGTGCCGGCTTTTGTACCAGGCAAAAGCTTGAGCGCCGCTTCCTTTGCCTGGGCGGGGTTTTCTTCGGTCATCCGATGGGCCCGCAGAACCGCCTCTAGCACAGCCTCGACCACAGCGCCATTCGTTTGGAGGTAATCCGTCCGGGCAAAATAAACTGTCCCGAGAAGTTCGGGAAAGATTCTCGCGTAGGATAAAAGGACGTGAAACTGGCCAGGTTTTGAATCCAGGACATTGAGGACATCGGCGATCTCCGCTGGGGTGGCATCGATCTGGCCCCGCATCAGCGCCTCGGCCCTCACCTCAGAACCCGGGACGATCATCCATTGAGGGTTCACTTTATAGTAATTCGCCATCCACTTCACCAAGGCCTCTGTGAGGCTAAAGGGGGCGTGATAGGCGACCCTCTTTCCATCAAGCTGCTTTGGCTCCTTGATGGAGACTGGTGTCATGAGCTGCCACTCGTTGCGGACCTGCTCAGCGAAGATTTTAAGATTCCTCCCCTGCTCAATGGCCTTGATGACAGTTATCCCCGCGGCCGCGCCCATGTCGGCTTCACCCGCAACGACGGCCTGGACCGCCAGGTCGGTCTTGGAAAAAAAGCGTGGAACCACCTCATAGCCTTGCTCCTTGAGCTGGCTCCAGGCCAGGAGCGATGGGATGTCGCCCATATCCGCAACTGAAGGGTAGCCAAACCTGATCTTTTTTTGGGCTTCTGCCTCGCCCTTCCAAAGCAGCGCCAGCCCAATGAGCATAAGCGCGGTGAACAATCTCATGTGTCCTTTCTTTTCCATTTTCGTTCCCTCCTTTTCTCTCTTCTTAAAATTACTCGACGGCAATCTCCACCTTCCAGCTAGTAAGGCGCCGGTCGATGACTTCGACGATCTTCATAGCGATCAGCGCTACTACGAGAATGGTGAGAATGATGGCAAAGAGGGCATCGGTGGCGAAGGCAGATCCATACTGCATGATCATAGCTCCTGTTCCCGTAAGGGCAAGGACTACCTCGCCCGTGACCATGCCCTTCACCGCCCTTCCCACCCCCAGCTTGACCCCGGCCATGATCATCGGCAGGGCTGCCGGCAGTTGGACTTTGTAGAAGAGTTCCCATCCTTTAGCGCCAAAAGAGCGGGACATCTCCACGAGGGATGAGTCCACGTATTTGATCCCAGTCATGGTGTTGACAGCGATCACAAAGAAAGAGAAGAGAAAGACCACCACAATCCGCGACTGTACGCCCAGACCGAACCAGAGGATGAGCACGGGGATAAAGGCGATGGTCGGCGAGGCCATCAGGCCGTTAATATAGAGGTCTAGGCAATGCTCCACTTTCTCAAAACTTCCCATCAGGACTCCAATGGCGACTCCCAGAGTCAAGGCCAGGAAAAATCCAACGACCAGTGTTCCGAGGCTGATGATCAGGTTCTCTAGCAATCCCCCGTTTTTGATGAGGTGGAGCCAGGCGCTTCCGACCTGAGAGAGAGGCGGGATCAGAATCGTCTGTAAGCCTCGGCCGAGAGCTTCCCAGATGATGGCCAGGGTCAAAATCGAGGCTAGGTTAGCAGTGATCCGTTGATTCATTGCGTTGTCCGCATCGCCTTTTTCAGGCTCTCCCAGATGTAATTGGTGAGCTCTACGAACTCCCGGCTTCGCCGCACGTCGTGACCTATGCGGGGCCGAGGGAGCGGGACATTGAGGATCTCCGCCACCCGGCCGGGGCGAGGCGTCATAACCACCACCCGGTCGGAGAGGTAAACCGCCTCATCCATGCTATGGGTGATGAAGACCACGGTCTTCTGCTCCCGCTGCCACAGCTCCAGTAGCTCTTCCTGCAAGAGCTGGCGGGTCTGGGCATCCACCGAGCCAAAGGGCTCATCCATGAGCAGGATCAGGGGCTTCACCGCAAGCGCCCTTGCCAGTCCGGCCCTCTGCTGCATTCCTCCTGAGATCTCATGGGGGAAGTGATCTTCAAACTCCGAGAGGCCAACTCGCTCCACATAGGTTCGAGCTATCTGGCTGCGCTCCTCCTTCGGTACCTGGCGGAGCTCGAGGCTGAACTCCACATTGGCCAGAACCGTCCGCCATGGAAGTAGGGCGAAGCTCTGAAAGACAACCGCCCGGTCCGGTCCGGGAGCGGTTACTTTTCTGCCGTTGATGAGGACCTGTCCGCCATCGCACGGGATCAGGCCGTCGATGATCTTTAACAGGGTGGTCTTGCCGCAGCCGCTCGGGCCGATGATGCTGACGAACTCCTTGTCCCGGATGGAAAGCTCCACTTCGGTCAGAGCCTTGACCTCCATAGTCTTCTCTTTGACCACCTTTTGGAAGGTCTTGGAGACCTGCTGGATCTCAAGCATTCCTGACCCGGCCATATAGTCTGGAAACCTCTGTCTATGCGAGCACTGACCTCTGATCCGCGGCTTTCTCCGGCGCGCCAACAGGTGGGGCGAGGATCGCCTCGTAATCCTTAACCGGGTCAAAGACACGCGCGTATTGCCGCAAGTCAATTTGTTTCATGACTGCCTCCGGCGCCTTCGCCTCTTTGGGAAATTCATAGGGGGGGAGAGGCTTGGTCGCGTCAAAGATGAGCTTGGTCTCCATGGGCCCTTTTTCCATCCGATTGTGACCGTAGGCTGTAGGATTCAGGTGGGAGCCCAAGATATTGGGCAGAATCGCCAAATCGCGATCGGCCTGAAAGCGCATGGCCAAGGCCCAGAGGACCTGAGTCTCGTTGAACACGTCGATATCCTCATCGACGACAATCACATGTTTGATCGCGGGTTCGGTGGTGAAGGCTGCCAGCGCTGCGTGCTTGGGTTCCCCTTCGGCGCGCTTCTTTAGCGAAATATAACAGTGGGATCGAGCCGCGCCCGACATGGGCAGATTCACCGCCTGGACGCTGGGGACGACCTCCTTGATCCGCCGATAAAGGCTCCCGAGCCGCGAGGCGGCGCCGATAATGTTATGCTCGAAATGGGCGCTGTGGATGCTTTGGTAAATGGGCTGCTTTCTCATCGTCATGGCAGTGACTTCGATGAAGGGCTGATCGCCCTCTTTGTAGTAGTAGTGGGGCCATTCTCCAAAAGGCCCTTCGTACTGCCGTTTGTGAGGAGGGACGACCCCTTCGATGACGATCTCCGCCCGCGCTGGGACCGACAGATTGACGGTCTCGGCCTTGACCATCTCCAAGGGTTCTCGCAAAAAGGCGCCGGCGACTTCCAGCTCTTGGCCGATCCCTGACAGCTTGCTCACGGCCGCGAGATTCAATGCCGGATGATGGCCGATGACTAGGGCCACTTCCATAGCCTCGTTATGATCTTCGTACTCGGCTCTCACGTAGCTTGCATGATTGGCGGGATTGATCATCAGACCTAATTGCCTCTTGCCCTGCTTCTGGTGCCGATAGATCCCCATGTTGTAAATCTCGGTCCCGCGCTCCTTGCAGATCATGGCCGCTGCATTCACATAACGCCCCGCATCGAACTCGTTATGTTGGAGGACGGGCAAAAGGTCCAGGTCCGTCTTGTCTCCTTTCAGAACCACTTCCTTTACCGGCGCCTCTTCGCGGCGGATTTCGCGCGGCGCCATCGGGTTGCGCTCCATCTCGGCCAGATCCTTCTCCATCTGTTCCACCGTATTGGATCCCAACGAGAGGGCCAGGCGCTCATAGGAAGCCCCCAGGTTGATGATCAGGGGAATTTCCGATCCCTTGATCTTTTTGAAAAAGATCAAGGGGAATTTTTCTTCCCGCTCGAATTTCTCGACCACGGCACAGGCCTCGAAGCGCCAGTCCACCTCGCGATCCACGACGATGACATCCTGTGGCCGCTTTTCGATAAGCTCTTGCAAATAGGTCCTTAAATCCTTTCCCATGTTCCTGTGGCCTCCTTACACCGCTGAGCCAGTAAGCGATATCTGCGGTGGTTATACCTTGCTATGCTCCGTCTCTGTCAAGGGGCATACCTAATCGGGTCAAGCAGTTTGAGACTTTGACTCAAAGACATTGCTGTTTTCGCCTGTTGCTTGACAGGAGCGGCGCTTTCCTTATAGGTATCCAAAGGATGCGAAACTTACCCGTAAAGTGGGGTGTGAGCCTTCCTAATCGGGGAGTTCTCTTTGGGCTCACTTCCGTGGATACTCTCATGGAGGCTGCAGTGCTGGCTGAGCAGTCCGGTGTGTTCGAATCGGTCTGGTTTGGGGATAGCCTCATTCACAAACCGCGGCTTGAGTCCGTGGTAATGCTTGGCGCTGTTGCGGCGCGAACGCGAAGAGTGAGGCTGGGGGTCATGTGCCTGGCAAGTTTTCCGGTTCGTCATCCCGTTCTTTTGGCAATCCAATGGGCAACCCTGGACCAAATCTCCAAGGGCAGAACTATCCTGGCGGTCTGCATCGGAGGGGGGCATGAGGCCGAACTCAGGGCTTTCGGTGTTAAACAGGAAGAGAGGGTGGGACGTCTTAGAGAAGAAATCCTCCTCCTGCGAAAGCTTTGGAGCGGCGAGGAGGTAAACCACCGAGGACGATTTTATACGTTGGAGGGATACCAAATCCTGCCGAAGCCGGTCCAGAAGCCTCCCCCAATCTGGATCGCGGTAAGTCCTGACAGAGAGAAAGTGGGGGACCGGGTTGTCGACCAAGCCATGAGGCGTGTGGGGACATTGGCGGACGGATACATTACCATGGGCGTCACTGCGGATGAATTCCGCCGGCGATGGGAGGTGATCCAGTTCGCTGCGACGGAGACGGGAAAGGACCTTGCAAACTTTGAGACCTCGATTCACGGGATGGTCAACATAAACGACGACAAGGAGGCGGCCTACACAGAATCAAAATTCTACTTCAATCATTACTACAGCCCGGGCTACCCGACAGAAAATCTCCTCAGGCTTTGGCTGGCCCATGGTGCCCCTGAGGAGTGTGCGAGGTTCATTCAGAGCTGGATTGATATGGGAATCACAACGCCGGTGTTGCGCTTCACCTCACGCGACCAGCTGGGGCAGATCCACAGGTTCATTGACGAGGTGCTGCCGCTCTTGCAGTTGAACCAAGTACGGGATGGCTGATATGAGTCACTAAGAGGACTACGAGGGTTCCGAAGAGAGAAGAGGAGGAGCCATGTTTGAAGACCTTCGGGATTACTTGTCCCACCTGGAAGAGCGTGGACAGTTGCTTCGCGTAAAGGAGGAAGCGGACCCGAAGTTCGAGATCGCTGCGGGAATCCGCAAGACCTCAGACGTTCGTGGGCCGGCCCTCTTGTTTGAAAAAGTGAAAGGCTTTCCTGGGTGGCGGGTTCTCGGCGGTCTCTTTGCGACGCGGAAATTGGTCGCCCTCGGGCTCGGGATTTCGGAGGATAGGCTCCTCGACCAATATCTGACCCTGGAGGAGAAGCGCATCGCACCGGAAATGGTGGCCACAGGCCCGGTCAAGGAGATTCGCTGGAAGGGGAATGATGTCGATCTCCATCGTCTGCCCCTCGTCACCCATTCCGAAAAGGACGTGGGACCCTACGTCACCATCGGGGTGCAGATCGGAAAGGATCCCGACAGCGCAGGGCGCAACGTCTCCATTCATCGGATGCTTCTGCTCGGAAAAAACCGTCTTTCCCTCTGGGCGCCTGCGGACCATCATTTGGGTTGGATGATTCTCAAGGCGGAAGAAAGGGGTCGGGGTCTGGAGGTGGCCACGGCCATCGGGGTGGATCCAGCCATTGTCATCGCGTCGCAAGCCAAGGTCCCTTACGGAGAGGACGAGTTTTACGTGGCAGGCGGGTTGCGAGGAAAGCCTGTAAAGCTCACCAAGTGCGAAACGATCGATGTCGAGGTGCCCGCCTTTTCAGAAATCTCCATCGAAGGAGTGACGGTTCCAGGAGAGCGGGTTCCCGATGGCCCCTACGGCGAGTATCCGGGCTGTTACAGCGAAGCAAAACAGGCTCCCGTGGTCCAAGTGACTGCGATTACGATGAGACAGAATCCGATCTATCAGACCGCGCTCACCGGCCTTCCCGTGACGGAGAACCATACTCTAATCGAGTACGCCAACGCGGCTGTCATCTACCGGGAAGTGAAAAAGATCACTCCGGAGGTCAAGGCGGTCCACGTGACGCCGGGAGGGACTTTCCGCCATCACGTGGTGGTCTCCATCAAGAAGAGGCGGGAGGTGGAGGCGCGCAACGTGATCCTGGCCCTGCTTTCCCTGGGGATCGGATTGAAGCAGGTCACTGTGGTCGACGACGACATCGACGTGGAAGATCCCGTGCAGGTCGAGTGGGCTCTGAGCACGCGCATGCAGCCGGACCAGGACATCGTCATCATTCCCCGCATCTCCTGTTCCACTCTTGATCCCTCCGCTCCCGCGCCCAGGACGACCGCGGGTTGGGGGATCGACGCCACGATGCCGCTGGCGGACAGCGAGCGCTTTCAAAAGGTGAAGGTGCCTGGAGTCGAGAAGGTCAAGTACATTTAGGAAAAAGGATAAATTCGAAATCCGAAATTCGAAACAAATTCAAATGATCAAAACTCCGGATCTAAACGAGCCCGTTTCGGATTTGGATTTTCGGTTTTGAGTCTTCCCGATTTGTTTCGGATTTCGAGCTTCGGATTTTTGATTCAGGATTCATTGGTGTCTGGTGCGATAGATTCTTAAGGTGCCTAAAAACGCATGAAAAACTTCGATTACCTGGAACCTAAAACCGTTGCTGAGGCTTGCGATTTGCTGAAGCGCTACGCTGGCGAGGCTCGACCCTACGCGGGCGGGGCCTATCTCAGCATCGTCATGAAGCAGGGGCTCCTTCAGCCCAAGGCCCTGGTCAACCTCAAGAAGATCGACGAGCTCAAAGGGATCCATTTTGCTCCTGCGGAGGGCCTGGTCCTGGGAGCGCTGGTCACACATCACGACATTGAGACATCAGAGCTTATCAAGACAAAGCTCCCCATCCTTTGCGAGGTCGAGAAGGAAGTCGCCAACATCCGGGTGCGCAATGTCGGAACGGTAGGCGGCAATCTCGCCTCGGGGGAACCTCTCACGGATCTTGCGCAGGTTTTTATAGCGCTGGGTGCGCGCGTTAAGATTTCTGGGCCTTCCGGAGAGCGGACCATTCCTTTGGAGGAGCTTTTCGTCGACATCTATCAGACGAGTCTGGCAGAGGACGAGATCCTCACCCAGGTGATCCTCCCGCCGCTGCCGGCCTGCTCCGGCATCGACTATATCCGGTTCTCCAGCAGCTCGGTGGTCGATAAGCCCTGTGTCGGGGTCTCGGTTTTCGTCGCCCTGGAGCCGCAAAGGAAAGCCTGTCAGACGGTGCGGATCGTGCTCGGGTGCGTGGGGCCCACCCCGGTGCGGGCCAACAAGGCAGAGCAGATGTTAGAGGGGAAGGCGCTGCGCTCGGACCTGGTGGAACAGGCAGCCATCTCAGCGGCTGAGGAGTGCAGTCCCTCAAGCGACCTGCGCGGCTCGGAAAAGTACAAGAGAGCCGTCGTCCGCGCCCTGGTGCGGCGGGCCGCCCCTCGGGCCTACGAGCGCGCTTTAAGGGGTTAGCGAGACCATTTTCGTCATTATTAAAGGAGGGGAAGATATATGCCCAAAGACCTAAGGACCTACCTCGAACAGTTGAGGCAATCCCGCCCCAATCACATTAAAGTGGCGGATCAAGAGGTGGACCGCAAATGGGAAATAACGGCCCTCATAGAGAGGTTACGAAAAGACTCCAGGTATCCCGAATTCCCGGCGGTTCTATTCACCAACGTGAAGGGTTGCAAATTTCCCGTACTCATCAATCTCTGCGGCAGCTACGAGCGGTTAGCACTTAGCATCGATGCGCTAGTCAAGACGATGGTGCCCGAGTATGCGAAACGGGAGGCCAATGCTATTCCGCCAGTAGAGGTGGACAGGCGCCATGCCCCGGTCAAAGAAGTAATCTGGAAGGGTGATCAAATCGATCTCAGTAAATTTCCGACGGTCTGGCACAATGAACTCGATTCAGGCTACTACGTAGACGCCGGAGTCGCTTTCCTGAGAGATCCGGACACCGGCAAGGTCAATGCCGGCATTTACCGCCATGAGGTTCAGAACAACAGAGAGTTAGGGTTTATGAGCAACCCGGCGCACCATGCGAGCTACATCCTGCGCCGGATGCGTGAATTGGGTAAACCGATGGAAGTGGCCATCGCCATCGGCCACCACCCCGCCTTTCTCATGGGCGCTGTTTCCCAGTTGGCTGGCATCGGCGGCGAATTGGAGGCGTCTGGAGGTCTGCTGGGCGAGCCCTTAGAAGTGGTTCGCGCCGAGACGGTAGACCTCATGGTGCCAGCCCGAGCGGAGATCGTTATCGAAGGCGTGATCGATACGGACCCGAACGCCATGCGTCAGGAGGGACCTTTTGGCGAATACCCGGGGTATTACACCGGGATCGGACCCATGCCCTATATGAAAATCTCTGCCATTACCATGCGGAAGAGCCCAATTTACCAAACCGTCTTCAACGCCCATATTGAACATACCTGCCTCGGCGCACTACCACGCATGGGCAGTCTGTACCGCCGAGTGCGGGAGGCGGTGCCGTCCGTGACAATGGTCAACTTGCCAGTCTCCGGGATGGGTCGCGGCCATGCCTATATCTCGCTCAAAAAGGCGCGCGATGGCGAGCCCAAACAGGTTGCCTTTGCGGCCTTTACGGTAGACCCTCTTATCAAGCATGTGTTTGTCGTGGACAATGATGTCGACGTGTTTGACGAGGCGGGCGTCCTTTGGTGCATGTGCACCCGCTTCCAGGCTGATCGAGATTTGG
>Ga0137796_10002073_pt1 | contig 10964 bp, 7 predicted proteins | sample OV2TP3_FD_97704 | JGI IMG/M metagenome (GOLD analysis project Ga0137796, IMG submission 97704)
CCGCCGCCATGCTCAACGCCGACCTGGGCGACGTCACGACGGAGGCGATGAAACTCGAAACCTCGATTATTTGAGGGGTGAGTTGTTCAATGCGAGGAATACATAACACAGCGTTCCGGCCAGGGCCTGATAACGAAAGCCGGCGATTACCCACATTTTGACCCTGACTGCTCCTCCCGTCCGCCTCCCTCGCCAAGCACCCCCTTTTGGGCGTGAACAGCCCGTTGCGGAGGCAGGTCGAGAGCATTTTTGAAAATTCATGGGTAAATTGCTTGACAACGCCCATTAAACGGAATAAGATAACGATACGTGGATAACCCTTTTTTAACCCTCGGGGGTGAATCCCGAAAATACCGACTTGGCGAAAATTCACTACAAGAGAATAGGTTAGACACAGCGTCAGAGGCAATGAACTGAAGACTTGCTGTGGTCGCTGGCCAATCGGCTGGGAATTGGCGACGTCTTCAGGGAGCGAATAGCGAAACCGACTACGCGCGTAGCCGGTTTTTTTCTTTTTCCGGAGACCCTAAGGGAGGGTTGGACCAGTGAATGACTGACCCCGTTTTGGGGGTCTCGTTCAACCATGGAGTACGCACAGACCAGTCTCAAAGCGGGGTCAGTCAGTGACTGACCCCGCTGGTCAGTGGCAGTTCTGTCCTGAGCATAAAATGGAATGCCCCATCCCATTTTTTAGCTCAGGAGAGAATCCCATGACCGACCCGTCGAGTCTAACACAACTACCACTGTTTCCGGCGTCCCTCCTCCCGCCCCAAACGCCGCAAAATGCGCCGAAATTGCACCGCTACTGGCTTGAGCCGCAAGGCTTGCCGTCGTGGGCGAGTACCTGCCCGACGCTCCGACGCTACCTCGACTTGCTGGGGCCGCTCCATTGGGAGGCTTTCCCGGAACGCAACTTACAGCGCAATTGGGGTCACACGACCATTCCTTATACCGCTGTGGCGGCCGCGGAACTGATCAAGCTCGAAGAAGGGGCGAAGTCCACCCGGCAGCTCTATCGCTTCTTGCTGGAGCATCCCGCTCTCATATGGCTGCTGGATTTTCCACTGGTCCCGGCGCCCAACCACCCGCTGGGTTTCAATCCCCGCCGCAGTCTGCCGACGCCGCGGCATTTCAATCGGCTACTGCGCACCCTCCCTAATCCGGCCCTCCAGTTCTTGCTGACCGAGAGCGTGCATCTCATCCTCAGCGAACTCCGGACGTGGGGTCTGGAGTCCCTCGAGTGCGTTTCGCTCGACACCAAGCATATTCTGGCCTGGGTCAAAGAGAACAATCCCAAAGCCTACGTCACCGACCGCTTCAACAAACAGAAGCAACCGCGCGGCGATCCGGACTGTAAACTCGGCTGCAAGCGACGCCACAACCAGACCACCCCCCGCGCCAATCCCAAGGCGGCCCAATCCCTCACGGTCGGTGAATACTACTGGGGCTATGCCTCGGGCCTTGTGGTCAGCAAAATTCCGGTCTGGGGCGAATTTGTGCTGGCCGAACTCACGCAGACTTTTGACCAAGGTGACACCACCTATTTCTTTCCTCTGATGGCTCAGGTCGAGCACCGCTTAGGTTACCGCCCCCGCATCGGGACCTTCGATGCCGCCTTCGACGCCTGGTATGTCTATGCCTATTTTCACGACGAAAATGACCCCGCCCGCTTTGCCGCCATCCCCTTCTCCGAGAAAGGCGGTTACAAGGCGAACGGACGGCAGTTCACGCCCGCCGGGTTGCCTCTGTGTGCCGCCGGCTTGGCCATGCCGTTGCAATTCACCTATACCGACCGCACGACTTGTATCGTCGAGCACGAACGCGGTAAGTATGTTTGCCCCTTGCGCTTTCCCACCCAGACGGCCCGCGCCTGTCCGATTCGTCATCCGAATTGGAAGAAGGGCGGCTGCACGGCCATGATGCCCACCAGCATCGGCGCGCGGCTGCGTTACACGCTCGACCGCGACAGTGAGGCGTACAAAGCCGCTTATCGCCAACGCACCGCGCTGGAGCGCATCAATGCGCAAGCCGTGGCCCTGGGCATCGAGCGACCCCACCTGCGGAATGGCCCAGCTATTGCCAACCAGAATACGCTCATCTACGTGCTCATCAATCTCCGTTTCTGGCAACGCTTGCGCCAGCGCCAACTCGACCGGCATTAACGCCGTCTCACTTCCTCGGCCCTCACTCCCAAGCGGGGTCAGTAAAATGACTGACCCCGCTTTTTTGTCCTAAACCCTTCCCCCTCAGCGGGGTCAGTCCTGACTGGTCCTTCCCTCCCTAAGGGTCTTAGAGACCCTTAGGGTCTGGGTTGAACTTATTCGTGGACGAGTCCTAAAAAGGGCCTCGGCGGGATGGCGCCCCGCCGAGGCCTGAGCACATCGAGCTGGGTAGGCCCTCTGTGCGTTACTATTATAACGCACAGAGCCCGCCTGTCTATTCGGCGGGCTTTGGCTTTTCATAGGAAGGAGGTCATGCCGCGCCTGTCATCTATTATGGATCCCTTGCGGTTTCGCCTCAACCCTGGCCGGATGCGGAGCTTACCCTCTTGCGGATTGCCAGTTGTTTATGTGTCGTGGAGCGCCGGGCTATGCCTGTGCGCCCTATTGAACAGACAAAGGAGACTAAAATGATCAGGCAGAAAATATTGACGGCAAGCGTGGTCGTGGTGACGGTCGCCGCCCTCCTGGCGCTGAACCTGCCCACGGCCCTGGCCCAGCCGCCCCTGAACGACAACTTTGGCAGTGCGGAAACGATTCCGGGTTTGCCGTTCAGTGGCACGGTGGACAATACGGAGGCCACGACCGAGCCAGGTGAGCCGCAGGTCTGCAACTTCCTGCCAAATACGGTGTGGTACAGGTTCGCGCCAGCGTCCAATGTTCAGGTCAGAGTGGATATGTTAGGTAGCAGCCGCTCCGACACCCACCTCAACGTGTATCAGGCTTTCGGGCCTGATATCTTCAGCCTGAGCTTTATCACCTGCGCGTCCTTTGGCAGTTCGACTACTTTCACCGCCCAGGCCGGGCAGACCTATTACATCCAGGCCGGGTTCATTTTCTGCGGCTATCCGCCTTGCGGCGGTCTGCTGCAGTTGAATCTGCAAGAGATCGTGCCGCCGCTGAACGACAACTTTGTCAATGCGGAGGACATCACGGGTTTGCCATTCAGCGGTTCGGTGAATAACACCGGAGCCACTACAGAATCCGGCGAACAGTTTTTCTGCAGTTTTTCCCCGCGGACGGTTTGGTATAAGTTCATGCCTCCCACCAGCGGCTTTTTCACGGTTGACATGTTCGGGAGCAGCTTCTTCGACACTGTTCTTACCGTCTACCAGGCCGTGGGACCCGGATTGGGTGGGCTGAGTTTCGTGAACTGCACGTCGTTCGGCGGCTCTCTCACCCTCCACCTTGTGGGAGGGACGACGTATTACTTCCAGGCCGGTGACGCCTTCACAGGCGGCGGCGACCTCCACTTGAACTTGCAGGAAATCCCACCGCCACAGCCCGTCGCCAGCTTCGGCTTCTCCCCCGGCGACCCGACGGTGTTTGATACCGTTCAGTTCTTCGACTTCTCCTTCGACCCAGGAGGAGTGGGTATAGCATCTCAGGACTGGAGCCTTGGCGATGGAACAACTGCCACCGGCTGCTGCCCAACCCACCGCTATGCGGCGGACGGTGATTACACTGTACAACTCACGGTCACCACCTTTGATGGCCGCACGGCATCCACGTCGCAGACGGTGATGGTGAGAACTCACGATGTGGCAATCACCAAGTTCCTCGCGCCTACGTCCGCCAGCGCGGGCCAGACACGGCAGATCTCCGTTGGCGTGAGAAACAGCCGGTATCCCGAAACCGTGCGAGTAGACTTTTACAAGAGCACACCGATCGGCTGGGGGTTTATCGGCTCCTCAGAGCAATTCGTGCCAGTGCGCCCGTCGAACCGCACCACCCAGTTCACGGTGAATTACACATTTACGGGCGATGATGCAGCGATTGGCAAGGTCAACTTCCGGGCGGTGGCCAATCTCCTCACCGCTCGCGACGCGCTGCCGACCGACAACGAGGCTATCTCCATGCCGACCAAAGTGACGCGGTAATTAGCCGCACCCCCCTACCCCCTCTCCTGAAGTGGAAAAGCACACTTCAGGAGAGGGGAAAGCCGCATATCAACTTGCTCCTCCTCTCCTGCCGCCGCATTCGCGCAGCGCGCCAGGAGAGGGGAGTGAGGCCATGCGCCGGAAAACGTTGCGTCGTCATATCCCCTCGTCAACCAGTGCCTCCCGGCCCCTCCTGTCGGCGAAGATATATGCGCCTCTGGCTCTCTTGCTGGGCGCGCGCTTGATGCTTGGGGTTGTGTATAGTTTGATCATCCCTGCCTGGGAGGGAGTGGACGAAGATGGTCACTTTGCGTACGCGCGCTATGTTGTCAGGCACGGGGCTTTGCCCAGGCCCGGGGACCCGGAAGCGGAAAAGATCCGGGAGAATTTTCAGCCGCCGCTGTATTACCTCCTCGTCGCGCCCGTGATTGCCGGTTTAGACTTGGGAGAGACGTGGATTGACCCTGCTCGCAATCCTTACTTCACTTATGGGAACGCCGGTTACAATTTCGCGCTCCACCCCGATCACCTGGAGGGAACCGCCCAATCAATTAGCCGGGCGGTGCACGTGGCGCGTCTGGTCAGCGATGTCGTCACAACCGCCAGCGTAATCGCGGTCTATGCGGTTGCCTGCCGGGTCTGGCCCGGCGAACCCAAAGCGGCCTGGGCGGCGGCGGGCCTGTATGCCTTCTGGCCGCAGTTCCTCTTCCTGGGCAGCATCGTCAGCAATGACGCGTTGATCATTGCGCTCTCGGCGCTCTTTTTCTATCTCGCTATTCGATTGACAATGGAGGGCTTCTCGCTCGGGTTGGCCCTGGGGCTGGCCTGTGTGCTGGGAGGAGCACTGCTGACCAAACTTAATGCCCTGGCGCTGATTCCCACCGCCGCGCTGGCGCTGTATCTGAGTCTGGCTCGTGGAAGATGGAAACCTTCTCATATCCTGTCCGGGATGGCTGTCCTGGGGCTCACGCTGGTGGCCGCGATGTGGCTGCTTAATTCTCTGGAGTTCGTCAAGACACACGTCTGGCAGACGCAAACTGTGACTAATTTCCTTAACTATGCTGACCCCGCCCTCACTCATCTATCCCTCGGCAGGTTTCTAGCGATCAGTTTCCGTCACGGCTTTCGCAGCTTTCTGGCGGCTTTTGGCTGGGGCAATCTTGTACCCTTCCAGGCGTTGTACTGGGCCTGGACGCTGGGGGCTGGTCTGGCGCTAGGCGGTTTGAGCAGCGCGCTGGTTAAGCGTGAAGCGAGCAGGCCGCTCAAAGTCTTGCTCTTGGCCCTTTGCCAGTTCGCCAGCCCAGTGCTGTTAGCCCTGGCGCTGGCGATTGCCTACCGCAACGCCTATCTGGTGTTGGGGCGGTATCTATTGCCAGGTCTGCCTGCCGTTGCAATCTTGCTGGTGTGGGGTTGGCGCACGCTGTTGCCTGAACGCTGGCGTGTACACTGTTGGAAGGCTGTTTGTCTGGGCGCCGTCCTGGTTGGGTGGTCAATTCCCGTTACAACGCTGTTGCCGGCTTATGCCAAACCGCGGCCGCTGCCCGCGAACTTTGCCGCCGACCACCCGCTGGCTTTCTTCTTTGGCGATGACATTGAACTGATAGGCTATCAAAATCCTCCAGCGGTCATCCCCCGCCGGGAGTTTCGGTTGTCGTTGTGCTGGCGGGCCGTCCGGCCGGTGCGCCAAAACTATTCGGTTTTTCTGGAACTCGCGGGGTCGGACGGCCGGCGCTACGGCCAGTTGGAGACCTACCCGGGCAGAGGCAATTACGCCACGACGCTGTGGCCTGCGCAAACGCCGTTTTGTGACGAGTATACCCTGCGCGTGGGACCGCACCTCGCCGCCTTCTCCGAGGCTTCCGTGCGCGTTTCGCTCCTGGACGGCGTGCGCGGCGAAAAGCTGCCGGTCAAGAATCCGGCTGGGGAAGTGGTGGGGCGGGAGGTGCAGATTCCTCTTGTGGTTCAGAACAATGAGTGAATCGAGTTACTCAACCCGGCGTGCGGAGTTACTGCCTGCCTTATCTCCGCATGACTTTATGCCCCTCGCCGTCGAATGACGGCATAGTATTCTTCAACTTCCATCCATGCCAGCAGAAAGTCGCCATGTAAGACCGCTTGCGGCGCATCTGCGAAAGCGGGATCATTCAAGTAAACGTTTGGGATCAATCTGCAACAAACGCAAAAGCCGGTCAAAGTTGACCGACTGTCCGATGTAATCCAAAATCATCTTGGCGCAGGCGGCGACGCAGTCAGCGCGCTGGGGCTGTGTCCAATGGGTAACGGGAAGCAAGAGCTTTGGCACGTTGCTTCATCCCTTCCAGTTGTTCAGGTGAGACGGGCTGTATCTCGCCGGTCTCGACATCCACGTCCAGCATCCCGATTCTGCCAATCGCGCCAAACCCCGGCAGCGTATGATGAATCGCTACCCGCCAGTAGACCCGCTCGCCCACCACTAATTCTGGCTGGCGTTCGCCGATGGTCAGATAACTCAGATGATTAAGCAGAAAGCCATTGACCTTCCGCCGCGCCTCAACTGCCGAAACTTTGATTTCGGCGGAGATCTCCACCGAGAGTTTCAGGGGGCCGCTATCGGGGATAGGATAACGCTCGAGGATGATAGGCATCGCCGCGCTCCTTCGTGACTGGACTGAGTATATCACAGGGGATTTGAATCACTGAACCGCTGAAGGAACTGAGACCACTGACTTTGGCCGACCACTGGAGGCGAGGCTTTAGCCGGAGGAGGGCAGCAAATTACCGGCTAAAGCCTTGCTTCCCTGCGGCCTAAATATAGTTTAACTGTGATACGGGGGCCTACGTGCGCCGCGATAGAGCCGCGTAATACTCATCTCGCTCCAGCCACGCCAGGCCGAAGTCGCCATGCGAGGCCTGGATCGGCGCGTTGGGAAAGGCCGGGTCGTTAACATGAACATATTGGTTGTCCAGACCGATGACGACCACCGCGTGACCGGTTGCTTCATTCCAATACGGCAGTTCACCCGTGTTGACGAAGGCAATACAAGGACGGTTATTCGTCAGGTGTTCACGTAACTCGTCGAGCGTCCCGCGTTTGTAGATAACCGTGAGTCCCAGCCTCTCCAGTTCGTGGACATTGAAGGCGCCTGTGCCCACGCCCTCCTGGATACGCAGTAAGGCCACTAGCCGCTCATAAGTGAAAGGGAAATTCATGTAGGCCAGCACCATGGCGGCGCACGCCGCCAGGCATTCGCCATCCCGGCGCTGTTCAAAATGCTCGACCGGCAAAAGAAGGGCAGGCATCAATTAGCGAGATTCTTCGACCGGGGCGGGCTTCACTTGTCCATCTTCGGCGAGAATGAGTTTGCGGGCAGGGGGGACATCCTTAGACAAATACTCGGCGGGCGTTTCGCGTTTTGGCTCATAGGGCGGGAGTTTGGCATGGATTTTCTTGGCGTGCTCGTGCATCTTGCCGATCAGTTCAGGGGAGTTGTTCATCACGCCCGTTTCGACGTCCACGTCCACTGCGCCAACGGTCCCGGCTTTGCCAACGTGGGGATAGCTGATATAGGCTGGCACGCGCCACACTACACGCTCGCCCACCACCAGCGTTGGTGGTTCGGCCCCCATCAGATAACTAACCTCGTTGAGCAGCCAGCGGTTAACCATCCGCCGCGCTTCTTCCGCCGTTACTTTGATTTCAAACGCGCGCGGCAGGACAATTTCCACCCGCCCCTTTTCCGGCAGGGTGATGTTTTCGAGGATGATGTCCATGGCAACCTTCCTATGCGTTTAACGCTCACGTCCCTCCTCGATCATATCGCGCAGGCTCATACCTAAAGGGGGCATCTTGGCGCGCAAGGCCCGCATCCACTGGGCCGCTTCAGTCTGCAACTGGCGGCGCTGGACGTCAGCCAGGTCTTCCAGAAAAATAATGGCGACCGGGACCTCGCGCGTGACTTTGGGGAGTTTTTCGGTGGGCAAGACGCGGATGGTCTTGCCATCGTAGGTTCCACGGACGGCGAGCATTATCATCACCTCGTTAAGACGGATTGTAGCACACAATTCTAACGCCGCCGCCCCCTTGCAATGTGCACGCAAACCTTTTCAGTGGGAGCGGCGCGAAGCGGACAACCGCGACTGTCGCGGCTACAAGCCGCTTCCACGCCAATCCCCTGACAACCTTTGAGTGCACACCCCTTGCATTCTTCCTCCCCCCCGCCTACAATCCCCCTCGCCAATTACCACTTACGACTTACCAATCTCTAATTCTCCAATTCTCTCCCGGAGTTCCCATGTCCGACTTCCTCTTCCGCGGCTCGCTCAAAGACCTCGACCCCGACGTTTACGCGCTGACGCAAGTCGAGGCCGAGCGGCAGTACCGCAAGTTGATCCTCATCGCCTCCGAATCCACCGCGCCGCAGGCCGTGCTCGAAGCCTACCGCTCCGCCTTCCACAACCTCTACGCCGAAGGCTACCCCGACGACGAGACGCGCTTCATGTCCCAGAAGGAGCTTCTCGACTACGAAGCGCGCCTCGCGCACTACCGCCGCTACTTCGACCCACGCTATTACAAGGGCGTCGAGTACGCCGACGTCGTCGAAGCCCTCGCCCGCCGCCGCTGCGCCGAACTCTGGGCGGCTGACGGCGTGCGCGCGGACGACATTTACGTGAACGTCCAACCGCTCTCCGGCGGCCCGGCCAACAACGCCGTCTACCATGCGCTTGTCAACCCTGGGGACGTGGTGATGGGCATGAACCTGCTCTTTGGCGGCCATCTTTCGCACGGCTCGCCCGTCAACCGCTCCGGCAAGTATTACAAGATCGTCTCGTATACGATCAATCCCGAGACCGAGCGGATTGACATGGACGAGGTCGAGCGGCTAGCGAAAGAGCACCGGCCCAAGATGATCATCGTCGGCTATTCGTCGTACCCGTGGGCCGCCGATTTTAAGCGGTTCCGAGAGATTGCCGATGCCGTCGGGGCCTACCTCATGGCCGACATGGCGCACGTCGCCGGCCTCATCCTCGCGGGGGTGTACCCCTCGCCGATAAAATACGCCCACGTCGTCACCTTCACCACGCACAAAACGCTCAACGGCCCGCGCGGCGCGGTCATCCTGACGACCGACGCGGCGCTGGCGCGCAAGGTTGACCGCGCAGTGTTCCCCGGCGAGCAGGGCGGCCCGCACGTCAACGTCTTCGCCGCGCTGGCGGTCGCGCTCAAAATCGCGGCCACGCCTGAATACAAGCAATTGCAAAAGCAGGTCGTCGCCAACGCCGCGCGCTTCGCCAACCGCCTGAAAGGGCACGGCTTCCGCATTCCCTTCGGCGGGACGGAGTCGCACCTCTTCAACGTGGATTGCAAATCCGTCGTCGGCGCGGACGGGACGCCGCTGATGGGCGACATGGCCGCGCGCCTGCTCGACCTGGCAGGCGTCGTCGTCAACCGCAACACCATCCCCGGCGACAAGTCGGCGGCCAGTCCTTCCGGCCTGCGCCTGGGCACGCCCTGGGTCACGCAGCGCGGCTTCAAGGAGGCCGAGATTGACGCGCTGGCCGACGCGACCGCGCAAATCCTCAAGGCCAGCAAGCCCTACAAATATCCGGGCCGCAAAGGCGACCTCTTCCGCGCGAAGGTGGACTTCGACGCCTTCCACGACGCGAAACTCAAGGTGCGCGAACTGGCGCTGAAAGCGGGCATTGACTTCGAACCGGCGCAGCACGGGTATCCGCACTTCTATTACCTGGACGACCCCGCGCCCGGTAGGGGCGAGCCTGGCGCTCGCCCGTACGCGCAAATCGAAATCATCGGCGAGCGCGCCGAGGAGTTCCTGTACTGGGCATTAACCAACGACGTCTACGCGCTGACGCCTGGCGCTTCACAGGCGACCCGACTGTACACGGCTAAGGGGCAGGTGGAAGCCGTGCTCACGCGGCCTGCCGCCTCCCGCTCATCCTTCCGGCTGACCGTCCCGGCTGACAAATCGCCTCTCGTCGCCGTCTGGCTGCGCGACCTCTCCGACGGCTACGTCGCCTTCGACGCAGTGGATCATCTGCGCAAACTCCCCGGCCCGGTCGTCGTGCGCGAACCAGTGGCAGCCGATAAAGCGCCTGACGTCTCCGGCGGCGGGGACGATCTCGACGAGACCAAGCCCTACTTTATCGGCAGTTCGGTGTGGGGCCTCTCGACGCCCGCCCCGCTGCCTGAGTTCCGCTGGGCGGCGCCCGGTGAGCAACCGTCGAACCGTGAGGCGCCGCTCCGTAAGACAGCGCTTAACGAGACGCACAAGGCGTTGGGCGCGCGCCTGGTGCCCTTCGCCGGCTGGGAGATGCCCGTGCAATACACGGGCGTGCTCGAAGAGCATCAGGCTACGCGCCGCGCCGCCGGGCTGTTCGACGTGAGTCACATGGGCGTGTGGGAGGCGGCTGGCCCGGGTGCGTGCGCCTTTCTCGACGCGCTCACGACGAACGAAGTCGCCGCGCTCCGGCCGGGGCAGAGCCAGTACTCGCAGTTCCTCGACCCTGACGCGCACGTGCTGGACGATTGCTACATCTACTGCCGCGCGCCCGAGCAGTACCTGATCGTCGTCAACGCCAGCAACGACGACAAGGATTGGGCGTGGGCCAACGCCGTGCTGCGCGGCGCCGCCCTCATTGACCACGACCGCCCCTGGACGAAGGCGCCGGGCCGGAACGGCGTGACGCTGAGGAATCTGCGCGACCCCCAGTCCGGCGCGGATATGCGGGTGGACATCGCGCTGCAAGGCCAAAAATCCCGCGACATCCTGCTCGCCCTCGGCGGCGACCCAATCTCCACTTCTCTAATCTCCAATCTCAAACGCACCGAACTCTGTGAGGCAACTCTCGGCAATTTTGATTTGATCGT
>Ga0137796_10002075_pt1 | contig 10963 bp, 14 predicted proteins | sample OV2TP3_FD_97704 | JGI IMG/M metagenome (GOLD analysis project Ga0137796, IMG submission 97704)
ATAGTTCGTCACCGCGGCAAACCGGCCGCCGCGTGTCACGCCCATCCAGGTGCCCATCGCCTGGAGGTCGCGCCCGGCGAGGAGCGAGGGGCACTCGCTCCAGAATGCCGCCGCCGCCGCCGGACGGGCGTGGAACTCGTCGCGGTTCGCGGCGACGACGAGCGGGAAGCTACGATGAGCGCGCCAGGCGAGAACGATCAGGCACATTCCTGGCCTTGATACTCTGATAGAGCTGCAGCGCTTTTTCCGGCGTCTCATTCCTGTGGACCACCGCGCCGACCGCCTGGATCATGGCGGCCGGATCGTCGGACTGGAAGATATTGCGCCCCATGTCGACGCCGGCTGCGCCCTGGTCGATCGCCTTGTAGGCCATGGTCAGCGCCTCGACCTCGGGGAGCTTCTTGCCGCCGGCGATGACGATGGGGACCGGGCAGCCCGCGCAGACCCGCTCGAAACCCTCCTCTACGAAGTAGCTCTTGACGTAGTGGGCGCCGAGCTCGGCTGCAATCCGCGTCGCCAGCGCGAAATAGCGCTCGTCGCGCTTCATCTCGGCGCCCACGCCCGTGACCGCCATGGTCGGAATCCCGTAGCGGTTGCCGGTGTCGATGAGCTGGACCAGATTCTTGATCGACTGGTGCTCGTGCTGCGCGCCGATGTAGATCTGCGTGGTGATGGCGGCGGCATTGAGGCGGATTGCGTCCTCGATGTCGACGGCCACGGCCTCGCGCGACAGCTCGGTCAGGATGCTCTGCCCGCCCGAGCAGCGCAGCACCACCGCCTTGGTCGCAGAGGGCGGAATCACCGAGCGAAGCGCGCCCCGCGTGCACATCAGCACGTCGGCATACGGAATCAACGGCACGATGCCAAGGTCGATGCGCTCCAGGCCCGTCGTCGGTCCCTGGAAGTAGCCGTGGTCGAACGCAAGCATCACCGTGCGGCCCGAGGCCGGATTGAAAATGCGCGCGAGGCGGTTCTGCATCCCCCAGTCGAGGGCGCCGTTGCCCTTGAGGTAGAAGGGCCTGTTCTCCTGCGGGATGCCGATGCCGAAGTCCTTGCCCGCCCTGATGTCGTCCTTGTCCGCCATGGTCATTCCCCGTTCATGAATACTTCGACCCTGCGCTCGAGCCCGAGCTTCGCGCCCTCGCGCTCGATGAGCGCCTCGAATCCGGCCTCGTCGCGCACGCCCTCGTAGATCTCCATGTAGGTCGCCGGGTCGTCGCGCCGGCGCAGCCACCGGCCGCGCACGCCGCAGCGCCTTTCGATGACCGCAAAAAGGCCCGTGACCGCGCGGCGCAGCTCCGCCACGCGCCCCGGAGGCACCTTGTAATAGACGTAGTAGTTCACTCCGGCATCACTGCAAGCAGCTCGCCGAGCGCGGCCTCGACGACCACGCCGCCCTTGAACTCCTGGCCGGGCTGCAATCCTTCCGGGCCGTGCAGGTGCACCATGCGGCGCTTGACCTGGCCGCGGTAATGCGCGCGCGCGACGATCTCCTGCCCGGGATAGCAGCCCTTCTGGAAGCTGATGCCCCCGAGGGTGTCGAGGTTCACCATCTGGGGAACGAACCTGTCCTGCGTCGCCGCGGTAATGAGCGGCCGGCCGGCGCGGACTTCCTGCAGCGTCCATTGCGATTCGCTCGCAGTCGACTCGGCGGCAAGCCCGCGGCCGATCTGCAGGAAGCGGCCTTCGCCGGCGCGCACCGTGACGGCATCCCCGTCCCAGGAGACCTCGGGCTTTTCCCAGTCCACGTCCCAGACGCCGTATTGCGCCCAGGCCTCGCTCTCGTCGGCGATCTTCACCTTCGAGCGCAGCACGAACATCGCGAGGCGCTTCGCCACCGGGGCGGCGAGGTCGCGCGCGAGCTGGAGCAGGTAGCGCTGCGGCGCCGGAATCACCAGGAAAGTCGCGAGCAGCCGCCCCTTCGCCGAGCACCAGCCGGCGAGCGCCGCGCGCTCCGGCGCCAGGTGCTCGATATCATTCGTGAGCTGGGCGTGAAGAAATGCACGCGCGTCGTCGCCTGAAACCGACAACAATCCATAGCGGCTGAGACGCGCGCGCTGCATCGTAGAATCGACTAATTTTACAGCGGGGCAGACTGAAGACTCTTCTCGCGCTTGCATTGCTGGTGGTGCTGGCCGCGGGCGGCTACGGCGCCTGGTACGTGGCCTCTCCGCTGGCGATCCGCAAGCTTCCGGCCGAAGTCGAGATCGCGCAGGGCGCGGGCTTCCGCACGGCGGTCGCCGAGCTCGAGAAAGCCGGCATCGCCGTGCGCCCCATCGAGTTCGAGGCTCTCGCCAGGCTGCTGGGCCGCGAGCGCGACATCAAGGCGGGAAACTACCAGCTCGTGCAGCCCGTGACGCCGCTCGACCTGCTCGACAGGCTCACGCGCGGCGACGTCACCCAGGCCGAGATCAGGCTGATCGAGGGCTGGACCTTCGCGCAATTTCGCGCCGCGCTGGATGCCAGCGCCGACCTGCGGCACGACAGCAGGGGCCTCGAGGATGCCGAGGTCCTGGCGCGGCTGCGGGCGCCCGAGGCGCATCCCGAAGGCCTGTTCTTCCCGGACACCTACCTCTTCGGCAAGGGATCGAGCGACCTCGCGGTGCTGCGCCGGGCCTATCGGGCGATGCAGCGCCACCTGGAGGTCGAATGGCAGGCGCGCGATGCCGGGGTGCCGTACCGCTCGCCGTACGAGGCACTGATCATGGCGTCGATCATCGAGAAGGAAACCGGGCGCAGCGGCGAGCGCGACCAGATCGGCGGCGTGCTGGTCAATCGCCTGCGCATCGGCATGCGGCTGCAGGCCGATCCCACCGTGATCTACGGCCTGGGAGCCGCGTTCGACGGCAACCTGAGGAAGGGCCATCTGCTCGAAGACGGTCCCTACAATTCCTACACCCGCGCCGGCCTGCCGCCGACGCCGATCGCGATGCCCGGGCTGGCCTCGCTCAGGTCGGCCGTGCGCCCGGCGAAGACCGACGCGCTGTACTACGTTTCCCGCGGCGACGGCTCGAGCCAGTTCTCGCGCACCATCGATGAGCACAATCGCGCCGTGACAAAATATCAGCTGAAGCGATGAATCGCCGCGGCAAGCTGATCACCCTGGAAGGCGTCGACGGCGCCGGCAAGTCGACCCACACCGAGTTCATCGCGGACGCGATTCGCTCGCAGGGCCGGCATGTCCTCGTCACGCGCGAGCCCGGCGGCACCGAGCTCGCGGAGCGGCTGCGCGCCGCGATCCTCGAGCACGCGATGGAGCCGGTGCTCGAGACCCTGATGCTGTTCGCCTGCCGCGCCGACCACGTCGCACGCGTCATCCGACCGGCGCTCGAGGCAGGGAACTGGGTGGTGTGCGACCGCTTTTCCGATGCCACGGCCGCCTACCAGGGTGCGGGGAAGGGCGTGTCCGCCGAGCTGATCCAGCGCCTGTGCGAGGCGACCCACCCCGGCCTCGCCCCCGACCGCACGCTGGTGTTCGACTGCAGCTACGCGATCGCAGCCGAGCGCCTGCAGGCCTCGGGAAAGCGGCTCGACCGCTTCGAGCGCGAGGATCGCGCCTTCTTCGAGCGCGTGCGCGCCGCCTACCTCGCGCGCGCGAGAGAGGAGCCCGCGCGCATGCGCGTGATCGACGCCGGAGCCGACCTGCGCGCGATCCGTGAAGCGATCGCAGAGAGCCTCGCCGGACTCTGATGCTTCCCTGGAACCAGCCGATCCTCGACTCGCTCAGGCGCCGCATGGACCGTATGCCGCACGCGCTGCTTCTGCACGGTCCCCCGGGCGTGGGCAAGCTCGAGCTCGCCGAAGGCATCGCACAGCTCGTGCTTTGCGAATCGCCCGATGCGGCGCGCCGGCCCTGCGGCGCCTGCGACGCCTGCCGCTGGTTCCTGGCCGGCAACCATCCCGACTTCCGGCGCCTCGAGCCCGAGGCTCTGATGAAAGAGCCTCCGGAGTCCGAAGGCAAGCCGAGCATCGTGATCAAGATCGATCAGGTGCGCGAGCTCGCCGACTTCGTGAACCTGCGCTCCCACCGCGGCGGGCTGCGCGTCGCGCTCGCGCACCCCGCCGAGGACATGAACCCCAACGCGGCCAATGCGCTTCTCAAGTCGCTCGAGGAGCCGCCGGCGGGCGCGATCTTCCTGCTCGTCGCGCATCGTCCGGCCAGCCTGCCGCCCACTATCCGCAGCCGCTGCGTCGCCCTGCCGGTCCCGCTGCCGCCGCGCGAAGCCGCGCTGGCGTGGCTCGCGGGGCAGGGCGTCAAGGATGGCGAGCGGTGGCTCGCGTACGCGGGCGGGGCGCCGCGGCGGGCCATGGGCTACGCCGCCGAGGGACAGGCTCTCGAGCAGATCCTTCGCTCTCCCGCTCCGGTCGACGACCGGCAGCAACTCGAGCGACTGGCCGAAGCACTGCACAAGTTGGCGCTCGACCGCGCCTTGTCGGCTTTCGGCTTGCCGCCGAAGTATCGGGCCGACCCTTCACCGGCGCAGGCCGGCACCGCGCGGGCCTGGCTCGCCTTCGCCCGGCAGATGGGCGAAGACCGCCGCCTGGTACGCCATCCGCTCGATCCAAGGCTGTTCTCGGCGGCGATGCTCATCGCCATGCCGAAATCTTGAGTAGGTCCTGAGAAAAGCTTCCTAAGCCACTGTTGTGGCTTGTCGAAGTTTGCTTCACCCGGAGGGAGAACCGGAGGAGGGGACGGCTTAGTGAGAGAGTCCCAGAAAGGTTGCAGGCCTGCCGAGTCGTGATTTAACATAATACACATTGTGTGCTATTCGCCCCACCGCAGTCGGTGCACCGCGACACGAAATTCGCACATCCAGCGACTGCGTCGCCCGCCCTCGCCTGCTATCGTTCCCCGGGCTGGAAAGTGGAAAGAAATGAACACCGACGAATTGATGGCCAAAGTGGGCCAGATCGAAGAGCAGGCCCGCTACACGCTCGAGGAATTCCCCAAAGGCCTCACCAAGGAGCGGCTGCGGATGATCATCGCCCTGACGAAGCACATCCGCTCCGAAATCGATCGCGCCGGCATCACGCCTGATCCGGACCAGGATCAGACTGTGCCCGGCATCAGTCCTCTCTAGTTGAGCTTTCCCGAAGGCGGCAGCGGCAGCCGGGCGACCGGGATGCCCTCGTCGACCAGTTCGTCGTGCTCTTCGGACGTCGCCTGGCCGCGGATCGGCCGGGCGGCCACCTGCTGGTAGAAGATCCGGCGGGCCTCGTCCGGAAAATCCTTGCCCACATCTTCCGTCCTGGTCAGCAGCTCGTCGAGCATGCGCGAATAGAGCATCTGCGCGATCGCGAACGGGTCCTTGCCTTCCATGTCGGGGGTTTTCGCCGGCTCTGCCGGCTGCGTCGGCTGGCGCGGCTGGGCGAGCGGCTGCGCCCCGAGGTTGAAACGCGATGCCGACGGAATGCGCTCGACGTGCGCCGAGCCGCAGACCGGGCAGGCGAGCAGCCGCCGCTCGCGCTGCGAAGCGAAGTCTTCCGCCGAGCCGAACCACCCCTCGAAACGGTGGCCGCCGGCGCAAAGCAGGTCGAAAACAATCATTTAGATAGGATTCTACAATGCCGCGGGTGACCCTGTTTTTCCTGCTCGAGTCGTTCCTGGACCGCCTGTGAATCTCATCTGCGGCAGCGGCTATCCGCTGAGCCCGAAGCAGAAGCAGCTGCTCGAGCTCGCCGAGTCGCTCGGACCGGCTTTCGCCGCCCGCGCCGAGCGCTACGACCGCGAAGCGAGCTTCCCGCACGAGAACTATGCCGAGCTCAGGCAGGCGGAGCTGCTCGGCCTTTGCATACCCGAGAAGTTCGGCGGCCTGGGCGCCGACCTGAAGACCTACGCGCTGGTGTCGGCGACGATCGGCAAGTACTGCGGCGCGACCGCCCTCACCTTCAACATGCACGCCTGCTCGATGCTCTGGCCCGGAGTGCTTGCCGAGGATCTCGAGATGACCCCGGCGCAGCGCGCCGAGCACGAGGAACGCAGGGCAATCCATTTCCACAGAGTCATCGCGCAGGGCGCCATCTACGCGCAGCCCTTCTCGGAAGGCAGCGCCGCCGCCGCCGGCCTGGCGCCCTTCGGCACCACGGCGGCGCGCGCCGACGGCGGCTGGCTGGTGAACGGCAAGAAGATCTTCGCCTCGCTTTCCGGCGCAGCGCATTTCTACGGCGTGCTTTGCACCGAGGCGAAAGCGGAGCTCTCGATGCGCGACACGCTCTACATGGCGGTGCCGGGCGACGCGCCGGGCCTCGCCATCACCGGCGGCTGGGATCCGCTCGGCATGCGCGGCACCGTGTCGCGCACCCTGCTTTTCAAGGACGTATTCGTCCCCGACGAGGGGCAGATGCTGCCGCGGGGAATCTATTACCAGGCGGCCGGCCGCTGGCCGCACATGTTCACGACGCTCGCGCCGACCTACCTGGGGATCGCACAGGCCGCGTACGAGTTCACTCTGAAGTATCTCAGGGGAGAAATCCAGGGCGTGCCGGTGAAGCGACGCATGTATCCCACCAAGCAGATCGCGGTAGCGGAGATGTGGGTGAAGCTCGAGCAGACGCGCGCCCTCTTTCTGCGCATGCTGGAGGATGCGCGCATCGACCCGCCCAAGGACGCGCGCCTGCGCGCCTACGCGGCGCAGTTCACCATCATGGAGAACGCCAACGACATCTGCCGCCTCGCGATCCGCACCTGCGGCGGCCAGTCGATGCTCAAGTCGCTGCCCCTCGAGCGCATGTACCGCGACTCGCGCTGCGGCTCGCTGATGCTGCCCTGGACCGCTGAGCTGTGCCTCGACCGCATCGGCCGCGAAGCGCTCTACGAGCCCGGCGAATCCGACGAATGTGATAAGAACTGCTAGTCGACGCGCAGCTCGACTTCGCCGAGGCCTTCCAGGGAGAACTTCACGAGGTCGCCTGCCTTCGGGTACTTGGAGGTGATCAGGCTGCCGGTGATGACGACGTCGCCGCGCAGCAGCCCGCGGCCCAGGGAAGCGAGGTGGTCCGCGACCCAGGCCACGGCGTCGAAAGGATGGCCCATGGCGTCGGAGCCCCTGCCCTTGCCCACCGTCTTGCCGTTGATGCTGGCGACCCCGCGCACGGCGGCCAGGTCGATCGACTTCCAGCCCTCGACCGGGATGCCGAGCACCGCGCCTTCGTTCCAGCTGTTGTCGGCGATCAGCTCGAAGGGATGCTTGCGCAGCTCGGCATAGTCGGCCTCGCGGTCGTCGGCGAGCTCGAGGGCCGGCATCACCGCGCCGACCGCTTTCGTCACGCGATCGCGGAAAAACGGCGCATCGGCCGCCGGCAGGTCCTCGGCGATCTGCACCGCTATTTCGAATTCCGCGATCAGCCGCACGTAGTCCATGGCGCGCACCTTGGCCGGCGAGCGCAGCACCAGCGATTCGAGAAGCACTCCCGACTGCGGCGTGTCGACGCCGACGAAGCGGCGCATCTGCGCGGAGGAAAGCGCGATCTTGTAGCCGATGATGGCGCCGAGCTTCTGCGCGCGCAGGGCGACGAACGCGTCCTGGATGGCGTACGCCTCCTCTGCCGTGCGCGGCGCGAGGGCTCCCGGCAGCGGCTGGAAGCGCTCCCGCCGCTCGTGCGCCTCGTAGAGCCGCCTTGCGGCCTCTTCGGCCTTCACCCCTTTCCGGGGTGAACGTGACCGCATCTTGGGCATTGACGGTTTCCTGAGTAGAAAGCCTCGAACAGCGGCGGCAGGTCGGCGACGATGTTCTGCACGTTGACCTCGACGCGGTGCACCAGCGCCCAGCACTTCGGGCAGTACCACTCGAAGCCGTCGTCGACGTCGCGCGGGCGCACTTTTTCGACCACCAGCCCCACCGACCCCGGCTCGGGACGCTGCGGCGAGTGCCGCACGTGCCCGGGAAGGAGCAGGATCCCGCCTTCGCGGATCGGCACGTCGCGCGGCCGGCCGTCCTCGATCACCTTGAGCACCATGTTGCCGCGCAGCTGGTAGAAGAACTCCTCGTACGGGTCGTCGTGGTAGTCGGTGCGCGCGTTCGGGCCGCCGACGACCTGCACGATCAGGTCTTGCGCCTCGCGGAACACCATCTGATTGCCGACCGGCGGCTTCAGAAGGTGCGCGTGCTCGTCGATCCAGCGCGGGAAGTCGAAGGCGGTGAGCGCCATGGTTCCTCTCAGATTAATGGTGCCCGGGGCCGGAGTCGAACCGGCACGGCCTTTCGGCCTGGGGATTTTAAGTCCCCTGTGTCTACCAGTTTCACCACCCAGGCTCGGGCCATCATATCAAGCGCCGCGGCCGCGGCGCGCCCGCCGCGCGATCAGCTTGAGCATGGTGTCGAGCGTGATGGAGCGGAAAGTCGCTTTCGCGATCTGGTCGACCTCGGCGAGCACCTCGTCGAGGGCCTTCTCCTCCTCGCGCCGGCCGGCGCGCGGCCCCGGGCGCGCGGCGCCGACCTTCTCGAAAAGCTCGACGACATCCATGAGCGTGACGCGCTTCGCGTTGCCGGTGAACCGGTAGCCGCCGCCGACGCCGCGCGCCGCCTGCAGCAGGCCCGCCCGGCGGAGCTTGCGCAGCACTTTCGCCAGGTGGTGCGGCGAGGCGCGGTAGCGGGCGGCGATCTCGGCCGCGGAAAGCTGCCGCTCGGGACGCGAGGCGAACTCGAGCGCGCTGTAGAGCGCGAGCAGCGTGTTCTGCTGCAGCCTCAATCGAGCTCCTTTTCCAGCGGGATGAACGGCGCGGCCATCATGCCCTGGCTGCGGAAGAACGCCAGGATCACGGTGGCGTCGCGGGCAAGCAGCGTGCGCACCCGGCCGACCCCGGCGCGCCGGAAGCGCTCGCAGACGGCCTCCAGCAGCTGCGCGCCAATGCCGCCCAGCCTGGCCTGCGGCCGCACGCCGATGCCGAACACCCAGCCGCAGGGCGGCGAGCCGAATTCCCAGTCGCGCACCTCGCCCACCACGTAGCCCTGCACCCCGTCCTTCCCCTCGGCGACCAGGAAATAGCGCTGTTTCTGCCGGCCGCCGTAGCGGCGCAGGATGCCCGCCCAATAGGCCGGCTTCGCCAGGCCGGTGATGAGAGCGTCGATAGCCACCACCTGGACGAGGTCGCTACGGCGCACGCCGCGGACGACTTTCTTGAGATGCATCAAATCAGTCCCTCCGCCCGCAGTCTACGGTGCCGGGTACATAGCACAAAAGGAGGAATCCATGGTCTTTCGTCCCCTGTTGGCAATCGCGGGGCTCGTGCTCGCCTTTAGCGCGTCCGCACAACCCGAGCCCATCCGCATCGGCGCTTTCCTTGCCGTGACCGGCCCGGCCGCCTTCCTCGGCGACCCGGAGCAGAAGACGCTCGAGCTCTACGTGGAGAAGCTCAACGCCGCCGGCGGCCTGCTCGGCCGCAAGCTGCAGCTCTACTCCTATGACTCGGCGGGCGACGCGGAAAAGGCGCGCGCTTTCGTCAAGCGGCTCATCGAGCAGGACCGCGTCGACGTGATCGTCGGCGGCTCGACCACCGGCGAGACCATGGCGGCGGTGCCGCTCGCGGAAAGCGCGGGAGTGCCGTTCATCTCGCTCGCAGGCGCGGTGGTCATCATCGAGCCGGTGAAAAAGTGGGTGTTCAAGACCCCGCACACGGACCGCATGGCTTGCGAGAAGATCTTCGTCGACATGCGCGCGCGCGGCGCCTCCAAGGCGGCGCTGATCTCCGGCGCCGGCGGCTTCGACCGCTCGATGCGCGCGGAATGCCTCAAGGTGGCGGCCAAGTACGGCGTCGAGATCGTGGCCGACGAGACCTACGGCGCAGGCGACACCGACATGACGGCGCAGCTCGCGAAGATCAAGAACACTGCAGGCGTCCAGGCGGTGCTCAACGCCGGCTTCGGCCAGGGGCCGGCGATCGTCACCAAGAATTACCGCCAGCTCGGGATCGCGGCTCCGCTCTACCAGTCGCACGGCGTGGCCTCGAAGCAGTACGTCAAGCTCGCCGGCGACGCCGCCGAGGGCGTGCGGCTGCCGGCCGCGGCGCTGCTGGTCGCCGAGACGCTGCCCGAGAGCGATCCGCAGAAGAAGATCGTGTCGGGCTACAAGCGCGACTTCGAAGGCCGCTTCAAGCAGGACGTGTCGACCTTCGGCGGGCATGCCTACGACGGCCTGATGCTCGCCCTCGAGGCGATGCGGCGCGCCGGCTCGACCGACAAGGCCAGGGTGCGCGATGCGCTCGAGTCGATCCGCGGCTACGTCGGCACCGGGGGCGTCGTCAACATGTCGGCGCAGGACCACATGGGGCTCGACCTCAGCGCCTTCCGCATGCTCGAGATCCGCAAAGGCGACTGGACGCTCGTCAAGTAGCGCCGGTGAGCGCGCAGCTTGTCCAGTTCCTGCTCTCGGGACTCACCGTAGGCGCGATCTACGCGCTGGTGGCGCTCGGCTTCGCGATCATCTACAACGCGAGCCACGTCATCAACTTCGCGCAGGGCGAGTTCGTGATGATCGGCGGCATGGCGAGCGCCGCCTTCGTCGAGGCCGGGCTGCCGCTGCCGGCGGCAGCCCTGCTCGCGGTGTGCGGCGCGACGCTCGTCGGCCTCGCGCTCGACAAGCTCGCGGTCGAGCCGGCACGCGGCGCTTCCGTGGTGACCCTCATCATCATCACCATCGGCGCCTCGATCCTGCTGCGCGGCCTGGCTTCGCTGGTATGGGACAAGAAGATCCACGCCCTGCCCGCTTTCTCGGGCGAGGCGCCGATCGCCATCGGCGCGGCGACGCTGCTGCCGCAGACGCTGTGGGTGATCGGCGTCACGGTGGTCGCGGTGGCCCTGCTGTGGTGGTTCTTCAACCGCACCCTCACCGGGAGCGCGATCCTCGCGGTCTCGCACAACCGCCTCGCCGCACGGCTCATGGGCATCAGCGTGCGCCGCGTGCTGCTCGTGTCGTTCGGCCTGTCGGCCGCGCTCGGCGCGCTTGCCGGGATCCTGATCGCGCCGAT
>Ga0137796_10002076_pt1 | contig 10960 bp, 10 predicted proteins | sample OV2TP3_FD_97704 | JGI IMG/M metagenome (GOLD analysis project Ga0137796, IMG submission 97704)
GCTATGCCAGCGCGGACCAGGTGGGCAAATTTACGGTCTTTAATATCGCCGGCAACACGTACCGGCTGATCACCGTCATCCACTTCAACACGGGGCTGGTCTACGTGCGGCGGGTGTTAACGCACGCCGAGTACGAGCGTGGGACGTGGAAGGACGACTAGGCAGGTGGCGCCGCGGGCGCCATCACAGGGGAGAACAGCAGCAATGTCACTGGCAACCCTCTATGGGGAGACGCAAGACACCTACCTGGCGTTGATTCGCACGTTTCCCCTCCGGCCTCTGCGCTCGGAGGCCGACCTGGACGAGGCCATGGCGATCCTGGACGTCTTGGTGGTCAAGGACGCGCTGTCCGCCGCCGAAGCGGATTACCTGGCCGTGTTGAGCGATCTCGTCGAGCAGTATGAAGCAGCGGCGCATCCCATGCCCCCCGCCTCGGACGGCGAGCTGCTCCAGCATCTGCTGGAGGCCCAGGAGGTCACCCCCGTTGCCGTGGCCCGGGCGACGGGGATCGACGCCGCGACGCTAGCGGCAGTGCTGGCCGGGACACTCCACCTGACCCGGGAGCAGATTGGCATACTGGCGCGCTACTTTCAGGTGTCGCCGAGCGTGTTTGCGTTTGGGGAGTGAGGCCGGCCGGCCGCGCGGCCGGCGGCCCCCCGCCGGGCACAGCGGTACGAAGCCCGCCGTGGACACCGACGCCAGCGCCCCGCCGCGGAGCGCCGGGCCAGGCGCGCGCTCCCGCTGGCACCGTCCGCTGCACCGCCAGGTCAGCGGCGGGCGGGCGCTTGCCCTCTCCCACCACGACGGGTCGACTTGGGTCGCGGGGATCATGCACAAACTCTACTGTTATCTCGATGAGACGGGACAGGATACCCAGGGCAGGCTCTTTGTGGTGGCCGCGGTGATCACCGGCGACGAGCGTGACCGCGTGCGGCGTCTTCTGGAGCGCCTGGAGCACGCCTCGGGCAAGGGACAGAAGAAATGGTCGAAGGCGACACGCGCCCAGCGCCAGGCGTACATGGCACAGGTGCTGCAAGCGCCAGCTGTGCACGAGCGGCTCTTCTATGCGCGCTTTAACCAGACCACGACGTATCTCCCCTGTGTGCTGCACACCGCCGCCCTGGCCATTACCACCGTGGCGGCTGGCCAGGACTACCGGGCGACCGTCCTGATTGACGGGCTCCAACGCGCAGAACGGTTCCGCGTGGGTGTGGGGCTCCGGCAACTGCAGGTCGCGGTGCGGCGCGTCCGGGGACTGCGGGATGAGAGTGATGCCTTCATCCGGCTTGCCGATGCCGTGGCGGGCTTCGTCCGCGACCACCTGGAGGGGCACGCCGACGTCACCCTGCTGTTTCAGGACGCCGTCAGGCGGAGGGTACTGCGGGAGGTCTAGGCAGAAAAAAACCCCCGTGGTTAGGGGGTCCAGCCTAGGTCGTCTACCGACGACCACCAACCCGCAAGGGAAGTATTCGGCTGCTACCGGTCATTGTAGCGCGTCCACGGTCCATGTCAAGGTCCCAGGGCATCTGTGAGGGCGTCCGGTGTCGTCATGTCAAGGAAATTGCTTGACACGGCCCGCAGCAGACAGCACACTCATGAGCGGAAGAAGCCATGCATTCACGCAGTCTGTGTTTCATCCAATCATGTATTCATGAATAACTGAACGGAACTCCTTATGCCTCCAGGCTCACAGCGCATCATTGCGCTCGTGAACAACAAAGGTGGCGTGGGTAAAACCACTTCGGCACTCAACATTGCGGCTGGCCTCGCCATGCGCCAGCGGCAGGTGCTCCTTATCGACCTCGACCCGCAGGCAAACGCCAGCCTCGCCGTGCTCGGCCCGCAGGCCCTGCAGCTGCCTGCGGCCATGGATGATGTCCTCCTTGAGCCCGGCTCCGCCCTGCGGGAGATCATTCGCCCCACGACCCTGCCTGGGCTTGATCTGGCGCCGTCACATGCCCGCCTGGCCAACGCCGAACTCAATCTGGCCAGCATCCGGGGTCGGGAAACGCTTCTGAAACGTCGCATGGATGCACGCCTCCAGGCGTATCACTACATGGTGATTGACTGCCCGCCGAGCTTGGGACTCCTGACCGTCAATGCGCTCACCGCCGCCACCGAGGTCTACCTGCCCATTGCGATGACCTATTTTGCCCTGGAAGGGGTGGGCCAAGTGCTGCGCACGATCCAGGCCGTGCAACGAGACCTGGGACACCCGACCCTGGCGATCACGGGGGTGATTGCGACCTTCTACGACCGCCGGACCAAGCTCTCGGAGGAGATTCTCCAGAGTGTTTGCAACCATTTCACCACCGTGGTCTTTCAGACCACCATCCGGCGCAACGTCAAGCTCGATGAGGCGCAGTCCCATCACCAGGCCATTTTTGCCTACGCCCCGCGCTCCACCGGCGCGGTGGAATATGGGCGTCTCGTGGAGGAGATAGTACAGCGTGAAACGACCAGCTCTCGGCGACAATCCCCTCGCGCGTCCGCGCGATAGCGTCTTGCGGAACACCGTGGCGCCGGAGCCGCTCGCGCCGGATGCCCCCCTGGACACCGGGGGACGGGCGGCCGAGCACCGGGTGCAGTTTGTGCTCTCGCCCCGGCATGAGCAGATCCTGGATGACTTCTGTTACCACGTCCGCCGCTCGACCCGCTACAAGCTCACCCGTTCGGAGGTCATCCGGGTGCTGATCGAGCAGCTGGAGCACCAGGCCCTGCCGGTGCAACAGATTCGTTCCCTGGAGGACCTGCGGCGCCACGTGCAGGCGTCTGCCGCCGGTGTGAGCCCCCCAGACAGTACTATCGCCGAAGTGGCGCACGCGGGCCAGAAACACGAGGCATCACCGGCGGGGCGCCAGCGTCAAAAGTCCTTGCTTGCCTGACCGCGCTCGTATGAGGATTGTGCTTGACAGCAGCGGGCAGCAGCAGCCTGTGCCAGCAGTGTGCCAAACCAGGCGAAGCCCCTTATACAAAGCGGGCCTGCTGCAGATCGCCAGTCTCAGGCGGAACGAACCATGGCGAGCATTCAAAAACGGCCCGGCCCACGTTACCGCGTGCAAGTGCGCCTGAAGGGGGTCTATCGCTCGGCGACCTTCCCGACCCGCACCCAGGCCCGGCGCTGGGCCACCCAGACCGAGCAGGCCCTCTACGAGCAGCACCACTTCCCCCACGCCGCCAGCGCCCGCTATCGCCTGCGGGATCTCCTGGCGCGCTACGAGCGTGAGGTGCTGCCCCGCAAACGTCCGGGGACGCAGGCGCACCAGGCCGCGCAGCTCGTCTGGTGGACGCAGCAGCTCGGCCACCTGCATCTCGATCAGCTGACGCCCGCGCGCCTGACCGCCTGCCGCGAGCGCCTGGCCGAGACGCGCGCCCCGGCCACCGTCAACCGCTACCTGGCCGTTCTCAGCCACGCCTTGCAGGTGGCGACCCAGGAGTGGGGCTGGCTAGAAGTCTCGCCGCTGCGCCGCGTGGGCCGCCTGCGGGAGCCCGGCGGCCGGGTGCGCTGGCTGGACGAGGCGGAGCGCCAGGGCTTGCTGCAGGCCTGCGCTCAGAGTCCCAACCGGCTGCTGCTGCCGGTGGTGGTCCTCGCCCTGGCGACGGGCGCCCGCAAGCAGGAGCTCCTGCGCCTGACCTGGCGTGAGGTTGACTTGCGCCGCGAACGTGTGCTGCTCCTGGTCACGAAGACGGGGGAGCGTCGGAGCGTCCCACTGACCGGGCGGGCGCTCACCGAGCTGCAGACGCTCGCCAAAGTGCGCCGCCTGGACACGGCGCTGGTCTTCCCACGCCGCGACGGCCGGGCGCCCCTGGACCTGCGCTATGCCTGGCAGCAGGCGGTACAGCGGGCGGACCTGCACGACTTCCGGTTTCACGACCTGCGCCACTGCTGCGCCTCGTACCTGGCGATGCACGGCGCCAGCCTGGTCGAGATTGCCGAGGTCCTGGGGCATAAAACCCTGCAGATGGTCAAGCGCTACGCCCACCTGGCGGAGGCCCACACGGCGCAGGTGGTCGCCCGCATGACCGCGAGCATTTTTTCGTAACGCCAGGAAGGAGCGAGCGATGGTCACTGCCGCAGCGGATACCGCCGCCGAGCCCACGCTGGCTGGGGTAGTCTTTTGGGAGCTCCCGCTCGGGGCGGAGGGCACGGCCGCCGGGGCGAGCCGCCTGGCGGGCAGCGCTCGCTGGCCCTTCGAACCAGCCAGTGTGGCCAGTACCGTAGTCGATGGGCTCCTGCGGGCGGCCCGGGCGCACGGGCAGGCCGTCCCCGAGGGCCTGCTCTTTCGGGCAGGGCAAGTCTTCTACCACGCCGGCCGGGTGGAGGAAGTGCGCCTGACCGGTCTCCTCCCCAGGGTGCCGGACGCGGTGGGGTCCCTGCCGTTTACCACCTGGAGTACCCCCGTGCCCCCAACGGTCACGGCCGGGCCCCAGGGGGAGCTGCTCCTGGACATCGTGGACCACGGGCGGAGTCACGTCTCGGCGCTGGTCGTCCCCGCACGGACGGCGACCTCCCAGATGCAGGTCGCGTGCCTCTGGGACCTCCATGATCCCACCCCAGCCGAGCAGGTCGCCGCAGCGCCTACGCCTGCCTCCACACCAGCCCGGCGGCCTACGCCGCATCTCATCGTCCTGAATCCGGCCCACTACCAAGCCATCCGGGAGAGCCTGGCCCACAATACCTTTACCGCGGTCGAGGGGGTGCCCTGGCCGACGGCGCCCATTGACACCGGCCCGGCCCGGGGACTCATACAACTCCGGCCGGTCACGCTGGACGCCCAGTCGTGGATGTCACCGGAAGACACCGACCGCTGGGCCGCACGCATGTGGGAGCAGCGCAAGGAACTCTCCGATCTCGATGCCGATGCCCTCGACGCCCTCTGCGCCCTGTGGCTGACCCACGCCCAGCGGGTCGATGAGGACGTCGTCGGCGACATTGACGAGTTGCTGGCCATGCGGGGCTTACAACCGAAACGCAATGGGGCCGGCCAGGCCGGGGGCTATCGGCCGGAACAACGCGAGGCCATGTGGCGCGCCGTACTCCATGTGCAAAACCTCTGGGTGCATCTCAGCACTCTCGAAGTGTATCAGTACCTCGGTATCCGCCCCCGCCGGCGGCGGCACCAGCCGACCGAGGAGACGATCCAGAGCCGCGTGGTGGCGATTACCGACCGTCTGGGCCATCTGCGCCCCGATGGCTTCTTCGATGTCGAAAAGTTTATCTTCCGACCGGGCAAAGTCTTCGCCCATTTTCTCTGCGGTACCGGCCGCCAGACGGCCTTGCTGGCCGCCCAGGCACTGCACTACGACCCCGTGCAGCAAACCTGGGAGAAACGCCTGGCCCGCTATCTCAGCTATCAATGGCGCTGTAAAGCCCATGGCGGCGACCTCCTGCAGCCCTTTCAAGTCGCCTCACTCCTTACCGCTGTCGGGGCCACGCTCACACCTCACCATCCCGCCCGGACCCGCGCCCGTTTGGAACAGGCCTTGGCGATCCTGCGGCGCGATCGCATCATTGCGGCCTGGCAATACGACCGCTGGGACGAAGCCTGCGCCACCCGCCGGGGCTGGGGCAAGGTCTGGCTGCACGCCACGATCCTCATTGAACCCCCTGAGAGCGTCCGTACGCACTATCAGCACCTCACCCGACATGAGGAACGGGTACCGCGGGCGCTCCCGGCTGCTCTCCCCCTCAGCGCCCGTCTACGGCAACGCCGGGAGCAGCTGGGACTGACGCTGACCCAAGTGGCTGAGCAACTCGCCGTCTCCCCAAGTTACCTCCACCGTCTGGAACAAGGCCACCGGGGGAAGCGGCTCCCGGCCAAGGTGCAGCAGCGTCTTGAGACCTGGCTGGCCACCTCGCTGAGCCAGGACGAGGTGCCGTCTGCCTAGCTGCACGTCCCTCCAGAGCGGCTGGCAAAGAGTCCCCGCCAAGTGGCAAACACCCCTGGCAGGGACTCTGGCCACGCAGTTTCCTCTTTCCCCGCGTCAGAGAAGGCCCTCCTGGTACCTTTCCCTGGCAACAAAGTGGCAAAAACTCGTCGCTCCATTCGCCGAAACTCGTCGCTCCATTCGCCGAAACTCGTCGCTCCATTCGCCGAAACTTTTTTTGTCCCGTCTCGGATCCCCGCTATTTTCTTCAGTCTTCTTGACGTCAATCGCCCTTTTGCCACTCCTAATAAGATCGATGAGATCGATCCCGCCCGATACGGCTTGCGCCGCTCGGGCGGATGCTATCCTTTTCCCTCAGAAAAAACCTACCCGTCCTGCTGACAACGCTCTGGACTAGGGAGATCCTCATGCAGACCTATCATCTGACGGACGAATTCACCGATGTCAGAGCCGAACAAGCCCTCCTCGCCAGCCTGATGCACACGCCCACGCTCTACTGGGAATTACTCGATCTCCTCACACCAGAGCTGTTTCACACCGAAGCTGCCACCTGGCAGAGCGTCGCGCAGGCCCTTGACTTAGAACAGCGCCCGAGCGTCCCCGCCGACTGGCCCCTCGCCCCTGACCCCCACGCCACCGCGCGCCGCCTGGTGGAGCTGCACCAGCGGCGCCTGCTGGCGGCGGCGCAGGAGCGGCTGGCACAGGCCCTCTTCGACGACGCGACGCCCGCCACAGACATCGCGACCCTCCTCGAAGAGGAAGCCCTGCGCGTGCAGGCGGCACTGCGCAGCACCGCCGCGGGCCGGCTGCAGTGGGCCAGCGCGCTGCTGCCCCAGGTCCTGGCGGACGCCGAAGCGCGCCGCCTGCAGCGCGAAGCCACCGGCCGCGCCGTGCTCGGCGTGCCCACAGGCTTGGCGCAGCTCGATAGCCTGCTGGGCGGCTTGAACGACGGCCTGCACCTCCTCGCAGGCCCCCCAGGGATGGGCAAAACCACGCTGGCGCTGCAGATCGCGGCGGCCGCCACGCGTGAGGTCCCGGTGGTGGTCGTGCCCTTCGAGCATGCCCCCGAGAACCTCACGCTGAAGCTGCTGTGCGCCCGCGCCGGCGTCAACCCGCGCGACGTGCAGCGCGGCTATGCCGACCTGGCGCAGCTCCGGAGTGCGGCCGCGGCCTGGCAGCCCGTGGCCGAGCGCCTGGCAGTAGTGGAAGGCAGCAGCCAGCTCACCGTGGCGACGGTGCGCGCCCAGGCCCGCCGCGCCCTGCGGCAGCATCAAGCCGAGCGCTGCCTGGTGATCGTCGATTATCTGCAGTTGTGGGCCAAGGTGGCGGAGGACCTGCGCGGCAACTTCTCCGTGCGCGAGCGCGTGGACATGCTCGGGGGCCTGCTACGCGAGTTCGCCCTGGGGCTGCGCAGCCCGGTGCTGGCGCTCGCCTCGCAGAACCGCAGCGCCGGCAACTACGGCAACGGCAAAGGCACGGCGGCGCTCGCTTCGCTCAAGGAAAGCGGCGATCTGGAGTACGCCGCCGATGTGGTGCTGTTCCTGACCGAGGCCCAGGAGCGGTGCGCCACGCCGCCAGCACGGGCCGTCGAGCTGACGGTGGCGAAGAACCGACACGGCGATACCGGCAAAGTCGGGCTGATTTTCCGGCCCGATCTGGGCACGATGAGAGAGGAGGCGAGAGTATGAGTGCTGGCATGGAGACAAACCGTGAGAATCTCACGCTGACGGCCGCCGACCTCGCTGCCTGCAAGCCTCTCGCTGGCGAAGGCGGCCACGTGCTGCGGGCCTTATGTCCCTTCCACGGCTCCGACCACCAGCGCAGCTTGCGTGTCGCGTTGGCCAGCGGGCGCTTCGTGTGCTTCGCCTGTGGCGCCTGGGGCTATCTGGAGGAAGCGCGCCAGCGCTGGCGGGAAGAGCAGCAGCGCCTGGCCGCGCTCCGGAGGCCTCCAGCCCGCGCGCCACGCCGGCAGCGCCAGCGGCCAAGGCCTCTGCCTGCCGCCACGCGTCCTGCGCCCACACCGACCGCCCAGGCTCTAGCGCGGCCAGAGCTCGCACGCCAGCTCGCCGCGTTCCAGGCCGCCCTGCCGGGGAGCCGCGGGGAAGCGTATCTGCGCCAGCGCGGCATTCCCCTGGCGCTGGCGCAGCAGCTGGGCGTGGGCTATGCGGCGCCGGGCACCTGGCCGCACGCGGCGCGCGATTGGCGCGGCGGCCGTGTGGTCTTTCCACACACCACGCCGGCCGGCCGCCTGGTGAACCTCTACGGCCGCGCAGTGGGGACTGCAGAGGAGGTCCCCAAGGCCAAGCGCCATGACCACTTGCCAGGGGAGAAGGGCTACTTTAACGCCGCGGCACTGCTGGCGGGCGCCGGGCCGCTGTGGGTCTGCGAGGGTGCCTTCGATGCGCTGGCGCTGCTGGCCGCCGGCGTGCCGCGCGTGGTGGCCATCTTCGGCGTGCAGGGCTGGCGCGGGGCCTGGGCGCGCGCTGGCCCGCCAGGCGGCGCTGCGGGGCAAGCGGGTGGCGGGGCTGCCGGCGGCGGCGTATGGGGGCTTGAAGGACGCGAGCGCGGCCTGGGCGGCGGGGGTGCTGGCCGTGGGCGGCTGGGCCGCCAGGCGGCGCAGCAACCCGGTCTGTGTTGCCCCTGCCGCCGGCGCTTACCAGAGATCCGTGTCCCCGGTGACGGGGTACCCCTCCCCGGCTGCGGCTTGGGCGCGCTCGATCGCGGCCTCGGCGGCGCGCTCCTGCAAACGCCGCAGGACCTCGAGCGCCCCACGTCGGTACACCATGAGGGCGACGAACTCGGGGCCATCCCAGATGGCCCAGTACCGCGTCGTCTTGTAGCGTTCCACCCGTAGCATCGTCACATCCTCCTCCGGTGGCGGGCAGGGCACCCGCCCTGCCCTGGTGCACCTAGCGGCGGCCATTGCGGCGGTGAGGACGGACACCCTTGCAGTAGCGCTGCGCGTCGTCCAGGTAGTGGCTGTACCAGGTGTCCCTGCTGGCCGGGTCCGTGTGCTGGGTCATCGCGGCCTGGTGGAGGGAGCAGAAGCCGGTCTGCTGGTCGTCTGGCGCTGCGCCGCTGGGGGCCGTGCCGGTGCTGGGCGCCGCTGGGGCTGGCGTGCTGGGCGCCTGGCCGTTGGCGGCGGCAGCCAGGGCCTGCTGCACGGCCTGCTGCACGAGCGTCTGCAGGTCGGCGGGGGCGCTGGTGGGCTGAGGCGCCGGCGGGGCCTGGGGTGCCGGCGGCGCCTGGGCCGCTTGCGCGGCGTCGCGCGCGGCGGCCCGCTGGGCGGCGCGCTCTTCGCAGGCGTCGATGATGTCCTGCAAGGTGGGCAGGGTGGCCGTCATGCGCTGCTGCAGTTCGGCATCGTCAATGCCACGCAGCGTGTAGAGCAGCTCCATGGTCCCGACGCGGAACTTGAAGCACGCGCTGGCTGGTGCCTCGTGCACGTCCCACGCCTGGGACGCGGGCGCGCTGAGCAGGGCCGCGGGCGGCGGAGCCGCTGCCGCCTGGTTGGCGCTGGGCGCCGCTGGGGCGGGACTGGCCGCGGGCGCCGTGCCCTCCACCACGGCCAGGGCACGGCGATGCAGCTCGACCGCGAGGGTGTGTTTGCATAGCTCGGTGCGGTGCTTGGCGTCCGCACAGGGGCAATCCGGGGCAAGCGTGTAGGTCTGCTTACCGCTCTGCACGCTCGCGGTGCCATCCGTCTGGAGGGTCACCGCATTGGCGCCCACCAGCTCCAGGGCCTTGCGCATGCGCTCCGGGAGCACCTCCACGTGCAGTTTCGCGCGGAGCTGCGCTTCGACCTGCGCCACGGCCTGCGGCCAGGCCTGCCGTGTTGGGTTGCCGAAGTCCGGACCAGAAATCTCTTCCCAGGAGAACTCTTTTACTGCTACCATGAGACTAACCTCCATCTAACCGGGTGGTGGTTGCGCAGGCGGGTGGTCAACTCTTGGTCGGGGAAGCCATCCGCCTTTGTTGTACCTCTATTATATCCCATTTGGGATAGTAAGTGCAAGTTTATTTTCTATATGGTATAGTTACCTCGAAAGGAGGGTAGACTATGCTGAGCTTTGGAGAACGCATTGTGCTGTTGCGTCGGCGCCAGGGTATGACGCAGCGGACGTTAGGAGAGGAAGCGGGGATTCACCCGAACACCATCGCGCGGCTGGAGCGCGGCAAGCTCACCGATTTACCGGGGAAGTCCGTAGCGCGCTTGGCGCAAGCGTTAGGGACCACCGCTGATTATTTGCTGGGGTTGTCCGAACAGGAAACCCCGCGCGAGGAGGAAGTCTGCCATGCCTAGTCAAGCTGGGCGTCCACGGAGAGCCGTTCCTGGGGCGGCGGCGGCGGCGCGCTCACGTCGCGACCAACGGGAGCGCCACCGGTGCCCGCCGAGCCCCTTGCCCCAGCCCGGTTTTCCGGCCAGGCGGCAGGAACTGGGCCAGCAGCGGGGTGGGCGCGGTCAAGGCTGGCGCGGAGCGCCACCCGGAGCGCAGCGCAGGGCTCGGCCTTGACCGCTGGAAGCCCGCCCCGCTGCTACACTGGTCACCCAGCCTGGCCGGGCTGGGGTTTTCTGCCTCCTGGGAGCCCCTGGGGGCGGACGGGTGCGCGGGCGCCGCGCGCAGCAGACGGAAGCCGCATAGCGGCTGGAGGCGAGCACGGCGACGGCGCCGGGTGGGCGGGGGACCAAGCTTCCCAGCTGGGCGCCCGCCGCAGCCAAGCGGAAGCCGCGTGGGGTGTGCGGCTGAAGCGCGAGGCGGGCGACCCACCGCACGCGCAGCGCGGGAGCGCAGCGACCAGGCAGGGGTATGGGGGCGCCTAGCCCCCATGAGCAAGCCATGCCAGGCAGCCCAGCGAGCAGCGGGGGCAGCCCGGCGGCGACGCTGCACCAGCCGCCGCGCTGACCGGTCCGCTGCAGGCGGCGCAGACAGGCGTACCTTGTGCGGAGCGGAGCAAAAAAACCGTCCGCCTGGCGACGCGGGTGGTCGGGCGCTGGCAGCCTGGCACGAGGCGGAGCGGCAGCCCGGCGGCGACGCCGTATCAGCCGCCGCGCTGACACGCAGCCGACGGC
>Ga0137796_10002077_pt1 | contig 10958 bp, 10 predicted proteins | sample OV2TP3_FD_97704 | JGI IMG/M metagenome (GOLD analysis project Ga0137796, IMG submission 97704)
ACGTCGGAGGCGGTGCCCAATGCAATCATCGCCAGAAGGTCGGCGCGATTCGCGATCTGGGCGGAGCGGACATCCTTTATGTCGAGCACGTCGGCGAACTCCTCTTCATAGAGGGCTTTCTGCGATTTCTGCACTCCTGTGATTCCCCGGTAGGCCGTCGCCGCCATGATGGCCAGCAAGGCGAGCATCAACCCGAACCCGGCGAACAGCTTGCCGCGCGTCGAAAGATCAACGAACCACCGCATGACGGGCTCCTTCCATGTGCTTATCCCGCTATCTGCTCGTGCACCACGATCTTCGGATCGGACAGGAGCTTTCCCGCATCGAGGATCGCCGTGCGGTCGGCGGTCACGCCGCGCAGGTACTCCTCGCGGATCCCCGTGAGCGTGGGCAGCGACGGCTGCAGTTCGCGCACCGACACGGCGCGCGTGCCGGCGATCAGGTCGGCGAGGACGCCGAACTCCATCGACTCGGAGCGCAGGACGATGACCTTGTTGAGGTCGGTCAGGCCTTTTTCCGGAAGATCGAAGAATTTCCTGAGGTCGATGACCGAGAGGATCTGTCCCCGGACGTTGACGATGCCCAGCACGAACGGGGGCGTGCAGGGCAGCGGCGTGAGTTCGTGCAACGGGCAGATCTCGCGGACGTATGCCGACTCGAAGGCGTACTTCTCCTGCGCGAGGACAAATTCGATCACTTCGAGGGCGTCCGCCGCCTCTTGTTCGGGTTTCGGCTCCTGCGCGAGCGCGCGGGCTCTCGCCTTCAGGATCTCCCTCGTCTCCCCGGGACCGGGGAGCCAGCCGCGCTGCGCCGCTTCACGCGCGGTTTCGAGCCGGCCGCGGATTTCGCGCCAGTCGGCGGCACGCGCGCGCCCGGCGCCCGGGCCGCTTTTGCCGCCGTTCATGCGGCCGCCCCGCGCGACAGCGAAAAGCGGATGATCTCGGCAAGCCTTCCGGCCGTGATGCCTTCCGATTCGGGCAGCACCTGTTCCGGCGCGCAGCCGCGGAGGATCGCAAGGGCGTTCCGGTAGTGCCGCTCGGAATCCTTGAGCCTGCCCTGGCGGCGGATCAGATTGCCGAGGGCGAAGTGCGCGAGCGCGTGATCCGGGTCGAGATAGAGCGCGCGCCGCAGGGCGGCCAGCGCTTCCTCGGCCGCGCCGTGCTCCTGGGCAATCGTCGCGAGCAGGTAATGCCAGCCGGGATTCAGCTTGTCCGCGGCGACGGCCCGGCTGCACCAGTTCGCCGCCTCGCCGAGTTCTCCCTGGTTGGCGCACGACCTCGCGAGCAGCGCCAGCGCCCTGGCATCGCCCGCACCCTGCGCGATCGCCGCTCGCAGGGTCTCGGCCGCCTCCGGGTAGCGCCCCGCGGCGTACATCGCCGCGGCTTGCGCATAGGGATTCGGAGCGGAGACCCCGGCTTCCACTTGTTCCTTCGCATGGCCGAACGGAATCTCCGGGTGGTGCAGCGGCGGGCACTCCGGCAGCGGCCCGGAGCCAAACCCCTCGCCCGGCGCTTGCCCGAAAACGGGCGCGCCCGGATGCCAGATCGGCAAGGCGACCGCTTCGGGCTCGGCGCTCGCCGTCCTCGCGGCCTTTCGGTACACGATGGTCCCGGGCAGGTTGACGGTCGCGAGCTGCGGCGGCGCGGTGTGCGAAAGCTCGACCGGATTGACGAACAGCCAGCCATCGCTCATGAGCGAGCGGCCGAGCTTCGCCAGGACGCGCCTGCCGTGCGCCGGTTCGAAATACATGAGCACGTTGCGGCAGAAAACGATGTCCATCGCGTTGGTGCCGGTCTCCACGCACGGGTAGGCGTCCTCCGCCAGGTTGAGATATCCGAACGTGACCATGGAGCGGATGCGCTCGGCGATCCGGAAGCGTCCATCCTTCGTTTTCGCGAAGTGTGTTTCGCGGATTCCCGCGGGCGCATCGCGAAAGGACCACTGGCCATAGAGGCCCTGCGACGCCTTGCGCAGCGCGTGCGGGTTGATGTCGGTGGCGAGAATCGAGATGTTCCAGTCGGGCAAATCCGGTATTGCCCGCCCAAGCACGATCGCGATCGAGTAAGGTTCCTCGCCGGTGCTGCAGCCCGCGCTCCAGATCCGCAGCCGCCGCCCGGCCGCGCGCGCCCGCATCAGTTCCGGGAGCACCTGCGCTTCGAGCGCGCGCAGGCTTTCGGGCTCGCGGAAGAAGTACGTCTCCCCGACGGTGAGATGGCTCGCCAGGATCTCGATCTCGCGGCGGCTGTGCGGCGCGGCCAGCAGCCAGCGGATGCACGGCTCGGCATCCGAATATCCGAACTCCTGCGCCGCCGCGCGCACCCCGCGCTCGAGATCGCGCCAGCGCTCGCGCGGGAAATGCAGGCCGACGCGCTCAACGAGAAATTGGCCGAATTCCTCGAGCAGCGCCTCCGGCACGGTCGTTGCCGATACGCCGGCCTCAACCATTCGCCAGCGCCTCCTCGAGCGCACGTTCTTCCTCGAGCGAAAGGAATCGCGCCAGGTCGTGGATCAGGATCAGCCCGCTTTCGAGTCGCGCGATGCCGGCAATCGCCTCGGCGCCCTGCACCACGGCTTCGGTGCGAACGATGTCCTCGGGCGCGCAGGTCGCGATTTCGGTATCCCCCTCGGTGAGAACGCCGAGCACGCGGCGCGGCGTGCGCGCGATCACGATCTGGTCGGCGAGCGCGATCTCGCGCTCGCCGAGCCCGAGGCGCCGGCGCAGGTCGCCGACCGGGACGATGCGCCCGTGCAGGCTGAACACGCCGCGGATCGTCGCCGGCGCACCGGGCAGCGGCGTAAGCTCCACCGCGCGAACCACGCGCTCGACCGCGGCGAACTCGAGCGCGAACCGCTGCTCGCCGAGGCGGAATGCGAGCAGCTGCGCAGGGCTGCTCACTGCGCGCCGCCGCCGGAAGGCGCGGCGGAATCCGCCCGGCAGCGCCGCCTTCCGAGCACCTCTTTCAGCACCGCCGGCAGCTCGCTTCGCATCCTGCGCTTGGATATGAATGCGACTGCGCCGGCATCCAGCGCATCGGCGACGTGCGCGCGGTCGTCCAGGATCGAGAGGATCACGACCTCGGTCTGGGGCGCTCGAGCCCGGATCAGGCGCGTTCCCTCGATGCCGTCCATGCCGGGCAACGCGAGATCCATCAGAACGAGGTCGGCGGCGGTCTGTGCCAGATCGTCGAGCGCCTCCTCTGCGGAACACACGCGCCGCACGGATACCCCCGCAACCATGTTCTCGATCCAGTCGCCCAGCACCGCGCGCAACATCTCATGATCCTCGACAATCAGCACGGTCGGACTCTCCGCAACAGGTCTTTCCAAGGAATTCACCCTCGCTCTCGCAGCGCACGCGCGCCGGCGCGCCCGACCTTCCGGCGCAATGCTCCTCGCGGTGCCGCCGGAAATCTGTCCGGTCGAACCTGAAACCGCTGTACGGGAAATCCTGAGGGCCGGCGACGCCGATCCCCGGCGCGCGGCTATTCGAGCGGGGTTACGCCGTGCTGGATGGCAAAGCGCACCAGGCCCGGCAGGTCGTGCAGGCCGAGCTTTTCGTACAGGCGCGCGCGGTAGGTCTCGACGGTCTTCGGCGAGACGTGCAGCAGGCCGGCGATCTCCGCGACCGTCTTGCTTTCGGCGAGCAGTTGCAGCACCTGGCGCTCGCGGGCGCTGAGCGCGCCAAGGGGATCCTCGGGCCCGGGCCGGCCGACGTAGCGGGCGATGACGCTCTCGGCGACCTGGCTGCTGAAGTAGCGGCGGCCGGCGTGCACCGCACGGATCGCTTCGACCAGCTCGCGCCCGGCGGCGCGCTTGATGACGAAGCCGCTCGCCCCGGCCTGCAAAGCGCGGTACACGTACCCGGGGTTCGAGTACATCGACAGGATGATGACGCGCGCGCCGGGGTTCCGCTCCTGAATCGCGCGGGTCGCCTCGATTCCGTTCATCAGCGGCATCGCCATGTCCATCACGACGATGTCGGGCTCGAGCTCGAGCGCGCGCTGCACCCCGGTCCAGCCGTCCTCTGCGCTGCCGACCACTTCGAAGTCGGGCTGCGCCTCCGCCAGGAATCGCAGGCCCTCGGCCACCACGCCATGGTCGTCGACGATCAGGATCCGGATCCGCATCGCTCAGAGCGGTACCAGCGCGCGCACCTTCGTTCCCGCTCCCGGCGCGCTCTGCACGTCGAGCAGACCGCCGGCCGCCTCGATCCGCTCGCGCATCGTGACCAGTCCGAAGCCCCTTCGGCCGTGTGCTTCGTTCGTTGCGAACCCCGCGCCGTCATCGACCACTTCCACCCGAGCCGCGTCGGTCTGCCAGGCCAGCGCGATCTCGACCTGCGTGGCATGCGCATGCTTTGCCACGTTGTTGAGCGCCTCCTGCACGATGCGAAGCAGCGCGACCTCGTGCCGGCGCTCGAACCTCGTTTCCGTTCCCTGCACATGCAGCCGAACCGCGATCTCGGTCCTGCGGCTGAATTCGTCCGCGAGCCAGCGCAACGCCGGCCCCAGGCCCAGGTCGTCGAGCATCGGCGGTCGCAGCTCATCGAGCACGCCCTCGATGCAAAGCGCGGTCTGATCGAGCAGCGCGAGCGAATCCCGCAGGCGGCGTTTCGCCTCTGCGTCGAGCCGCTCCAATCTTCCGGCCAGGATGTCGAGGTTGATGCCGAGCGCGGTCAGGTTCTGGCCGACCCGGTCGTGCAGCTCGGCCGCCAGCCGCCGGCGTTCGGTTTCCTGCGCCTCGACGAGGCGTCGCGACAGCGCCTGAAGCTGATCGGCCGCGCTGCATAATTCCTCCTCGCGGCGCCGCTGCTCGGTGATGTCCAGGCAGGTGCCGATCAGTTTCGTGGCGCGTCCGGCGTCGTCCCGCACCGCCTCGCCGGAGACGAGCATCCGCCTTTGCCTTCCGTCGCGCAGGACGACGCGGACTTCGAGTTTGTAGCTCGTACCCTCGTCGATTGCACGCCGCGCGGCCGCGCGCAGCGGTTCGCGATCCTCCGGCTGGATCAGGCCCAGGATCCAATCCAGCGCCTGCGGCCCCAGCTCGGGGTCGACGCCGCACAGCCGGCGCAGCTCGCGCGAGGCACGCACTTCGCGCCTCGCCAGGTCGTATTCCCAGTAGCCCAGGCCGGCGATCTCCTGCGCCCGCGCAAGCAGCCGGCGGCTTTCGCGCAACGCCGTCTCGGCACGCTTGCGCTCCGTGATGTCGTTGACGATCACCAGCCTGCAGGGCCGCCCGCCGAACTCGAATTCGTGCGCCGTGACTTCGACATCGAACTCTTCGCCGTTTCGGCGCCGGTGGCGCCACTCGCGGGTGCCGGGCAGGAAACGGCCGCGCGCGACTGCTTCGACCGCGGCGCGCTGCGACGGCGGGCGCAGATCGAGCATGTTCATGCCCACGAGTTCCTCGTGCGGCCAGCCGTACTGCTCGGTCATGCGCCGGTTGGCGGCCACGATGACGAGTGTCTCGCTGTCATACACATAGACTGGCTGCGGCGCGACGTCGAACAGCGTGCGGTAGCGCTGCTCGCTCTCGGCCCGTGCGCGCTCGGCAAGCTTCTGCCTTGTAATCACCTGGCCGATCCCGCGGTAGCCGCAAAAACGCCCCTCCGCATCGAAAATCGGCCTGCCGCTGGCGCTGATCCAGCGCGTCTCGCCCGAGCGCAGCGGCCGCTCGACCTCGAAATCGCGAAATTCGCGGTGCGCCTCGAGATCGGCGCGGTGCTTCGCCCAGTCCTCGGCGGTCAGGTTGAGCGCAGGCAGATCCCAGCGCGTCTTGCCCAGCACCTCTTCGAGCGGATAAGGCTGCTCTTCGCGCGGCATCCCGACGCGCCGGACGAAGCGAAACTCCGCATCCATTTCCCAGTAGTAGTCCGATGAGAGTTCCGTCAAACACCGGAAGCGCTCCTCGCTTTCACAAAGCTCCGCGTGTGCCTTGCCACGCTCTAACGCGGCGGAGAGCACGTTCGCCACCGCCTGCAGGAATTCGACTTCCACCGGCTCGAAATGGCGCAACCTGCGCCAATGTGCGACCAGCGTTCCGTAAGGACGCTCGGCTGCCGGAATCACGACGCAGAGACCGCTCACTACGCCCAGCTCGCACACCCGGTACGTGCTCCCGAGATGCGGGTCGGACCGCAGATCCTCGATCGCCACAAACGGGGGCGTCGACTGGGCCGGCGGGCCGGACTGCCGGTATAGCTCCAGCGCCCGCCCGCTCTGCGTCTCCGCGCCGGCGCCGATCCGCGTGCCAATCCGCAGCTGCGGCCAGTCGGACCCTGCAACTACGCGCAAAGCCTTGCCGTCCGGCTCCAGTTCGAGCACGTTCACGAAATCGGTCTGCAATTCCTCCGCGACGTGCGTCACGGCATGCTTGACCACGAGCACGGGATCAGACTCGCGCAGCGCGAACAGGCTGAATTTCGCAAGCGCCGTTTGCCTGCGCAGCGCTGCGTCGAGCTGCGCCGCGGCCCGCCGCTCCTCGGTGACGTCGCGCCCAACGACGACGACCCCCGCCACTCGGCCGTGATCGTCCCGCATCGCGCTGCCCTCGGACTGGATCACGCGCTCGGTGCCGTCGCGCGCCACGAGGCGGTACTCGGTTCGCCGTCCGATGCCCGTTTCCACCGTTTCGCGGAAGATTTCACGGATGCGCTCGCGGTCCTCGGGGTGGATGTCCGCCAACGAGTCGCCGCCCACCAGGCTCTCGGGGTCGCCCAGGAGCGGGCTGTAGGACGCGCTACAGAAGACGCGCCGCCCGCGGGTATCGACGATGGCGATCAGATCGCGCGCGTTGCGCACGATCAGCGGGATCAGCGCCTCAACGGCGTGAACATGGGTTACGCGGTTGCCGACGTCGCGCCTGGCTGACATGCAGCTAGCATAGCGCTACGCCGCGCGCAGCATGGAGAGCTGCTGCGGCTGTAAGGTTTTTCCTTACAAGCCGCTCAAAGCTCCTGTTTGCCTACGCCGCCCGGCGGCGCTTGCGTTCCTGCCAGTCGTCGAGTTGCGCCCGCGCGCCGTTTGCCGCCGGATCCATCGCCTGATCGTGGTTCTCGCGCTTGGCCGTGAGCTCGATCACGTAGCCGTTCGGGTCGCGGAAGTAGATCGAGTCGATGAAGCCGTGGTCCGAGATGCCGCGCGTCTCCGCGCCCGCCGCCTTTCCCTTCTCGAACATGCGGCGCAGGTCGGCTTGCGTCACCTCGAGCGCGATGTGCAGGTCGTAGTCGTGCTGCGTCTTGAACTCGAACGGCATGTCGGGCACTTCGAAGAACGCGAGGCACGAGCCGTCGTCCATGCGGTAGAACGAATGCAGCACGTCGGTGGTGCGGCCGCTTTTCGTCTCGCGGATGTTGAACGCGTTCACGAGCGGCAGCCCGAGGAAATCCTCGTAGAAGCGGCGCGTCTCCTCGGAATCCCGGCAGCGGTAGGCGTTGTGGTGCAGTCCCTTGATCATCCTGTCCTCCTCGCCCCGCGCTCAGAGGGCGTGGAACGCCTGGTCCTTGACCGAGGCCTTGTAGCCCTCGAACACCTCGTTCACCTTGGGCCAGCTCTTCAGCTTCTTCATGTTGCCGAGCCAGCGCTGCACGTTCGGATAGGGCGAAAAATCGCAGCGCACGATCTCGCCGAGCGTGACGAACGCCGCGCCGAGGTAGTCGGCGATCGTGACCTCGTCGCCGCACAGGTACTGGCGGTTCGGCCCGATCCAGTGGTCGTTGAGGACCTGCAGCCAGCCCCTGGCGCGCTCCTTGCCCCATTCCATGGTGGCCTTCTGCACCTCGTCGCTCGGGCGCTTCATGTGCGGGAAGAGCTGCGGATAGATGAGGTTGTAGGCGTACTCGCGGTAGAAGTTCGTGTTGAGCCAGTCCATCATCTCGTTCACCCGGGCGCGCTGCTTCAGGTCCTTCGGGTAGGCGGGCGATCCGATCTTGTCGGCGAGGTACTTGAGGATCGCCGAGCTTTCGGTGAGGCGGAAATCGCCGTCCTCGAGCATCGGCACGAGCCGGTTGGGATTCATCGAGGCGTACGGCTCCTTGTAGTGCTCGCCGGTAAACAGGTCCACGACCTGCTCGTCGACGGGAATGCCGCTTTCGGCGATGAACAACCGGACAGGCCGGCTGGTCATGGACACTGGATGCATGTAGAGCTTCATGGGGGGTTCCTCCTCGGGTAGCGGGACGAGAACTATAAACCCCCGAATCCGCGGAGTCGATACGCCGGGCAGGACAGAGTGAGCGCCTAAGCGGTGTCCGAACGCGCAGTGCGGCCGCCCACCGCGGCGCGCGGCAGATTCAGCACGGTCGTGATGGTGAGCACGGAGGCGACCACCACCGAATAGAACACCGCCGGCGCGTGGCCCTGGTCGAGCAGCCAGCCGAAATACACCGGCGTCGCCATCGAGCCGACGTCGAGCCCCGAGTAGACGAAGCCGTACACCTTGCCGGTCGAGCCGGGCGGCGTGGTCGAACGCACGATCAGGTCGCGCGACGGATTGGTGATCCCGCTGGCGAAGCCGGCCGCGGCGAGAAGCGGCGCCAGCATCGCGGCCGGCAGCCACGACGACGCGAGCACGAATATGAGTCCGGCGGCTACGGTCATGCCGCTTACGGCGACGATGTCGTGACGCTGGAATCGCACCGCGACGAATCCGCCCGCGAAAATCCCGGCCGCCGCGCCGATCAGGTAGGCGGTCAGCGCGGCGGATGCGAGCGGCGCACCGATTCCGTACAGAGCAATGAGGGACGCCACGCCGAAGGTCTGGATGGCGATGAAACCGATCGCGATGAAAAAGAAGTACCCGAAACACATCAGCACCGGCGCCGAGGAGAGCACTTTCAGGTCCGCCGCGAGCGCTGTGCGCCTGCCGCCGCGGCGCGCATCGGCCGGCTCGACATGGAGCGAGTCGCGCTGCACGTACATGAAGGCGACGATCGCGAAGCCAACCAGCGCCGCGGCGAGCAGCGCGGCGCGCCAGCCGAACGCTCCGGCGATGCCGGCGCCGAACGCGGGCGCCGCCGCATAGCCCAGAAACCCGGCGATTCCGTGCCAGCTGAACGCGTACCCCAGCCGCGCCGGGTTGACGCGCGCATTCAGGATCGCGAAATCCGACGGATGGAACACGCTGTTGCCGAGCCCGCCCACGAGCGCCGCGAGGAAGAGCATCTCGTAGTTCTGCGCCAGCCCGCCGAGCAGCACCCCCGCCACGCAGAGCGCAAGCCCGGCGAAGAGCACGCGCCGGGCCCCCAGCCGGTCGACCGCAAACCCGGCAAGCGTCTGGCAGATTCCCGAGACCACGTAATACGCGGCCGTGGTCGCACCGAGCGCCGCGTAGGACACGCCGAGATCGTCGCGGATGAAGGGGAACAGGACCGCGGTGACGATCTGATAGAAGTGCGACAACCCGTGCGCCAGCGCCACCAGGCCGATCACGCGCGCGTCGCGCGCCAGGGCGTGGGTGCTCACGTCAGGGGAGCGAAGCGACGAAGCGCGCGATCGCCGCGAGCGCCGCCTCGGGCTGGTCGCGATGCGGCGAGTGGCCGCACGCGGGCAGCTTCACCAGCTCGCAGCGCGTCTTGACGCCCGCGCGGAGCGCAGCGAGCTGCGCCATGGTGCCGTATTCGTCGTCCTCGCCCTGGATCGCGAGCAGCGGGCAGTCGATCCGCGGCAGGTATTCCTCGATGTTCCAGCGGCGGAACTCCGGGTCGAGCCAGACGTCAGCCCAGAGGTAGAAGGTCCTGCGCGGATCGCGATGGTAGCGGCCGAGGCGCTGCGGCAGATCGGTGGATTCGAACTCCTGCTTCGCCTTTTCGATGCTGCGGATACAGAGATCCTCGACGAAAACGTGCGGCGCCATCAGCGCGAGCCCGCACGCCGCGTGGCCCGCACCGGCATGGATCAGAGCGATGGAAGCGCCGTCGGAATGGCCGACAAAGATCGGCGCCTCGATCCGCAGCGCGGCGAGGACCTCGGGCAGCGACACGAGTGCCTCGTCGTGCATGAAGCGCACACCCACCCGGTCTTCGGCGAGCACGTCCGAATCGCCATAGCCGTAGCGGTTGTAGACCAGAGCCGGGCAACCGGTCGCCTGAACGAGTTGAAGCGGGAAATCGCGCCACTGCCGGATCGAGCCGAGGCCTTCGTGCAGCAGCACCAGCACAGGCCTGCCCGGCTGCGCGGCGTCGATCCACTGGTACTCGAGCGAGCGCCCCGCGGCGCTGAGAAACGGCATGCGGCGAGGTTACCATGCAGGCGATAATCGCCCGCGTGCGTTTCACCGCCTATCTGGTCCTGCTCGGTACGCTCGTCCTGTGGTCGGGAAACTGGATCGTCGCGCGCGCGGTGCGCGAGGATGTGACGCCGGGAATCGCCACCGTGGGGCGGCTCGTCATCGTCATTGCCCTGCTCGCGCCGTTTTGCTGGCGCGGTCTTTTGGCGAAACTGTGCGCGTGCGGCCGGCGCGACTGGCAGGTGCTTGCGGCGCTCGGCTTCACCGGCGGCGGCCTGCACCTCGCGCTGCAATGGCTCGGACTGCACTACACCACGGCGACGAGCGGTGTGCTTTATCTCTCCACGGCGCCGATTTTCATCCTGCTGCTCGCGCGCCCTGCGCTCGGAGAGGCGATCCGCGTGCGGCAATGGGTGGGTGTGTTCGTCTCGTTCGCCGGCGTGCTCACGATCGCCACGCAGGGCGAGACGGCCGCGCTCGCCGCGCTTTCGGTCAACGTCGGCGACCTGATGGCGCTCGCTTCGATGGCGATGTGGGGTTCGTACACGGTGATCCTGCGCCTGCGGCGCGATGCGCTCGACACCCCCGAGTACTTGACTGCGCTGTGCGCGCTCGGCCTGGGATTCATGGCGCCGTGGCTCGCATGGGAACTGTGGAGCGGCGCGCAAGTTACTCTCACTCCGCCGGGTGCGCTCGGCGTGCTGTACTCCGCGGTGGGGTCGCTGCTCATCGCC
>Ga0137796_10002078_pt1 | contig 10950 bp, 9 predicted proteins | sample OV2TP3_FD_97704 | JGI IMG/M metagenome (GOLD analysis project Ga0137796, IMG submission 97704)
GATATATCCTCGGGCATCGTGCCGCCCACCCTGCGGATTGCATCCCTTACTTCCTGACCGACGCCGTGATAGGTCTGCTGCGCCTCCGCCTGACCCTGCACGCCGTCACGAATCATCTTCTGCTCGGTCTGCGTCTTGTGAAACTCGTTCGCCGCAAGCTCCGCCCGACCGGCGCGGTCGTACAGGTCATCTTCTGCGTCGAGCCCCTTCCTCCTCTTGATATCGCTCAAGCCCATCTGGTACAGGCCCTTGTATCCGGCATCGTGAAAGAAAGCGAAGTTCTGCACGCCTGCGGCTTTCGCTGCCACGTTTAGCTTCTTTACTGCCAGGGTGACGCGCTCGCGCTGCTGGATGCGCTTGTCGAGCATGGCTTCTTCATCCGCTATTTCCTGCCTGCGAGTTTGCACAGCGAAGTACGTCTGCGCGGCGGCTATCTGAAGAATGGACGGGTCGCCGTTCATCGCGACCAAATAGCAGGCGTAGCGGTCCATGAAGTAGTCGATCACGCTCCTGCGGGCCGTCTTCCCGACCTCGATCATCTTCGACGTTTGTCGAAAGTGTTTCTCGGAATCCTCACCAGACTGCAGGCACGCTTTCATCGCTCTTGCGATTGCAGCTTCGAACCCCTCCCACGTCTTGTAGCCCAGCACCACTTGAATGTCGCGCGCCATCCAATACTCAACGTAGGTGCGAGGTGAAACCCTCTTGGCCGCATCCAGGGCAGTCCTAGTGGATTCGAAGTTCATGTCTTGAAGGCATTGTGGGATTGATGTGTGATAATTTATCACACACATATCTCGGATTGTGAACTCTAGTCCGCTACCCCTTGGAGAGTCCAATGAGCCTGAAGCGCAAATTCGAACGGAAAGTGCGTGAGAAAGAGCAGGAAATACAAGATCTTGAGCGTAAGCTAAGTGAGGCTAGGGCCTATGTGGAGGCAATGCAGGACGCTCTGAGGATGCTACCACAAGAGGGTTCGAGTGATTCAAGTGATGGTGAGAATGGGGTAGTGATAAAACCTGGAAGCATGATGGACAACGCTGTCAAGGCACTCAGAATTTCTCGTAAGCCGTTGCATATCATGGAGTTACTCAAGGCTATTGGGAGAGAGCCTACACCAGAGGCGCGGGCCTCATTGGGCAGTTCGATTGCGGCGTATGTACGGAGGGGGCGCGTATTTACTCGGCCTGCCCCGAACACCTTCGGGCTGGCCGAATGGACAGCACCGGCGATGGTTGAAGATGGCCCCCCAGAGGACTTTGGGGTTGCAAGCTGAGCATTGAGTGGCTCAAGCATGCGCACGTGCATGCGGTCGTTTACAGCAAGTTACTTAAGTCCGACCCCGGTTTGAGTTCTCGCGTCCGCCGCTTGTAGAAAAAGAGCCTTGCGCCCGGCCCGAGCTTCAGCCGCGCTTCCCTCCCTTCCACCCGCACCAGACTCCCCTCGCGCAAGCCCAGCACCGCGACGCGGGGATTGAGCGCGAGGAACTCGGCGATGCGCCGGTCGCGCGACTCGCCGCCGTGCCGGGCGAGCACCCGCTCGGTGTAGTGCGCGTTGAGCTGGAAGGGAACCAGCCCCATCGCCGCGAGCGACAGCGGCTCGACGATAGGCATGTCGTTGGTGGTGCGGATCGTGGGGCAGGCGAGGTTCGCGCCCGCGCTCCAGCCGATGTACGGCGTGCCGCCGAGCACCGCGCGCCGCACCGCGGCGAGCCAGCCGCGCCGCTGCATCTCGTCCAGCAGCCGAAAAGTGTTGCCACCGCCCGCGACGAGCGCGTCCGCCCGCGCTCCGGGCGAGACGCGATGCGCGCCGGTGACGCGATAGCCCATCCGCGCGAAGCGCCTGCGCGCCATCGCGGTGTACGCGTCGAAGGAAAGCGTCACCGCCGCGAACGGGAAGAAGACGAGGCGCTTCGGCCCGGCGCAGAGGAAGTCGCGGATCTCCTCCTCGGCATGCTCGAGCCAGCCGCCGCCGGGGTTGCGCGAGTTGGAGAGCAGCAGCAGCCGCACGCGCAGCGAGGCTACACCAGCCCGACCTGCTTCTCCTGCATGAGGGAGACGAGCCGCCCGCCCAGCATCGAGAGGCGCTCGGCCATCACCGCGAGGAAAGCGTCGCTGAAGCGCGCGCGGCAGGGCGCGGAGAAGCCGTCGATGTCCTGCACCCGCAGCCCCAGCACCCAGCTCATCTCCACCGCGGTGACGGTCGCGCTGCGCGGCGCCGAGCTGCGCCTCGCGTACACCATCTCGCCCACGCAGTCCCCGGGCGTCACGGCGTTCAGCAGCCTGCCGCGCTGGGTGACCTTGAGCAGGCCCGCCGCGAGCACGAAGATGTGGTCGTCGGACTGGCCCTCGCGGATCAGCTCGGTGCCCGCGGCCACCTTGCGGCAGCGGCAGGCGTGCACCACCTCCCACAGCTCGGTGTCCGAGAAGCGCCGGAAGAACGCGAGGCGCCGCATGGCGTTGAATTCCTCCACGTCCGAGAGGCGCGAGACGGTGGCGTCGTCCTCCGAGAGCATCGGCTCGAGCGCCGCGGCGAACTCGTCCCACGAGCCGAAGCGCTCCTCGCGCGACTTGCCGAGCGCGCGCAGCACGACCTGGTCGAGCGCGGAGGGCACGCCGGAGCGCTGCGCCGAGGGCGGCGCCGGGTCCTTGGCCAGGATCTCGTCCATGAGGGCGTAGGCGGTCGCGCCGCCGAAGGGGCGCGAGCCGGTGAGCGAGTGGTAGAGCACCCCGCCGAGGGAGAACATGTCGGAGCGGAAGTCGATCTCCTCGCCGCCGCGGATCTGCTCGGGGGACATGTAGGCGGGCGAGCCCACGCCCGCGACCTGCGTGGTGTCCGAGCGCGCGAGCTGCGCGGCGCCGAAGTCGGCGAGCTTGATGTCGAAGTCCCGCTGCACCATGATGTTGGCGGGCTTGATGTCCCGGTGCACCACGCCGACCGAGTTGGCGTAGTCGAGCGCCCTGCAGCACTTGTAGGCGATCTGCGCCGAGCGCGCCACCGGCAGCAGCTTCTTCGGCTCGCAGTGCGGCTGCAGGGAGGAGCCCTGCACCAGCTCCATCACCAGGTAGCGCAGGTCCTTGCCGTTCTTGTTCTCGATGCCGGCGTCGTAGATGCTGACGATGTGCGGGTGGCGCAGCTTCCCGGCGAGCGAAGCCTCGTTCTGGAAGAACTTGAGCTGCCGCCGCGCCTCCTCGGGGTCGGCCGGCATGGCGTCGAGCACCTTGAGCGCGACCTCGCGCTGGCCAAAAGGGTCGTGCGCGAGATACACCGAGCCCGTGGCGCCCTTGCCGAGCAGGCCCCGGATCTCGTACTTCCCGATGTGCTCCATGGGAGCGCGCATCGTACACCCGGGGGAGGTGGAGGCGCCCCCCTGCCTTACAATCTTTGTCCGATGCGCGTCTCAGCCTTCGTTCTCGCCGTCGCCCTCGCGCTGGGCGGCTGCACCAGGCTGCACTGGGCCAAGCCGGGCGCGGACGACGAGGCTGCGCGCGAGGACCTCGACGGCTGCCGTGCCCTGGCGCGCGCCCACGCCGCGCGCATGGCCGATCCCGGCCTCTCGCCCACGGTCGACCCGCGCTTCGGCAGCATCACGCCCCAGCCGCGGCGCGTAGAGCAGCCGCTGGTGGAAGCCGAGCTGCTCGAGGCCTGCATGCGCGAGAAGGGCTACCGCCTGGTCCCCGCCGAGCGGTAGGCGCGCGCCGGCGCCTCGTCGCGCACCTCGTGGCTCGCGGGCCGCGCCCGCAGCCGCAGCTCGGTCAGCTCGGCGCGCTCGCGCGCGGCGTTGCGGTAGGCCTGGTCGCGGCCCGCCAGGTACTGCAGCGGCCAGCGCTGCCCGCGGTCCTGGTACCAGGCCGAGGCCTGCAGCGTGAAGTAGGGGCTGGCGAGGTGCGGCCGGGCGAGCGCGACGAGGTCGGCCTTGCCCGCGGCGAGCAGCGTATTGACCTGGTCGGCGCTCGTCACCGCGCCCACGGTCATGGTGGCGATCCCGACTTCGTTCCGCACCCAGTCGGAGAACGGTGCCTGGTACATGCGCCCGTAGTGGGGCCTCTGCTGCGGCACCGTCTGCCCGCTCGAGCAGTCGATCAGGTCGCAGCCCGCCGCCTTCAGCATGCGCGTGAGCGCCATCAGGTCCTCGCCCGAAAGACCCCCGGGCGCCCAGTCGGCGGCCGAGATGCGCGCCGACATCGGTTTCGGCTCCGGCCAGGCCTTGCGGCAGGCGTTCCAGACGGCAAGAGGAAACCGCATCCGGTTCTCGATCGACCCGCCGTAGCGGTCGGTGCGCCGGTTGGTGAGCGGCGAAATGAAGCTCGCGAGCAGGTAGCCGTGCGCCATGTGGATCTCGAGCATGTCGAAACCCGCTGCGTGGGCGAGCCGGGCCGATCGCTCGAACTCGGCGATGATGTTCTCCATTCCCGCGGCGTCGAGCTCGGCGGGGACCTGCGAAACCCCCTCGAGATACGGAAGCGGCGAGGCGGACACGAGCGGCCAGTTCCCTGCCGCGAGCGGATGGTCCATCGTCTCCCAGCCGAGCTGGGTGGAGCCCTTGCGCCCCGAGTGGCCGAGCTGCATGCAGAGCTTCGCCCCGCTGTTCGCGTGGCAGAACTCCGCGATGCGCGCAAAGGCGTCGCGCTGCGCCTCGTTCCACAGGCCCGTGCAGCCCGGTGAAATCCGGCCCTCGGGCGAGACGCAGGTCATCTCCACGAACACCAGCCCGGCGCCGCCGATGGCGCGCGAGGCGAGGTGCACGAAGTGCCAGTCGGTGGGCACGCCCTCCAGCGCGCAATACTGGTCCATGGGCGAGACCACGACCCGGTTCGCGACCGCCATGTCGCGCAGGCGAAACGGGGTGAACATCGGCTCGGGCGGGTGCTCGAGGTCGACGTCGAACCCCCGCGCGCGCACGTCGGCGGCGAACCAGCCGCGCACGTCGCGCACGAAGCCCGGGTCGCGCAGCTCGAGGTTCTCCCAGGTGATCTGCTTGGAGCGCGACATGACCCCGAAGGCGAACTGCAGCGGGTCCATGCCCCAGTAGCGCTTCATGTGCTCGAACCAGGCGAGCGAGACGTTGGCGGCGTGCTGCGTCTTCTCGACCTCCTCGCGCCGCGCCGTGTCGTAGTGCGCGAGCGCGCGCTTCACTTCGCCCGCCTCGCGCAGCGCCTCGTACAGCGCGATCGCGTCCTCCATGGCGAGCTTGGTGCCCGAGCCGATCGAGAAGTGCGCGGTGGCCTTGGCGTCCCCCACCAGCACGACCTTGTCCATGACCCAGGTGCGGTTGACGATGGTGGGGAAGTTGCGCCAGATCGAGCGGTTGGCGATCAGGCGGTGGCCGCCGAGCTCGGCGGCGAACACCTGCTCGAGCGTCGCCAGCATGCCCGCCTCGTCCATGCGCTCGAAGCCGAAGTTCGCCCAGGTCTCGGCGTCGGTCTCCACGACCCAGGTCGAGCGCCCGGGCTCGTACTGGTAGCAGTGGGCGAGGATGATCCCTTCCGGGGTCTCGCGGAAGAAGTACTTGAAGGCGTCCAGCGGGCAGGTCGAGCCGAGCCAGGTGAACTTGTTGGGGCGCAGGTCCACCTGCGGCTGGAAATGCGCCTGGTGGCGCTCGCGCACGGTCGAGTTGATGCCGTCGGCGGCGACGATGAGATCGGCATCGGCGAGCTCCTCGATCCCGCGCACCTCGCGATGGAAGACGAGCTTGACGCCGAGCTCGCGGCAGCGGTCCTGCAGCAGTCCCAGGAGCGCGACGCGCGAGCAGCCGCAGAAGCCGTTGCCGCCCGAGCGCATGACGCGCCCCTTGTAGACCACGTCGACATCGCCCCAGTAGGCGAAGCGCCGCCGGATCATCTCGTAGCTCGGCACGTCGTAGGCCCTGAAGGTGTCCAGCGTCTGGTCGGAGAACACCACGCCGAAGCCGAAGGAGTCGTCGGGCCGGTTGCGTTCGCAGACCGTGACGTCCCAGCCCGGCCAGGCCTTCTTCGCGAGCAGCGCGAAGTACAGGCCCCCGGGGCCGCCGCCGATCACCGCGACTTTCATGCCGCCTCCTCCGGCACCACCGCGGTGGCCTCGATCTCCAGGCGCGCCTCGGGCTCCACCAGCCCGCCCACCTCGAGCACCGCCATGACCGGGAAGTGCCGGCCCATCAGCTCGCGGTAGGCGGCCCCGACCCCGGCGAGCGCGGCGCGGTACTCCTCTCGATCGAGCACGTACCAGGTGAGCCGCACGACGTGCTCGGGCCGGCCGCCGGCCTGCGCGAGCACCGCGAGGATGTTGGCGAGCGCCTGCCGGAACTGTCCTGCGAAGCCCTGCTCGGCGAAGCGGCCGTCGGGTCCGCAGCCCACCTGGCCCGCGATGTACACGGTGGACCCGCCCTTTACCGCGATGCCGTTGGAGAAGCCCTTCGGGCGCGCCCAGCCGGGCGGCTGCAGGATGCGCATCATGGCGATGTCCTCAGCTTGAAGCGCTGCAGCTTGCCGGTCTCGGTGCGCGGCAGCGCCTCCACGAATTCGACGGCGCGAGGGTATTTGTACGGGGCGATGTTGCGCTTGACGTGCTCCTGGAGCTCGCGCACCGTCGCCCCGCCCTTCTCGAAGCCGGGGCGCAGCACCACGAACGCCTTGACGATCTGGCCGCGCTCCTCGTCGCGCACGCCGACCACGCCGCACTCGGCCACCGCCGGGTGCCCGAGCAGCGCCCCTTCCACTTCCGGGCCGGCGATGTTGTAGCCGGCCGAGATGATCATGTCGTCGGTGCGCGCCTGGTAGTGGAAGTAGCCGTCCATGTCCATGACGTAGGCATCCCCCGTCAGGTTCCAGCCGTTTTGCACGTAGTCCTTCTGGCGCTCGTCGGCGAGGTAGCGGCAACCCGTAGGGCCCTTCACCGCGAGCCGCCCGATGACGCCCGGGGGACAGCGCGCGCCCGTCTGGTCGAGCACCGCGGCGCTGTAGCCCGGGATGGCGTAGCCGGTCGCGCCGCGGCGCGCCGTCTCGGGCGTGTGCGAGACGAAGATGTGGATCATCTCGGTCGAGCCGATGCCGTCGATGATCTCGATGCCGGTGGCCTGCTTGAAGAGCTGCCGCGTCGCGTCCGGCAGCGCCTCGCCCGCGGAGACGCACTTGCGCAGCGAGCGCAGGTCGTAGCCGCCGGCGAGCCCCGCGAGCGCGCGGTACATGGTCGGCGCGGTGAAGAGCACCGTGGCCCGGAAATCCTGGATCGCCTGCAGCAGCGAGTCGGGGGCGAGCTTCTCCACCAGCACGGTGCTCGCCCCGGCGCGCAGCGGGAAGCACAGCAGCCCCCCCAGGCCGAAAGTGAAGGCGAGCGGCGGCGTGCCGATGAAGACGTCCTCGGCGCCGGGCTTGAGGCAGGAGCGCGGGAAGCAGTCGCACATCGCCAGCACGTCGCGGTGGAAGTGCATCGTGCCCTTGGGCTTGCCGGTGGTGCCCGAGGTGAAAGCGATCAGCGCCACGTCCTCGGCCGCGGTATCGACGTTCGCGAACTCGATCGGCGCGCGCGCGCACAGCGCGTCCACCGAGCCGAGCGCGTCGTCGTACCAGTACTTGATGCGCCCGAGCGTGGGACAGCCGGGCAGCGCCGCGTCGAGCTCGCCGGCGAGGCGCTTGTCGCAGAGCGCGTGCGTGACTTGCGCCTTGTTGACGATCTCGGTGAGCTCCTTGGCGCGCAGCAGCGGCATGGTGCCCACGCAGATGCCCCCCGCCTTCATCACCGCGAGCCAGGCGGCGGCCATCATCGGGTTGTTGGGACCGCGCAGCAGCACGCGGTTGCCCGGCACTAGGCCCATCTCGTCGGCCAGGATGTGGGCGATGCGGTTCGCCTGCGCGAGCAGCTGCGCGTAGCTGCACTGGCCGTCGGGCGTGCGGATCGCGACGCGGTCGCCCTCGCCCGCCGCGACGCGCGCATCGAGCAGCACCGCCGCGCAGTTCATGCGCGCCGGGTACCGCAGCTCCGGCAGATCGAAGCGGAACTCGGGCCACTGCTCGCGCGGCGGCAGGTTCTCGCGCGCGAAGGTGTCGACGTGAGCCGTTGCCGTCATTTCAGCATCTCCCGTGCGATGATCAGCTTCTGCACCTCGGTCGCCCCCTCGTAGATGCGCAGCGCACGCACCTCGCGGTAGAGGCGCTCCACGGGATGGCCGCGCTGCACCCCGAGGCCGCCGTGCAGCTGGACCGCGGCGTCGATCACCTGCTGCGCGGTCTCGGTGGCGTGCATCTTCGCCATCGCCACCTCGCGCGTCACGCGCCCGCCCGCCGTGTCCCGCTGCCACGCCGCGCGATAGGTGAGCAGCGCCGCCGCCTCGATCCCGGTCGCCATGTCGGCGAGCTTCGCCTGCGTCAGCTGCAGGTCGGCGAGCCGGCCGCCGAACATCGAGCGGCCGAGCGCGCGGCCGAGCGCCTCGTCGAGCGCGCGCCGCGCGAAGCCGAGCGCCGCGGCCGCCACGCCGGTGCGGAAGATGTCGAGCGTGCGCATCGCCAGCTTGAAGCCCTCGCCCGGCTCGCCGAGCAGCTCGGCGCGGCTGCCGCGCAGGCGCAGCGTCGCCATGGGATGCGGGGCGATCACCTCGATGCGCTCGGTCGCATCGAGGTCCTCGGCGGCGACGATGAACGCGGTGATGCCCTCATCGGCCCGCGCGAACACGGTGTAGAGGTCGGCGATGCCGCCGTTCGAGATCCAGGTCTTGGTCCCATCGAGCGTCCACGCCGCGCCCGAGCGCCGCGCCCGCGTCGTCATTGCCGCGATGTCCGAGCCGGCCCCGGGCTCCGAGAGGGCGAAGGCGGCGATCGCCTCGCCCGCGGCGACGCGCGGCAGCCAGGCGCGTCGCTGCGCGTCGCTCCCCGCGAGAGCCACCGGCGCGCTTCCCAGCCCCTGCATGACGAAGGCGAAATCCGCGAGGCCCGAACGGTACGCCAGCACCTCGCGTACGAGCGCGATCGAGCGGACGTCGAACTTGTCGTTTCCCGGGACGCAGTGCTTCAGCCATCCGGCTGCGCCGAGCGCCCCGGCGAGCCTGCGGCAGGCGGCGTCGGTGTCGCTCTCATCCAGGGCAGCGAGCTCGGCCGACGCCCAGGTTTCGACCTCACGCGCCAAAGGCGCGTGAGGTCGATCGAAGAAAGGCCACTCATAGTGCGCGAAGCGGTCCATCAGTCGCCCTCGAACACCGGTCTCTGCTTCGCCACGAACGCGTCATACGCCCGCCTGAAATCCTTCGTCTGCATGCAGATCGCCTGCGCCTGCGCCTCCATCTCGATCGCCTCGTCCAGGCCGACGTGCCACTCCTGGTGCAGCATCCTCTTGGTCATGCCGTGGGCGAACGTCGGGCCCGAGGCGAACGCCTGCGCCGCCTCCAGCGCCGCGGGCAGCACCGGATCCGCGATGCGGTTGAAGAAGCCCCAGGCGAGCCCTTCCTCGGCGGACATCGAGCGCCCGGTGTAGAGCAGCTCCGCCGCGCGGCCCTGCCCGATCACGCGCGGCAGCATGGCGCAGGCGCCCATGTCGCAGCCCGCAAGCCCCACGCGCGTGAAGAGGAAGGCGACTTTCGCGTCCGGCGCGCCGTAGCGCAGGTCGGCAAACAGCGCGATCAGGGCGCCGGCACCCGCGCACACGCCGTCCACCGCCGCGATCACCGGCTGCGGGCAATGGCGCATCGCCCTTACGACGTCCCCGGTCATGCGCGTGAATTCCAGCAGCTGCGGCATGGCCATCCTGGTGAGCGGCCCGATGATCTCGTGCACGTCGCCGCCCGAGCAGAAGTTGCCGCCCGCGCCGGCGATCACCACCGCTTTCACCCGCGGCTCGCGCTGCAGGCCGACGAACAGCTCGCGCAGCTCGGCGTAGGACTCGAAGGTGAGGGGGTTCTTGCGCTCGGGCCGGTCGAGCGTGACGACGCCCACCCCGCCCTCCTCGCGCCAGCGGAAGTGCTTCGCTTCGATCATGGCCTGACCTCCAGCGCGTGCTGCTTCACCTTGGCGAGCAGCCGCAGCAGCTCGTCGTGCTCGCGCTGCGTGAGCCCGGCGAGCAGCTCCACGATCCAGCGCTCGTGCTCGGCGGCCATCTCGGCGAAGGCGCGGCCGCCGGCCCGCGTCAGGCGCACCCGCAGGGCGCGCCGGTCCGCCGGCTCGGGCAGCCGCTCGACCAGCCCCTCGCGGGCGAGCTGGTCGACGATGCCGGTGACATTGCCGCCGGTGACCATCATGAGGCGCGAGAGCGCGCTCATCTTCAGGCCCTCGGGATGCCGCTCGAGCTGCGACATCAGGTCGAAGCGCGGCAGCGTGGTGCCGAAGCGCTCGCGCAGGCGGGCGCGCACCCGCCGCTCGATCAGCTGCTTGCAGGTGAACAGCCGCAGCCAGACGCGCAGCGCGCGGTGATCGTCGGAACGCGCAATCGTCTCCCGGTCGGGCCGCAGCGTGGAAACTTGCATACCTAAATATATTAAACCTAAAGCATTCTGCGTCCTGCGCGCCGCCGTGTCACGCCGCGCTGCAACACGCGGTCATGCGGGCACGGGCATTCTGATATCGTTGCCCTGATGCACTTCGGGAACTCATGAAGCGGATCGCCGCGTTCCTCGCGCTCCTGCTCGTCGCGGAGGCGGCCCTCGCGTTCAGGACGCCGCGCGCCGCGCGGCCGTCGATGCAGCCGCCGCCCCCGCCGGCCTCGGTGCGCATGCCCGACGACAGCCTGCCCTCCAGGCCGGGGAAAGCCGACATCACCGTCGAGCCGAAGCCGGGAGAGCCGTCGGCTCCGCCGGAGCCGGCTGCGGCGCCCAAGCCGGAGCCCGACAAGCCCCCGGTGATCGTGAAGCCGGCCCCGCCCACTCCCCCGCCGCACGCAGCGCCGATCGCGGCGCCGGTGGCGCCCAAGCCCGCGCCGGTGGCCGCGCCCGCGCCGCCGCCTCCGCCCAAGCCCGCGCCGGTGGCCGCGCCCGCGCCGCCGCCTCCGCCC
>Ga0137796_10002080_pt1 | contig 10947 bp, 10 predicted proteins | sample OV2TP3_FD_97704 | JGI IMG/M metagenome (GOLD analysis project Ga0137796, IMG submission 97704)
GCCGGCTTTCTTGGCGTGCTCGTCGGTGCGTGGCTGACTTCTAAGCGTGAAGAGCGGCAGCGACGATTCGCCTTCCTTGAAAGGCAACTGCGGGATTTCTATTCCCCCCTCATCGGGTTGCGGAGCGAAATTCGGAAGAAAAGCGAACTCCGTTTGCGAATAAGCAGTGCCGCAAACACGGAATGGCAGCGACTGTGCGAGCAAATGAGGAACACGGCGCGGCCCGAAGAAAACCTCGAAAGGCTACAGAAGGAAAAAGGCCCGCAGTTCGACGCGATCATCAACTACAACAACGAGCAGTTTGCCAAGGACATCTTGCCAGCCTATCGGCAGATGCTGGCCGTTTTCCGGGACAACCTGTGGTTGGCTGACCCCGAGACCCGACCGCACTTTGACAATCTGTTGGAGTTCGTTGACCTGTGGGAACGCTGGGTCGCCCGAAGTATCCCTCACGAAGTCATAAAGTACCTCGGGCACACCGAGGAAACTCTTCACCCCTTTTACGACCACCTCGAAAAGAAGCTCGACGAGCTCCGCTTGCGTTTATCCGAGGGCCGGGCCTAACGCCACTACCACCGGGCTTCGCCAAGCCAATTCTAACCGCACTAGGCCGCAATCTCCGCGTCCCCTCCCTCATGCAATCTCCGAGGCCTACCCTGCAAAACCTGAGGCCTGATCCCCACTGCAACGGAGGGATAGCGACCGCTTCGCCGAGGGGCGAACTTTCTTGGGCTATTCCTAAGACGAAAATCGCCCTAGCCTGAGCACAGTACCTTCAACGTTCTTTCCGTCACTCCGCACCTTACCAACAAAAAAGGAGACGTATGTCCGAACGCGCGCACGCGAGGTCCATGCCATGAGCAACGCCGACAAGGACGCGATCCTCCAGGCCGCAGCAAAGACTCTCGCCTGGGAGCTCTACGCCGCAGCCGGCTACGGGCGCACGCGGACGCGGATCAGCGTTGACCGGTTCGACCGTGAGTTGCGCTCCGCCGCACGATCGTGGGTCGCGATTCACAAAAACCTGACCAAGAAAAGGAGAACACGCAGTGGACAAAAAAACGTCTGACCGTCCCTTCTGGCGACAGGGGGACATCTTCTTCGTGAAGCTCGACCGCGAGCCTGACCTGGAAGGCGCGAAGGCCGTGAAAACCGGCGTCATCGCCCGTGGCGAGACAACCGGACACGCGCACCGCGTCTCCCCATCGTCCCTGGCGGACGGCGCCGCGCTCATGCTCCTCGGCCGCGAGATGTTCTTGAAGACGGCCGAGGCTGGCGCGACCATCGTCCACGAGGAGCATGGCCCCGTGGCACTCCCGGCCGGCGCGTACGCCGTCGTCAACCAGCAGGAATTCGACGGCCTTCGCTGGCGGACGGTCCTCGACTGACCATGAAGGCCATCGAGAAGTCGCACAAGGCCGTGCGAGAAGCGCTATCCCGCGAGGGCTGGCGCTTCTCGCTTGTCTCCTCCGTGAAAGATCTCAACGCGCACCGCCACACCTGTCGGCACCTGACGCTTCCCGTCGGAGGCGAGTCCGACAACCGTGTGCGAACCATCCGCGAGCGTCTCCTGCGGCAGTTGCCATGGGAGATCAGGGGACAGCCCTTCCCGCGCTGGATGAGCTACATCTCGAAAGATGCCCGCAAGCGCCTTCAACCGCACATGCCGCTCGCCGCCGACTTCTGCCTCATCCACGGGTTCATCTTCCTTGTGGGCGAGGTGTGGGCGGAACGCAGCAATGGGAGATGGCGCATCCACCGCGATGACGCTCCGGCAGTGATTCTCGCTGACCGCGAGCTCTACTTCTTCCGCGGCTGGCAGGTGCAGAAACGCACGCTCACCCAAAAGCCCACCACCGACCGCATCCTCGCGGAGGAGAACCAAACCGACCGTGAGGTTTTGCTGCAACGCATGGGCGTGGACAATTTCGTCCGCGACGCGGAGCTCAAGCCCGCCGACACCTTCCGCGACAGTGTTCTTCTCAAGGTGGGCACGGCCCAGAAGCAGGGCCGCTGGAGAGGCGGCGAATGGGTCGAAGCGGCGCTCCCGCTCGCATTCCTCAAGGTCATCTGCCCCTCCACCCAGCATGTCTACTTCCTCCGCGTAAATCCCGACGTCGAGACCGCGAAGCAGGCCCTCGAATCAACCCTGCCCCGCTACCCCCGCGACTGGGCCGAAGACCTCGTCGCGGAGACCTGACGGAGAGACGCATGGGACTCGACCTGCTTGTGAAGGACCGCAGGGGCCGTGAAGTGTACGGCGAGAAGATCGCGAGCTACCCGCGCTTTCACGACTTTCGCGTGGCGTGGGCGCGTCTTCTCGGCATCAACCTCAACCGCATGGAAGGCTTCGGGGGCTTCGCGCCGTGGAACGGCAAACCGCTGAAGTGCTTCCTCCACCACTCGGACTGCGACGGGAGGATCTCCTGGCTGCACGCCCGAGCCATCCTGCGACAGGCGCGTGAGGACGCGCCCAAGCTCAAGCAATTTGCTTGGGAATTCCGCGTCCTCATCGCCGCATGCAAAGCTGCGGTCAAGCACCGGACCCCAATCATCTTCTGCTAAGGAGCCCCGATGGGAAGCACCGCCGCCATGGAATCCCTGAACCGCGTTCTTGAAAAGCATGGCGAGGAGTTGGAGAAGGAGTTACGAGAGCAGTATCCCTCGCCGCTCATCCGCCGATTCTCTCTGGAGAATTGCATCTACCACATCGCGGTCGAAGCAGAGCTTGTCGATGGCACGACCCTCTCCGTTGAGGCTTATGACATCGACGAACTTGCCGAGCGCTTTCCCGACTGCGAGATCGGCTACTAGCCTAGGAGCAGAAAAGAACATGGCCTACCTCGACAGAAACCCCGAGGGCGCAGCCGCAGTGATCATCCCGGTGCAGTCTATTGACCGCACGAAGCACGTATTCGCCGAAAACGGCCGCACGCGTGGCCGGATCGTGGGCGGCGGGGACCGGTGCACGCTCGAAGGCTGCCCCGGTGTCCGCATCTCCGTTCGCTGGCCGGACGGGTCGCTCACGCGCCCCTGCTCTGAAGGCTTGTGGCAACGAAAAGACAGCCACTACCAGATCGGCTAACAAGCCCCACCGCCTACTCGATCCCGACCCTCTTGGAAGTTCTGCTTCAACCCAAAAGAAAGGTAGACGTGCATGGATACCGTTGACCCTTGCAGTGAAATCTCTCACCCCGCTCCCCTGCCCATTTTGCGGAGTGAATCTCCTTGAGAAGGGCTTCTACAACTATTGCAGCGAGACCACCTCGCTTCGTGAGGACAACTACCTCTACGTCACGCAAGGCCGCATCTACGTTGACCACAACGAAGACGGCCACGAGACGCAGAGCCACGAATGCGAAGTGGACGCACGCTGCCGTGAGTGCGACGAGCTTCTTCCGTGGCCGCTCTACGAGTTGCGGGACCTCGACGGCTCAACGCCCGAGGAGGCGGAGAAGACTATCGCCGCGCTTATCGAGCGGGCAAGAGAGAAGGACGATGCAAAGGAGGCCCAAGCGTGAATCACGGAACCCTGATGTCCCACGTGGACACGGACCTTGTGAGCCGGGATCAACTCCGAGCGATTGAGACGCCACAAGGCACGGACACGTGGAAACCCATCCCGCATGTTGAGCTCGTCGAAACGCTCGATCGCGTGCTCCGAACATGCCAGATCACGATCCGCGAGGAGCAATTCGCACTGCGTCGCGACGGCTCCGTGCTCTTCGGTGTCCTGGAGCTCGCCTACGGCGAGACCCAGGAAGGCACCGCAGCGCTCGGCCTCCGCACCGCAAACGACAAGTCCATGTCCATCCAGATATGCGCAGGACTTGCCGTCTTCGTCTGCGACAACCTCGTCTTCCGGGGCGACCTGATTGCGCTCCGGCGCAAGCATACGTCCGGCCTCAACCTCCGCGAGGAACTCTCGACCGCGGTGCTCCGGTTCCAGGATCACTTCGGCCGCCTTGTCGGAGAGATCGAGGCCTTGAAGGCACGCGACCTACGCGACATCGAAGCAAAGGCCCTCATGCATGACGTGTTCGCAGAAGGGCTCATGCCTGTTCGACTCCTCCAGGCCGTTTCTGAGAACTACTTTGAGCCGAAGCTCTCGGACTTCGAGCCCCGGAATGCGTGGAGTCTCCACAACGCCTTCACGACTGTCGCCAAAGGGATGCCGATGAGCACTCGCCTGCCCGCAATTCAGGCAGTAGGAAAACTCTTCGGCATGTCGAGTGAGACGGAAGAGCGCTGACGTTCTTTCACAACTGAATACGACTCGAAGCATCAAGCCAGCGACCTCGCTGGCTTTTCTATTTCATCCCCAGCTTCTTCATAATCTCTTCGCGTTCTTGGTAGAGCGCGTGGAACTCTTTGACATCCATCCCTTCGGGCGGGTCGATTCCAAGTTGTTTCGGGTTGAGAAGCCCAAGTTTGTCGGTAATCTCTCTGAGCCGTGACTCCGGTTTGCGCCTTTCTTCCGGTTCCATTGCTCATCTCCACACAAAAAGTCTCAGAGTATCTGCTCTGCCAATTTTGCCCAAACTTTGCCAGCGGGCTAGAATGAATTATCAGAAGAATACTCCTGAAACCGAGCCGCCGTGTCCCCCATTCCTGCTATCATACGCGCGCCGGCGCCCGTCTACCGACAGTCAATTTCTTTTGTCATGCGAACCGACCAGCTCAAACCCAACGTTATCGTCCGAGGACCAATCCTTCCCGAGCCCGTCCAGATAATCATGTCGGTCCCGATGGGCACGTCCGTGAAACTCATCGGGAAGGGGCTGAACACTGGACAGGTGTATGAGCCGATCCTGAGCCCCGAGCAGGTGGCTACGCTAGAAGCCACCCCGGAAAAAGAGCCCTTCGACGGCGATGGGCAAAAATTCCGGCTGGGGGTCGAGGCGCTGCGCCTAGCACTTGCATATGAGTATGATCCTTTCTTCAGTCTCTCTATAGCTCGCGTTGACCCTCTTCCGCACCAGCTCGAGGCAGTTTACGACTATTTTGTTAGATTGCCGCGAATTCGCTTCCTGCTCGCCGACGACCCCGGTGCTGGAAAAACGATCATGGCGGGTCTGCTCATCAAGGAACTCAAGATTCGCGGCCTCATCAAACGAACGCTGATCGTGACGCCTGCAAACTTGTCCTTCCAATGGCAACGGGAGTTGAAAGACAAATTCCGTGAGAACTTCGAAATCGTTCGCGGGGATGTATTGCGCGCGAATTACGGAACCAATCCTTGGCAGGAGAAGCACCAGGTCATCACCTCCGTTTCCTGGGTCTCCCGCATTGAAGATGCCAATGAAAGCCTCCTCCGGAGCGAGTGGGATCTCATCATCGTGGACGAGGCGCACAAGATGAGCGCCTACAGCAGGGACAAGAAGACCCTTGCTTACCAATTAGGTGAGGCGCTCTCCGAAAAGACCGACCATTACCTCTTGATGACGGCCACGCCCCACAAGGGCGACCCGGAGAATTTCTGCTTGTTCCTCGAACTGCTCGACAAGGACGTATACGGAGACATCAAAAGTCTTGAACGAGCGATTAAGGTTCACGAAGCGCCCTTTTACCTTCGCCGGGTCAAAGAAGCCCTGGTCACATTCCCTGATCCTGACACGGGACAAGTGAAAACTCTTTTTACCAGGCGTGCGGTGCGAACCACGCCGTTCGAGATCGACGAGGAGGAGTGGGATTTCTACGACGCCCTGACGCGATACGTCGAAGACCAGTCGATAAAGGCCGCCTCCGACGAATCCCCACGGGGGCGCGCGCTCGGATTCACGATGGCCATGCTGCAAAGGAGGTTTGCATCGAGCGTATACGCTGTTCGCCGAACCCTTGAGCGCATGAAGGCGAAGCGCGAGAAAATCCTCGCGGACCCCGAGGCCTACCGAGCGGAGATGATCAGTAAGAGGCTTCCCGAGGATTTTGAGGATCTCCCTGAAGAAGAGCGGCAGGAAATCATCGCCCAGTGCGAGGATGTCGTCGCTTCGGTCGACCCCACGGCACTCCGCGAAGAGATTATCGAACTCAAGAAGCTCATCGACCGCGCCCTGGAGCTTGAGCGGAGGGAAGTGGAAGCCAAACTCGTCAAGCTCAAAGAGGTACTGAAGGAGCGGGGTGTCTTCAGCGACCCCAAGATGAAGCTACTGGTCTTTACCGAACACAAGGACACGCTGGACTACCTCGCAGGAGACGGGAAGGAGGGGCGTCCGCTAGGGAAGCTGCGTGAGTGGGGGCTCTCTGTCACCCAGATTCACGGCAGCATGAAGATCGGGGACCGCGACATCCTCGGCACACGCATCTACGCCGAGCGCGAGTTTCGCGAGGACTGTCAGGTGATGGTAGCTACAGAGGCCGCTGGGGAAGGCATCAACCTCCAGTTCTGCTGGTTCATGATCAACTATGACATTCCGTGGAACCCAATGCGCCTGGAGCAGCGCATGGGCCGCATCCATCGCTACGGCCAGGAGAAGGACTGTCTCATTCTCAATTTTGTGGCGAGTAATACGCGTGAAGGTCGCGTCCTCCAAAAGCTCTTCGAACGCATCCAGAAAATCGAAGACGACCTCGACCCGAAACGCACTGGCAAGGTCTTCAACGTGCTCGGCGACGTGTTCCCCGCGAATGAGCTTGAACGCATGTTGCGGGATATGTACGCGCGGAACCTCACCGAAGAGGTCATCAAGAGCCGGATCGTCGAGCAGGTGGATACCGACCGCTTTCGACGAATCACCCACTCAGCCCTTGAGGGATTGGCGAAGCGCGAGCTGAACCTCTCCGTCATCGTCGGCAAATCTGCAGAGGCCAAGGAGCGCAGGCTCGTTCCCGAAGTAATTGAGGACTTCTTTCTTCACGCTGCGCCGTTGGCGGGCTTATACCCAAAGGAAGCCCAGAAGGACAAACATGTCTACCGGGTGGGTCGCATCCCTCGAACGCTTTGGCCCGTCGGTGAGCGACTGGAGCCTCGCTTTGGGAAGCTAGGTCGTGAGTTCAAGCAGGTTGTATTCGATAAAAAGCTCCTCACGGAAGACCCCACTCTGGAATGGGTAACGCCGGGGCACCCGCTCTTCGAGTGTGTCCGAGAGGACGCATGGATGCGAGTGCAGGATGATCTTCTCCGGGGTGCCATCTTCTACGACATCCACCGCAAACAACCCGCTCGGCTGGATGTGTTTTCCTCCTCAGTTCGGGACGGCCGGGGCAATGTCCTGCACCAGCGGCTCTTCGTTGTTCATACCGAGGTGGACGGTTCGCTAACCATTAGGCAGCCAACCCTTTTCCTAGACCTGACTCCGGCCCCCAAGGGTGCCCGGACTCCGGATGACGCAGGGCTGCCTGGGCGCGCCGAGGTTGAGAATGCACTCGTAGAACAGGCCTTGCTGCCTTTCCTCAAGGAGGTCACGACGGAGCGGGAGAAGGAGATTGAAACGATTGCGAACCACGTCGAGATTAGCTTGAACTCGCTCATTGACCGGCAGAATCTGCGAATGGCAGAGTTACTGCAACAGCAGCAATCTGGCGATGCGAGTCCACTACTAGCCGCCAACATCAAAACCACGGAAGACCGTCTGGACGAATTGAATGGCCGCCTGGAGCGCAGGCGTCAGGAATTGCAGCAGGAGCGGCACTGTACCATTTCCGATATCCGCCATCACGGTCGCGCATGGGTACTTCCACACCCCGAACGGGCTTCCTCGTCATTTGCCCCAATGGTAAGGGACGAGGAGATCGAGCAAGTTGCGATCAAAGCTGCGATTGCCCACGAGGAGGCTCGCGGTTGGCGTGTAGAGAGTGTGGAACGGGATAATCGAGGGTTCGACCTGATCTCACGAAAGCCTCATCCGGAAGACACTGAAACCGCAATCGAAGTCCGATTCATAGAAGTAAAGGGGCGGGCGACCGTGGGCGATATTGCTCTAACCAACAATGAGTACAAGACCGCAGATCGGCTCAAGAAGGATTATTGGCTTTATGTCGTCTACAACTGCGCCTCGAAGACTGAGGTCCATCTCATCCAGGACCCAGCACGGCTCGGGTGGAAGCCGCTCGTGAAGATCGAGCACTACCACGTTGGCGCTGGCGAGATTCTTGGAGCCGAAACCAAGTCCTAGATTTTTCGAACATGGCTATGCCTTATCCAAAGCGACTCATCGAAGTCGACCTCCCGATCAAAAGGGTCTCTGAACACGCTCGTCGTGAGAAGGACATGCGACGCGGCCACGTGCCGTTGCTCTACATTTGGCCCGCGACTCGGCCACCGGCTGCGTGTCGCGCCGTAATTTGCGCAGCGCTTTGGCCCGATCCTGCTGACCCTTCATGTCCTGAATCATTTCGAAAAGTGGCCCGCGAATGGATGCTGAAATGGACAAGGGACTACCTAAGGCTCCTCGGCTCTGAGAGTTTGAAGCGGTTTCTTGGCTTTCAGAAGAATCCAAGAAAGCTCAATGACAACGAAGAGCTTCGGAATGCTCTTCTCGACTTCATTGCCGACTTCGCAAATTGGGATAACTCGACGACCGATGAGTATCTTGAAACCAGTAGGGCCCTGACCCAGGTTGCGCATGAAGCCCTTGGTGGTGCTCCGGGCACCAAGCCATTAGTCATGGACTCGTTTGCCGGGGGAGGCGCGATTCCGCTGGAAGCGCTGCGCGCGGGTGCAGAAGCATATGCTAGCGACTTAAACCCTGTGGCCGTTTTGTTGAATAAGGTCACTGTGGAGTATATCCCTAGATTCGGCCCACGGTTGGCTGACGAATTACAGAAATGGCTCGGCTGGGCTCAAGAACGAGCGCGAGAAGAATTGACCGACTTTTATCCAGTAGACATTGACGGTAATACGCCGATCGCATACTTGTGGGCGAGAACTGTCATCTGCGAGGGCCCAACGTGCGGAGTTGAGATTCCTTTGATTCGCAATCTTTGGTTAGCGAGGAAGGGAAATCTTGTAGCCGTGAAGCTAGTCCCAGACAAGGCGAAGAAACGGGTTGACTTCGAGATACTCCACGACCCAAAGGGGAAGGACGTAGGCCAAGGAACCGTTAGACGCAGTTCTGCTACCTGTCCTGTCTGTGGTTACACTACTCAGGCAGCGCGAGTCCGCGCACAGCTTAGACAACGCAATGGGGGTGCAAACGACGCCCGATTGTTTTGCGTTGTAACAGTGAAGCCCAACCAGGACGGCCGAAAGTATCGGTTACCCACGAAGAGAGATTTGGATGCTGTAGACAGTGCTAGACGTGAGCTGGAGCGCCGGATGGCGGCGCATAAGGGACCCATATCGCTGATACCGGACGAAGACCTGCCGATAATGAGCGGTGTTTTCAATGCCCCTATTTATGGTCACACTAATTGGGGAAGTCTTTTTACTTCGCGTCAAGCTCTGGCGATCAGCGTCTATGCTCGCCTCGCAAGTGAATACAGGAGGTCCGTGACATTCGAAAGCGCTGATTTTTCCAAAGCGCTCAATTGCGTTTTGGCATTAGCAGTAAACCGACTTGCTGACTTGAATGCCTCCCTCTGCGTTTGGCAACTCAGCACTCCGAATACAGCCCACGTATTCGGTCGCTGGGCGTTGCCAATGATTATGGATTTTGGAGAAGTCAATCCAATAGCCGCCGCCGGGGGTTCTCCAGAATCCGTCGTTAGGCGAATGGTAGCCGGCATAAACTACCTTGCAAATTCAAAGCTCAACAGTGGCACTGTTGAGTTGGTCTCTGCAACAAACCACTCTCTCCCTGACGACTCGGTGCACGCGTTTGTGACCGATCCCCCCTACTACAATGCTGTTCCTTACGCTGACTTGTCAGATTTTTTCTATGTTTGGTTGAGGCGAACGGTGGGTGACCAGTTTCCTGACCTCTTTTCTGCCAGTCTAAGTCCAAAAGACGACGAAATATGCGAAATGGCTGGATGGGACCCGAAACGATATCCGCACAAAGACAAGAAGTTTTTTGAGCGGAAGATGGAAGAGGCAATGGCTGAAGGCCGTCGCGTACTTGTGAGTAACGGAATTGCTGTGATCGTGTTTGCCCACAAGTCCACTTCCGGCTGGGAGGCGCAGCTACAAGCCATGATCAATGCGGGATGGATAATTACTGGTTCTTGGCCCATCGACACTGAAATGGTGAGTCGCCTTCGTGCCAAAAACTCGGCTGCGCTTGCTTCCTCTATCCATCTTGTTTGTCGTCCACGTGAAAACCCAGATGGCTCACTGCGCACAGATGTTGTTGGCGACTGGCGCGACGTGCTGGCCGAATTGCCCCGGCGAATTCACGACTGGATGCCACGCCTTGCCAAAGAAGGGGTTGTTGGTGCCGATGCCATTTTTGCTTGTCTCGGCCCAGCCCTCGAAATCTTCTCCCGCTATTCCCGCGTAGAGACCGCGGGCGGACAGGTAGTGCCGCTTGGCGATCAGAAAGACACTGAGGGAAACATACAGCAGCGGGGCTACCTATCATACGTTTGGGAAGCCGTGGCAAAGGAAGCGCTCAACATGATTTTCGAAGGCGCCGATGCGACGGGCTTCGAAGAAGACGCTCGCCTAACCGCCATGTGGCTTTGGACGCTCTCCGCCGGGGCCAATGGCAACGGGACTGCCGTGGCGACTGACGATGAAGAGGACGAGGACGAATCCTCTGTCAAGCCAGCAAAAACCAGTGGTTACATTCTGGAATACGATGCTGCCCGAAAGATCGCACAAGGCCTTGGCGCGCACCTGGACAAGCTCTCGAATCTGGTCGAGGTTAAAGGAGAGACCGCCAGACTCCTTCCGGTGTCGGAGCGCGCGCGCTATCTGTTTGGCAAGGGAGACGTGACGGCCGCCCCGAAGCGCAAGCCCAAGGTGGTCCAGCTCGCCCTGGGTGACATTCTTGGTGAAGTCGAAAAAGAAGAGGGTATTCGGATCGATAAAGACGTGCCCAAGCCGGGCAATACCGTTCTTGACCG
>Ga0137796_10002081_pt1 | contig 10942 bp, 11 predicted proteins | sample OV2TP3_FD_97704 | JGI IMG/M metagenome (GOLD analysis project Ga0137796, IMG submission 97704)
CTCCTCGCCCCCTGCATCCCGAAGGCGTGGCCGGGGTTCGAGATCGTCTTCAGATTTCGCTCGGCGCGCTACGAGATCGCGGTCGAGAACCCGCGCGGCGTCAGTCGTGGCGTGAGCTGGGCCGAGCTCGACGGCAAACCGTTGCCGGAGGGCCCGGTGCGAGTTCCGCTCGTCGATGACGGGAGAACCCACCGGGTGAGCGTGATCCTTGGGTGAGGGCGAAAGACCGGATACGCGATGACTCACCGTCGCGGCTGCTAAAATCAATAAGCTAGGAAATCAATGGAGAAAACCGTGACCGGTACAGCACGCAAACCCAAGCCCGCGTCCGCAGCCTTCAAGACCAGCGCGCTCGATTCCGCGCGCCGAGCTGGAATTGTCGGCGCATATTCTGGCCCGCCCGACCTTGCGGCCAACCGAAAACGCTATGCCCGGGCCAAGGCGCATGCCAAGGCCGGCGCTGCTCGTTGACGCCGGGGCCCTGATCGCGGTGGTCAACAACCGCGATCAATACCACAGGAACATAAGCAAAACACTCGCGGGATTCTTCGGAGAACTGCTGACGACGTGGCCGGCCGTCGCCGAGGCCTGCCATATTCTCCCCGTTCACCTCGGGCCAGCGCTGCTTGGCTGGCTGTCGACCTCGCGCTGGCGCACGCTGGGCATGGAAAAGGCCGCGCCCAGGCTGCGCGAACTCATGCTGAAGTATGCGGACAGGCCAATGGATCTGGCGGACGCATCGATGGTATGGGCGGCAGAACAGACTGGACTTCGCCAAATCCTCACCACCGACCGTACAGACTTCGAGATCTACCGCACGAAAACCGGACAGCGGTTCGAAATCCTGCCCTAGGGTGGGCAATCGATCAGATCTTCAGGCGAGCGTTGCGACGCGCTGCTTGAGCGCCTTGGCGGCGAGGAACAGGCCGCCGTCCGCGCCGTCGATGAAATGCAGGTGGCGCCCCGAATAATCGAACACCAGGCAGGTCATGTGGGCGCGGTTCGCGAGGTGCACACCGTACACGAGCTCGCGGCGCGCGAAGCGTTCGTCCAGCCATGCCGTGAGCGCCTCGCGCTGCGCGGCGGTACCCGACAGGATCTGCCGGAAGCCGTCCTTGAACTTTCTCACGTCGGAATTGCGCGCCAGCGTGGTCTTGTAGCCGCCCCAGTCGGTCTTTCCGGTGCGTACGCCGAAGCGCATGAAGTACCAGCCGATCAGCACCCAGAAGCGCGCCTTCATCAGGTAGAGCCATTTGCCGAATCGGCCCCTGCCCATGGCGCGCACGCCGACCTCGTTGCCCAACTGGCGGCTGTTGAGGGTGATCGCAAGGTTGGGCGGGAAGACGGGATGGCAGGCATCGTCGGCGCCGTAGATCTCGCGCACTTTCGCGATTGTTTCGCGATAAACCATCGAGGCCGCGCCGGCGTCCCGGGCGAGCGCCCGAACCATCACGCTGACGGTTTCACCGTGGCGGCTCGGGATGTCCTGCCAGCGGCATTCCAGGCCCTCGAAGCTGCCGCGCGGCGCGATGTTGCCCGGCTCCACCGCGCAGAGCGGCGCGGTGGCGGGATCCTTCATATAGCGGTCGGCATACTCCATCCCGCCGCCCGCGAACACGGCCTGGATGTAGTTCTCGGACGCCCGGTAACGGGCGACCAGGATTTTGGCGCCCGCCTCGCGGATGAGGGCGACCGGCAGAGTCGCGATGCGCAGATCGAGATCGAACGACTTGCGCGCCAGATCTCGCGTATGCAGCAGCGCTGCGCGGGCGTCGTCGAGCAGTTCCGGGGGCACGCACAGCATCGACCCGTCGCCTTCGAAGACAAAGGGAATGTCGGTCGCGCCCGCGGCGTTGAGCACCGCCGTGATGGTCGCGGCGCCGAGCGTGTTGACGTTCTTGTAGCTGCCGGACTGGATCGCGATGGTGGAATTGCGCACGTCGGACATCACGACGTGCCAGTCGTCGGGGAGCGGTGCGAAGCTCTCCGGGCGGCTTACCTCGCGAAAGTCGGTGAAGACCGGGAGCTCGGCATAGAACCGGGTGGTGGTCATGTGCCGGCTTGTCGATTCAGCGGTCTTCGGCGTCCCGCATGTCCTGTTCCAACAACGCTCCGCGTCCCCGATCTGTTATTGCAAGACCGCCGCGGCCATTCGGCGTTACGAAGCCGAACGTGCGCAGCTTACGGGCGATTTCCTTTGCAACCGGTGGCGGATCCCGTTTCGCAGCGGTAGCTGCCTTCACCCTGCGCAGCCAGTCGAAATCCTCTGGCGTCAGTGCCGGATCGATGTTTTCTTGCCGGGTACGGCAGCAGCGATTCCTGCCCGCGTCACGACAACCGACGACGCTGGAGAAACGGGTTTCTTGGGTTGCTTCGGTTTCTTCGGTTCACGATTGCTTCGTTGATGGCCCTTGGGCATTCGAGTTCTCCTGTGGGGATGCGCATCCGGCGGTTCTTGTGCAGCTAGCGACTGGACTGTCGCCCCATCGTTTTCCTGCCGCGGGATGCAGGGGATTTTCGTTGCGCGCCGCGCCGGGATTCCTGAACCCGTCCTGACGATGCCCTTCCCTGGGTCGGGCGCTGGCTCGCGATGCCCGCCAGGGTCTCGACTCTCCTGATCTCGGCCGCAAGGGCCTCGGCGTTCGCGAGGCGCTCGGTGCCCGGACCATGCAACCGGGATTCTTCCTGCTCGCCCCGCAGCGCCAGCTGCAACCTGCCAAGCGCATAGTTGCGCGAAGCGTCCAGGCCTGCTTCCCTCTGGATCTCCTGCCGGTGCATTTCGATGTTGGCAATGAGATCGGTGACTTCATCCATTGCGGTTTCCGAGTTCATTTCCAGAGGGTCCTCAGGCATAGCAGCGCAAGCGTTGCGAAAAGGCGACCAGGGGACCGATGCCGCTTGATTCGGCGCGCTGGCACCAGTCCTGCAGTTGCCTGACAAGCTGCTCCCGCGAGGCCATCGAGCGCCCCCAAAGCGCGGCGAGCTCGCGGCGCATCGCCTGCATGGTCTGATGCGCGCTTCCCTCCGCAGATCGGATGCGCCTGAGCGCCGTGGCGTAGCGCGCCAGGACGTCATGGCGATGCGTGATCACCGCCTGCAACGTCTGCAGGTCCACGGCCGGCTTGGCGGCGATGAAACGCGGGACCGGCGCGAGGCGCTTGACCGCCGCCAGCCCCGACGCTTCGAGAACGCGGATGTACATCCAGCCGATATCGAGCTCGTACCACTTGCTCGACAGCCTGGCCGACAGGACGAACGCATGGTGATTGTTGTGCAGCTCCTCGCCGCCGATGAGGATTCCCCACGGCACGATATTGGTGCTGGCGTCTTCCGTGGACCAGTTGCGATAGCCCCAATAGTGGCCGATGCCGTTGATCACGCCCGCCGCCCAGAACGGGATCCAGGCGATTTGCGTGACGAAAATCAGGACGCCCGGGACGATGCCGAACAGGATCACGTCGGTTACCCCCATGAGCGTCAGGCCCAGCAGGACGAATTTGGAGTAGAGGTTGCGTTCGAGCCAGTCGTCGGGCGTGTCTCGGCCGTAGCGCTCGATCGTGTCGCGATTCGCGGCCTCTCTTACGTACAGGAACACCCCGCCCCACAGCACGCGGTTGATTCCCAGAACCTGCGGACTGTGCGGGTCCTCCGCGGTCTCGCATTTGGCATGGTGCTTGCGATGGACGGCCGCCCATTCCCTGGTTTTCATGCCGGTGGTGAGCCACAGCCACAGGCGGAAGAAATGGCTGGCGGCCGGATGCAGGTCGAGGGCGTGGTGCGCCTGATGACGATGCAGGAACACCGTGACGGCGACGATGGTGACGTGGGTCAGCACCAACGCTACCGCCAAGTAGCCCCACCAAGGCAGGTCGAATACGCCGGAAAACAAGACTGAGTCCATCGAGATCTTTCTCTTTACGCCCTCTGGTTCACATATCCATGCCGCCCATACCGCCCATGTCGGGCATGCCGCCGCCGTGGCCGCCGCCCTTCTTGTCCTCGACGAGTTCCGCCACCATCGCGTCGGTGGTCAGCATGAGGCCGGCAACCGAAGCCGCATTCTGCAACGCGAAGCGCACGACCTTGGTCGGATCGATGACGCCCATCTCGACCAGGTCGCCGAATTCTGCGGTTTGTGCGTTGTAGCCGAAATTGCCCTTGCCCCCGACGACCTTGTTCAGCACCACCGAAGGCTCGGCACCGGAGTTGTCGACGATCTGGCGCAGCGGCTCTTCCAGCGCGCGCAGCACGATCTTCACGCCTGCATCCTGGTCATGGTTTTCGCACTTAAGGGCGCGGACCTTGTCACGCGTGCGCAGGAACGCCACGCCGCCGCCCGGCACGATGCCTTCCTCGACCGCAGCGCGGGTGGCGTGCAGCGCGTCCTCGACGAGCGCCTTCTTCGCCTTCATCTCGACTTCGGTCGCGGCGCCGACCTTGATCACCGCCACGCCGCCGGCGAGCTTCGCCACGCGCTCCTGCAGCTTCTCCTTGTCGTAGTCGCTGGTCGCCTCGTCGATCTGGACGCGGATCTGCTTGACGCGGCCCTCGATCTGCTTCTTCTCGCCCGCGCCGTCGATGAGGGTCGTGTTTTCCTTGCCCGCCTCGACTTTCTTCGCGCGGCCCAGGTCCTTCAGGGTCGCGTTCTCGAGCTTCAGGCCGAGTTCCTCGGAAATCACGGTGCCGCCGGTGAGGATCGCCATGTCTTCGAGCATCGCCTTGCGGCGGTCGCCGAACCCCGGCGCCTTCACCGCCACCGTCTTGAGGATGCCGCGGATGTTGTTCACCACCAGCGTGGCGAGCGCCTCGCCCTCGACTTCCTCGGCGATGACGAGCAGCGGCTTGCCCGCCTTGGCGACCTGCTCCAGCAGCGGCAGCAGCTCGCGAATCGAACTGATCTTCTTGTCGTGCAGCAGGATGTAGGGATCCTCGAGCACCGCGATCTGCTTCTCGGGATTGTTGATGAAGTACGGCGAGAGGTAGCCGCGGTCGAACTGCATCCCCTCGACGACGTCGAGCTCGTTCTTGAGGCTCTTGCCGTCCTCGACCGTGATCACGCCTTCTTTTCCGACCTTGTCCATGGCATCGGAGATGATCTTGCCGATGTCGTTGTCGGCGTTGGCCGAGATCGCCCCGACCTGCGCGATCTCCTTCGAGGTCGTGCAGGGCTTGGAAATTTTCTTCAATTCCTCGACGATCGCGTCCACCGACTTGTCGATGCCGCGCTTCAGGTCCATCGGGTTCATTCCCGAGGCGACGTACTTCATTCCCTCGCGCACGATCGCCTGGGCAAGCACGGTGGCGGTGGTGGTGCCGTCGCCGGCGACGTCCGAAGTCTTGGACGCCACTTCCTTTACCATCTGCGCGCCCATGTTCTCGAACTTGTCCTTGAGTTCGATCTCCTTGGCGACCGAAACGCCGTCCTTGGTCACGGTCGGGGCGCCGAACGAGCGCTCGAGCACGACGTTGCGGCCCTTGGGCCCCAGCGTCACCTTCACCGCGTCGGACAGGATGTTCAGGCCGTGCACCAGCTTGGCGCGCGCACTGTCGTGGAAACGGACTTCTTTTGCAGGCATTGGTTATTCTCCTGGTATCTGAATTCGTTCCGGATCAGGCGCCTTCGATCACGCCCATGATGTCTTCCTCGCGCATCACGAGGAGTTCTTCGCCTTTCACTTTCACGGTCTGCCCGGAGTACTTGCCGAACAGCACCTTGTCGCCGACCTTGACATCAAGCGTGATGAGCTTGCCGTCGTCGGCCTTCTTGCCCTTGCCCACCGCGACGATTTCGCCCTGGTCGGGCTTTTCGGCGGCGGTGTCAGGAATGACGATGCCGGACGCGGTCTTGCGTTCCTCGTCGATGCGCTTGACGATCACGCGATCATGAAGAGGACGGATTTTCATGCGTGGTCTCCAATTGAAAAATTAACCTAAAACAATGGGTTGGGATCCGATATGGCTGAACGATCAGGAAACTGCTAGCACTCACCGTTCGCGAGTGCTAATGATAACGATGAGAGTGAGACGTTTCAAGCCCCAATTCTGGATCCTGGCCCTGTCCCTGATCTCGGCCTGCCTCGGCGCCCACGCGACGGAGGGCCTGCCGCCCGCAGTGCAGCAGGCACTTCGCTCGGCCGGAATTCCACCTGCAAGCACCGCCTTGGTCGTACAGGAAGTGGGCGCTCGCCTTCCTACGCTCAGTTTCAACGCCGGGGTGCCCATGAACCCCGCCTCCGTGATGAAACTGGTCACCGCGCTTGCGGGGCTCGAATTGCTCGGCCCGGCCTACCGCTGGAAGACCGAGGTTTACCTCGACGGCGTGCTCCGCGACGGCGTACTGGAAGGAAACCTCGTTCTCAAGGGCTATGGGGATCCGAAGCTCGATTACGAGTCGTTCTGGATGCTGCTGCGCGCGCTGCGCGGCCGCGAGTTGCGGGAAATCCGGGGTGACCTCGTGCTCGACCGGAGCCACTTCGAGCGCAGCGGGGGCGATCCGGGGCGTTTCGACGGCGAATCGTTTCGCCCCTATAACGTGCTGCCCGACGCGCTGCTCGTCAACTTCAGGTCGCTGCGGTTCGCTTTCGTGCCGCAGCCGGAGAAGGGCGTAGTCCAGCTTGCCGTCGATCCCCGGCCTCCGGGGCTCGAAGTGGTGAATTCGCTGCGGCTTGCCGATGGACCATGCCCCGAGGGGCGCGCCTTCCGGGACCTGCTCAAGCCGCTGTTCGAGCCCCGGCCGCGTCCGCGCGCCGCCTTCACCGGGCAATATCCGTCGAGTTGCGGCGAACGCGAGCTGAACGTTGCGCTGCTCGAGCCGAACGATCACGCCGCCGGCGTGCTGGCGCAGCTGTGGGCCGAAATGGGGGGCACCTGGAAGGGCGCAACGCGCGAAGGGCGCGCTCCGGCGGGCGCGCGCCCGTATTACGTGCACGAGTCTGCGCCGCTTGCCGAGATCGTGCGCGACATGAACAAGTTCTCCAACAATGTCATCGCGCGGCAGCTCTACCTCACGCTTGCCGCGGAATCGGCCGGCCCGCCGGCGCGAGGCGAAAACGCGCTGCGCGCGGTGCGCCAGTGGCTCGCGGCAAAAGGCATCGCGGCGCCGGAGCTGGTGATGGAAAACGGCTCGGGGCTATCGCGCATCGCGCGCGTGCGCGCGGCCACGCTTGCCGCGCTGCTGCAGGATGCGTGGCGCGGAAGCACGATGCCCGAATTCATCGCTTCGCTGCCGGTGGCGGCGGTGGATGGCACGATGCGCAAGCGGCTCAAGAACGACAGCATGGCGGGCAACGCACACATCAAGACCGGGCTCCTTGCGGAGGTGCGCGCGATGGCGGGCTATGTCCTCGACCGCAACGGGCGGCGGCACGCCGTGGTCATGATCGTCAATCACCCGAACGCGCACCAGGCGCAAGGCGCGATGGACGAGCTGCTGCGCTGGGTGTACGGCGGCTGACCTCAGGCCGGCATCGGCATCGCTTGGCCGCGCACAAGGGCGAGCCAGCCGCGGACTACGCGGTAGATGACCCATAGCCCGGTCCCCAGCCAGAGCACGATCGCGAGCGGGATCAGAAGCACCGTCACCCAGAGCACGATGCCGGCGAGCGCCCAGGGCACGGCAAACCAGAAGGTGCGGATCTGCCAGCGGAAATGCGATTCGAGCGGCGTGCCGGCTGCGTCGGAGCGCTTCACGTAGTTCAGGATCACCGCGATGATCGAGGGCCAGCCGAGGAGGAACGTCGTGACCACCAGCGCCGGCGTGAGGATCCCGGCGAGCACCGACCACGCATGCAACCCGTAGATGACGTGCGTCCACGCCCGCAGTCCTTCCAGATGGGGGTCGGGGCTCACAGACCGAGGTCCTTCCACAGCGCGTCCACCCGCTGCTTCACTGCGGCATCCATGACGATCGGGCGGCCCCAGGTGCGCGCCGTTTCGCCCGGCCACTTGTTGGTCGCATCGAGCCCCATCTTCGAGCCCAGTCCCGCGACCGGGCTCGCAAAATCGAGGTAGTCGATCGGCGTGTTCTCGGCGATGAGCACGTCGCGCGCCGGATCCACGCGCGTCGTGATCGCCCAGACGACCTCCTTCCAGTCGCGCACGTTCACGTCGTCGTCCACGACCACGATGAACTTGGTGTACATGAACTGGCGCAGGTAGCTCCAGACGCCGAACATCACGCGCTTGGCGTGCCCGGCATACTGCTTTCTCATGCTCACCACCGCCATGCGGTAGGAGCAGCCTTCGGGCGGCAGGTAGAAATCGACGATCTCCGGAAACTGCTTGGCAAGGAGCGGCACGAACACCTCGTTCAGCGCCACGCCGAGCATCGCCGGCTCGTCCGGAGGCTTTCCGGTATAGGTCGAGTGGTAGATCGGCGAACGCCGCAGCGTGATGCGCTCGATGGTGAAAACGGGAAAAGTCTCGGCCTCGTTGTAATAACCGGTGTGGTCGCCGAACGGTCCTTCGAGCGCCTGGTCGGCCGGTCGAATCGCGCCCTCGAGGACGATTTCGGCTGCCGCCGGGACCTGCAGGTCGTTGCCGATGCACTTCACGAGCGCGGTGCGCGCACCGCGCAGCAGGCCGGCGAACTGGTATTCGCCCAACGTGTCGGGAACCGGCGTCACCGCGGCGAGGATCGTCGCCGGGTCCGCGCCGAGCGCAACGGCGACCGGAAACGGCGTCCCGGGGTGCGCGATCGTGTGATCGCGAAAGTCGAGCGCGCCGCCGCGATGCGGGAGCCAGCGCATGATGACGCGGTCGGGTGCGATCACCTGCTGGCGGTAGATGCCGAGGTTCTGGCGCGCCTTGAGCGGTCCGCGCGTCACCGTGAGGCCCCAGGTGATGAGCGGCCCAGCGTCCTCGGGCCAGCAGGTCTGCACCGGAAGGCGCGCGAGGTCCACGTCCTTTCCCTCCCACACCACGTCCTGGCATGGGGCCGAGGCGAGCACTTTCGGCGCCATGTCGAGCACCTTCGAGACGAGCTGGCGCAGCTCGGGGAGCTTTTCCCAGACGTCGCGCAAGCCGCGCGGCGGTTCGGGTTCGCGCAGCGCCGCCAGCAGCGCGCCGATCTGCCGCAGGGCGAGCGCGTCCTCGGCGCCCATCGCGAGCGCGACGCGGTGCACCGTGCCGAACAGGTTGCCAAGCACCGGCATCGCGTGGCCCGCGGGCCGCTCGAAGAGCAGCGCCGGTCCGCCCTGCTTCAGCACCCGGTCGCAGATTTCGGTCATCTCGAGCCGCGGCGAGACCTCGGCGCCGATCCGCCGCAGCTCGCCAAGCGCCTCGAGCTGCGACAGGAAATCGCGCAGGTCCGCGTATTTCATCGCGTCGCCGCCGCCGTCATCGCAGGATCACGGGCAGCAGGATGCCGCCGAAGATCGCCGCGCCAAACCAGTGGCTGTGGCGAAAGGCGCGAAAGCAGCCTTCGCGCGTGCGGTCGCGGATCAGCCGCCAGTGGTGCACGATCATGGAGGCGGCGACCGCGAGCCCAACGTAATACGGCCACGGCAGATTGAGCGCGAAGCCGATGCCGGCGAGGATCACGATCGCGAGGCAGTAGCTCGCGATCACCGCCGCGACGTCCCAGTCCCCGAGCGCGATCGCCGAGGTGCGGATGCCGAGCTTGAGGTCGTCGTTGCGGTCCACCATCGCATACTCGGTGTCGTAGGCGAAGGCGTAGCACACGTTCGCGGCGAGCATCGCCCAGCATTCCAGGGGGAGCCGGCCCTGGATGGCCGCGTAGGCCATCGGGATGCCGAAACCGAACGCGATCCCGAGGTAGGCCTGCGGCAGCGCGAAGAAGCGCTTGGTGAACGGGTAGCTCCAGGCGATTGCGAGCGCGACGAACGAGAGTGCGATCGCCCGCCAGTTGAGAAAGAGCACCAGCGCGAACGCGCAGAGCGCAAGGACCAGCCCCACGCCGAGCGCCTCCGCGGGCCTGATCTCGCCGGCGGCGAGCGGCCGGTCCCGGGTGCGCTCGACGTGCGGATCGAAGTTGCGGTCCGCGAAATCGTTGATCGCGCAGCCCGCAGAGCGCATGAGGACTGTGCCGACCACGAAAATAAGCACGATCCCGAGCGGCGGCCTGCCGCGCGCGGCAAGCCACACCGCCCACAGCGTCGGCCACAGAAGGAGCAGCGTGCCGATCGGCTTGTCGAGCCGCACCAGCCGTTCGTAGGCATCCAGCCGCTTGAGGACGAAGGCGGCGTCCATCCGGCGAAGCATAGCCTAAGCGCGCGCGAGCTCCTGCCCCTGCGGCAGCCAGCGCTCCACGTGCCGCCGCGCGAGAGCGGGCTCGTGCTCGAGCAGCCACCGCGCGGCCTCGCGCGCCGGCGCAATCAGCGGCTCGTCCCGTTCCAGGTCGGCAAAACGCAGCAGCGGCAGCCCGCTCTGGCGCTCGCCGAGCACTTCGCCCGGTCCGCGCAAGAGCAGGTCCTGGCGCGCGATCTCGAAACCGTCGCGGTTCTCGAAGATCACCTTGAGCCGCGCCCGCGCCGCCGCCGAGAGCGGCGCCGCGTAGAGCAGGATGCACACGCTTTCGCGCGCGCCGCGCCCGATGCGCCCGCGCAACTGGTGCAACTGCGCCAGACCGAAGCGTTCCGCGTGCTCGATCACCATGAGCGAAGCGTTCGGAACGTCGACCCCCACTTCGATCACGGTGGTTGCGACCAGAAGCTGGATCCGGCCGGCGCCGAACTGCGCCATCGCCGCGGCCTTTTCCTCCGGCGGCAGGCGACCGTGCAAAAGCCCGACGCGCAAGCCCTTCAGCTCGGAGGCAAGCAGCGCGTGGGTGGCGAGCGCGGTGCGCACTTCGCCCTCCCTCGACTCCTCGATCACGGGGCAGACCCAGTACACCTGCTGCCCGTCGGCGCAGGCGGTGCGAATGCGCGCGAGCACTTCGCCGCGGCGCGCGTCCGAAACGAGGCGTGTCGCCACGGTCTTTCTG
>Ga0137796_10002089_pt1 | contig 10918 bp, 11 predicted proteins | sample OV2TP3_FD_97704 | JGI IMG/M metagenome (GOLD analysis project Ga0137796, IMG submission 97704)
CGTGGTTGTCGGGGTGTTCCTCGAGCGGACGAATATCGTCGTACTCCCCCAACTCCATCGACTGCTTTTCCCCTTCTACCCCCATGGGAGCTATACGCCTACGGTGGTCGAACTTTCCATCATTGCTGGGATCTACGCCCTTGGAGCTCTCTTCTTTGCCCTCTGTGCCAAGATTATTCCTCTGGTGGAGATGGAGAAGGAAGCGTGAGGGAAGAGCGGAAGGAAGCATCGTCCACAGCGGAAGTTAGGGCCTCCCTCTATTGCGCTTTGGCGTTGGGCTTCAGTGCGCCCGATGAGCGGACCTTGGAGGAGATTTCAGAGAATATCTCAGCGATCTTTCAGGAAGCAGAATCTTTCTTTGCTTGGCCGGCATTACAGGACCGGATAAAGAGTCTTCAGGCATCCATAAGAGAATCTGACAGGACCTCTCTCAAAGCAGAACATCACCGGCTTTTCGGGGGGCCGTATAAGCTTCTCGCGCCCCCTTATGCCTCGCTCTACCTCGAATCTGAGCCGACCGTCATGGGCACCTCCAGCCTGGAAGCGCTGAGGATCTATAAGGAGGCTGGATTTCTTCTTTCCCCGTCCTATAACGATCTGCCGGACCATATCGCAACTGAGCTTGAGTTCATGGCCCTGCTTTGCGAGGAGGAAGGAAGGGCTTGGCAGAAGGGCGACCTTTTTCAGGGAGCAAAGCTGCTCGCTCGGGAGGAGACTTTCTTAGCGGATCATCTGGCTCGGTGGATACCTAAATTCTCCGCAACAATCTTGTCCTCTACCGAGTCTCGGTTTTATCGAGCTTTGGCATCTCTCGCCCAGGATTACGTTTTGCTGGATCTGGATTGTGTTCGAGCATGGCATGCGCTCTTGACTGTCGATAGGTCAATGACATCAGAGCGTCAGGTAACAAGGAATGCAGATTGATCCCGCCAAGGTAGACCCGAAACATCTTAAAGTTTCTTTTCTTCCACCGAAAGAAGAGATAAGCCGGCGCGATCTCATTTTTGGCTTGCTGAGGCCTCATTATGAGATTGTCCCGGCTGTAAAGGAAGAACGCTGCAGGGCATGGCACGGCTGCTCCCTTTGTGTCGCTTCCTGTCCCCAGGAGGCCATTTCTCTCAAAGAAGGAAGCGCATCCATCGACAAAGATAAGTGCACCGCTTGCGGCGCATGTCTTCCCTCCTGTCCTGAGGAGGCCATTACTTCTCCTCTCCTGGATCCGGAAGTCTTAGACGGTTTGCTTCAGACCCTTTTGCGTCCAGGTCAAGGAGACCCTCAACCAAAGGTGCTGGTTATAAGCTCGGAAGATTCGGAAACATTGCATGAGACCGCCACAGAACCTCTTTCGCCTGAACTCGTGGAGCTTAGGCTCCCCTGCATTGGTGCTCTCTCTCCCTGGCTCCTGCTCCGATCTTTCGACCTGGGAGCGGACGGGGTTGCCATTGTTCCCTGTGGCTCTACCTGTCGCCACCGCTGCCGGCCTGAGCGCTGGCAACAGGTCATTAAATTCGTTCAAGCCCTTGTCAAAGAATTTGGTGTGGAACCCGAAAGAGTCCGGGTGTGTTCCTTGTCTGGCGAAGAGCCTAAAACATCCGTCGATTCTTTGAGCGCCTTCGTAGAAGACGTCAAGGAGCTGGGCCAAAGCAGGCTTCGCAATAGGAACGGACAAGAAAAACATCTAGCGCTTGTCGCTCTTCTTAAGGATCTATCGCGGCGGTTCCGGGTCGATGGATCGCTCGGCGGAGATGAGATCCCATTCGGGATCGTGACGGCCAAAACCAGCGACAGAACGTGCACCCTCTGTGGCGCCTGCCCGGAGCGATGCCCGACCAGAGCCATCACTCTGCGGGAAGAAACAGACCTATCTCAGTTGCTCTTTGATCATAGCCGCTGCATTGCTTGCGAAGCTTGCGTCCAGGTTTGTCCGGAGCGGGTTCTACAGATGGAGAAGGCTTTGGATTTTTCTCGCCTCGGAAAGACAACGGTCCTTGCCGAAGATCGGATGGCACGTTGTCGAGAGTGTGGGAAGCCGGTTGCTCCACTTAACATGATACGGAGGATGCAGGATCAGATGGCGACGGGAAAGGTCAGCGCTTGGTCAAGCCTGAGTGACCTTTGTCCCGATTGCCGTATCTTTGGTAGGCTCGTTTAAATTCAAGAGGCATAGCGGTCGTAAGATAAGAAAGGAGGGATCACCATGGAACGCATTAGAACTGCCAAGGTCATTTCGTTTCTACTCTACACAGGGTTATTGCTGTTGGCGTTCCTGCTCTTGACCGGAAGAAGTCTCGGTCAGGGAGATACGCCAACGACCCATACGATCTTCATGACCGGCATGGAGGTCAAAGGAGCGACGACAGCCGACAAGCTAGCGGCGCCATCCATCAATCCCAAAGAGCTATCTAAGGGATATGGCTTCAAGGCTCCCGGTGAGGCCGACAAGAGCGATCCCAAAAAGTGGGAGGTGTCGAGCTACGTTTTTAGCCCGAGCTTTGTGACCGTGCACCAGGGAGATACGGTGAGGCTCACGACTTTCATGGTCAACGGCGACGAGCACGAGGTGTGGATCGCCGCTCCTGACGGTCAGAGGGCCCTCGCCGCGACGAAGTGGAATCGAGGGCGGGAGTACACGATCCAGTTCGTTGCCGAGAAGGCCGGCACCTACCAGCTTGTATGCTCCGAACACGCACCCTCAATGATCGCCACGTTCCTGGTCCTGCCGCGGAAGTGATGGGTGCGTGCGCGCCCTTAATTTTCATGCGCGTTAAATTCCCAGCGCTGGCCGGGTCTCCCGCGCTCATACTGCGGGTTAATATCTTTCACAAATTTCTCTTGATTTTCTTTCTTACTACCCTGTCAGGAATTATCGCCATTTCCAGCGCCCTCTCTTATCTCTTGCAGAGGAATATCATCGAGGAAGAAGCGAAAGACACGGCCGGCCTGATAGCGGTGCTGAGCCGAACAGGCCTCAGCCAAGAGGTTTTTGGCTATGTCGCCAAAGGCGGATACAGATCCTTTTTTGCCCAATTTGCTACCCAGCTCACCTCCTTGCCAGAGATCATTCGAGTCAAGATCTATGATGGGGCAGGGTCTCTGGTCTGGTCGGATGAAGAGAGGCTCATCGGAAAAAAATTTGGCGATAATGATGAGCTCAAGGCCGCTTTGGGGGGGAAGGCTCAAGTTGCGATGGGTCTGATCAAGGATGAGCACCTGTACGAGGCGGAAAAATATCAAGAGAAGAGACTCCTCGAAGTATACGTGCCTCTCCGGAGCGCGGAGTCAGGCAAAGTGTATGCCGTTTTGGAGATTTACAAGCATCCGGTCTCCCATTTTGCTCTCGTGGACAGGATGCGCGGAACGGTCTGGGGTATATCCTTAGCCGTTGGCATGTTTCTCTTCGTCTCCTGCTCGTGGCTGTTCCGTAGCGCGCTAAAGGAAAAGGAAAAGCTCGATAGAGAGAAGGCTCAGGTGGAAGCACAGCTCATCCATGCAGAGAGGCTCGCCTTGATCGGGGAGATGCTGGCTGGGCTGGCCCACGAGATCAATAACCCCTTAAGCATCATGATGAGCAAGGTCCGACTGATGCTCAGAGATGTGCAAAAGCCAAGCCCGGAGGCGGACTTGGTTCAGGACTTGCGGGTCATCGATAAAAATATCTCGCGGATCGGGGGCATTGTCCGGAGTCTTCTCACCTTTTCGAGAAAATCGAACTCCGACGCGGCGCCGTTAAATCTCAATACGGTTATCACAGAGAGTCTAATGTTGGTGGAAAAACCCTTTGCCAAGATGAATATCTTGTTTGATCAGGCCTTGGAGCCTTCTTTGCCGCAGATATTGGGAGATTCAAACCAGATCCAGCAGGTATTTTTGAATCTTCTGAGCAATGCCCGGGACGCTATGCAACGAGGCGGAAGGATCTCGGTCCGAACGTATTCCATGAATCACAAGGGCTTATGGGTCGTGGCAGAGGTACGGGATTCGGGCCAAGGAATTCCCCGTGAAATCATCGGCAGGATTTTTGACCCATTTTTTACCACCAAAGGAACCTGTGACGGGGCTGGGCTGGGACTGGCGGTTAGCTACGCTATCATCAAAAACCATGGGGGGACCATCCAAGTGGAAAGCCAACCTGGACAAGGGGCCATTTTCACCCTTAGGTTCCCGGCTCTGGTTTAGCTTTCAAGCTTTGAGGAGATGTTTTCGACTCTAAGAAAAATTCTCTTTCGTTTAGAGCCGCTAGACCGGTGGTTTCTCGCTCTTCGTCTCGTCACCATGCTGGTAGGAACAGCGTGGTACCTATGGGTCCCCTACGACCCCGGCACCCGGTCCATTTTCGGTCTGCTTTTCACCGGCTTTGGCTTTTACACGATTGCCTTATACCTTGGCATCTTTTTATGGCCGAAGAAGATAAGGAACTTTTATCTCTTCGCTCTGGCTATCGACCTTTTGTTTATCTTTTTGTTGATCCGGTATGTGGGCCAGATGCAGGGAAGCTTCTTCATCGCCTTCTATCTCTTGGTTGGGCTGCACTCGTTTTATTTTGGCCCCGGGGTGGGTCTCTGCGCCGCTGCGGCCGCCGCCAGCCTCTATGCGTCTCTCTATCTTTATTTTGGTCATTTGCTTCCCGCTCACGAACTCTTTCTGCGAATGGGTTTTCTTTTTTTGGTTGCAGGCTCTTTTGGGGTCCTCTCTCTGAAGGAGAGGCGGGATAAGGAGCAGATAGAGAGACTGAACCAGCAACTGGCGCATCGCAATGCCGTGTTGATGCAGGTCTACCGGTATCTCTCGATCGGAAAGCTGGCCCCGGGAATTGCCGAGAGGGTCAACAATCCGATCGCGATCATCACCGGACGCGCCGCCGTCCTAAAGATGGAGGCGCAAAGGAGAGGTCTGCCCCAGGATCTGATCGAAGGATTGGGGGTGATTTTTTCCCATGGCTATCAGGTCGCGTCGATGTTTAGAAGTCTTGTCAGTCTCTTGAGCGCCGGGTCAGCAGAGCCGAGCAGGGTGGATCTCAACGAAATCGTGAAGGGGGCCCTGTCGCTTATGGAGGGGAGGTTTGGGGAGCGCCACATCGAGATAGCGCCGGAACTCTCCCCGAATCCGGCCTTCATTCAGGGAGACACACGCGAACTCCACGAGGCCATTATGCACCTTTTCAACAACGCCGTAGATGCCCTGCCGCAGGGCGGGGTCATCCGGGTCGAGACTTTCTCCGGGAATCATTCCCAGGATCGCGTGGTGTTGAAGATCTCGGACAATGGGGTAGGGATCAAGAAAGAGGACATGGAGAAGATCTTCATTCCTTTTTTTACCACCAAGGCGACCGGAGACGGGTTCGGGTTAGGGCTGAGCGTTGCCCTTAACATTGTCAAGCGGCATGAGGGGATCATGTCGGTTCAAAGCGAATGGGGCAAGGGGACAGCATTGAGCATCTGCTTCCCCTGCTACGATAGCTATGGCGAGGTGCGACCATGATCGGCGAGAAAAAGGCCTTGATTGTGGAAGATGAGCTGGATATGGCCTTCAACTATGAGCAGATCCTGCGCGGCTCTGGGATGAAGTGCCTTATCTCCACTGAACCGAGAGAGGTTACTCGGTTGGTTTCCCTAGAGAAGCCCGACGTGATCTTATGCGATCTGCGCATGCCGGAGCTCGATGGAATGAAGCTCCTCGAGAGGATTAAGGCGGAGTGGCCGGAACTTCCGGTGATCATCATTACGGGCTATGCAACGATCGATGTGGCGGTTGAGGCGATGCGCAAGGGGGCAAGTGATTTTCTGGCCAAGCCTTTTCCTCCCGATGAGCTTTTGCTCAAGGTGCAGCGAGTGTTTGATTATTCCAAGCTGATAGAGGAGAACCTCTATTTAAAAAGGGAGCTCAATCAGGGGCAAGAATACGAGAAGATCGTGGGGGAAAGCAAGGCCGTGAGAGATGTTTTCCTCCAGATCGAGCAGGTGAGCGGTACGGATTGCAGAGTGCTCATTACCGGAGAGACCGGGACGGGAAAGGAACTCGTCGCACGGGAAATTCATCGCCGCAGCTTGAGAAAGGACAAGGGTTTTTATGGTGTGAACTGTGCCTCTTTCACCGGAACCCTTTTGGAGAGCGAGCTTTTCGGGCACGAAAAGGGGGCCTATACCGGTGCGCATGCAGCTCAAAGAGGCCTTTTTGAGATAGCCAATAAAGGAACGATTTTTTTTGATGAGATCGGAGAAACCAGCCCTTCATTTCAGGCCAGTCTCTTGAGGGTCATCCAGGAGGGCGAGTTCAAGCGCATCGGCGGGGAGAGCATGCTGAAGACCGACGTGCGCATCCTGTCTTCGACCAACCGTGATATTAAGAAGGCAGTTGCTGCTGGAACTTTTCGAGAAGACCTTTTCTATCGTCTGAGCGTGGTCCAGATCCATCTTCCACCCCTGAGGGAACGTAAGGAGGATATCCGTCTGCTCATGGATCATTTCTTGGCCAAGTGCTTCTCCAAGAATAAAAAGCGCATCAGAGAAATCACCTCCGAGGCCCTGGATCTCCTCATTCGATACGCGTGGCCGGGAAACATCCGTGAGTTAGAGAATGCGGTCGAGCGGGCTACTCTAATGGCCTATGGCGACCAACTCACTGCCGAAGATTTTGCCTTTCTTTGTGCCTCAGAAGGCGGCCCCGGGGAGAAGAAAGGAAGGCTGGCAGAGACCGAGAAGGAGCTGATTCAACGTACGCTTGTAGAATGCAACTGGAATAAAACATTGACTGCAAGACACTTAGGAATCTCGCGCCGCGCTCTATACGAGAAAGCATTACGCCTCGGCATCTCTCTTAACCCGGCTAGCTATCTCAACCGCGCATAATTTACTCAGTTGTCTGCACAACCGTGCGGATTTTTCCCTCTCACTCTCCTTAAATTGTAGAAGACGGCCGGCCTACTTTTCAAACATAATTCACTACTTGCGGTCCCTCTTACGAAGCTGCTAGCAGCCATTTGCCATGGCAAGCGTATTGCTCTGTTGCAATGGGACAAGGAAACTCAAGGGGGGATTATGAAGAAAATTAGCTTGACGTTGTTAGCTACAACCGCCACAACCTTCCTCGCCTTAGTATTCACTCAGCAGGCCTCAGCGATTCCTGCCTTTGCCAGAAAGTACCAGACTTCATGTCAGACTTGTCACTCAATGCCTCCTAAGCTTAACGCCTTTGGCGAGGCTTATCGCCTCAATGGCTATCAGATCCCTGATGGTGACGAGCCCCACATCAAGGATACTCCTCTTGTAACCGCTGCCCCGGCGTGGAGGGAGGTGTGGCCCAAAGCTAACTGGCCAGGGTGGATTCCTGGCAGTCCGCCTGTCGCCATCCGCCTTTTTCTGGATACTGAGACCAGCAAGAACGAGATAGGCGACCCTGGAACCAACAAATACACCACGAACTTCGAGTTCCCCCACGAATTCGAGATTCTCACTGCCGGAACTTTCGGAGAAGACCTGGGTTTCTTTGGCGAAATAGAATGGAAGCAGGGTGGGGGAGCCGACATTCGACAGGCGATGCTCAAATTTCAAAATCCGTTGGAGTGGGCTGGGGTGCCCAAGAATTGGCTCCACCTCTGGATCGGGCAGATGGATCAAGCCTATCTGCCGAGCTACCGCGACCTGGATAAGCCTGGCAGAAACCATCCCCTCTGGGGGAACAAAAGACACAGAGAGTTTGTTGTGAGAAACCTTGTTACCGGCGCCACCCGCACCGCTGGAAACAACTTCCGCCATCAAGACCGCATGCCGGCGATTGAAACCCTTGGCATCCTGGGGAGCCGCCTCCATTGGGCCTTCGGGGTTACCACGGGTGCAGGAGAACAACGTTTCGAGAGAGATAATCACAAGGATCTCTATTACAAGCTGCGATACAAGTTTGGCGGGAGAGCCTATGATGGCTCTCTGCCGGGCGAAAAGGATGTCTCCCTTGCGGTGAGGCCCACCGGGGGCTGGGTGGATAATGCGCTCCAGCTCGAACATTTTGGCTATTTTGGCAAACAGCGCATCAGCACGACCCCTTCCAGCGCATCCAGATCGACGGACCGATTCAACCGCTTCGGCTTGGCCCTGAGGTGGACCTGGGAGGACCTTGATTTTGCTAGCGGGTTTGTGTGGGGCCGCCATTCCGATCCTTGGGGCGACCTCAGCGAGGGCACGATCAAGTACCGATCTCCTTTTGCCCGACTTGACTACATGATCTACCCCTGGTGGATGGCCCAGCTCCGATTCGAGGATCTTCATATCAGCAGCCCTCGGAATCTGAGGCTCTCGGGATTCAGTGCGGGCTCTTTGGACCAGACCCGTTTTATGCCCGCCCTGATCTTTTTGATCCGCTCCAACTTGCGCTTTGTTATCGAAGGAGAACTCTATACCAGAAACAAAGATGCGGAATCCAGAAAGCTAAGTACGCCCCATGCTTTCTGGACTCGTTTTGACTTCGCCTTCTAGGCCATGAGGGTTGTAACCCATGGACGAGCGAAAAGTGGCTCAGTAAACCAAGCGGGTCTCTTGGCCGTGTCTTTAGCGTTTTTATCCCTCTCTTCTGTTGCTGCCCCAGGAGAACGCGGGCGAACGGGCGAGGTCACCGGGACAGTGAGGGCACAGGGCGTAAAGAAACTAGCGGACGCGGTGGTCTATATTGAGAAGGTTCAGGGTCAATTCCAGGCCACCGGGACACCCGTGGCAGTAGACCAAGTCAAACGGACGTATATCCCCCATGTGTCAGCCGTGGTGGTTGGCACCGAAATCGAGTTCCTCAACAGCGACAATGAGATGCACAATGTCCACGCTCGTCAGAATCAAACACAGCTCTTTAATGTTGGTATCCTGCCTCAGCGCAAAGCCCGCAGGATCCTCAAGGGAGAAGGGGTCGTCACTCTCCTGTGCGATATTCATCCCGAGATGAGCGCCTATATTCTGGTATTGCAGAATCCGTATTTCGCGAGACCGGACGAGAAAGGAAATTACACAATTGGCAGTGTCCCACCTGGGACTTATACGCTGAGGGCCTGGCACGAGAAGCTTAAGGCTCAAACGATGGAGATCAAGGTGACAGAGGGAGGCAAGGTAACGGCTGATTTCGAACTGAAGCCGTGAGCTGAAGAGGAGGACAGGCCATGATCGGAGAGCGTTCCTTGAAGCCTATTCAGTGGTTACCCTGCGTCCTCGCAGCGCTGCTTTACCTCCTGATCTCAATTCCTGCAGCTGCTCAGCAGGCGGGCACGATTACCGGTACGATCAAAGCCAGGGGAGTTCCGCATTCAGGGGACGTGGTGGTCTATGTCGAGGAGGCAAAAGGCGAGTTCTCTCCTCAAAGCGAACCTCTGGTCATCCATGTGAAGAAGATGAATTTCATCCCTCGTGTTCTCCCTGTGCTTGTTGGGAGTTCAATTAGGTTTGCCAACAGTGACATGATGCAGCACCACGCTATGGGCATTCAGAAGAGAAAAACCGTCTTTGATTTGCCACTCCCCCACGGCTTCAGCAAGCCAGTAGTCTTGGGCGAGTTAGGGCCGGTGGCCATCCTGGACAACCAGCACCCGGAGATGAGCGCATATATCGTCGTATTGCAGAATCCGTTTTTCGCCAAAACAGATGACAAAGGCAATTACATCTTAGAGAACGTCCCTCCCGGGACTTATACGTTAAAGGCCTGGCACGACAGGCTTAAGCCCGAAAGCAAAGAGGTAAAAGTCTCTGGGGGAAGCAAGACACGAGTAGATTTTGAGCTAAGGCGGTAAAGTCAGAGCAGGAGATTAACCATGAACAAGAGATGCTTCAAACCGATGCCCGTTTTGCTGACTATCTTGTCGGTGGCTGTAGCTCTTACGTTATCGGCCTCTGACCTTAAAGGCGAAGAGATTCTCCTCAAATACAAGGCGACGGTAGTTGAAGAGACCAAGGATTACATCGTCATCAAGTTTCAGAAGAGGGATGTCGGCTTGGTTACGGAAAGAGGCAAGCCAACCGAAACCTTGTTCGAGCCGTTAAGCGCGGATAAAAGCCCGTTGACTCCAGGGCCATCCGACCAGTCTCTGTCTAGGGCAGAGCTGAAAAGAGAGATCTTGCAGGAGCTTAAGGGTGAGATTCAAAAAGAGGCGACCAAAGGAATTGGACCTGTTGAGTATGGTTCTGTCGAGGGTCGAATAGTGCGCAGGGGAGTAGGCGAGCCAGAAGCTCGAGTGAAGCTGGTTCGTTGGGTGGAAGAAGCGTCCGTCTTGGGCATTTTTAAAGAGCTTAAAAAAGGTGCCGAGTTCGAAACTACCACCGATCAGAAGGGAAAATATACCTTCCAGAACATCCCCGTGGGTGACTACCAGTTGAAGTGGCTTCCCAGAGGCGGAGACGCCTGGATTCGGCGTCTCACCGAAAAGCCGGATATTGCAGTGAGAAAAGGTGCGATAGTTACGGCAAGAACGGTAGAGTTAAGCAAACCTGTCCTTCCATAGTCAGGAGAGAGCGGATACCTTGAAAATAGACCAAACAGATGATAATTCGTTTGCCGTCTTAGTTTTTGAGAATTCTTTTCAACGAGGAGGACCCAGATGGCGAGGCTCCCTAGAGCTTATGAGGCGTTTAAGAAGAGTTATCCCCGAATCTGGCGCTCGTATGATCAGCTCGGTGCCCTTTCTCACGAGGCCGGCCCGTTAAACGAGAAGACCAGGGAATTGGTAAAACTGGCGATGGCTATGGGAGCCAAGTTGGAGGGGGCGGTCCATTCCCACACTCATAAGGCCCTGGCTGCTGGCGCCACACCTAAAGAGGTTCGACACGTTGTTCTTCTTGGACTCACAACTCTCGGCTTCCCCTCGACTATCGCAGCCCTAACTTGGGTTGAGGATGTCCTAAAGAGGGCCATCTCGCGCGGAGGGAAGGCGCGCAGGCGGTAGCCCGAGTCGCGT